>Ga0335083_10005693_pt1 | contig 15698 bp, 12 predicted proteins | sample Lox_Sample_42_FD_206716 | JGI IMG/M metagenome (GOLD analysis project Ga0335083, IMG submission 206716) | Soil microbial communities from Loxahatchee National Wildlife Refuge, Florida, United States - Lox_Sample_4.2 | ecosystem: Environmental > Terrestrial > Soil > Wetlands | place: USA... | reverse complement strand
CTCGATCTGCGTGTTTTCAATGAAGATCGTATCCGTGCGCAGCCAGTTGCCGGTGCGCATCGTCCGATCCACTAGATCGGCGTTACCCACGTTGCTGAAGTCGGGCTGCGTGTTGGTCGCCAGCGGCACCTTGGTCCAGTATTCGAGTTGCATCTCGAACATGGCAGCCCAAGTCTGTTCAGCAACCAACTGGCTGGAAAAGGGATTGCCCTCGTAGGGCCAGGTGTGTCCTTCGCCCCAAAAACCGTACATCATCGTATCCATGAACTCGATCTGCGGATGACCGTTGAGTTCGGCGGCCAGCAACTCATTCAATTCGCGAAATGCCGCCTGATAGGCGGGGTGATCGTAGCGGGGCACGCGGTTGTCTTTCTTGTAACGCGTTTCCGCGAGGTTGCCCTTCCATTCGCCTTTGAGCTTTACATAGGGAACTTTGTTGAGGAGAAAGTCCGGCATCCCCGGATCAGGAACGTCGGGATTTTCTAGCTGAACTCGGAAGCCGATGCGTTTGTCGTAACGGCGAGCGAGATCAAACGCAATTGTCCACCACGCCGGGAAGTCGAGTCGGCCCGGCTGCTTCTGGACTTCGCGCCAGTTGGGACGGAGGTAGACCTTCTGCACGAACGGTAGCTTGACCAGATCCTCCAGAGTTCGTTCCTGGGTCTGACCGGGAACATTGAGCGGCCCGGTATCGTCGGAAAGGTAGACGATGAGGCCCATGCCGAAATTGCTGACAATCTCCTTCGACGGGGAAGTGATCATCGAGACATCGCTCTCGGGAACAACCGCGCACGGACCGTACTGCGGAAATGGCCCCTGATACAGCCGGTCGAGAACCGGAGGCCCCGATCCCCAATCGTATTTGTCCCAATTGTGTTCCGGTATGGAGGCATCAGCCTTGGTCTTAAGCAAACTGACTGTGAGTCCTGTCGCGGCCGCGGACTTCAAGAAGTTGCGTCGATCCATTGAGTTCCTCCAACAAAAGCGAACCGCAGCTACTAGCGCACACCGGAGATAGTACATCAGAGTCGAAAGAACACGAAAGGGTAAGGAATAAATCGTAAGACCGGCCAAGGGCTACGTTGACGTGAACATCAGGGCTTCGTGGACCAAGGTTTTACATGCGGACGATAGAATTTTTGTTTTTCCAGCGAATTTGCCGTGTCGAGGGTGATTACACCGTCGAGGGCTGTTTCGACGCAAAATCGTTCCGGATTGAGTCATGGGTTACACTGCACCTCATGACCGGAGCGGGAAGCGATGGCGAGGCGGCGCGGTCCCTATCAACCTGCCAGCTTTCGAGTGAAGACGATGCAAGTGCTCCTCCATATTTCGGCAAGCGGCACGAAGCCTATCAGGCGGGGGCGACGGCTTTTGTGGTGCTGTTCTGCATCGTCGGCGTCGCACTCTGGGGGCTGCCATTCTATTACGACTTCATGGTCCAACAGTTCGGTTGGACGCGCGCTCAAGTCACGTCCGGCAATGCGCTGAGCAAACTCGTTGTCGGACCCGTCTTCGGTTTCCTCGCGGGATGGGCAATCGATCGTTTTGGGCCGCGCCGGATGATGCTGATCGGCATCCTGATGGCGGGTTTTGCTTTGGTGGGATTGGGTTGGACCTCAAGCCTCAGTGTCTTTTATCTTTTTTATTTCTTCAATGCGCTTGGGTACGTGTGTGGAGGCCCACTGCCCAACCAGGTATTGTTGACGCGTTGGTTCGATCGGTCGCGTGGAAAAGCGATGGGCTTCGCCTACCTCGGGATCGGCCTTGGTGGAGCAACAGTTCCGTGGATCTCACACGTTCTTGTGCAGCATTTCGGATGGCAAGCCGCTCTCCGAATCTTGGGCTTCTCGATCGTGGTCATCTCAATTCCTCTAGCGCTCCTGCTAAAGGAACCACCCGAGACACGAAGAACCGGAGCACCCAGCAAACCCGCGAGTCTGAATGCTGCATTCAAGCAAACATCCTTATATCTACTGACCCTGGGGAGTATGTGTTCAATTGCGGCCGTCAGCGGGACACAGCAGAATCTAAAGCTTCTCTTGACCCTCGATCGGCACTTCACGCAGAGAGATGCCGCCAGTGTGCTATCGCTGGTACTGGCTTTCAGCATTGCCGGTCGGTTACTCATGGGCTGGCTGGCTGATCGTATTTCCAAGAAGTACGTCATGCTGCTGACTTATTTTCTCGTCGCTGCCGGTATCCCTCTGCTCTTTCTCGGCACTTCCAGGCTCGTCCTCTACGCTTCCGCCGCCATCTTTGGAATCGGTCTTGGCGGCGACTATATGATCATTCCGTTGATGACAGCGGAAATCTTTGGGATCGAGATCCTGGGAAGGTTGCTGGGTGTCATCCTCACAGCGGGTGGCATTGCGGAAGCCGGTGCGCCCTGGCTGATCGGCCGCTTACGCGACGCGACCGGAAGCTATTCCGAAAGTTGCGTTGTTCTAGTAGCGATCGCTCTTCTGGGCGGAGTTGCCGTTTTGGGTTTACCTGCGCGGCGGAGGGTTGCATGAGTAATGGATCCGCCCTTCGCTTGGGGAGCTTAAAGGATGTTGACAGCTTTCAAGATCACTTGCGATCTCTCGACCTGCAAATCCCCTGCGATCGCACAATCTTGACCGGAGAGGAATCATCACTGCGCCGACCGCTCCACCGTGGTCCATTCAAAATCGGTAATCGGATCGCCGTTCAGCCCATGGAGGGTTGGGATGCGACGCCTGACGGGGCGCCGACAGAGAATACGGTTCGGCGCTGGCAGCGGTTTGGCCGTAGCGGCGGCAAACTGATCTGGGGTGGAGAAGCGGTCGCAGTTTCCCACGAGGGACGAGCGAACCCCAATCAACTTCTTGCCGCGCCCCGAACGGAGAAAAATCTTGCGCACTTGCGAGACAGTTTGATTCGCGAGCACATTCTGACGACTGGATCCGACGATGGATTAGTGATCGGTTTGCAACTGACGCATTCTGGCCGCTACTGCCGCCCGAACGAACATACGCGCCCAGAGCCACGCATTCTCTATCACCATCCCATCTTGGACGGGCGCCTGAAACTCCCTTCTGACTACCCTCTGCTTACTGACGGGGAAATCGAGTCGATCATCGAAGACTTCCATCAAGCGGCGTTTATGGCTTGGCAATTGGGTTTCGATTTTGTGGACATCAAGCATTGCCATGGCTACCTCGGCCATGAATTTCTCAGCGCCCACACTCGTGAGGGACGTTACGGCGGCAGCTTCGAAAACCGCACGCGCTTTCTTCGGGAAGTTGTTCAAGGAATTCGCTCAATGTGTCCGCGTTTGTACATCGGAGTGCGTCTGTCGGCAATCGACACGGTGCCATTCCATAGCGATCCGACTCAGAGCGTGAACGGCGCACCATCCGTCGGTGTTGCAGAGGAGCGTCCAGACTTACTTCCCTACCGCTGGGGGTTCGGCGTCAGTCCCGTGAACCCGACGGAAAGCGACCTGAGCGAGCCACTCCGATTCTTATCATTATTGGAAGAGCTTGGAATTCAGCTGGTGAACATCACAGCCGGCAGCCCGTACTACAATCCGCATATCCAGCGTCCTGCCCTCTATCCGCCGTCTGACGGGTATTTGCCACCGGAGGATCCGTTAGTTGGAGTGGCCCGACAGATGGAACTGACGCGTCACCTTAAGCGGTCATTCCCGAACCTGCTGGTGGTTGGCTCCGGATACACCTACCTGCAAGACTTCTTACCGCATGTTGCGCAGGCCGCGCTGCGAGAAGGGTGGGTCGACTTCGTGGGGCTCGGCCGCATGGTATTGAGCTATCCCGAGTTTTTATGGGACGCGTCGGCGGGCAACGAGATCCATCGAAAGCTGGTTTGCAGAACCTTCAGCGATTGCACAACAGCGCCACGAAATGGGCTGCCCTCTGGATGTTATCCGCTGGATAAGTACTATAAGGACTCCGACTGGGCTCAAAAACTGAAGGACGCTAAGAAACGCGGATGACCACTGACGAGTTGCTCAGGCGCCAACGACCACGACGCAAAGTGCAGGGCATGGCCGCCGCCTTGTTGCCATACGAGCCCGACGGCCAAGTCGCTGTAAACGCATTTGTCAGGCAGCTGACCTTCACGCACCAAGCTGGCCTCGTCAACGCCGTCAACATGGACACCGGCTATGTGAACTACTTAAGAGACACGGAAAAGCAGGAGGTGCTGGACTGGACGCGGCAAGCGCTCGGAAAGGGCGTCCCGTTCGTCGCCGGCGCGTACATCGAACATCACACTGGCGACGATATTGTCGCGCTCTATCGCCGGCAAATCGACACCATCATTCGTTTTGACGGCATACCAATCCTGTTTCAGACTGCTCGTTTGCATGGCAAATCACCGGCAACCATAGCCACGGTGTATCAAGAAATAAGTCGAGATTATCCCCACGTACTGGCATTCGAATTGGGGCCAATGTTTGCTTCTAACGGAGAGATCTACGACTCGGATACCATCCGCCGCTTGATGGACATCCCGGAGATCAAGGGAATGAAGCACTCTTCCCTCAATCGCCTTTTAGAACTCGAACGACTCGCCCTCCGCGATCAGGTGCGTCCAGACTTTCGCATCTACACAGGGAACGATCTGGGAATCAACATGATCGAATATGGGTCGGACTATTTGCTGGGACTGGCTGCCTTTGCGCCTGAAAAATTCGCCGAGCGAGACCGGCTGTGGGAGGCGGGAGATCCCGAATACTATGCCCTTTCGGATGCTCTGCAGTACCTGGGAAATGTGGCATTCCGCGCGCCCGTTCCCGCGTACAAACATTCTGCTGCCGTTTTCCTGAATCTCATTGGACGGACTCCCACCGATCGTACGCACCCCAACACTCAACATCGTCCCGCTTGGGAGGCAGAAATCATGCTGGACTGCGCTCGCCGATTGTCTCTGCTCTGACGCTATCAGCCGAGCAAATAGCGGCCACTCCGAGAACTCCTACTTTGGCGGATCGGATCTGCGAACCGCGGTAAGCGCGTTCAACGGGTCCACCGCAATCCAACTCACGGCTCCCAGGAGACATAGAGAGGCAGCGACGAGGAAAGACGCCGTCCAGCCGTAGCGCGCGGCGATCCATGGCGTAAGCGATCCGGTCACAGCGCCGCCCAACTGACCGCCCATGTTCATGAATCCCGACACCGATCCAGCGGAGCCTCCCGCGATGTCTGCCGTGAGTGACCAAAAAGAACTTTGAGACAAATACAGCGCTCCGGCGCCACCGGCCAGCACTACGCTGGCCAACTGAGCACTATGAACCTGGGAGCCGAAGGCGATGAAGACGCCTGCAATCCCCATCGCAAACGCGGCGAGGCCGCATCGGCCAAGACGCGGTCCGCGCCACTTCGTCAGCCGGTCGTTGATTGTTCCGCCCAGCAGGCAGCACACCAGCATAGCCAGAAAAGGGAGCATGGAATAGAAGGCGCTTGCTTTCAGATCGAGGCCGCGCACTTTGGCGAGATAGCGATAGAACCAGCTGAAAAAAATCCACGCCACGTACCCGTAGCAGAAGTAGCTGACCGTCAAAGCCCAGACTTCACGGCTTCGGATCACTCGTCCCCAAGGCACAAGGGACTTGTTCCGAGCTTCAGCCTCGGGCGATTGATCATTCCTGGGAGATGCCGTGACTGTCGATTGAATCGCAGCGAGTTCGGACGCAGACACTCGAGGGTGTTCTTCCGGAGTATCTCTAGCGGCGATGAACCAAACTACTCCGGCTGCCAACCCGATAGCGGCGCAAACCCAAAACGACGAACGCCAACCGTAGTGAACCATGAGGTAGGTAATGAGCGGCGGTGTAAGGCCGGCACCCGCACCAACGCCGGCAAAGATCCAACCGTTTGCAATACCGCGCTCACGCACGGGGATCCAGCGGGCAACGAATTGATTAGCAGCTGGATAGATCACTGCTTCGCCGGCACCGAGAAAAAAACGGACCGCCACAAGTAGCCAGAGGGCGCCCGAGATGTTGGCAGGCACCAGCGCCGTCAGGGCGGTGAAGATGCCCCACCAGACAACTCCGCCGGTCAGGACACGCCGGGCACCGTACCGATCCGCGAGGTGGCCGCCAACTGTCTGAAACAGCGCATATCCAGCCACCAATGCGCTGAAGACCCTCCCGAGTTGTACATCCGTCAGATGGTAGGCGTCGACGATCGCGCCGCCTGCGATGGAAATGTTGACTCGGTCGAGATAAGAAACGGCACTGAGGACAAAGAGCCAGAACACCAGAAACCAGCGCACGCGGCTTATTCTCCCCAGGATCACCACTGGCTCTCCGACTCCCTCCCGAGCGATTGACACCTTCCGAATAGATTGTTCCGCAGGTTCGGGTGTGATAACTTCGCCAGCGGTCTGCAATCAATCAAGCGTTCCCCCAACTTGGATCGACCCCCATGATGAAGATGACAGCGGTGAGTGCGGCAGTCATTCTGCTGAGCATGTTCGGCGTAGCTTCCCCCGCATGTGCTCAGCTCGATCTTTTCTCCAAGGAACAGCGAGTCGAGTTCACTCCGGACTGGCATGGCGACCGGTTTCCCGACGGCCGTCCGAATGTGCCGGACTCTGTATTGGCTCGCCTGAAAGATGTCACTGCGGATGAAGCGTGGGATCTTCTGCAAGATGCCCACTTTCGCAACCAGTTTGAAGGCGGCTGGACGGTGATCAATCCCGGTCAACGATTGGTCGGGCGCGTGGTGACGGCCGTCTTCATGCCATCCCGCCCTGATGTGGATTCGGTGATTCAAGCCAACGGCAAGAAGGAGAAGCGCATAGGTGACGAAAACTCCTGGATCATCGACATCCTGAAGCCCGGCGACGTCCTGGTCGTCGACCTCTTCGGAAAAATCCGCTACGGCACCATCATCGGAGACAACCTCGCTACGGCAATCTATTCGAAGAGCCACAACGGCCTGATCGTCAATGGCGCCATCCGCGACGTTACGGGGATCCAGCAAATGCCAGGCTTCCAGGTCTACACGCGCGGGGTCGATCCCTCCGCTCTGGAGCATGTCATGCTCACCGGAATCAACGTCCCCATTCGAATCGGAGATGTAACCGTGATGCCGGGCGACATTGCCATTGGCGATCCCGAGGGAGTTACCTTTGTCCCGCCGCAATTGGCCGAGAAACTTGCCGACGAAACCGAGATGGATCACATGGTCGACGAATGGGGCCACACGATGCTGCGTGAAGGGAAGTACACTCCCGGACAGATCGACGCCAAGTGGACGCCGAAGATGATCGAGGAATTTAACGCCTGGCTCGAAAGAAAAGGAGCGAAACTCCGTATGCCGCAGTAATAAATACCCCGCCCTCTCAATGCGAAGAGGAGCTGGGTGCCCCGGTTCTCGCGCGCCATCTGCGCGAGAAGTAGCGATTTCTACGCAATCCAATTTACGCGGCATGTTCCCGCAAGACGCGCGCGAGTTGCTCCGCAACGATCTTATCTTCCCCGGGTTGCAGCATGAAAGAACACATCTGCAGCCCCGGCCGACCTTCTCCGCCGCCGATGACGATCGCAGGTTTCGAATTCCGCATTATTTTTGAGACCTGTTGGGGAGTAATGGAAATTTTCGAATCCCATGTAATCTGCATGTGGGGTACGTGATTCGCGATGTCAGGAGTGAAAAACGACGTGCTCACACCTGGAATCTTTGTGAGTTCATTGGAGATGCCTGCGAGCCGGGCCTGCCATTCTCTCGTTAGCGCGTCATGGTCTTCCTTGAGATAAATCTCAAGAGCCTTGACCATTCCGATGATCTCTTCCTTGCCAACTTTCTGGCTGCGTCCTAGCGTGTCCTCGTGCGGGCTATTGTTCAGGAGAGCGTGGGCAACAAGATCCTTGCGCCCAATTAGCAATCCTGCACATTGCGGTCCCCGCATGGCCTTTCCGCCGCTGAACGTCACGAGGTCATATCCCATATTGGTGTAATCCCAAAGGTGCGAAACGGGAGGCGTGTCAGCCGCAGCATCGTTCATGCAGGGGACGTTGTACTGTTTCGCCAACTTCGCCCACTCGTCCACCTTAATCTGACCTTCAGAGTTGGCAAAATTCGAGAAGTGCATCATCGCGGTACGGTCGTTGACCGCATTGTGCAACTGCTCCCGGGTTTCAATCTCAACCAACTTGATTCCTGTAGACCGCAACTGATGATCGAAGGGATTGCGATGCGATTTCTGGATGATGACTTCCGACTTCATGCCAGTTAAATCTGGAAGTTGCCGAATTAGGGCCTCGTTGTCGCCCGTGAGGATGCCGGCCAACCCGGACTGAATTGCCGCTGCCGCGCCGGAAGTCACGAGGGCGGTGTAGCCGTCTGGAAGCTTGAGCATTTCGGCGATCCGCTTTCCCGCCGCGACTTCGAGGTCCGGAATGCTCACAAAATGACGGCCAGCCATAGCCATGACGGCTTCGAGCTCCGGGCGAAGGAGGGAGCCGCCGAGCACCGTCATCGTCCCCTCGCAGTTAATTACAGTAGGCACGCCAAGTTCTTCGTAGGGATTGCCGGTTTGCCCGAAGCCGCTTACGACAGCGTCTCCTGCAACAGGGGAACCGACTGTCGAGAAAAGCTTGCGCGGTGCAAAGATGGACGCAGCAATGGCGGCCACAGTGCCTAGAAATCCTCGCCGATTCGAATTGATTCGCATTCGTCTTCTCCCTGGAATGTCACTTACGAGCAACGGCGGCAATGCAATTGATTTCGACCAGCGAGTCTCCAGGCAGGGCCGCGACCGCTACCGTTGTGCGCGCCGGGCCGCCGTGAGGGAAGTATGTCGAGAAGGTCTTGTGCATTCCGTCCCAGTGCTCAATCTTCACCAGAAACACATTGGCTTGAAGCACAGTGTCCATCGACCCTCCGCCGACCTCGACGAGCTTCTTCACTTTATCCATGACCATGGTCGTGTGAGATTCGATCGTCCATTCTTTCGAGTCTCGCGTATCGTGCGCGCCCTGGCCTGAAACGTAGAGCAAGCCGTTGTGGACAACCACGGGCATGATGATGTCTTTTTCGCCTCCAGGCTTGCCTTCCCCGTTCAGCTTACGGATGCCTGAATCCGGCGCAGAGGCATTCTGCGCACGTACATTTATGGGTAACACGGCCGCGGAAATCCCTAGAGCCGAGAGTAGGGAGGCAAACCGCAGCGCAAACATCCTGCGAGTAGTAGTGAGGTTCATATGCTGCTCCTTTCAATCTAGAATCTGTTAAACAGACTTTCGGCATCACGATCAAGGCAAAGAAAAGCTGAAAATGTTACTGCCGGCGGCGATCGCAACGTACTGTTTGCCGGCGACGGCGTAACTCATCGGAGACGCACTCATATTCTGCCCCGTATTGAAGTGCCACAAAGGCTTGCCGGTTTGAGCGTCCACTGCCTCAATCGACTCAGCATCATCCCCAAAAAACAACAGCCCTGCGGCTGTAGTCATGGTTCCACCTGAGGAATGGCCTCGCCCGGTCTGGGGATACTTCCACGAAATTGAGCCCGTGTCCAGACTGTAAGCGACGAGGATTTTCTGAGACGTTTCACCCGGAATCCGTTTGACCCCAGTCGAGTAGTACTCCTTGCCCTCGCGAAATTCCTGGGTAGGCTGCGAAAAAAATGTCTCGCACTCTTCCAGAGCCAAAAAGTAGACCGAGCGCGTCGCTTGGTTATAGGACGGCGCGTACCAGTTCGTGGCGCCTGAATAACCGGGACAGATGCGGGCTCCGGCCGGTGTAGGCCTGACATCGGTACGAATTGGGCGACCTTGCTGATCGACTCCGCTTGCCCAGTTCAGTTTATCCACGAAGCGGGTAGCGGCCAGAAACTTCCCATTCGTGCGATCGAGCACATACAAGTAGCCGTTGCGATTTGCCTGCACCAACAGTTTGCGCGGCTCGCCTTGGTAAACGGCATCGACGACAATCGGGGTCTCCACCGCATCGTAGTCGAATAGATCATGCGGTGTGAATTGGAAATACCACTTCAACTTGCCAGTGTCCGCGTCCAGCGCGACTATGCAATCGGTGTAGAGATCGTCTCCGGGCCGCACATCATCGTTGAAATCGGGAGCCGGGTTGCTGGTGCCCCAGAAAATCAGATTCAGCGTGGGATCGTAACTGCCTGGCATCCAAGTGGTGCCTCCGCCGCGCAAATATGCTTTGCCAGGCCAGCTATTGGAACCGAATTCGCCCGGACCAGGAATGGTCCAAAATCGCCATGCCAGCTTGCCGGTCATCGCGTCGTAGGCCGCGACAAAGCCACGCACGCCATCATCCCCACCAGAGGTTCCCACAAGAACTTTGTCCTTCACCACGAGGGGAGCACCGGTCGCTCCGTAGTTTTTGTTCCAGTCGGCATAAGGCACGTCCCAGATCTGATTGCCGGAGCGCGCATCGAGGCAGATCAGATGAGCGTTGTCGGTTTGCATGAACACCCGATCGTGCCAGACCGCGACGCCACGGTTCAAATGCCCCGAGGCATCGTCAATCAGGCCGTCCGAAATCGGCCTGGAATGGTGCCACACCACCCGGCCCGTGCCGGCATCAAGCGCAAACGCATCGTTCGCCGCCGTCACGAACATCATTCCGTTCACAACCACTGGGGTGTTTTCCAGCCGGTTTGAGTTGGACGCGTGAAAAACCCATGCGGCGCGGAGTTGCGGAACTGTAGCGGCGTTGATCTCGGCAAGGCGACTGTACCGGCGCCCGGTATAGTCACCGTTGTAGGAAGTCCAATTTGCTCCTGGAGGTGATGCGAGCAGGTCCTCCGAACGCACGCCAATCTTCGCTGGTTCGGAACCGCGAAGTGCGGCTGCGCCAAGACAACCGAGCAGGAAAAACATGTAGAGCGACGCCCGCAGGCTCAAGAGACCTTTCCGTGTGAGCAATGGAAATGCGAATTATCGGATGAAACCGAGTTTCGTGCAACGTGCCGCCGCTACAATCGTCCGAATTGCTTTACTGCTTGGACGATTGATTTCAACTGCTCGATCACGGGATACATGGAGTGCTCTTTGAAATCCATCTGCTGCGCCAGTGCGAGCACAGGCTGCGCCTGCGCTCTGGGTACGACGGCTACGCCATCGCTGTCGGCTACCACGATGTCGCCTGGATTGACCGGAACTCCGTTGCACACCAGTGGAATCTGCGAGCCTGCGAAGCGATAGTGATGGACGGAAGTGGAGGGAACGATCCCCGTAGCAAAAACAGGAAAGCCGATTTTTCGCAAATAGGCCACGTCACGCACGCCGCCATCGATCACGGCCCCCGAATATCCGCGTGCGGCCATCGCCGTGCCCATCAATCCACCCATCCCGGCGATGTCTTCTCCGTCCTCGACCGCCATCACGTAGACGGAATCCGTCGAGCCCTCGTCGATGGCTTGGAGCATTCCGCTCAGGGCCTCGGGATCTTTGTTGCCCTCATCCTTCTTGAGCTGCACGGTTCGCGCAAAGCCAGCAAATTTGGCCGTGAAAATCGGCTGCATGTGATGAGTCATGTACATCCGCTTGCCCGTAATCTGCTCGATCGCGTCCGAAACCGAGGCGACCTCGACTCGCCGAAACTCTGCGATCAACTGGCTGTCCGACAAAAAGGCCGCAGAACTGGATTGCGCCCGAACCATCCGGACCTCACTGCCAGCGGTCAGAATCAAGCCCAATGCCGCGAACATTATGACAAGCGTCCTACTGTGGTGGCGCACATGAGATTTGTCCATCCCATCCTCCAAGTTGTATATATGTTCGCGGACTCTAACACTGTTGGCACCCCCGTTGGAAGAGCGAAGCAGCAAACGAAGGAGACGAGAAATGCGATTGAAAGCCAGGAGGGCGTTGTTTTGTTGGCTCTCCCTGTGGTTGTGCATCGGCGCCTTTCTGGAATCCTCCTCTCAGGCACAACAGGATGATTCCTGGGATGACGACTTCAAGAAGACGGCTGGGCCGGGCGAACGCACGTTCAACTCCACCTGCGCCGGATGCCACGGACTCGATGGCCATGGAGGTGACAAGGGCCCCAACATTGCGGACAGCGCCAGGGTGCGGCATCTCTCCGACACGCAAGTTTCCAGCATAATTTCGAATGGCATCGCAGGAAGCGGCATGCCGGCCTTCCGCAACCTCAATGCAAGGCAGATTGGATTGCTGGTTGGCTATCTGCGAGTCCTGCAAGGCAAGATTGACGCACGCTCTGGTCCCGGCGACGCGAGGCGGGGCAAGGAAATATTCGCCGGCAAGGGCGGATGCTCCAGTTGTCACATGATCTCCGGAGAAGGAGGGTTCCTCGGCCCCGATCTTTCTGCCTACGGATCCTCAATGTCGGCGAAGGCGATTCGGGACGAGATCGTGAAGCCGAAGAGGATCGTGGCACCTGGCTACAGGCCAGCAGTGCTTACTATCCGCGATGGCAGTCGCCTGAACGGAGTCATTCGCAATGAAGACAACTTCTCGGTGCAGTTTCAGACCAAAGATGGGAGCTTCCACTTCTTGCAAAAATCCGACCTGCAAGCCATAGAACCGACCGGGCAATCTCTGATGCCAACGAATTATGGCGAGAGGCTCACTGCTGATGATCTTAACGATCTGGTGCAGTATTTGATGAACGGAACCACGGCCTCCTCCCGGCCGCCTCAAAAGACAGAGGATCCTACTCAATGAAAGCCGCCCGCACGATCCTGCTTCGCTCCCTCACCCTCATCTGCTTGTTACAGGCATTGTCCGCGCAGCGAGCCCGTGTTTTCGAACTTCAGGCGCTATCTCCAAAGTTCTGGGATCTGGTTGATCGCGACGCGAAACTCGAAACGGTCGCCACCGGCTTTGGTTTTACCGAGGGTCCAATGTGGGACGCGGCCGGGTTCCTCTACGTCAGCGACGAGACGATTAACAAAATTTTTCGGGTTTATCCCGATGGCAAGAAAGAAGAGGTCATCGCGCTAGGCGATCCCGACGGGAACACCTTCGACCGCCAGCACCGGTTGATCGATTGTGCCAGCATCCTGCGAGCGATCATCTCCGTCACGTCAGACGGAAAATACAAGATCCTCGCGGACCACTATGACGGAAAGAAATTGAACAGCCCGAACGATGTGATCGTCGGACCGGACGGCGCACTCTATTTTACCGATCCGACGCTCGACCTGGTTGCAGGGGAGAGGCAGGAGATTCCCTTTCAAGGAGTCTATCGCCTTGATGACAAGGGTGACGTGCGGCTACTGACCAAGGATTTGACCCAACCGAACGGGTTGGCTTTTTCGCCGGATGGCAAGAGCTTCTACGTCGATGACAGTGAAAGGAGAAACATTCGCGTGTATGACGTCGCCTCAGACGGCACTCTCGGCAACGGCCGCATTTTTGGCGAAGAGCCCGGAGGGAAGCACGATGGCGTTCCCGACGGGATCAAGGTGGATAGAAGTGGCAATCTGTACGTCACCGGACCCAAGGGCATATGGGTCTGGGATGCAAAGGGCAATCACATCGGAACGATTGCCATGCCAGAACAGCCCGCAAACTTAACTTGGGGCGACAAGGACTATCGCAGTCTGTACATCACGGCGACTACATCGGTATATCGACTTGAGATGAAAACGCAGGGCTTCGTTCCGTACCTCGCGCCCTGAATTGGCCAGGCCCGTCGGCTCCGTCAGTGGGGAAGCGCGAAACTGAAAACGTCGCTTCCAGCGCAGATGGTCACATACTGGACACCATCGATCGCATACGTCATCGGGGATGCACTGATTCTCTGGCCGGTATTGAAATGCCAGAGGGCGTGCCCGGTCGTTGCTTCGACTGCCTCCAGGGAACTCTCATCATCTGCGAAAAAAACCAATCCTCCGGCGGTTGTGAGCGTCCCACCCCACGACTCGCCCAGCCCCACCTGGGGATAGCGCCATGCCACCTTTCCATCCGTGACAGACAGCGCCAGCAGAATTTTCTGTTGATGCTCATCGGGCGGAAGCTTTGTTCCGGTATTGTAAAAAGTCTCGCCCGCGGCAAACTCCTTCGGGCCCGCAAAGAACAGATTGCAGTTCTCAAGCGCCATTACATAAAAAAACTTGGTTCCCGGATTGTAGGAAGGCGAGAACCAGTTCGTGGCACCGTTAATGCCGGGGCAGATCAGCGTTCCGTCTCGAGTCGGTATTCGACCGGAAAGAAGCGGGCGGCCGGAAGCGTCGACGCCTTTAGCCCACGTCAATTTTTCCACAAAGGAAGTTGCACGCAGAAACTTGCCAGTGGTCCGGTCGAGAACATAGAAAAATCCGTTGCGGTTCGCCTGCACCAAAAGATGTCGAACCAACCCACTCTCTTCTGCATCCAGGAGCACCGGGGTTTCATTGGCGTCGTAGTCGTACAAGTCGTGGGGCGTGAACTGAAAGTGCCATTTCAGTTTTCCCGTTGCGGGGTCGATTGCCAATACGCAAGATGTGTAGAGATCGTCACCTGGACGGGAATCGCCAACAAAATCGGGCGCCGCATTGCTGGTCGTCCAGTACAAAGTATCAAGCTCCGGATCATACGTACCGGGCATCCAGGTCGTGGCGCCTCCGTGCAAGTAAGAATCTCCAGGCCAACTGGAAGAACCGAACTCTCCGGGGGCTGGGATCGTCCATAGGAGCCACTTCTGCTTTCCGGTCTCGGCATCAAAGGCGGCCACAAATCCGCGCACACCGGAGTCTCCACCGGACGTTCCGACAATCACTGCGCCTTTGACGACCAGCGGAGCACTGGTTGCGCCGTAGTGTTTCGTTTTGTCGGCATATTGAACATCCCAGATCAGGCCGCCCGAACGGGCGTCGAGGCAGAGCAAGTGGGCATCATCGGTTTCTGTGTAGACGAAATGATCCCACACTGCCACACCGCGGTTTTTGTGAGCCGCGGCATCATCGAGCAATCCTGAACTCACGGGTCGCTGATAGTGCCACACGACCCGCCCCGTACGCGCATCGAGTGAGAATACATCGTTGGCGGATGTCACATACATTACGCCGCGAATCACCACAGGCGTCGCTTCAAGCCTTTGAGAGTTGCCCGGATGGAAACCCCATGCCGCGCGAAGATGCGCGACATTCGAAACATCGATTTCAGACAGACTGCTGAAGCGGCGCCCGGTGTAGTCTCCGTTGTAAGAAGTCCAGTTTGCCCCAACCGGCTTCGCCAACAGGTCGCCTGCGCTAACGTTGATGTCAACCGGGATCGGAGCCTGCGCCGACAGTCCTCTGCAGACGACCAGGAGCAGCGCGCATGCCCCGCTACGCCAATTCATATCAGCGATTGTCCCCGGTTCCGACTCGCACTTCCTGAAGAGAACCGCGATCTACCCCATGCTCGTCTTCCAGGTGCAAGGAGAGCCGCGCGGGTTTTCCTGGAGCGGCAATCTCCATATCGAGCGATACCGGTTCTGCCGGATTCGCATCCGCAACTGGAATGGTTCCGAGGCTTCGCCCATGTTCGTCGTACAAATGCGCAACCAGACGTCCGGAAAAGAACACTCCAAAAGAGCCGGAAAGCTTAATCTTCCCGCCTTCCAGGCCAGTCGCTCGTAGAAGGCGAATCAGAATGCCCGCGTCTGTCGCTCCGTGGAATTCACCTCCCGCCCGGGTAGGGAACCATTCCGTTTCGAAATCGCAACTTTCGCTGGGGCGCAACCGGCACATCGGACTGTTGAGTTCGGCTTCCAGATAGTAGGGACTCGCATCTG
>Ga0335083_10005692_pt1 | contig 15698 bp, 18 predicted proteins | sample Lox_Sample_42_FD_206716 | JGI IMG/M metagenome (GOLD analysis project Ga0335083, IMG submission 206716) | Soil microbial communities from Loxahatchee National Wildlife Refuge, Florida, United States - Lox_Sample_4.2 | ecosystem: Environmental > Terrestrial > Soil > Wetlands | place: USA... | reverse complement strand
AAGCAGAAATAGACGATGCTGCTTTCAGGAGGTCATGACGATGCCGCTGGAAGCCCTGCTTGCCTCGGTTGGCTCGGCCACGCTGATGATGGTCGGGATCCGCACCATGTCCCTGCTGGTCGCTTGCCGCCGCCGGACGCCGGCCTGGCTGCGCCGCCGGCTGGGCCTGAAGGAGGGCGTCTAGATGAGGATCGACCAGCGTCAGCGTGTACCTGTGAGAGGGCTGGTGCTGCGGGCGGGGGACGTGACCTTCGTGCGGCAGCCGGGTTGGACGGGCGGCTACTGGGTTGACGGCCAGTGCCGGATTGGGCTGATGGCTGGCGACGTCACGACCTGGTACGTGCCCAGCCCCGGCGGCTGGGAAATCGTCCGCATCAGCCGCAGCAGCATCACTCAGTTCCAGCTCCTGGAGGCCGCCCGACTGTTCGATCGGTGACTTCGCAATCTGACCAAGGAGAAAATGACCATGCGCACCGGTGTCCTACTTTGGCGAAAGGACGGTTACGCCGTCGTCAGACATGTGACCAATGACGGCTGGGTCAAGCTCCTGTGGCTGACCGGGAGCCTGGCCGGCGAACCGGACGAGATCGACGTCTCGGGCGTCCGGAGCTTTCGGGTGATCGGGTCCGTGGCGGCTTGAGGGCCGGACGCTGCGGTTCCCGCTGGCGGCGCTGAACCTGACAGCGGGACTGGCCGACCAGGGGGGACGCGAGGACTCACTCGGGCAGCGGCAGCTTCGCGATCTTGTCCTTCGTATCGATGATCTGATCTTTCAGGTCGCCGAGTACCTCCGCGGCCTCGTCCCACCCAGGCGTTCCAACCTGAATCACGCCCTCCAGGCCCTTCAAGAGTCCATCGAGGTTTTCTTGGATGCCTTCGCGTGTCTTTTCGAAGGCGACATCACGAAGGGCTTTCGTCAGGGGGTCGGAGTTGGCCATGACGTCAACGTACCACGATGATCCAGAGCAACCGATTTAGCCCCCCACCGCCGCCAGCTCCGCCTCAGCAACCGGCTTGGAGGCGTTCGCTATAGGCTGGGTATGGACCACCTCATTACCATCGCGCTCATTTCCGCCGCCTTTTTGGCCCTCATCGACATGAAGCTGTCACGCATCGCCGAAGCCCTGGAGGCCCTGGCCAAGCGGAAGGATGGCCAGTCGGCGCAGTAGCGCCGCCCCGCGTAACCCGAAGGCAGCAACGTGACCACTCAGGAGCTGGCCGCGCTGAAAGCGCTGGTCGCGGCTGAAGAGGCTCGGCAGAATGTGCCGCAGCTCTCTGACAGCTCCATAGCCGACGCCGCCGCACTCGGAGAGGAACCTCCGATGTGTGAGATCTTTGGACCGTACAAGGACCGCAAGAGTTGGCGCGTCCGCATCGTCGACACGCTGACGAACAAGCGGATGCACCGGTTCTTCCAGACCGAGGAAGACGCCAAGGCCGCCATCCCCAGGCTGATGGCCGAGTACCGGCGACCGGTCGGCGTCCCGATGACCGAGGCCCTGGCCGCCTACGCCGAGAAGCAGTAGGCCCGCGGCAAGCGCCCCCGCACCATCGAGACCGCCATGGGCCGGCTACGTGCCGTTCTCCAGACCGAGGCGATAACTGGTAAGGTCGACCGGGAGACCGCTGAGGCGCTCTGGGACGCGTACCGCAACCGCAAGACGCACTCCAAGCGCCTGCCCAGCACCGACAGCCAGATCGGCACCATCAAGGCCGTGAGGGCGTTCTGGGCCTTCCTACACGCCAAGGGCTGGGCGAAGCACGACCCCTGGGCCAGCATCGAAGTCGAGGGCGCCCGCAGCCGGGGCAAGAAGCAGCTGACCGAGGATCAGGCGCAGACGTTCCACGAGACCGCCAAGCGCATGGCCGATGACGGGGACGACGGGGCGATCGCCGCCCTACTCGCCCTCTACCTCGGCATCCGCGCCAGCGAGCTGGTCGACCGCGTGGTGGGCGACATCGACGCCAAGGGGACGAAGCTGGTCATCCCCAGGGCGAAGACCGAGGCCGGCATCCGCCGCCTCATCATCCCTGCCCCGCTCCGCGGCTACGTTGCCCGCGTGGTCGAGGGGCGATCAGCCGAGGAGCCGCTGTTCCCTGGCCGAAACCGCCACTGGCTGCTGCGACAGGTGGGACGCATCTGCCAGATCGCCAACGTGCCCCGCGTGACCGCTCACGGGTTGCGCGGGACCGCGTCCAGCCTGGCCCAGGGTGCTGGGATGATCGGGGATGCCGTGGCCGCCAGCCTGGGCCACGAGTCGTATCAGACGACCCGCCTGCACTACACCGACCCGAGCGCACCAGCGAACGCGCAGATCGCCCGCGTGGTCGCCGCCCTGAATTAGTTGCGGACTGCGTTCCAGTCCGCAACAGTCCGCAGACCGTATCCGCCCTCACCGAAGCCGGGATCGACGCTGTAACTGCCCGTCTTCCTTGGTGCGAGGAGGGGGACTTGAACCCCCACTCCTTTCGGAACCAGATCCTAAGTCTGGCGCGTCTACCAGTTCCGCCATCCTCGCGTGCTTTGATTCTAGCTACTTACGCCTTGGCAGTCGCGGCGTCCACATCCTGCGTAGCCACGACGTAGCCCAATGCCCCCGATCGGGCGTCCCCGGGGAGAGGTCGACCGCGATCGCCGCGAGGTCCGCAGGACCGGCCACTACCCCACCGCCTTTCGCTTGCCCGAGCGCCCGGGCTTCGGCTGCGCTTCGGCAAGGTGCGCTTCCCGCCGGCCGCACCCCTCCGCGATCAGCGACAACATCAACGTGTTGATCGACACCCCCTCGGCAGTCGCAAGTTGGGATACCGCCTCGTGCAACGACTTCGGCAGCCGCAACCGGAGTTGGCCCGAGTAGTCGGCCACGGCGTCGACGGGAGGCGGCGTCCGGCCGTCCTCCTTCATCACGTCGAGGATCAATCCCGCGGCCACCTCGGCCTCGTGCGCCGCCTTCTCAGCCGTCACCCCGTGCGCGAGGCAGCCAGGCAACGCCGGCACGCGCGCGATGAACGCCTGATCCTCGTCGCTCCACTCCACCAGGATTCGATATCGAAACGTCTCCTTCTTCATGGCTTCACCTCCAGCTTTTGCTCGTCGATGAGCCGCACGACTTGCCGCACCTGGTAGACCTTCGCCGTCGTCCCGTCGCTCTGAAGGTTCACGATCGGCAGCCCGGGCCGCGCCACGTGCGTGAACACGTGATGCGAGCCCTTTTGCCGCCTGGAAGCGTAACCAATTGCCTCCACGAGGCGACAAAGGTCCCGAAAGCGGACGTTGGCGGAACTCCGCCGAGCCTGCTCAAGGATCTCCGCCACCGTGCGGCCCATCGGGACAACGGTACCGTACCCGGTACCAAAATCAAGCGCGTCCGTGCCGGGTGAATCAGCCACGGCGTCCGTCGCCGTCGCGCGTGAGGGCTGCCTCTCCCCAATTCCCCTGAGAGCGGGTGCGATCACCGATGGGCGCTGAGCGAGCGCAGAGGTGATCGTCGGCTCGTGGTTCATGTCCGGGATATTACGCGGCGGCCCCAGACCGAACGCCGACCCGCTGTTATCGCCGCCCTGCGCCCGGTCGCGAAGTCGTGGGTTGGGGCCCAGTCGTCAGGGTCCAACCGGTTGGGCGTCCGTCCCACGGAATCGCCGCACGCTCCCGTCGAAATGGCTGCTAGCGCGATCGAGCGTCTGACGCGCCCTGTCGTCTTCGTTGTCCCCGAATGCCGGCGTGATCGCGGATAGGCGGTTCGCGAGCGCAGCGGTGATCGGCGGCCGGTTGCCGTCCTGCTTCATCGAGTCCAGCATCAGCCGAGCGGCCAGCGCGACTTCGTGAACCGCCTTCTCTGATCTTCGTCGCTCCCGCTGGGCCGTATGATCTGGCCGTCACCTGCTACAACACGGTCGACTACTGTGAGCCGTACCTCTTCGCACTCGGCTATCAGAACTGAAGTGGCGCTGACCGCGACGGCCCGCCCGGCTGCGCTGCTGGTCTCGCTGCATGACGTTTCGCCGCTCACGTTGCCGGAGTGTGAGGCGGCGATCGCGTTGCTGCGCGAGGTTGGGCTCTCGCCCGCCGAGCTGACGGTCCTGGCGATCCCGCACCATTACGAAAAGATCGCGCTGGACGCGCACCCGCCCACCATCCGCTTCCTTCGTGACCTGGAGGATCAGGGGGCGCGGCTGGTGATGCATGGGCTGACGCACCGGATGTCGGGGCGGGCCTGGACGCCGCTGGGTATGTTCCGCGCGCACATCTTCGCGCGGGGTCAGGGGGAGCTTTACGCCGCGGGCGCAGACGAGACGACGCGCCGGCTCGACGAGGGGCGGGACATTTTGGCTCGCGCCGGACTGGAGTCGGCGACGCACGCGTTCGTGCCGCCGGCCTGGCTGCTCTCGCCGGCGGGCCGCCAGGTGGTCGCGCAACGCGGCTTCGACTTTTACGAGCTCTTCGGGGGTATCCAGCATCACGGCGCTCGTCACGCACGCCGCGTCGTCGGGTGGGGCTCGCTGAATCCCGTCGAAACGGTGGCGACGGCGCTGTATGCCGATCTGCAAAGCATCCGGGCCGGACTGGATACGCGCGTGGCGATTCACCCCGCCGACATGCAAAGGCCTACACAGCGTGGCGCCATCCGGCGAACGCTGGCGCGCCTGTTGCCGCGAATGCGAGCATTGAATTACGCAACATTTCTCAACGAGAAGGTTCATCGCCTTGCACCTTGACCAAACGGACCTTACTGTCGATGCAACATCCGGTGAGCGCTTCGACGAAGGAGGCCTTCGAGCCACGACTGAAGCTGCCGCCGGCGGATCCGAACGATGCGGCGCCGCTGCCGTTCGATCTGGTCCTGATGGGCGCGGGGATCAACGTCGCGGTCCGCTCCCTGTTCCGGCGGCTGTTCGGCTGGCGGCGCCATCCGGGCGACGCGCCCGAGATTTGCCGGCGCGTCGTCGATTCCTGCTGGACGGGTGAGTTCTTCGCCGGGTCGGCCGGTCACTTCAAGCAGTTCTGGATGCGCGATCTGGCGATGTGCACGCCGGCCCTCTGCCGGCTGGGCCGCCGCGACCAGGTGATCCAGTCGCTGGCCTGGGGCCTCGAGCGGTTCGAGAAAGCCGGCCGCATCACCACCACCATCTTCAACCGCCGGTTCGCGCGCGACGTTTACGCCTTCGCCAGCGACTCATTGCCAATGATGCTGTTCGCGTTGCGAATGGCCGACGCCCCTCACCTCATCGATCGCCATCGCGAGCTGCTGACGCGGGAGACGACCCGCTACATCGAAGCGGTCTTCGATCCAGAGCTGGGGATGGCGCGCCCCAACGGGTACTTCTCGGGCCCGCGCGACTGCATGACGGGCCGGTCGACGGTCTTCGCCAACACGATGATCGCGCTTCTGATCAAGCTGCTGGACGTGGACCGGCGCCTGCCGAACCCGCTGGCGGGGCACGACCTGCCGGCGCTGCTGATCCGCCACTACTGGACCGGCGACTACTTCCGCGACTCGCTCGATCGCGAGCTGCCGTCCGGCGACGCCAACGTCTGGCCGTTCTTCTTCGATGTCCTCGACGACGCCGAGATGAAGCGCCGGGCCTTCGCGACGCTGGAGTCGCGCGGCTTCACCCGCCCCGTGCCGATGCGCTACTTCGAACGACGCATGCCCGAGGCCGAGCTGCCCATCCCCCGCTTCTTCACGCCGAACTATCAGGGTGACCCCAGCTGGACTCAGCTGGGCCCCGCCTACCTGCACCTGCTGGCCAAGGTCGACCGCCCCCAGATGGAAGAGCATCGCGCGGCGATGACGCGCCTGATCGAGCGCGACGGCAACTACCTCGAGCTCTACAACACCGACGGCAAGCCTTACAGCGGCCGGGCCTTCTTCTACCAGGCCGATCAGGGGATGATCTGGGCCGCGATGTTCCTCGACCTCTACTCCTGAATCCGGCTCTCGGCCCGCTTCATCCGCCGCAAGAGGCCCGCGATCGACTCGCGCGCGATGATGCGATCGAACTGGGCCCGGTAGCCCTCGAGCAGGCTGTCTCCGTCGGTGAGCAGGTCGTAGACCGCCCAGTGGTCGCCCTTCCAGAGCAGCCGGTACTCGACCTCGACCGAACGGGAGTTTGGCTTGGGCGGCGCGAGGATGGTCGCGTACACGCTGGCGGTGCCCCGCTCCGACACGCTCTCGCGCTCGAAGTGGACCCGCAAGTCGGGGCCGACGTCCAGCCCGCGCGACAGCGAGCGGCTCTGGATCAGCCGGCTGAGGTCGGTGACGAACTCGCTCCGGTCGTCGTCCGACAGGCGATCCCAGTTGCGGCCCAGGGCGCGCCGGCTGATCTCCCGGTAGTCGATCGAGCGATCGATCAGACGCCGGGCGACGCTCTTCTGCATGTCGGCCTCTGGCGACCACGACGGGTACTCCCGCCGCAGGCAAGCCTGCAGCTCTTCCGTCGATCGCATCAGCTGCGACATCGGGCTGCCCGGCCGGGGCGGCGTGTTCAGCGAGGTGACCTCGGTTCGCCCGACGAGCCAGCTGATCAATGCGACCACGACCAGGTTCATGCCGGCGCCCCGGAGTCTGTCCCAAGGACCGCCCGGCGTCCCACGCCGCACCCCGTCAGCCGTCCCCTGGGTACCATGGTCCTTCGTAGTATGTTCCGGCGAGGGACAGAAATCAGGCGGTTACCGCCCTTCCTTGCGGTTCGTTCTTGGCTTCTTGCACTGGACAAGACCGGGATTGTCTGTAGTGTTTCGTGTCCTCTCGCCCCCAGAGGTTATGAGCACGACGCGCTGCGATCTTCACGTCCATTCGGCCGCGTCCATCGGGAACGACGAATGGTACACCCGGGTCTTCGGCTGCCCGGAGAGCTACGCAGATCCGCTCCGGCAGTACGAGCTCTGCAAGGCGCGTGGGATGTCGCTGGTCACACTGACCGACCACGACACCATCGCCGGAGCTCTGACGCTGGTCGAGCGGCCCGACTTCTTCATCTCCGAGGAGGTCACGGCCACCTTCCCCGAGAACGGCTGTGTCATGCACGTGCTGGCCTGGAACATCACGCAGGCCCAGCACGACGGCATCCAGGCCAACCGGAACAACATCTACGACCTCTGCGACTACCTGAACCGTGAGCGCATCGCGCACGGCCTGGCCCATCCGCTGCTCAGCCCGAACTGGCGGCTGGACGCCGAGACCTTCGGCAAGGCCCTGCTGCTGTTCCCCACGTTCGAGGGGATCAACGGGCTGGTCGATCGCCGGCTGCAGCCCGACCTGTTCACGATCCTCGACCGCCTGACCCCGGCCATGATCGCCACGCTCCAGAAGAAGCACGGCCTGCCCGCCTGCGGCCAGGCCCCCTGGCAGAAGGCCCTGGTGGCCGGCTCGGACGACCACGTGCACCGGCGCTGCGGGACCGTCTACACGGAGATCGACGGCGCCATCGGCCCGACCGAGTTTCTCGAGCGCGCGCTCTCGGGCGAGGCGCGCCTGGTCGGTGAGCAGGCTCACCTGAACACGATGGCGGTGTGTATCAAGCACACAACCTACAACCACCTCAAGCGGCGCTGCACCGAGCAGGCCGGCTTCCGCAACCCGTTCGTCGAGATGATCGACGTGATCGCCGGGCGCGAGCCGGGCAATTCGGACGACGGTTTCATCGCCAGCCTGTTCGCGGGACTGGGCAGCAGCGACATCGACGCGGGGAAGCGCTTCGACATTCTCGAGGTCCCCGACCGCACGACCGAAGAGGACGACGCGCGCATCGTCGAGTGCATCGCCCGCGTCTCGAACGCCATCGTCGACCGGTCGATCACCTCGGTGGTCGACGGGCTCAACGACTTCGATCTCTACCGCATCTTCGGCGCGCTGCGCGACGCTGCCGGCGCGCTGGCCACCGCCGCGCCGGCGTTCTTTGCGGCGCACCACTTCGGACGGCAGGAGCGGCAGGTCCGCCGCCTCTGGTCCGAGTGGACAGAGTGCGCGCTGCCCAAGCGCCGCGAGCGCCTGGCGGTGTTCAGCGACTCGCTCGAGCACGTCGACGGCGTCTCCACCTGGTGCTCGCGCTTCCTGGCGGGGGCGCGGGCGGCCGGGCAAGAGGTGGTGGTCCCCCACTGCGGCGGTCCGTTGCAGGACGCGCTGCCCGACACCTCGCCCGCGCGATCGCTGCACCACCTCCCCGCGATCTCCTCGTTCACCCTCCCCATCTACGACCGACTGAAGTTCTACGTGCCGTCGCTGATCGACACGCTGGGCTGGGCCTGGGCCCAGCACGTCACGAACCTCGAGCTCGCCACGCCCGGCCCCATGGGGCTGGCCGGCCTGATGGTCGCCAAGGTGTTCCAGCTCCCGGTGACCGCCAGCTATCACACCGAGGTGCCCGGGCTGATCACGCTGCTGGGTGGCCCCAGCTTCCTGGATCGGGCGGCGCGAAAGTACCTGGGCTGGTTCTACAGCCAGGTGGACCGCGTGTTCTGCTTCTCGGAGGTCTCGCGCGAGTCGCTGTGCCGCATGGGCGTTCCCGCCCAGCGGATCCGGCTGGTTGCGCAGGCGGTCGACCCGGCCGAGTTCTCCCCCTGCCATCGCTCGCCCAGGGTGTTCGAGAAGCTGCAGGTCCCGGCCGGCGACCGGCCGGTGATCCTGAGCGTGGGGCGACTCTCGCGCGAGAAGAACCTGCCGATCGTGATCGAAGCGGTCGAGGCCCTGCAGTCGCGCCGAAACCCGCCGCTGCTGGTGATCGTCGGCGACGGGCCGGGGCGGCAAGAGCTGGAGGACCTCTGCGCGCACAAGGACTTCGTGCGCTTCGTGGGCGTCCAGCGGGGCCAGCTGCTGAAGAGCCTCTACGCGTCCGCGACCATGTTCGTGTTCGCCAGCCGCGTCGACACGCTGGGCTTGGTCAACATGGAGGCGATGTCCAGCGGCATCCCGGTGCTGGTGCCCTCCGACGCGGGCATCGCCGAGTTCGTCACGCACGGCATCTCGGCGGAGTGCTACGAGTTCGGCGCGGCCGGCCTCAGGTCTGCCATGCAGCGGATCCTGGACGATCCCATGCACGCCCACCGGCTGGCGACGGCCGGCCGTAAGGCGATGGTTGATCGTTGGGAGACGGCCTCATTCCCGCGCATCTGGGAATCGATGGTCGGGTAAGATGGCCCGGCCCGCGCACGACCGGGTCGGGTGCGGGGGAAGGAGGGTCGGCGATGAACGTGTCACTGGTGAGGCTCACTCCGCGGCAGTGGGAGCGCATCCCGGACGGAGGGCAAGTTCTCGAGGAGCCATGGCGGGCGGTGCCACCCGAGGACCTGGCTGCGGCGCTCTGCGCGCTCGAGCGGCCGCTCGCGGAGGTGCTGGTCCTGTACTTCCAGCGAGGGCTCCAACCGTCGGAGATCGCGGCGCGCACGGGGCTGCCTCTCGGCACGGTGGCGGCGCGCATCCTTCGAGGCTGCCGCCGCCTCCGCCGCCTGCTCCGCGGACGCTGAGCGATCGGCCGCCGGCCTAATACGGCGGGGGGCCGGAGAGCGACTCGCGGAACTCGGAGTACCCGAACGACTGGCCGCTCGGGGCGGTGATCTTCATGACCAGGCTGCCGGTCGGCGTGATCTCGTGGATCTGGCCGCCGACGGAGAAGGTCACCAGGATGTTGCCGTTGGGGAGCACCTGCGCGTCGCCGAGCACGTTGCTGGTCGCGCCGCTGGCGGTGTAGTGCATCACCTGCGTGGCCTTCATCGACGACTCGTCGAGCTTGTAGTTCCACATCTCGTTGGCGTTGTTGTTGAAGAACACGAACGTCCCATCGGACGTCAGGTGGTGACCGTGGTTCACCATCCAGGTGGTCACGCCCGAGAAGTTCTTGGTGGCGTCCTTGGGGTTGGTGCCGCCGAACTGCCAGATGAGGTCGCCGGTTCGCGAGATCTTCACGTACAGGTTCGGGTTGCGATCGCCGATCGTGTAGGTGTTGTCGCGCGCGTAGTAGTGGATCGAGTTGGTGTGGAAGGTGCTCGAGTTGTAGACCTGGCTGGTGGCGGCGAGCACGGTGGTCTTGTCACCCCCCTCGGTGAACTCGACGATCGAGCAGGGCGCGTCGATGCCCGAGCTGTTCCACATCGGCGTCGCCAGGCCGCCGGGGATCGCCGTCAGATCGTGGTGGGACGCCGCGACGCCCGCCAGCGAGGTCGAGGTCGAGCCGTCCAGCGGCTGGATGACGATCTTGCCCGCGCCCGAGTTCATCACGTTCAGGGACATCTCGTACAACTTCGTGGCGTCCCAGCTCAGGTGAACGCGGCTCGGCTGCTGCGGGACCCCGGTGGGGGCCACCCAGACGACGGTCCCGTCCGGGTCCATGATGTAAGCGGACGTCCCCTGCAGGCCGCTGCTGGTGATGATGAAGCCCTTGTCGTGCGACGACGCCGTCGAGATGGTGACGGTCGGCTTGGGCGCGTTGGTCAGCGCGCCGGTCGTGAGCATGTAGTCCTGACTGGTACAGGACCCCGCCGCCGACTTGGCGACGATCCGGTACATGTAACTGGCGCTGGGCTTCATGCCGACCAGCATCGTCTTGTAGCTGGGCTGCGTCAGATCGACCGTCGCGACCATGGTGGGCCCGGAGGCCGCCGGACCGAAGTCGATCTCGGCGCCGGTCAGGCCGGACAGCGTCGTCGACCAGGTCACCGTGAACACCGTCGGGATCGCGGTGCTCTGCATCGACTGGGCGGTGATGGTACAGGAGGTCGTCATGCCGGTGCCGCCGCTGCCGGTCGGCGTCGAGCCGGCCGTGCCGCCGGTGCCGACGTGCCCCGCCCCGCCCGCGGTGCCGCCGGTGCCGGTCTTGCCGCCCGTGGCCTGGCCCCCGCCCGTCCCGGGGATGCCGCCCGTCCCGGGGCTGCTGCCTCCCGTTCCGTTCGATCCCCCGGTGGCGGAGCTCCCGCCCGAGCCCGTGGTCCCCCCCGTCCCCGTCGTCCCCCCCGAGCCACTTCCGCTGCCACCGGTGCCGATCCCGTCGACTGAAGCCGATTGGGCACATGCGCCGCACAGAGCCAACGCCGCTGCCGCCGCGAGCAACCGGCGCTCCAAAGAAAAGTTCATGGGGGCCACCTCGTGGGTAAGGTTAGAGGAAACGCAGTAGCGGCAGCCGCAGGGATCGGACCATACAAAATGCCGGGACCGCGCTTTTTGCTATATCGATTGTCGATCCAGCGTCGCGTCACGCACGTAAACTGATGACGAAGACGGCGAGCGCGCTCGAATCAGGTAGGAGGTAGGTCGGTGCGTTTGAGCTTCAAGCTTGCAGGATTCATCATCGCTTTTGCCCTGGCCGGCTGTTCGTTCAAGCCGTCGCAGGCGGGGCAGACTATTGGCACCGGTGGAACCGGCGCCGGGCCCAGCACCGGCACGGGCGGCGCCGCCGCCAGTGGTGCGGGCGGCACGGGCGCCACCGGGACCGGCGGCGGCGTCTACATCGGAAGCGGTGGCGCTGGTGAGCTGACCGGCGCTGCCGGCGGCTGCGGCCAGACCAACCTATCGGTCATGCCGCTCCCGCCGGACATCCTGCTGGTGCAGGATCGGTCGCTGTCGATGACCGACGACTCGAACGATCGACCCTGCATGGGCGGCACCGCCGCCGGCAACGGCAACTGCGGGGCGACGTCGAAGTGGTCGCAGGTCATCTCCGCGCTGGATCCGGTCATCATGCAGACCCAGACCACCGTGAACTGGGGCCTCATGTTCCTGGGCTCGGAGCCCATGGAATGCGGCGCCAACCCGACACCGGTGGTGCCGATCACCCCCCTCACCAGCTACCCGCCGATCCACACGGCGTTCACGGCCGAGATGTTCACCGGCGCGATCGGAACGCCGACCGCGGCGGTCTTGACCAACGCCATCGTGTACATGCAGACCCTGACCGACCCGAATCCCAAGTTCCTGCTGCTGGCCACCGACGGTGAGCCGAACTGCGCGGGCGGCATCGTGAACGGGAACGACGATGTCGGCGCCCAGATGGCCGTGGCCGCCGCCAAGACCGCCGGCTTCCCGACCTTCGTGGTCGGGATCGCAACCACCTCGGACCCGGCGGCCAGCAACTCGCTCAACACGCTGGCGGACACGGGTGGTGAGGCGCAGACCGGCGCCGCGACCAAGTATTACGCCGTGAGCGACTCGGCCAGCCTGCTGAGCGCGCTGGCGAAGATCCTCAAGGCCGCCAACCCCTGCACCATCCCGCTGAACGGCGTCAACGGCAGCCTGGACCAGGTCGCCGTCACGGCCAAGGACCAGAACGGCAACACCGTGCAGATCATGGAGGACCCCGCCAACGGCTGGTCGTACACCGACCCCAGCAAGACGGCGATCGTCCTGAACGGCTCCGCCTGCGACAACCTGCAGTCGGTCACCTACACGGCGTTCCAGTTCATCTATACCTGCGCCAGCGGGCACATCTGCATCGACAACTGCCCCAACGCCGACGCGGGCAGCCCCTGAATCGGCGCTGCCTTTAGATCGGAGCGGCGACCGGCGAGCCGGCGTCGGCGCCGGCCAGCCGCTGGGCCAGGTGCGCCGCGATCAGCTCCACGCGGTCCAGCGTGGCGCGCAGCATCGCGCGGTATTCGCGCGCGTCGGCCGCCGCCAGCTCGGCCCTGAGGCCGTGGATCCGGATGTCGAGCGCGGTGCTCAGCTCGCGCGCCTCTTCCTCGGTGAGTTCCAGTGTGGGCACGTGTTCAATCTAAGTCCGGCCCGGCGCGGGTGGCGGTCTCAGTGCTGAACCGCAGGCTGTAACCCGTCCGTGTGGGCGGGAGCGCGGAGCAAGAGCGCCGGGCCGAACACATGTGTCATCGCGTCCTCGATCGCGCTGACCAGGTGGAAGGTCATCTCGTCCCGGATGGGTCCGGGGATGTCCTCGGTGACGTTCACGTCGTTGAGTCGCGGCAGCACGATCTCGCGGATCCCGCTGCGCCGCGCCGCCAGCAGCTTGTCCCGGATGCCGCCGACCGGCAGCACCTCGCCGCTCAACGTGATCTCGCCGGTCATCGCCACCTCGGACCGCGCGCGCTGGCCGGTGGCCGCGGACACCAGCGCCGCGACCAGCACCAGCCCCGCGGACGGGCCGTCCTTGGGCACGGCGCCGGCCGGGACGTGGATGTGCAGGTCCGCGTCTCGCAGCGTGTCGGCCTCGATGCCGTACAGCTCGGCGTGGCTCCGCAACCAGGTGATGGCGGCGCGCGCCGACTCTTGCATGACCTGCCCCAGCTGGCCCGTCAGCGTCACGTTGCCCCGTCCCGGTTTCACCAGCGACGCCTCGACGAACAGGATCTCGCCGCCGACCGGCGTCCAGGCCAGGCCCACCGCCACGCCCGGGCGGCTGGTGCGCTCGGCGATCTCGGTCTCGACGCGGTGGCGCGGCGGCCCCAGCTCGCTCCGCGCCGCCTCGGGCGTCACCAACAGCGCCGCGGGCGCCTCGCTGAGGATGCGGCGGGCCTGCTTGCGGCAGACCGAGCCGATCTGCCGTTCCAGCTCGCGCACGCCGGCCTCGCGCGTGTAGTGGCGGACGATCTCGCGCAGACCTTCTTCGGTGAAGCGGATCTCCTCGCCCAGCGCCAGCCCGTTCTCGCGCGCCTGCTTGGGGACCAGGTAGCGAACGGCGATCTGCAGCTTCTCCTCCTCGGAGTAGCCGCTCAGCTCCAGGACCTCCATGCGGTCCAGCAGCGGCGGCGGCACCGGATCCAGCACGTTCGCCGTGCAGACGAACAGGATGCGCGACAGATCGAACGGCAGGTCCAGGTAGTGATCGCGGAAGGTGGCGTTCTGCTCGGGGTCCAGGATCTCCAGCAGCGCCGCCGCCGGGTCGCCCCGGAAGTCGCGTCCCAGCTTGTCGACCTCGTCGAGCATCAACACCGGATCGCTGGTCCCCACCCGGCGCAGGGTCTGGATGATCTGCCCGGGCATCGCGCCCACGTAGGTGCGCCGGTGTCCGCGCAGCTCGCTCTCGTCGTGCACGCCGCCCAGCGACACGCGGCCGAACTCGCGCCCCAGCGCGCGCGCGATCGAGCGCCCCAGCGACGTCTTGCCGACGCCGGGCGGTCCGACGAAGCAGAGGATCGGCCCGCGCAGCTCCCCGCGCGACGGGGAGGCCTGCCGCTGCTGCTGCAGCCGCAGCACCGCCAGGAACTCGAGGATGCGCTGCTTCACCTTCTCGAGATCGTAGTGATCTTCGTCGAGGATCTGCTCGGCGCGCGGCAGCTGGATGTCGCCGCCCGAGCGACGGTCCCAGGGCAGCGACACCAGCCAGTCCAGGTAATTGCGCACCACCGCGTGCTCCGGCGACATCTCGGGGATGCGGGCCAGCCGCGCCAGCTCGCGGTCCGCCTCTTTGCGGGCGTCCTGCGGCATGTGCGCCGACTCCACCCCGTGGCGCAGCCGCTCGACGTCGCCGCCGTCCTCGCCTTCGCCCAGCTCGCGCTGGATCGCCGCCAGCTGCTCGCGCAGGAAGTGCTCGCGCTGGGACCCGGCGATCTTCTGGCGGATGTCCGACTGGATCTTGTTCTCGAGATCCAGCTTGTCGTTTTCCTGGATCAGCTCCTCGATCAAGAGGCGCATCCGCTGGCGGACGTCCACCGCCTCCAGCCAGACCTGGCGCTCGGGCGACGGGCGCGGGATGGCCGAGGCCACGAAGTCCGACAGGAAGGCGGCGTCGTCGACGTCGGCCACGACCGCCGCCACCTCGTTCGCGATGTTCGGCGACTTCTCGACGTACGCCCCGAACAGCTTCCGCAGGCTGTCGCGCAGAGCCAGGTACTCGGGGTCGGGATCGTCCGGCACCACCTCGCCCAGCATCTCGATGCGCGCCTTCAGGTACGGGTCCCGCACCACCTGCTCCAGCAACCGCACCCGCCGCAACCCCGCGGCGAGCAGCACGTAACCACGCTGGCCCTCCTGACCGATCGGCGCCACGTGGAGCACGCGGGCCAGCGTGCCGATTGCGTGCAGCTCCTCGAGCCCCGGGTCGGCCTCGCCAGGCTCGTGCTGCAAGGCCAGCACGACGGTCCGAGCCGCGTCATCCGCTGGCAGGTGCTCCACCAGCGCTACCGAGCGCGACCGATTGACCGCGAACGGCGCCGTCGTGTGCGGAAATGCCACCGCGTCCCGCAACGGCAGCACAGGCACTTCGATACGGGCGCTCTCGTTCGCCTGTTTCCGTCCGAGCATCCCCGCCCCCACCTCGAACCTGACGACGGATTTCCAGGATACAAGTCAACCGCCGCGCGCCGCTGCTCGTCCGCTGGACGCCCGTTTGCACGTCCCATTCCCTTTTCTTGGAAGCGGCGCGACCTTACGTGATACCGTCCAGCAGCTTCGTCACAACTGAGGAGTGTGAGCATGGATCCGCGCCCCTGGGAGAACCGCTCGCTGATGGTGTTGGTTTTGGGTTCGGCGTTGGGCGGCTGCTACGTGCGGCCAGCGCCTCTTTACGTGGCGCCTGCCCCGGCGGTCTACGTCCCGCCGCCGCAGCCGGCGTACGTCGAGACGCCGCCGCCCCCGCCGGAGCCGGCCCCGCCGCCGCCGGCCTATGTGGAGGCTGCGCCGCCGCCGGCCCCGATGGAACCGTCGGTCTACCCGACTTCGCCTCCGCCGGATCCGATCCCCGAGTTCCAGCCGGTCGCCCCGGGTTACGGGTACTACTGGGTGTCGGGGTACTGGGATTGGACCGGGTACGAGTGGAACTGGAAC
>Ga0335083_10005689_pt1 | contig 15704 bp, 10 predicted proteins | sample Lox_Sample_42_FD_206716 | JGI IMG/M metagenome (GOLD analysis project Ga0335083, IMG submission 206716) | Soil microbial communities from Loxahatchee National Wildlife Refuge, Florida, United States - Lox_Sample_4.2 | ecosystem: Environmental > Terrestrial > Soil > Wetlands | place: USA... | reverse complement strand
TCCCCGCGATCAACCCGTTGCCCGCGTCGGCCGCGCGCCCCTGGCGCCGGGCCGTGAGCGCTCCGGTCCGCCCGAGCGCCGCTCGCTGGCGCCGCGCTCGGCTACCATCACGGTGATGATCCGCGCCGCCTTCGCCGCGGCCAAGGGGCTGAAGCGCGACTTCGGCGAGGTCGAGAATCTGCAGGTCTCGGCCAAGGGCCCGGCCGACTTCGTGAGTCGCGCCGACATCATGGCCGAGCGCACGCTCCGAAAGGAGCTCGAGCGCACGCGCCCCGAATACGGCTTCCTCGGCGAGGAGGGCGGCGAAGTGAAGGGCACGGGCGAGATCGGGAGCCGCAACCGCTGGATCGCCGATCCGCTCGACGGCACGACGAATTTCCTGCACGGCGTGCCGCACTTCGCGATCTCGCTCGCTTTGGAGCGCGACGGCGAGGTGATCGCGGGCGTGATCTACAATCCGATTTCCGACGAGCTGTTCTGGACCGAGAAGGGCAACGGCGCCTTCATCGACACGCCCAACGCGCGCTCGCGGCGGCTGCGCGTCTCGGCGCGCAAGGAGATGAACCAGGCGCTGATCGGCACGGGCATCCCGCAGAAAGGCCGTGGCGATCATTCGGCTTACCTGAAGAAGCTCGAGGCCGTGATGGGCCAGACCGCGGGCGTGCGCCGCTGGGGCGCCGCCGCGCTCGACTTCGCCTTCGTGGCGGCCGGCCGCTACGACGCCTTCTTCGAATTCAACCTCGCGCCGTGGGACGTCGCCGCCGGCGTGCTGATGGTGCGCGAGGCGGGCGGCCTGGTGACCGACATCAAGGGCCAGCCCTATGAGCTGGGCGGCCCCTCGATCCTCGCCAGCAACGCCGGCATCCGCGACGCCCTGGTCGAGACTCTTTCCTAGTTCTTCGCCATCCGGTCGAGCAGCACGAGGCTCATCGCTTCCACCCCGGTGCGGATCGAAGGCTCCGGCACGGGCGCGAACTCGGGCGAGTGGTTGCCCGGGACCAGGCGGTGCTCCTCCCGCGCCTTGGCGAGCTCCTTGGGATCGATGCCGCCCAGGCCGAAATAGAAGGACGGCACGCCCGCCATCACGAACTCCGAATAATCCTCGCTCGCCGAGCCCGGCTCCGACATCAGCCGCGCCTTGTCGCCGAACGCCGCCTTCAGCACGGCGCCGCCGCGCTCGGTGATGGCCTGATCGTTGACCACCGCCTTGGCGCCCTCGACGATGACGATCCTGGGCTCGGGCGCTCCCGCCATCATCGCCACGGCCTTGGCCGTGCGCTTCAGGCCCTCGATCATCTTGAGCCGGGTGTCGTTGTCGTAGGAGCGGATCGTGCCGCGCAGCGACGCGGTGTCGGGCACCACGTTGCCGGCATTGCCCGCCTTGACCGAGCCCACGGTGATGACGCCGAAGCGGGCCGAATCCTTTTCACGGCTGATCACGCTCTGCACGTCGACGATGAAGTGCGCCGCCATCATCACCGGATCGATGGTCGTGTGCGGCCGCGAACCGTGCCCGCCCTTGCCGATGAACTCGATCGCGAAGCCGTCCGAGGTCGAGTTGATGACGCCGGGCTTGTAGAACACGCCGCCATAGGGACCGGGGCCGACATGCAGTGCATAGCCGACGTCGGGCTTGGGGAAGCGCGTGAACAGGCCGTCCTTCACCATCGCCTTGGCGCCGCCGCCGCCCTCTTCCGCCGGCTGGCCGACGAACATCAAGGTGCCGCTCCATTGGTCCTTCATGTCGAGCATGGTCTTGGCCGTGCCGATCCACACCGCCATGTGGATGTCGTGCCCGCAGGCGTGCATCACCGGCGTCTCCACGCCGTTGGCGATCTGCTTCGCCTTGCTGGCATAGGGCAGCCCGGTCTTCTCCGGCAGCGGCAGGGCGTCGAGCTCGGTGCGCACCATGACGACGGGGCCGGGACCGTTCTTGAAGATCGCCACGATGCCGGTCTTGCCGACGCCCTCGGTGACCTCGAAGCCCAACGCCTTCATCTCGGCCGCGAGCCTGGCCGACGTGCGCTGTTCCTGGAAGCCGAGCTCGGGATGCTCGTGGATGTCCTTGTAGAGCGAATCGAGATGGGCGTACTGCGCATCGAGCAGGCGATCGATGGCGGTGCGCTGGTTGGAGACGTCGGCGGCGCAGGCTGTCCCCTGGACCAATGGCGCGGCGACGATCAGGGCGGCGAGGCCGCACCAGGTGAGCTTGTTCATGCGTCGAGACTAGCGTGCCGTTCAGCGCGCCGCCAAGATTTGCCGCACGAGTCTCGCCACCGTGCGGGCGGCCAGGGTCGCCGGGCGTTGCGTTCCGACTGCAAGCCAGGTCGTCTGCTCGATCGCCGGCTTCACGAGTCGCGCAAAGGAGAATGCCGCCCCCATCTCGCGCTCGACATAGGGCCGCGGGAAGACGGTGCACAGGCCGCAGCGCGCCACGGCCTCGCGGATCGTCGCCGAGGCGCTTCCCTCCAGCACCCAGTCGAGTTCGATGCCCTGGCGCTGCGCCAGCTCGACCATCACCGAGGTGAGCGCATTGGGTCGCACGGGACCGCACAGGGCAACGCCTGCCAGGGCGCGGAACGGAACGTCCCTGCCCTGCAGCAGCGGATGCCCCTTGGGGCCGACCAGCATCATGTCCGAGCGCGCCACGATCTCCGCGCCGCGGACGGCGCTGCGGCGATAGCGGTTGAACAGCGCCACCTCGACCTGTCCGTTGCCGATCCAGGCCTCGACCTGGCCGCTATAGGCCTCGTGCACGCGCAGCTTCACACGCGGATAGTCCGCCTGGAGCTGCCGCACGAGGGTGGTCACCAGGGGATGCGCCCAGCCCGGCACGACGCCGAGATCGACGGTGCCCGAGGGACTGCCGCTCTCGCCGCGCGCCTGCGCCGCGAGAAGATCGGCCTCGGCGAGCAGCGCCTTGGCGCGCGGCAGCAATCCGCGGCCAAGCTCGGTCGGCTGCACGCCGCGTCCGGTGCGATGGAACAGCCGTCCGCCCAATTCGCCTTCCAGCGCCGAGACCTGGCGGCTCAGCACCGATTGCGCCACGCCCAGGGCCGCCGCCGCACGGCTGAAGCCGCCCCCCTCGGCGACGCTGCAGAAGGCCCGGATGCCCTTCAGATCCATCGTTCTTTCCTGCCGATTCGGCCACAAGGATTGCGCAATCGCACCTTAGGCCATTTCCCCAGCGGCGCAGCCCCGCGCGGTTGAGGGCCCGTCCGCCAGCGGCTATTCTCCGGCCCGGGAAATTCGTTGAAAGGCAATCGGTTATGAGAACGCCAGTGGCTGCTGCCTGCGGTCTCGCCCTAGCCCTAGTGGGCTTCGACGTCGGCTCGGCTGGCACGGCGTTCGGCCAGAACGTCACGGCGTTCAATCCCTATAACGGCGTCGGGCTGCCCGGCGCGCCGGCCGCGCAGCCCAGCCGGCGTCCCGGCACGCAGAGCTATGGGGCCGTCGCCGAAACGCCGCCGTCAGCCGGTCTCGCCTTCAATCCCTGGATCCAGTCCGGCGCCTATGCGAGCCCAGTCACCGCCTATGCCGGCCCGCCGCCCTATCAGCCGCCCGGGTCGTCGGCGAGCGCCTCCTACAGCCGCGGCTCCAATCTGCCGGCGCCGCCGCCGGGACCGATCGAGAGCCGCCTGATCGCCATTCCGGAACCGCCGCCCAAGGCGGCCAGCGTGCCCGCGCCCGCACGGCCCGCGACCGAGCCGCCAGTGCCGCTGGTGCGCAGCGAGCCGCCGCCCGTCGCGACGGCCGCTCCGCCGCCGGCGCCCGTGCCGATCCAACCGCCCGCCGCGCCGCCCGTTGCCGCGCAGACGCCGGCCCCCTCCACGCCGCCGGTCGTGGTGACGCCGGCGCCCAAGCCCGCGGCGACGCCCGCGCCGCCCCCCGCCGAGACGGCCGCGCCTGCCGCTGCCCCGCCGCCGCCTGTCGCGTCCGCGACACCGGCGCCGCGCGAGCGCCCGGCACCGCCCCCGGCCACCAGCGCTCCCATTTCCTCGATCTCGTTCGCCTCCGACTCGGCGGAGATCACCGATGCGATCAAGGCCGAGCTCAACCAGGTCGCGACCGCGATCAACAGCCAGGGCGCGCGCCAGGTCGAGCTGCGCGCGGTGGCCGGCGGCAGCGACCAGGCGGAGGCGCGCAAGGTGGCGCTCGCCCGGGCGCTCGGCGTGCGCAGCTATCTGATCGACCAGGGCGTGAAGGCGCGCATCGAGGTCGGTGCTTTCGGCGGTGGCGGTGGCGAGCGCGTCGATGTGCTGGTGCGCTGAGCGTCGATCCCTCGCAGCCTTGCGGCTGACCGCATGAGCAATCCGCTTCCGTATCTCGTCCGCATGCTGCTGTTCCTGGCGGCCGTCGCGGGACTGGCCTACATGCTGCAGGCCGATCTGCTGCGCGTGTTCATGAACACGCCGACTCTGGACACGGTGATCCTGGGCGGTCTGGTGCTCGGCATCTTCTTCGTGTTCCGCCAGGTCATCATCCTGTGGCCCGAGGTGAACTGGCTGCGCCGCTACCAGCATCGCGACTCGGGCGCGGCGTTGCCCAAGGCCAACTCGGCCAACCTGCTGGCGCCGCTCGCCGCCATGCTGGGCGAGAGCCCCGACCAGTTCCGCCTCTCGCCGACCGCCACGCGCGCCCTGCTCGACGGCATCGCCACGCGTCTCGACGAACGCCGCGAGCTGGCGCGCTACCTGATCGGCCTGCTGATCTTCCTCGGCCTGCTCGGCACCTTCTGGGGGCTCCTGCAGACCATCGGCGCGGTGGCCGACGCCATCAACAGCCTGCAGGTCTCGGCGGGCGATGCCGTGTCGATGTTCGCCAAGCTCAAGGGCAGCATCGAAGGCCCGCTCAAGGGCATGTCGACCGCCTTCGGCGCCTCGCTGTTCGGCCTCTCGGGCTCGCTCGTGCTGGGCTTCCTGGAATTGCAGGCGAGCCAGGCGCAGGGCCGCTTCCACATCGAGCTCGAGGAATGGCTCGCCCGCGCCACCAGCCTGTCGTCCGCCAACATGCCGGCGGCGCCCAACGTGCCCGCCTATATCGAGGCGCTGCTGGAGCGCAACGTCGAGAGCGTCGACGGGCTGAACCGATCCCTGCAGCGCATCGAGGACAGCCGCCAGTCGACGGTCGCGGCCAACGCCACGCTCGTCGAGCGGCTGGCGGCGCTGGCCGAGACCATGCGCGCCCAGCAGAACCTGCTCGCCCGCTTCACCGAGCTGTCGATCGAGCTGCGCGCCGCCGTGCAGCGGCTTTCCGACCGCGCCGCCGTGGGCGACGCCGACCGCGACGCGCTGATCGCTCATCAGGGCCGCATCGAGGCCCATCTCGACCGGCTGATCGAGGAGACGATCCGCGGCCGCGCCGCCAAGGGCGGCGACTCCGAGGCCGTCCTCGCCGCCCAGCGCGAGCTCGGCGACAAGCTTCAGGCCAGGATCGACGACGCCATCGGCAAGCTGGGCGATGCGGCATCGGGTGATGCGCTGCTCAGCCAGCAGCGCGAGACCGCCGAGAAGGTGACGAAGCTCGCGGAGGACGGTGCGCGCGACCGCGACAAGCTCCTGGATGAGTTGCGCGGCATGATGGCGCGCGTGTCCGATCGAGCCGCCGCCGAGGCCGATCGCGAAGCGCAGAAGACGCATCAGAAGAACGTCGAGGGCCAGCTCAGCAAGCTCGCCGAGGACAGCGAGCGCGGCCGCACCCAGATGGCCGACGAGCTGAAGCGCGCCGTCGGCAAACTGAGCGACCGGTCGGGCTTCGAGGCCGATCGCGAGGCGCTGGCCAACCTGAGGCGCAACATCGAGGACCAGCTCTCGCGGCTGGTCGAGGAGAATGCGCGCAATCGCGTCACGCTCGCCGAGGAGATGCGCGCCGCCGTGGCCAAGCTCGCCGAGCGCTTCGCCGACGTCGACCGCGACGCCATCACCGCGCACCAGCGCAACATCGAGGCCCATCTCGCCCGCCTGGTCGAGGACAGCGCGCTCAACCGAACGGCGCTCGCCGACGAGCTGCGGGGCGAGATGCGCCTGCTCGCCCGCACCATCGCGCTCGGTCGCGGCTACGAGGCTTCCGGCACCCCGCCGGCCGGCAGCACTCCCGTCGCCGAGGGTTGATCCGTCATGGCGGCAACGCTTTCGCGCCGTCGCTCGGGAGCCAACGAGTACACCTGGCCCGGCTATGTCGACGCGCTGACCACGCTCCTGATGGTGCTGGTCTTCCTGCTGTCGATCTTCAGCGTGGCGCAGTTCACGCTGTCCACGGCGCTGTCCAACCGCGACACGGCGATCGACGCGCTGAACCATCAGCTGGGCGATCTCGCCAGCCAGCTCTCGCTCGAGAAGAAGTCGGCCGCCGAGCTGCAGAAGACCCTCGAGCAGCTCACCATCCAGGTCGGCCAGCTGCGGGCGGAGCGCGACAGCCTGAAGAGCGAGCGCGACAAGCTCAGCATCTCCATCAAGGATCTCGAGACCAAGTCGATGGACATGCAGAAGGAGACCGAACGGCAGAAGCTCGAGCTGACGCGCCTCGCCGCGGCGCTCGCCGCGGCCAACGACGAGAAGGGCAAGCTCTTCTCCGACCTCACCGAGGAGCAGAAGCAGACCGCCGAGCAGAAGGCTGCCGTCGTGCGTCTCACTGCCGAGATGCAGAGCCTGAAGGACGAGCTCGCGAAGCTGAACGCCGCCCTCGAGGCCGCCGCCGTCAAGGACAAGGAGCAACAGGCGCAGATCGTCGATCTCGGCAAGCAACTGAACCGGGCGCTTGCCAGCAAGGTCGAGGAGCTGGCCCGTTACCGCTCGGAGTTCTTCGGCAAGCTGCGCGAGGCGCTGGCCGGCCAACGCGACGTGCAGATCGTGGGCGACCGATTCGTCTTCCAGTCCGAAGTGCTCTTCCCGTCGGGCTCGGCCGACCTGCAGCCGGCCGGCGAGAAGCAGCTCTCGGCCGTGGCGCAGCGGCTGATCGAGATCAGCGCCAAGATCCCCAAGGACATCCCCTGGGTGCTGCAGGTCGACGGCCACACCGACAATCAGCCCATCAACACCCGCGCCTTCCCGTCGAACTGGGAACTGTCGGCGGCGCGCGCCATCGCCGTGGTCAAGTTCCTGAACAGCCAGGGCATTCCCAACGACCATCTCGTGGCGGCGGGCTACGGCGAGTATCAGCCGCTGTCGATGATGGACACCGCCCGCAACCGTCGCATCGAGCTCAAGCTCACCAACCGGTGATCGCCTGTTGGTTGCAGGCTCACGGCAATATGAAGCTAAGGCTGCACCCCGCGCGACGTGATATTTGTCAACGTCAGGCGTTGCGTTCCGTCTCACCCGGCGTGAGTGGAGGCCGTCATGCGGCGTCGCGGAAAATGGCTCGCGTTAAGCTTGTCGGTGGCGCTGGGAAGCGGCGGACCGTCGGTCTTGGCGCAGCAACTCCAGCAAGAGCTCAATACGCTGCCGAGGCCGCGCAACGAGGACAATCGCGTCTTTATGCCGGATGCCGCGCCCTCGCTCATGAATCCCAAGAACACCCGCAACAACGGTGTGCGCAGCGCCCAGTTCTATTGCCTCGACCGAGCGGTGACGGCGTTCGACTCCTATCGCGGCAACGCGGTGGCGAAGCCCTTCGCCCAGGCCGCCTTCTTCATGTCGTGCGTGGTCAAGGCCATGCCGGCCGACTGGCCCGATCGCAACGTCATCCTGCAGCACGCGTCCGACCTCGCCGTCCGCGCGCGCCAGGCCGATCCGGCCGTCGATTCCTGCCTGCTGTCCGCCTGCGCGGTCGGGCCCGGCAAGCCGAGCGGTAACTTCGAGATCCGCGGCAACCGTTAGGGTCTGGACGAAGAGGCCGCCGCCTTTTTGTCTTTTGTGGATTTTCAATCACTTGGCAGAAAAAAAGGTGGACTGCACCCTTAGGTCGAGACAAGTAATTGAGAGACAGTTTGATCGGCGATCGAGGCCACGCCGCCGGCCATGGACGGCGGCGTGGCCTCGATCGCGTTCTCGAACTCGGCCGGCGAGCGGTAGCCCAGGGCCGAGTGTAGACGCTGGATGTTGTAGACTTGGTCGATGAAGTCGGCGATGGCGGTTTGCAGCTCGGCCAGGTCTTGCCAGGCCCGGCCGTCGATCTGCTCGCGCTTGAGCGTCGCCATGAAGCTTTCCGCCTTGGCATTGTCGTAGGGATTGCCGACCCGGCTCATGCTGGCCTGCAAGCCGTGCCGCTCGAGCACGGCGCGGTACTCCTGGCAGGCATATTGGGTGCCGCGATCGGAGTGATGGATCAGCCCCGGCGGCGGTTGCCGATCCGACAACGCCCGCTCCAGGGCCTGCACCGCCAGGCTCGCCCGCAGATGCTCGGCGAGCGCCCAGCCCACGACCTTGCGGCTACAGGCATCGAGCACGACGGCGAGATAGACGAAGGCCTCGCGCAGCCGGATATAGGTGATGTCGGCCACCCAGATCTGGTCCGGACCCGTCGGCCGCAGGCTCCGGATCAGGTTCGGCACGACCGGCCAGTCATGGTCCGACTGCGTGGTCACCGGCACGAACGGCCGCCGCCGCAGGACCAGAAGATTGTCCTGCCGCATCAAGCGCAGCACGCGCTTGCGATTGACCACCAGCCCCTCCCGCCGCAACAGCACCGACAACCGGCGGTGCCCGTAGTGCGGCTGGGCCAGGGCCAGGCGCTGCAAGGCGTCACGCACCGCCGTCTCCTCCTGCCGCGGCGCCGAGGCCTGCCAATGCCGGTAGTAGGCCGACCGGCTCACATGCCCCAGCTCACACAGCCGCCCCACCGTCAGCCCGCCTTGCGGCCGGGTCGCTTCGGCTGCAATGAGCCCGAAGACGATGCCTCGCCAGGCCCGCTGATCGGCCGGCGTGCTTCCCCGAGCTGCCGCAAGGCTTCTCGAAAAAAATCCAGTTCGGCCTGCTGCTGGCCAACCAGCCGCTCCAGCTCGATCTCCCGCGCCGAGCTGCCTCGCGGCGGCAGGCTCCCGACACGACGCGGCCGACCCCGTGGCCCGCCCACCGCCTTCTGCTCACGCCACTGCTTGCACCACAGATAGACCTGCGTCCGTCGCACACCGAACGAAAACGCCACAGCCTTCACCGCCTCACCGGCCTCGACCCGGCGCACGGCCGCAAGCTTCACTGCCATCGAATGCGACCGAAGCTTCTTCTTCCCAGACATGTTCCCTCTCTCCTCTAGAGTAGAACTGTCTCTCCTTTTCCTGTCCCGCTTTTGGGGTGCACTCCAAAGGGGGGGGTGGTGAGACTCTGAGACTCGGGGCGAAAAGCCCTGTGCCATCGACAACGGATCGGTCTCAGGCCCCTGAGACTCGAGGCCCGGCCCCGTGAGACCGGCGCATTGGGTACGGACCCTAATACTTCGCGAAGTTCGAGTTGATGCGCCAAGCGAGATAGTCCTCGGCGGTCATCGGCGGGTACTTGCGGCCCGGCCCCTCGACGATCACGTCGCGATTGGCCTGGCAGAAGAACGCGAGGCTATAGCGCGGGCCCTGGTATTCGTGGGCTTGCGGGTTCTTCACGCGATGGAAGGTCGACTGGAGCTGGTCGTCGCTCCAGCGCATCAGCATGTCGCCGATGTTGCAGGTGATCACGCCCTCGTCGGGCTCGATCGGCGTCCACAGCCGCGCCTCGCGATCCTTGCCCGGACAGACCTGCAAGCCGCCCTGCCCCGGCTGCTGGAAGAGCAGCGTCAGGCAATCCCAGTCGGTATGCGCCCCCGCGCGCCACAGATCGGGGCGGTCATGCAGCGCGGGGTCGACGGCGAAGTAGTGCAGCATGCGGAGCGTGCTCTGGTACTGCGCCACCGCCGGATCGTGCGCCCGGGTGAAGAAGTCCGACGCGAAGCCCAGCCGGTCGGCGAAGCAGGACAGGATCTTCATGCCGACCGCCCATGCCTCGGACTCGAAGCCGAGCATGGTGTCCTTGAAGTCCGGCAATAGCCCGGGCGCGGGCCAGAGCGCGTTGGGCTCCATGTGCGGCCGCGTGATCTGGTAGGACTCCTTCTGGTCGGCCGTGCCGGTCGAGGGCCGCACCTGCGCGCGGCTCTCCCAGCCCGAGTTCAGCCGCTTGATCAGCGGATGCCTGGCCTTCTCCGCATCGGGCAGCGCGAAGAACTTCTCGGTCATGGCGAAGGCCCGGGCGATGTGGGCGTTCGGGATGCCGTGATTGACCACCTGGAAGAAGCCGATCTCCACCGAGGCCTCCCACAGCTCCTCGGTGATCTCCTTCTTGCGCCGCTCGAAGTCGCCGAGATCGATGCGCGGGATCCGCCGGTCGTGGGTCTCGGTCCCCAAGGTGCCCATATGGACTTCCTTGCCGACCTCGCTGGTGTTGATGCTCATCTCGACCTCCGCCGCATCGGTAGCAAGAGGCAGGCCAGCTACAGCAGGCCGAGCCTCATCAGCTCTGCGGCCATCTCCGGCGGCACGTCGTTGGTGTCGCCCTTGGCGAGATCGGGCGGAGCGTTCCTGGGCTCGAGATACCGCCAGCCCTGGAAGGCGCGGCAGGCTTGCGGCGCGGTCGGGATGATCGTGCGCTTGACCTGGATGCGGCAGTATTTGTGCGCTTCCTGCTTGTCGAAATCCTCCTCGAAACCGACCAGCTCCTGGCGGCAGCGGATGACGCCGCGCACCACCCAGTAGAGCGAGCCGCCCTGAAGCAGCTCCTCGACCCGCTTGGGCTTGTGGCGGGTATAGACCCAGTGCGGGGAGCGCGGCGGCTGGCGGCGTTGTTTCCGTCGGGCCGCCTGAACCTTCTTCATGTGGGCGAGATCGTCGACGCCGACGGCAAGCTTGATCAGATGCAACACCATGACCCCGCCAGTATCGCAGGCGTGGCCTGCGCGCCACAGGGGGTGATTATTCACAACGGCCTTGCCCGCCTCCACAGTCCCTACACAATCTCCCCCATAGAGTCGGCAGCATCCTCTCGGGGAGAATTCGATGAAGCGTTCGACTGTTGCGGCCCTGGTCGTGGCTCTCATGCTGGGGTCGGGCATCGCCGGCTACATGCTCGGCAAGCCCGGCGACACGATCGAGCGACCTGCCGCCCCTCCGCGGACGGCCACCGCCGCACCCGCTGCTCCCGCCGCGACGCCCCCCGCCGCACCGGCCCCCGGTTCGCAAGCCCAGCCGCAGACCGCCTCGGCGCCGACCGCGATCGCAAAGCCGGCCGCCGCCCCCGGCGAGTTGCTCGCCTATCGTCGCCTTTCGATCGACAGTTCCAAGGCGGAAGGCGAGGCCTGCCTCTTCTTCAACAAGACGCTGCAGACTGCCGACACGGTGAAATACGCCGACTATCTCCGCATCACGCCCGACGTGAAGTCGGCGGTGCGCGTGGTCGACGACAAGCTCTGCCTCGACGGCCTCGCCTACGGCCAGGACTACTCCGTGCGTCTGATGGCCGGCCTGCCGGCAAAGGACGGCACGACGCTGATCAGCGAGCAGAAGGTCGATGTCGTGCTGGGCGCGCGGCCGGCCGTCGTGTCGCTCCCGGGCAAGGGCTTCATCCTGCCGCGCGGCGAGGCGGCGGGCCTGCCCATCACCACCGTCAACGTCGCGAAGGTCGGGATCGCCGTCTATCGCGTCAACGAGCGCGGACTGGTGCTCTACACCGGCAGCGGCAATTTCCCCGACCAGACCGCGATGTCCTACTCCTATCAGCTGCGCCAGTGGCTGAACGGCCAGAACGGCACGCGCATCTGGCGCGGATCGATGGAGGTGCGCAACACGCTCAATCAGCCGGTCACCACCGCCTTCCCGATCCGCGACACGATCAAGGACTGGAAGCCTGGCGTCTATTTCGTCGTGACCTGGAACGCCGCCCAGCCGCTGCCCAAGGAGGACGACGACAGCGACGAGCTGCCGGCCGGCGCCATGGCCGGCATGTGGATGGTCGACACCGACATCGCGCTCACGAGCTTCACCGGCCGCGATGGCTTGAACGTCTTCGCCCGCTCGCTCGCCAGCGCCCAGCCGGTCGCGGGCCTCGAGGTGACGCTGCTCAGCCGCGAGAACGACACGATCGGCAAGATGACCACGGCCGCCGACGGCCGCGTGGTGTTCCCGAACAACCTGATGAAGGGCAAGGGCGGCGCCGAGCCGGTCGCCGTCATGGCGATCGACTCGTCCAAGCAGGACTTCTCCCGCCTCGAACTCACCAAGTCGGCCTTCGACTTGAGCGACCGTGGCATCGACGGCCGCGACCTGCCAGGCCCCGTCGACGCATTCCTCTACACCGAGCGCGGCATCTACCGGCCGGGCGAGACGGTGCATCTCATGACCATGGTGCGCGACGATGCCGCCACGGCGCTGAAGGACCTGCCGGTCACCCTGGTCGTCAAGCGGCCCGACGGCAGCGAGTTCACCCGCTTCGCCGCCGCGCTCTCGGCTGCCGGTGCGATCTACCAGACGATCGACATCCCGAAATCCGCCCGTCGCGGCCGCTGGTCGGTCGCCGCCTACATCGATCCCAAGGGCTCGCCCGTCGGCCGCATCGAGTTCACGGTCGAGGACTTCATCCCCGAGAAGCTCAAGATCGAGCTTTCCTCGCAGGCGCCCGTGCTCCGCACCGGCAAGGCCAACGGCTTCGACGTGCAGGCCGATTTCCTCTACGGCGCGCCCGCGGCCGACCTCACGGTCGAGGCCGATATGAGGGTCACGATCGACGAGCGGCCCTTCCCCGCCTTCACCAAGTATTCGTTCGGCCTCGAGAAGGCGCGCGAGAAGTTCGAGCCGCCGCTGATCACGCTCAAGGGTCCGGACACCGACACGACCGGCAAGTCGCGCATCGACTGGCCCGGCACCGGCGTCGACGACACCTCCGTGCCGCTGAAGGCCCAGATCCAGGCCCGCGTCTTCGAGCCCGGCAACGGCCGCGCCACCAAGACCGACAAGACGCTGGCACTGCGCACGCGCGACACCTATCTCGGCATCCGTCCCGCCTTCGATGGCCGCTACGCCGCCGAGGGCACGGACACCGCCTTCGATGTCGTGGCCGTCGATGCGTCGGGCAAGCAGGTCGCGCTGAACGACGTCGACTACAAGGTCGAGCGCATCGTCTATTCGTACCAGTGGTACCAGAATGACGGGCACTGGCATTGGCAGTCGATCACCACCGAGCGGATGATCACGGCCGGCACGACGCCTCTGGCGGCCGACCAGCCCTTCCACCTGTCGCGCCGCCTCGATTGGGGTCCGCATCGGCTCACCGTCACCGACCGCGCGTCGGGCGCCTCGAGCAGCCTCACCTTCTATGTCGGCTGGTACGGCGGCGACAGCGCCGAGGATGCGCCCGACACGCTCAAGGTCGCGAGCGACCGGCAGGGCTATGCGCCGGGCGACACGGCCAAGCTCCGCATCGAACCACCCTTCGCGGGCGAGGCGCTGGTCACCATCGCGAGCGACCGCATCCTCGCGACCTACACCGCGACCGTCCCGGCCGGCGGCACGACCGTCGACATCCCGATCAAGGGCGAATGGGGCGCCGGCGCCTATGCTCTCGTGACCGCCTGGCGCCCCCTCGCCTCGCCGGCCGAGCGCACGCCCGTGCGCGCCATCGGCGCGACGTGGCTCGCCCTCGATCCGGCGCTGCGCACGCTCACGGTGCAGATGGCCGCGCCCGAGAAGGTGACGCCGCGGCAGAAGATCGAGGTGCCGATCCATGTCGGCAACGCCTCGGGCCCTGAGGCCTACGTCACGCTCGCCGCGGTCGACGAAGGCATCCTGCAGCTCACGCGCTACGCCACGCCCAAGCCCGCCGACTTCTACTTCGGCAAGCGCAAGCTCGGCATCGCCATGCGCGACGACTATGGCCGACTGCTCGACATCCATGCCGACGATCTCGGCAAGGTCCGCTCGGGCGGCGATTCAGGCGGCGCCGGCCTCGACGTCGTGCCGATCCACGTCGTCTCGCTGTTCAGCGGACCGGTGAAGCTCGACGACAAGGGCGACGCCAAGGTCACGCTCGACATCCCCGACTTCGAGGGCCAGCTGCGCCTGATGGCGGTGGCCTACGACCACACCAAGGTCGGGTCGAGCGACCAGCGTCTCTTCGTGCGCGACGCCGTCACCGCGGACGTGGTCCTGCCGCGCTTCCTGGCGCCGCAGGACGTGAGCCGCGTCGCCCTCTCGCTGCACAATGTCGACGGCGCGCCCGGCGACTATCAGATCAAGATGGAGGCGACGGGCGCCGTCTCGTTCGAGAAGCCGATCGTCGAGACACGCAAGCTCGCCGCCAACCAGCGGCAGCTCCTCACCTGGCCGATCCATGCCGGCGATGTCGGCTTCGGCAAGGTCGCCGTCGAGGTGTCGGGCCCGAACAACTTCAGCGTCCGCCGCGACTGGGACATCCAGGTGCGGTCGGCCCAGACGCCGAGCGCCATCGACACGGTGAGCCGACTCGATTCAGGCAAGGAGCTGTCGGTCGGCGCCGACGTCCTCACGAACTTCGCGCCGCACACGACCTCGGTCAGCGTGGCTTTGTCGCGCGTGCCCGGCATCGATGTCGCCGCGCTGCTCCGCGCGCTCGACAAGTATCCGCATGGCTGCATCGAGCAAACGACCAGCCGAGCCCTGCCGCTGCTCTACTACAACGACGTGGCGATGCTGGGCTATGGCCCGTCCGACCCCAAGATCACCGACCGCGTGCAGGAGGCGATCTACCGCATCTCCGACATGCAGATGAGCGACGGCTCGTTCGGCATGTGGAGCTCGATCTCCTATCCTGCCGCCGAATGGCTGCAGAGCTACGCGCTCGACTTCCTGGTGCGAGCGCGCGACCAGCAAATGGCGGTGCCAGCCGCCTCCCTGCAGCGCGGCCTCACCTGGCTGAACCGCACGGCCGACAAGCTGCAGCCCAACGCGCAGGCCTATGCCTGGTACGTGCTGGCCAAGGCGGGGCTCGCCGATCCGGGCCGTGTCCGCTACTTCCAGGACTCGCAGTCGGCCGAGATCAAGGGCGGGCTGGCCTGGATGCAGCTCGCCGCCGCGCTGAATCTGGTGGGCGAGCAGGGCCGCGCTCGGCTCGCCTTCGCCACCGCCCGCCGTCAGCTCGATGAGCGCGATGCCCACGACTACTACGGCTCGGCGTTGCGCGACCGCGCCGCCATGCTGGCGCTGGCCGGCGAGGCGGGCGGCACGAACGCCGTCGCCGATGTCATGGGCTCGGTGCGCGACAAGCTGGTCGGGCATATCGACGAGACGACGACCCAGGAGCAGGCCTGGCTGGTGTTGGCGGCCCATGCGCTGGGCAGCGGCGGCGCCGCGCTCGACTACTCCGTCGACGGCGACAAGAAGAGCACGACCAAGGATCCAGTCGTGATCAATCCCGATGACGCCGCTATCGCCAAAGGCCTCAAGGTCAGGAACGAGGGCGCCCAACCGGTGTGGCTGCAGGTGACGGCGCGCGGCGTGCCGAAGGAGCCGCTACCGCGCGCCAATGCCGGCCTCACCATCGTGCGCCAGTTCCTGACCTTCGACGGCAAGGACGCCGATCTCACGCGCGTCAGGCAGAACGACCGGCTGATCGTGTCGCTGTCGGGCTACAATGAAAATGGCGGCTATCATCAGGCCGCCCTGGTCGATCTGCTGCCCGCCGGCTTCGAGGTCGAGGCCGTGCTGAACGACGATACGGTGAAGTCGTTCCCCTTCATCGGCACGCTCACCAAGACGCGCATCACCGAAGGCCGCGACG
>Ga0335083_10005688_pt1 | contig 15707 bp, 16 predicted proteins | sample Lox_Sample_42_FD_206716 | JGI IMG/M metagenome (GOLD analysis project Ga0335083, IMG submission 206716) | Soil microbial communities from Loxahatchee National Wildlife Refuge, Florida, United States - Lox_Sample_4.2 | ecosystem: Environmental > Terrestrial > Soil > Wetlands | place: USA... | reverse complement strand
CTCGAGTCGCTGCGGGCGGAGCGGGCGCGCCTGAGGCGCTTCTGGCACTACTTCAAGCGGCGCGCGCTCGACCGGCGCGTGCACGCCGCCGAACTGGAGCTGCAACACGGCGATGGCGCGGTGGCGCAGGCGCAGGGGGCCCTGGGTGAGATCAGCCGCGAGCCCACGCCGGAGTTCCCGGGGCTGTCGATCGGCGCGCGCCGCTCGATCAATCTCGCCGCCATTGCCTACGCGGAAGTGCTGTGCCTGCGGGTGGCGAGCCTCAAGACGCCGCTGCTGGAGATGGCGCGCGAGGCGACCGCGCAGCGCGAGGCCACCGACAGCTACGGCACGCCGCAGGAATGCGTGCTGCTCATGGGGCAGATCGCCCGCGCCCAGAAGCTCATCGCGCAGCGCGACGCGCTGGCTGAGGAGATCCGTGCGCGCGGCGAGCGGCTGCAGCGCGTGGCTCGCTACCGCGGCGCCAACGACGGCTCGCCGCTGAGCGACTCGATTGCGCTCTCGGAAGGGGACATCCTCGCGCTGGCGCCGCTGGGCGCTGACGCCAAGCGCCTGCCCAACGTGCTGGCCGAGGATACCTGGGACCTGTTCCGGATCCTGCTGCGCTAGCCAGCGCGCCGCGGACTTCAGCCGGTGCGCGCGGTCTTCTGCTGCGACGTGGTCGCCGGGGCACGCACGCCGGACACCACGTCCGCCATCACCTGGCTCGCCTGGTCGAGCAGCACGTCGGTGGTGTCCTTCGCCTTGTCCAGCTCCTCGACGCTCTTGTAGGGCGCGAGGTTCTTGGCCGCGCGGCGCGCATTCTCGCGCTCCAGGCGCTCCTTGTCGATGCGCGTGCGTTCCTCGCGCCGCACCTTGAGGTTCAGGGACACGCTCTTCTGATCGCGCACCGAGTCGAGCGCCGCGATGTCGGATACCAGCCAGCGGTAGTCGGGGTCGTGCTGCGCGCGCAGGTCCTCCTCGTTGGCGAGCACCCCGGGCGGTGGCGCGGCGGCGCTGCCGGCGCTGGTCTTGAAGGGCACGCCGGCGATGCGGTCCCACGGCAGGGCGGACTCGAGCGCGCTCTCACCGACTTCCTTGGTGTCGATGGCCGAGGCGAGCGGCACGTCGGGCGAGACGCCGCGGTGCTGGGTGCTCTCGCCCGTGACCCGGTAGAACTTGCCGATGGTGACCGTCAGCTGGCCGCTGCTCGGCTTGCTGGAGAAGCGGTCGAGCGGCATCAGGCTCTGCACCGTGCCCTTGCCGAAGGTGGTCTGCCCGAGGATCAGACCACGGTGATAGTCCTGGATGGCGCCGGCGAAGATCTCCGAAGCTGAGGCCGACAGCCGGTCGACCAGCACCGCCAGCGGGCCGTCGTAGGCGGCCTTGGTCTCGGGGTCGTCCAGCACCTCGAGCCGCCCGGTGGTGTCCTTCACCTGCACGACCGGGCCGTGGTCGATGAACAGCCCGGTGAGCTCGGTGGCCTCCGGCAGGTAGCCGCCGCCGTCGTTGCGCAGGTCGAGCACCAGGCCGTCGATGTTGTCGGCCTTCAGCTCCTGCAGCAGCTTGGCCACGTCGCGCGTGGTGCTGCGGTAGTTCTTGTCGCCGTTGTTCTCGGCCTGGACGTCGCGGTAGAAGCCCGGCACGGTGATGACGCCGATCTTCAGCTGCCTGCCGTTGCGGGTGATGGTCTTGACGTCCTTGTGGGCCGCCTGCGCCTCCAGGGTTACCTGGTTGCGGGTGAACTCCAGCACCTTCTCCGCCGAGCCGGGGGCCGCGCCCGAGGGCAGGATCTGCAGGCGCACCACGGTGCCGGCCTTGCCGCGGATCAGCTGCACCACGTCATCGAGGCGCCAGCCGATCACGTCCTGGAAGGGGCCGTCCTTGCCCTGGCCGACGCCCACGATGCGGTCGTTGATGGTGAGTGTGCCGGCCACCGCCGCCGGTCCGCCCTCGAGCACGCTCATGATGGTGACGTAGTCGTCGACGATCTGCAGCGAGGCCCCGATGCCCTCGTAGTTGAGGCTCATCTGGATGCGGTACTCCTCCGAGGAGCGCGGCGAGAAGTAGCTCGAGTGCGGGTCGAAGGCGCGCGCGTACGCGTTCATCAGGTTCTCGAACACGTCCTCGGCGCTCACCTGGTCCACGCGCCGCAGCACCCGCTCGTAGCGCTTGCGCAGCAGGTCGGCCACTTCCGGCCACTGCTTGCCGGTCAGCATCAGGGAGACCGCGTCGTTCTTGACGCGCTTCCTCCACAGCTCGTTCAGCTGCGCCTGGTCGGTGAGCCAGGGGGCCTTGCTGCGGTCGAACTCGAAGCTCTCGTTGAGCGTGAAGTCCGGCTCGGTGCCGAGCTGCGAGATTGCGTACTCGATGCGCTCGCGGTTGCGCTGCTGGAAGCGGGCGAAGATCAGGTAGGCCGGGTCGATGTCCCCGGTGCGGATCATGTCGTCGAACAGGAAGCGGTAGGCGTTGAAATCGTTGATGTCGCTTTGCAGGAAGTAGCTCTTCTGCCCGTCGAGCGACTCCAGGTAGCGCTCGTAGATGACCTCGGACATCTTGTCATCGAGAGTCGCGTGGCTGTAGTGCGCCTCCTCGAGGATGCGGCCGACCTTGCGGGCGGTGGCGCGCTGGGCGTCGCTCGGGGCGATCGCCCCCGGGGGCAGGATCGAGGTGCTGGCCGGCACCTGTACGGAACCGGCGAGCACCAGCGCCGTCATAGCGAGGACGGCGGCGGTTATCCACCCGGAGGATCGGCGCAGGACTGGGGGCATCGGTAAAAGGCTCGCTGGTTCGGTAGACTCTTAGAGCAAGGCTAGGGCCTGCAGTTCGCTTTTAGCAAGTACGCTCCTCACATCATGCGGCCACTGGCGGCACTTCTGGCGATCCTCACCGGCTCGGCCCTGGCACTCACCATCGGGCTGTTCCTCACCTTTATTACGATCCTGTTCCTGTCGGCCCAGGAGGCGCGCTTCGCGCCGGAGCACGCGGCGCTGCTCAAGGCGATCGCCGTGTTCGGGGTGTTCGCGGCGGTCTCCGGGGCCAGCCTCTACGGGGAGATGCGGCTGCGCCGCTGGCGCGCGGCCGCGCACCTGGCCACCGTGCTCATGTTCGCACTGGCGGTCTGGGCCTACTGGCCGAAGTGACTTAACTGCGCCCGGCGGCGCGCGGCAGGCGGCGCAGCCCGCGCAGGAACAGGCGCAGCAGCAGGATCAGCACCGCAGGGCCCAGCGCCACGCCCCAGAACACCGCCGAGCCGTGCCCCAGGCCCACGAGGAAATCCGACAGCAGCGCGCCGGGGCCGCCATGCGGGTCCTGGCCGTGGACATAGGGCCCGAGCACGCGGTTGCCCGCGACCCAGACCAGGAGCGGCACCCCGAGGATGCCGAACAGCAGCAACAGCCCGTAGAGCAGCAGCGCGCGCTGCCAGGGGGCGCGGGCCCGCAGCCAGCCCCGGCGAGCGGGCGCGGATCCGTCTTCTTCCGTGATCGTGTTTGACGACATCCGGGGGTATTCCGTTCCAGGCACGCGGACCGGTCGAGCGCCAAGGGCGCGGGCGCGCATAATAGCCTTCCCATGCAGAAAATCAGAGTCGCGGTAGTCGGGGTGGGTTATCTCGGGCGCTTCCACGCCCAGAAGTACGCGCAGGCCGAGGGCTGCGAGCTCTTCGGGGTGGCCGATGCGCGCGCCGAGGCGCGCGATGCCCTCGCCGCCGAGCTCGGCACCCGCGCCTTCGCCGACTACCGGGAGCTGCTGGGTGCGGTGGATGCGGTGAGCGTGGTTACCCCCACGCCGCTGCACTTCCCGATCACCCGCGACTTCCTCAACGCCGGCGCGCACGTGCTGGTCGAGAAGCCGATCACCGAGACCGCCGCCGAAGCGCGCGAACTCATCGCGCTCGCCGCCAAGGTCAAGCGCATCCTGCAGGTGGGGCACCTCGAGCGCTTCAACGCCGCGATCCTCGCCGCCGAGCCGCACCTGAAGTCGCCGCGCTTCATCGAGTGCCACCGCCTGGCGCCCTACCGCGAGCGCGGCACGGATGTGAACGTGGTGCTCGACCTGATGATCCACGACATAGACATCGTGCAGACCATCGTCGGCGCCCCGATCGCCAGCATCGACGCGGTGGGAACGCCGGTGTTCTCGGAGGAGATCGACATCGCCAACGCGCGCATCCGCTTCACCAACGGGTGTGTCGCGAATGCCACTGCCTCGCGCGTCAGCCTCAAGACCGAGCGCAAGCTGCGCATCTTCGAGGACGACGCCTACCTCTCGCTCGACCTGCAGCAGAAGATCCTGACCCTGATCCGCAAGCGTCCGGCCGCCGATACGCCCGGCGCGTTGCCGGTCAGCATCGAGGAGCAGAGCCTCGAGCCCGGGGACGCGCTGCGCGCGGAGATCGACTCCTTCCTCGAGTGCGTCCGGCTCAACCGCGTGCCGGTCGTCCCGGGGGAAGCCGGGCTGCGGGCGCTGGAGACCGCCACGCGCATCACCGAGCAGGTGGAGGCGGCGCTGGCCGAACGCCGCCGCGCGCCGACGCCAGGCTGAAGCTCACGCCAGGGGATTGCCGTGCTGGCGCGGGAGCCCGGGTCGAAGTTACATTGGGTGACAATGGGATAACGGGCGCCGGGCTACGGCGCAGGGACGCGGCGGCTTCCGGGCGCATCGGGAGAGTGCCATGGGCAGAGCAGCCGCGTTCGTTTACGGCGTACTGGCGTACGTCATCTTCTTCATCACTTTTCTCTACGCCGTCGGCTTCGTCGGCAACCTCGTGGTGCCGAAGTCCATCGACCTGCCCGCGGCCAGCTTCTCCGCCGCGGCACTCCTCATCGACGTGGTGCTGCTTGGCATATTCGCCGTACAGCACAGCGTCATGGCGCGCCCGGCATTCAAGCGCCTGTGGACGCGGGTGGTGCCCGAACCGCTCGAGCGCAGCACCTACGTGCTGCTGGCGAGCCTCGCGCTGATCCTGCTGTTCTGGCAGTGGCGGGCCATGTCGGCGCCGGTGTGGCAGGTGCAGGGGGCGGGGGCCACCCTCCTCACGGGGCTGTTCTGGCTCGGGTGGGTCACGGTGCTCCTCAGCACCTTCCTCGTGAACCACTTCGACCTGTTCGGGCTGCGCCAGGTGACCGGCTACCTGCGCGGCCGGCCCTATGTCCCCGTCGGGTTCGTGACGCCGCTGCTGTACCGCCTGGTGCGGCACCCCATCTACCTGGGGTTCCTGCTCGCCTTCTGGGCCACCCCTGCGATGAGCCAGGGCCACCTGCTGTTCGCGCTGGCGACCACCGGCTACATCCTGATCGCCATCCAGTTCGAGGAACACGACCTCATCGCCTTCTTCGGCGATGCCTACCGCGAGTACCGGCGCCGGGTGCCGATGATCGTGCCGTTCACGAAGCGCTGACCCGATCCTCTAGAATCTCCTCCCGGGCGGCACCATAGAGGGCCGGCCCGATCGCAGGCAGGAGACCCATGAGCGCCAAACCGCAACATCTGCAGCGGCCGGCACGGCCGGTGACCGTGGCCGCCATCCAAATGGCGTGCGACTGGAACGCCGAAGGCAACATCGCGCGCGCCGAGCAGCTGGTGCGCGAGGCGGCGCGCAAGGGTGCACAGGTGATCCTCCTGCCCGAGCTGTTCGAGACGCCGTACTTCTGCATCGAGCAGGACGCCCGTCACCTGCACCTGGCGACCGAGCTCGCCGACAACCACGCGGTGCGCCACTTCGCAGCCATCGCGCGCGAGCTGGGCGTGGTGCTGCCGATCAGCTTCTTCGAGCGCGCTGGCAAGGCCTACTTCAACTCGATCGCCATCCTGGATGCCGACGGCGCCAACCTCGGCATCTACCGCAAGTCCCACATACCCAACGGTCCGGGCTACCAGGAGAAGACCTATTTCTCCCCGGGCGACACCGGCTTCAAGGTGTGGAACACGCGCTTTGCGCGCCTCGGCGTCGGCATCTGCTGGGACCAGTGGTTCCCGGAGACCGCGCGCGTCATGGCGCTCATGGGGGCGGAGCTCTTCTGCTTCCCGACCGCGATCGGCTCCGAGCCGCCGCCGGCTCCGCCGGTGAACTCGCGCGAGCACTGGCAGCGCACCCAGCAGGGGCATGCGGCTGCGAATCTCACCCCGCTGGTGGCCGCCAACCGCTACGGGCTCGAGCGCTCGCTGCAGGACCCGCAAGGGCTGTACATCCGCTTCTACGGCTCGTCCTTCATCGCCGACCCCATGGGCGAGAAGGTGGCGGAAGCCGGCGAGGAGGGCGATGCGGTGCTGACGCACACGTTCGACCTGGAGGCGGTCGAGCGGCTGCGCGACAACTGGTTCGTGTTCCGCGACCGCCGCCCGGAGCTGTATGGCGCGATCGGCTCGCTCGACGGCCAAGTCACCTGAGCCGAACCGTCGCTCGGCCGGCGTTCAGGTCGAGGAAGTCGCGCCCGAATTTCTCACGGGCGGCCTGCTGCGGACCGGCAAACGCGCAGTGTGGTCGGGCAGTCCGTCACTCCCGGCCTGCAGCGGCCGGGAGTGACTTAAGTGGTGGAGGCGGGGGGACAGATACCCCGTGCCTTTCGGCGCGGTCCGGACTATGCCTTCATCCGCTTCTCGGTCTGCGGATGCGGAGCGTGTTATCCGCAGCATCAGAAGCTGCCTGCGGATCCTAGTGCCCGCCCCGGCCTTGCGCGCCTCGGCGGGTCTATGAGTCTCTAGAGGGCAGGCCTGAAGTTGGCCTTCTTCCTACCCCTCGGCGTTGCCATGCCGCCCAGCCGGTCCGTGGTCCCGGGAAAGGCGCCGACAGGTTTCACCGATGTGAGCCCCGTTGTCAGCCGGACCTTGCGGCCCGGCGCGACCCTTTGATCGAACCCCCGTCCGTAAGTCCTAGACTTCAGGATCTACGTACGTAGCTGTCTCTTTGGTTCTTACGCGGCGCTACCCGAGCAGCAGGGAAGACGCCTCGCCAGCTGACAGTAACTCTTAACGCACCGGCCTGTAGCACGCCGGAGCGCGATCCTGTGAACGCGTCCCCTGATTCAGTCGCACAGGCACGAGCTGGTCAGAGGTCAACTGCCCTTAGGCAGCCAGAGCGTAGTTGTCGTCGTTGGCAACTATGATTCGCAGCATTATTTACGAGGGTACTGCGCCTCGGTAACGCCCCTGAAGGTTCGCAACCCACGTCGAAACCGGTCGCCCCCTTCAAAGCCGTTGGCATTATAACGCATTGTGGCCGGGCCCGATTCCGGGCGCCCGCGCTGTAGTTTCCGCGCGACGATTTGACACCCGCCGTGGCCTTTCCGGTAAGGTGCGCGCCCTGAACTCAGTCTCACCTACGGATGGGTAGTTGGATGCGCAGGCAGGCGGCGTTGGCTCTCCTTGGATTTACCCTGGTCTCGGGCTCGGCCCTGGCGGACGACCCGCCGTACACCGGCGACCCGAACTGGTCGATGCGGGCACTCCTGGGCTACACCAAGACCGGCGGCAACACCGACAACAGCGCGGCCAATGGGCTGTTCCACGTCGCGCACGTGATCGGGGACTGGAAGTTCTTGTTCGGCACCGAGGCGCTGTACGGCTCGACCAAGGGCGAGACTACCGCGCAGGCCTGGACCGTGCACGGCCAGGCCAACTACAACTTCACCCCCAAGCTCTACGCCTACGTGGGCGCGAGCTACAACGACGACCGCTTCTCGGGCTTCGCCTACCAGGACGCGCTCACCAGCGGCGTCGGCTACCAGTTCTTCAATTCCGACTCCACCAAGCTCACCGTGCAGGGCGGCGTCGGCTACGTGTGGTTGCGCAAGGAATACCTGGTGAAGGACGCCCTCGGCGGGGTGACCGAGCGGCTCGACTACGACCCCAACACCGGGCTGCCGTTCGAGCAGGAGAAGAGCGTCGCCTTCAACGGCGCGATCAATTTCGAGCACAGCTTCAACGAGTACACCAAGATCCTGGCCGGGGCGACGGTGCTCTCCAGCAGCGAGAACACCCAGAGCAACGCGACGGTCGCCGTGCAGGTGAAGATGTCGAACCGCCTGGCGCTCTCGGCCGGCTACCAGCTCACCGACAACAGCAACCCGCCGGTCGGCTCGGGCCGCCGCGACACGCTGACGACGCTCTCGCTGGTGTACGACATGAAGAACCCGAAGCTGGCGCCGGAGTAGCGCTCAGCCGCGGCGCAGCAGGCGCGCCTTGTCGCGCGCCCAGTCGCGGTCCTTCTCGGTGGCGCGCTTGTCGTGCTGCTTCTTGCCCTTGGCGAGCCCCACGGTGAGCTTGGCGCGCCCGTTCTTCCAGTGCATCTCCAGCGGCACCAGTGTGTAGCCGCGGCGCTCGACGGCACCGATCAGCCCCTGCAGCTCGGAGTGCTTCAGCAGCAGCTTGCGGGTGCGCACCGGGTCAGGGGTGATGTGCGTGGAGACCGTCGGCAGCGGGGCGAGGTGCGCGCCGATCATGAACGCCTCCCCGTCGCGCAGGAACACGTAGGCCTCCGTCAGCTGCGCGCGGCCGGCGCGCAGCGACTTGACCTCCCAGCCTTCCAGCACCAGCCCCGCCTCGTAGCGCTCCTCGATGAAATAATCGAAGCGCGCCCTGCGGTTCTCGGCGATCAGTCGGGGTGCGGCGGGCTCTTTGGTCATGCGGTGTTGGTAATGGGACAATGCCCGGATGCGAGAGGTTAAGCGTTCGGCCCTGGTGAGCCAACCGCCGGGACGGGTGTTTGCGCTCATCAACGACATCGAGCGCTACCCCGAGTTCCTGCCCTGGTGCACGCACGCCCGGGTGCTGGAGCGCAGCGCGTCGCAGATCGTGGCCACGCTCGGGGTGCGCCAGGGGGCATTCACCGGGGAATTCACCACCCGCAACACCCTCACCCCCGAGACCGCGGTCCTCATGCAGCTGGTCGACGGGCCGTTCCGCACCCTCGAGGGCCGCTGGCAGCTCACGCCCATCGAGAGCCTCGGCTGCCGCGTCGACCTCGACGTGCGCTTCGAGTTCAAGAGCCGCGTCGGGGGCCTGCTGTTCGAGCCGCTGTTCGCGCAGACCGTCGGCTCGCTGGTCGAGGCCTTCGTGCGCCGTGCGCGCGCGGGCCCCTGATGCGCTGCTTCGTGGCCTACGCTACCGCCGAACGCCAGCGCCTGTGGGCCGTGGAGCTGCCCGCCGGCGCCACGGTGGCCGAGGCCCTGGCCGCCGCCCGCGCGCAGAGCGGGCCGCAGGACCGCGACGTGCCGTGGGATGAGGCCCCGGTGGGCGTGTTCGGCGTGCGCCGGCGGCGCGAGGCGCCCTGTGCGGAGGGCGAGCGGATCGAGCTCTACCGGCCGCTCGAGCGCGACCCGCGCGAGCGGCGCCGGGAGCAGGTCGCGCGCGCGCGGCGCCGGTCCCGCTAGATCCGCGGGAACTTCTCGATCGGCGCGCCCTGGTCGGGTGCCTCGGGCACCGAGTCCGGCACGTTCAGCCGCTCGAAGTTCGTGACCTTGTCGTCCTTGAAGTACACCACCACGCGCCGCTCCTCCGGGCGCCGCAGCCGGCCGCGCTGGAAGTAGTACAGGTAGTCCCAGCGGTCCTTGTCGAACACGTCCGGCACCATCGGGGTGCCGAGCAGGTAACGCACCTGGCTGCGGGTCATGCCGACGGCGAGCTTGTCGACGGTCTTGCCCTCGAGGAAATTCCCCTGCTGGATGTCCATGCGGTACACACAGCCGGAGGCGAGGCCGGCGGTGAGGATCAGGGCCGCCGCGCGGCGAACGAATAGGTGCATGCTTGACCGATAAGGGATAATAATCTTCAGCATCATACCTGATCGCGGATCCTGACTGCGCCGCCGGCGCCCGCGGGTCCGCAAGGAGCGGCACCCCCGTGGAAGGCAAGGACCTGCGCAAAGCCGGTTTGAAGGTGACGCTGCCGCGCCTGAAGATCCTGGAGATCCTCGAGGGCAGCAATACGCGCCACCTGTCGGCGGAAGACATCTACCGCTGCCTGCTCGAGTCGAACGAGGACATCGGGCTCGCCACCGTCTACCGCGTGCTCACGCAGTTCGAGGCCGCCGGGCTCGTGACCCGGCACCACTTCGAGAACGGCATGGCGGTGTTCGAGTTGAACCACGGCACCCACCACGACCACATCGTGTGTCTGGACTGCGGCCGGGTCGAAGAGTTCATGGATGCGGGGATCGAGGAGCGCCAGACCGCGGTCGCCTCCAAGCTCGGCTTCTCCATCCGCGACCACTCGCTCATCCTGTACGGGCACTGCAAGCGCCCGAACTGCACTCACCGCAACCGCAAGAACAGCTGAGGGGCCCGCCGGCCCGGGCCGGGGCCGCCGTCAGCGGCCCTTGGCGGCCGGCGGGCGCCGGGTGCGCACCGTGTCGGAGGTCTGCGCGTCCCTGGCGGCCGTGCCGAGCATCTCGCGCGCGTGCTCGCGCGCCTTGGCGCTCACCTCGATCCCCCCCAGCATCCGCGCCAGCTCCTCGACCCGGTCATCGAGCGACAGCTCGGTGAGGGTGGTGCGCGTGGTGCGCCCGTCGGTGAGCTTCAGCACCCGCAGGTGGTGGTGGGCCTGGGAGGCGACCTGGGGCAGGTGGGTCACGCACAGCACCTGGCCGCGCGAGCCGAGCGAGCGCAGCTCGCGCCCGACGATCTCGGCCACCGCGCCGCCGATGCCGGAGTCGACCTCGTCGAACACCATGCAGCGCGATTCCTCCTGCGCGATCGAGACCTGCACCGCCAGCGACAGGCGCGACAGCTCCCCGCCGGAGGCCACCTTTGCCAGCGCGCGCGGCGGGGAGCCCGGGTTCGCCGAGACGCGGAACTCGATCTGGTCGATGCCATGCTGGGTGGGCTCGGCATTGCCGTCCTGGGTCACGTCGGCCTCGAAGCGGCCGCCGGCCATGCCCAGCTGCTGCATGCGCGCGGAGATGTCGCGCGCCAGCGAGCGCGCCGCGGCCATGCGCTTGCCGGAGAGCTCCTGGGCCTGGGTGCGGTAGTTCCTGAGCGCGGTCGCCAGTTCCCTGCGCAGCACGCCCAGGTCCTGGTCGGCGCGCTCGAGCGCGGTCAGTTCGCCGCTCAGGGCCTGCGCACGCCCGGGCAGTTCGGCGGGGCTGATGCGGTGCTTGCGCGCCAGCTCCTCGATCGCCGCCAGGCGCCGCTCGACGGCTTCCTGGCGCGCCGCATCGACGTCCAGGCTCTCGCGGTAGTGCTCGAGCTCGCGCGCCGCCTCGCGCACCTGGATCTGCGCCTCCTCGAGCAGCGGCATCACCGGGGCGAGCTTCGCATCGAGGCCCACCAGGCCCTTGAGCGCGGTGAGCGCGCGGCTGAGGGCGCCGTGAGCGCTGGCGCCCTCGTTCTCGTACAGCTCGGCGAGCGCGGTCTGGGCACCGCTTGCGAGGCGCCCGCGGTTGGCCAGGCGCGCGTGCTCCTCGGCGAGGGACTCGAGCTCCCCGGGGGCGAGCCTGAGCGCCTCCAGCTCCTGCGCCTGGTAGCGCACCAGCTCGAGCTTCGCGTCGCGGTCGCGCGCCTTGGTCTCCAGCTCCAGCGTGCGGTTGAGGAGTTCGAGCCACACGCGGTGCGCGATGCCGACCTGGGAGGTGAGGGGGGCGAGGCCCGCGTAGGCATCCAGCAGCTCGCGCTGCGCGGCGGCGCGGGTCAGGGACTGGAATTCGTGCTGGCCGTGGATGTCGATGAGGATGTTGCCGGCCTCGCGCAGCAGCTGCACCGCCACCGCCTGGCCATTGAGGTAGGCGCGCGAGCGGCCGTCGGTGCCGACCACGCGGCGCACGATGAGGTCGCCGGTCGCCCCCACCGACTGCTCCTCGAGCCACTGCTTGAGCTCGCGCGGCGCGCGGCTCAGCTCGAAGGTGCCGGAGACCTCCGCGCGCTCGGCCCCGTGGCGCACGACCTCCGCCCCGGCGCGGCCGCCGGCCAGCAGCTGCAGCGCATCCACCAGGATCGACTTGCCCGCGCCGGTCTCGCCGGTGAGCACGGTGAGCCCGGGCCGCAGCTCCAGCTCCACCTGGTCGATGATGGCGAAGTCGCGGATCTGCAGGTGCGTCAGCATGGTTAGCGCTCGAAGCTGCCGCGGCCCCAGTGGAGCTTGGAGCGCAGCAGCCGGTAGTAGTCGTGGCCGGGAGGATGCAGCAGGCGCACGCGCTCGGCGGCGGTGCGCACTTCGAGGCGGTCGGCGGCGCTGAAGTCACCGAGCAGCGCCCCGTCGCAGATGACGTGGGCCTGGGTGTCGGCGCGCTCCACCAGCGCCACCTCGATCACCGCGCCGGAGGACACGACGATCGGCCGGTCCGAGAGGGTGTGGGGGCAGATCGGGGCGATGACGAGCGCCGGCAGATGCGGCTCGACGATCGGGCCGCCACAGGAGAGGGCGTAGGCGGTGGAGCCGGTGCCGGTGGCGACGATGATGCCGTCGCCGCCGTGGGAATTGACGAACTGGCCGTTGATGCGGGTCTCGAAGTCCAGCGTGCGCCCGGTGTCGTGTTTCTGCATGACCACGTCATTCAGCGCCAGCGCCTCGGCGAGGCGGCCGTCGGCGCTGTGCAGCCGCGCCGCCAGCAGTGGCCGCTCATCGCAGCTGAGTTCCCCGCGCAGCGCGGCATCCACCGAGCCCAGCATGTCCTGGGGCATGACGTCGGTGAGGAAGCCGACCCGGCCGCGGTTCACCCCGAGCAGCGGCACCCCGTGGCGGGCGACCAGGCGCGCCGCGTAGAGCAGGGTGCCGTCCCCGCCGATCGCGATGACCAGGTCGGCGCGGCTGCCGAAGGAGGCCTCCGGCACGCGCTGTACCTGGGGGGAGTTCACCTGCGCGTCCTCGCTCACCAGCACCGTGACCGGCTTGGCGGCCAGATGGGGCAGCAGCGCGCCCACGCTCTCGGCGATGCGCGGATCGGAGAATCTGCCCACTAACGCGCAGGTGCGCACCGGAAAGGCCATGCGAGCCCTTGACTTAACTGCCCCGTCCTGCGGGGCGGGCCTTTGTAGCACGGGCCGCGACATCCGGGCCAATGGCCTAAGTCACATCTTCGCCCCGTAATTCCGGGGGGTTAGCCGCACCCCCTTGCTTGACGGTGGCACCGGCCCAACGCTAGGTTGCATGCAGCGCGCGCGCCGATGTCCGGCCCGTGCGTCCGCAAGAGGACTATGGCGCAGGAAACCCGGGAAGAAACCCTCGGCGAGCGGGCACAGCACCTGCTGCGGATCCTGATCGAGAGCTACATCCGGGACGGCCAGCCGGTGGGCTCCCGCGCCCTGTCGCGCGAGTCGGGGCTGCAGCTGTCGTCCGCCACCGTGCGCAACGTCATGGCGGACCTCGAGGAGCTCGGGTTCGTCGCCGCCCCGCACACCTCCGCCGGCCGCATACCGACCGACAAGGGCTACCGCTTCTTCGTCGACACGCTCCTGAAACTCCAGCCGCTGGACGAGGCGGCCACCGAGCACATCCGCCGCCAGTTCGAGGCCGGCCGCGACCACTCCGGCGACCTGATCGCCTCGGTCTCGCAGCTGCTCTCCAGCGCCACGCGCCTCGCCGGCGTCGTCACCGTGCCGCGCACGCGTCCGGCCCAGATCTCGCAGGTCGAGTTCGTCCCGCTGAGCGACAACCGCGTGCTGGTGGTGATGGTCTACAACGACCGCGAGGTGCAGAACCGCATCATCCAGACCGAGCGGCGCTTCTCCCCGGACGAGCTCAAGCGCGCCTCCAACTTCCTGAACGAGCAGCTGCGTGGCCGCTCGCTCCCCGAGGCGCGGGCGGAGATCCTGCGCCAGCTCTCGGAAGCCCGCGCGCACATGAACCAGATCATGCTCGATGCCATCACCGTCGCGCAGCAGGTGTTCGAGGCCCCGCCCGAGGGGCGCCTGGAGTACGTGATCAAGGGCGAGACCAACCTCATGGGGGTGGCCGAGCTGTCCAGCGTCGAGAAGCTCAAGCGCCTGTTCGAGGCCTTCAACGAGAAGCGTGACTTCCTGCACCTGCTCGACCATTCCCTCAAGGCCGAGCGGGTGCAGATCTTCATCGGCCACGAGTCCGGGTTCCAGATCCTGGACGACTGCTCGGTGGTGACCGCCCCCTATGCCGACGATGCCGGGGTGGTGGGCGTGCTCGGAGTCATCGGTCCCACCCGCATGGCCTACGAAAGAATCATCCCCATCGTCGACATGACGGCTAAACTCCTCGGTGCCGCCTTGAATTCGAGGCGCTGACCCCCACCCGAAGGGGGTGCGGCCGGGATCCCGGTCCGCAAGCGCTGGCCTGGGCGGCGCCTTTTGATTCCAAAGCCAATTTCGGGAAGGGTCCACACGATGACGACCGCGAACGAGCGCGACCGCCGCGACCCGGCCAACGAGCCGACCACCGTGCTGCCGGAGACGGCCGCGGGCCTGGTGGAGCTCGAGCGGCTGCAGCTGGCACTGGCCGAGTCCGAGGAGCGCGCCAAGAGCCACTGGGAGCAGTACCTGCGCGCGGTGGCCGAGCTGGACAACGTCCGCAAGCGCGCCCAGCGCGACATCGAGGCCGCCAACCGCTATGGCCTGGAGAAGCTCGCCCAGGAGCTGCTGCCGGTGAAGGACAGCCTCGAGCTCGCCGTGCAGAGCGCCGGCGCCGACGTCGCCAGCCTCAAGGCCGGCTCCCAGGCGACGCTGCAGCTCCTGGCCAGGGCGCTGGAGAAGTTCGGGATCAAGGTGATCGACCCGCAGGGGGAGCCCTTCGACCCGACCCGCCACGAGGCGATGATGGCCCAGCCCTCGGCCACGGCCGAGCCCAATTCGGTCCTGCAGGTCATCCAGCCCGGGTACGAGCTCAACGGCCGGCTTTTGCGCCCGGCGCGGGTTATCGTAGCCAGGGAGCCCTGAGGGGCTTGAAAGCCCGCGCCGCCACCCCTACGAAGTGGCCTCATAACGTCCCTCTTTAGAAAGACCTTCCGCGGAGTGCAGTCATGGCAAAGGTAATCGGCATCGACCTCGGCACGACCAATTCGTGCGTGGCCATCATGGAGGGCGGCAAGCCCCGGGTCATCGAGAACAGCGAGGGCGACCGCACCACCCCCTCGATCGTCGCCCTGACCAAGGACGGCGAGTGGCTGGTCGGCCAGCCGGCCAAGCGCCAGGCGGTCACCAACCCGCAGAACACCCTGTTCGCGATCAAGCGCCTCATCGGACGCAAGTTCGAGGACGAGGTCGTGCAGCGCGACATCAAGATGGTGCCCTACAAGATCGTCAAGGCGGACAACGGGGACGCCTGGGTCGAGGTGCAGGGCAAGAAGATGGCGCCCCCGGAAGTCTCGGCGCGCGTGCTCATGAAGATGAAGAAGACCGCCGAGGACTACCTGGGCGAGACGGTCACCGAGGCCGTCATCACGGTGCCCGCCTACTTCAACGACTCGCAGCGCCAGGCGACCAAGGACGCCGGCCGCATCGCCGGCCTCACCGTCAAGCGCATCATCAACGAGCCGACCGCGGCCGCGCTCGCCTACGGCCTGGACAAGTCCGGCGGCGACCGCAAGATCGCGGTCTATGACCTGGGCGGCGGCACCTTCGACGTCTCGATCATCGAGATCGCCGAGGTCGACGGCGAGCGCCAGTTCGAGGTGCTCTCGACCAACGGGGACACCTTCCTCGGCGGCGAGGACTTCGACCTGCGCATCATCAATTTCCTGGCCGAGCAGTTCCAGAAGGAGTCCGGCGTCGACGTGCGCCAGGACCCGCTCGCCATGCAGCGCCTCAAGGAGGCCGCGGAGAAGGCGAAGA
>Ga0335083_10005687_pt1 | contig 15708 bp, 11 predicted proteins | sample Lox_Sample_42_FD_206716 | JGI IMG/M metagenome (GOLD analysis project Ga0335083, IMG submission 206716) | Soil microbial communities from Loxahatchee National Wildlife Refuge, Florida, United States - Lox_Sample_4.2 | ecosystem: Environmental > Terrestrial > Soil > Wetlands | place: USA... | reverse complement strand
CGCGAATTTCTGCGATCCAGACGCGCTCGGCCGCGCGCCTTGACCAGCGCCCGCCGTAGATTTTGCTGCGGCAGCCGTGCTAGTACGTGCGCTTTGTCCCGCGCCGGCCGTGGACTTTGCTGCGCCAGCGGTGTTGGTACGCCCAGCGGCAGATTGGGATTTGGCTGGCGCTGCGGTGCGGCTCATGGATGGACTTGCACTGGCTGCTGACGGTCGTGCACCTCCGCCGCCGCTACTTCTGGCGCCACCGCCACCCCCGCCTCCTCCGCTTCGTCCGCCGCCGCCACCGCCTCCACCACCGCCTCGGCCAATCGCTTCACTGGTAATGAAGGCCATCGCCAATAAGCCAATTACGAAAATCACTATGCTGCGCTTCATGGGAAAGTCCCCGTATGGTTGAATGTCGATAGATCACTTGGAATCAGACGCTGCGCCGCGAACCACTTTGATGGGTTCGATGTTGGGTAAAATTTCGCCATCCAACTCCCGGCCGGTGGATTGCCAGGTAAACGAGTTTTTATCGAGCATGGTCAGGATATTGATCGCCGAAGTCTTGCGCCCATCCGGCATCGTCGCGGCGGCATTGATGATCCAGCGATTGCCCTTCTTGGTCCACGTCGCTTCGCCGAAACCCCCATCGGAATCGAATACCCAGGAGTGAATTTTTCCCGTGCTGGGGTCCCAACCGATGAGTTGCATTCCGGACATGTCCAGTCGATCTGCAATGGAAACGGCAAACTGCCGCGAGATAAATGTCTGATTTTTGGTCCACTTGCAGGTCATTTCGACGCTGCTGTTGTCGTCTTGGTCGACCCAATCGCCAATCATCCATTCCAGGTCTTTCAGCCGGTCGTAATTGGAGTGAATCACCGGCATATCTTCCTCGGTCACGCGGTCCAGGAGCCACTTCCCGTCGCGTTTAACGTCGATTGCGGTGTAGTCAGTCTCTTTCGGCTCCTTCCCGGACTTGTTGACGACTCGCGCCGTTCCACGTTCCATGGCCACCGTCGGCGATAAGAACTCGATCGATTTCACATCGACCGCCAATTTTGCATCTCCGAGGTTCGCGAGGATTGATGCAAACTGGTCTGCGATGGCGTCGTGCCCCACCGCCTCTTCACCTGTTTCCGGGTTCACATACACCGCATCGGGCGACCAAAACGTCGCCAGCGTCTTCGCATCGTGGTTGTTGTAGGCAGTAACATATGCGGCCGCGTTGTTGCGGATGGCCGCTTCGTCCGCGGCTTGGTCCGCGCGCAGTTTGGAAGCTGTCGCCAAACACAATAGAACAGCTAATGAAATCCAGATTTTGTTCATGATTGGTGCTCCTGATATTAACGAAAGGTTTCTTGACGTAGTTTCGACAACTTGACGCGCGTTCGATCCATGACTTCTCGTTCAGCGATCGCTGCCAAGTTCAACCGTGACGTTACTCGAACCCCTCCAAGTCGGCGGGACAGATTGAGAAAAGCACGGTACCGGTCGCGACCCTAGCGCATTCTTTGAAGCTACTATTCCGCACTCAGGTTCTTCGACCCGAAATTCTCGCGGTTCAACCACCGCGCAACGAATCAAAACAGCAAACCGGCGATTGCATGAACCTGGGACGAAGTTCGACAGCCACCGGGCAGGCGCGTACAAGACGAACTACACTCGAGACCAATAAGTAGGCAAACTGGCAACTGGGAGATAATGAAAAGTCGATGGTTGCCCATCAGCAGCCAGTAGACGGCAGAATTCTACCACACCTCTGTCGGTCAAACAATCAGCCATGTTCGCCGTAGGCGGTGCCAATTTCTGTGCCATTACCATTCGTGGCTGATAAAAACTGAATTCGATTGTGGTTGCCTGAGCCAAGTGTCGCCGAGCCCACAATATTCAGGTGACTTGGGAGCACTCTTCGGTTGACCTGGGCCGCTGGTTGGCGGGCATCGTCGCAAATCGATCGTGGGCTGTGCTGTTAAAATTTGGTTCGGTTAATCAACGCGTTCCTAACGGGCTTTGGCAACGGCCCGCAGTCCTAAGGCCAACATCACCCATGCCCATCCGTTGAAAAGCATTTCGATGCCGATAAACATGCCGATGACCCACAGCGCGGCTTCCGGTAATTGGCGATGGATAATAATTCCCAACAGCAGCGTAACGCCGCCATTGAGAAGCACCCAGCCCCAATCCTGAAACCGCACCAACAGCGCCGACGCGATACGGAACACGCCGCTTACGATCAAAAAGATGGCAATGAATTTTGTGAGCACCAACATCGATAGTCCGGGCTCGTCGACGATCATGTATCCAACGACGGCGTATAGTACGCCAATTAACATATGAAGGAGCATGCCCCCCCATTTCCCAGCCCAGAAAGAACTGACAATCTGTATTATGCCTGCCGCGACAAGCAAGAAGCCGAGCGCGACGACCGAGGCTAGCGATGGGACTAGCGGCTCAACAATGCACATGGTGCCGACGACAATCAGCGCAATGCCGAGTAGTAGAAAACACCACCATTGATTACGGACCGAATGCAATTCATGATTCGACCGGGCAATATCAGTGGACATGTTGGATCTCCTCAAGAAATGCGAATGAATTGAATTCGACCGCTCTAAGCTAAGTCTAGGTTAGTCGTTGCGCAACGCAATTGTCTCTTGGTCCTCCAATGAAATTTACCGCTGCAAATATGCTTTTTTATCAATATTTTGCCCAATAAACGAACCCGGTTGGGTTCGAGGGCCGCCGAGCCTCCGGTTGCTGGTCTGCTGATGACTCCCATTGGTCGACCCCAGCCAGTTAATTCTCGGATATGAATCCGCGTCTTCATCGGCAATTTCTCAGTAAATCGCTACACTGTCACAGAGTAGAGTGTCGTTGCTTGCCGAGCTACTTGGATAACATCGGCGTCTCATCCATCGAAGATTGGTAACCCGATCTATGATCGAGCGATTGCAGGAATCACTGACGCAATTGCCGCTTTTGGCCCGCTTTGCATTTGCCATGACGGTGTTCCTGACGGTTCCCGCTTTGTGCAAGCGAATCCACTTGCCGGCCGTCGTGGGATTATTGGCGGCGGGCGTTATATTCGGTCCTCACGGGTTGCAAGTTGGACCCAAACATAACGAAGTCGCCGAATACTTCGCCGAAGTCGGTAAGCTCCTCTTGATGTTTTTCGCAGGCCTGGAAATTGACGTGCAGCAATTCCAGCGCACGCGCAATCGCTCGCTCGCCTTTGGACTGGCAACATTTTCGCTGCCCCTGGCCGCCGGCTTTGCCGTGGGAATGGCTTTCGGCTACGGCTGGATTGGTGCGCTCTTGATCGGCTCTCTGCTGGCGTCGCACACACTGCTTGGCTACCCGATCGTCCAGCGGTTGGGGTTAGTTCGGAACGAGACGGTCACGGTGACCATTGGCGCGACAATCTTTACCGACATTGCGTCGCTAATGGTACTGGCCATCTGCATCCCGATACATATGTCCGGATTTTCACCGGCTGCCTTTCTTCTGCAATTGGTACAGCTGGCCGTCTACGTTCCAGTGGTACTATTCGGACTTAGTGCTGTCGTTCGCCTCCTCATGCAGCGAATGAAAGATTCCAAGGAGGGGCAATTCCTTGTCATGCTTTTGGCGGTAGCCGTCGCCGGCATCGGCGCCGAGATGATCAATTTGGAAGGCATCATTGGCGCCTTCTTAGCAGGCCTGGCCCTGAACCGGGCAGTGCATCACAGCCCGGCCAAAGCAGAGCTGGAGTTCCTCGGCAATACTCTGTTCATCCCCGTGTTCTTTGTGACGGTCGGCTTCCTAATTAATCCTCGTGTGTTTGTGGAATCCACAATCAACAATCTTGGGCTGGTGTCATCGATTGTTCTCGGCTTGATCGTCGCGAAACTTGCCGCGGCCCTGATAGCAACGCGAGCATTTCACTACACCAAGTACGAAGGTTTAATTATGTGGTCACTTTCGCTGCCCCAGGTCGCCGCTACACTAGCGGCCGCCTTGGTGGCGTACGAAGCCAAGAATTCAGCAGGTGAGCGGTTGATCGATGAACCCGTCCTCAACACCGTAATTGTCCTGATGGTGGTAACATCAGTTTTGGGACCAGTCTTAACAGAATCGTTCGGAGGGCGAATGGTTGCCACAAATGTTACGGTGGATGGTCCTGCAAGCCCGGCGCCGCACACTCAACAAGATCAGCCATGATCCAGCAACTTCTCCTTGCCCTAGCATTGACGTGCGTCACGGTCATTATCCATGCCGTGGGATCAGTCTATATCGTTATCCCGGCGGCAGGTTTATGGCCGCCGGGTGTCAATTCTGCCAAAAAGCCACGCCCGATCTGGACATTGATTCGGCTGGTGAGCGGCCTGTTGCTACTACACCTTTTTGAAATGACAGTCTGGGCTGCCGCGTTTGTAATCGTCGGCATGTTGCCTGATTTTGAAACCGCTTTGTACTTCTCATTGAAGAGCTATACGACCGTCGGATACGGAGATGTCCTGCCTCCGCAAGCATGGCGGCTTGTCGGCCCGCTCGAAGCAGCCGTCGGCGTTCTGATGCTCGGCTTGTCCACGGGCTTCATCGTAGCCGCCGTGCAGAAGATATTCACCGATCGACGCCAACTGCTTGGATAACCAAATCGACGGCAGTCACATTGATAATAAATTCAAGTTGCTGGGATGGGCGGTAGTCGGTCACGTGGGTTCGACGGCAAAATCCCCCGCGTTTCTGCAATGTCTCACGCCGCTGAGCGTATATGCATCGCCCGAAGTGCTGGGGCATGAGAAGTTTGCAAACGACTTTCAATTCGTAAATCCCTGAACCAATTTCGAAACTTTTTACTATGACCCCTACCGTACGAAACCAATTGAAAAAATTAGCGACGTGACCTGCAAACACGAAAACATATATCTAATAAGGGTTTAAGATGCTGAATGATAGTGGAGTCGTCAGAATTATTCTGACGACTGGTACATTCAGCAGACCGAAGAAAAACGTAAAATCACTCGGGAATTTACCATTGGGCGGCACAGGACTCGAACCTGTGACCCCTACCGTGTGAGGATAGTGCTCTAACCAACTGAGCTAGCCGCCCGAAAGAATGCCCCGGCGCACAATCCGCCGGCCGTGCGAGAGATTATCTTAGCGTAGGGGCCAGAACTGGACCAGGGCCGACTGAATCCTTGGGCTGTGGTTCAGCTTTGATGAACTTCCGCTTCGTGGCGCGGGTCTTCGGCCACTACATGCGGCGCTGGCGGGGCTTGACTGGCGGACAAAGTGGCGCTGCTTTCGGCACGCGGCTCGCCGGTGGGTGGATCAAACCGCGGAGCAGCAATTTCGTCGGGGCGGGCCGTGGTTTCACTTGAAGCCGGCTTCATTTGATTTGTCGTGGCGGGCGAAGCCGTAGCCGCCGCTTCGATGGCGCTTTCGATACCGCGCATTCCCTTTTTGAACTCCAAGATGCCCTTGCCCACGGAACGCATGACTTCCGGCAGCCGATCGCCAAATAGAAATAGCGCAGCAATGGCGATGATCAACACATGCGACGGGGCCAAAAATCCTTCGAACATGATTACCTCTTTACCCGCCCCGTAACACACAGCAGCCGTGGTGAAGAATTCGCGGCGGCAGGGTTACTCGATTTTTTCCTTTTCCTTGGACTGATTCTTGTCGTCCTCGATGCCTTGCATTCCTTTTTTAAATTCCACCACTCCCTCACCCAACGAACGCATCACGCTGGGTAGCCGGTTGCCAAACAGCAACAAAATAATGAAGGCAATTACCAACAAATGCCAGATACTTAAAGTACCCATGTTTGCGTCCGGGCGGGAAAGCGGCGGGCAAGGGAATGCAAAATCGCACCGGTCGACAGCCCGCACGCATAAGACCGGAAACGAGGCAGACTGGCGCTGGTAAAAACTCATTAAAAGCACGCGCCAACCTACTTCATTCTAGCGGCAGACTAGCGCGTGTCAAACCAAGAACGCCACTTCCATTGAAGAAAAAGTCGTTGCGGCGATTGTAGTTACGGCTAGCGCGGCAGCGGCAGCCTCTGCCGGGAGCGATGGTTTTCGCCCCGGATTTGGGCCAAACTGCCGATTCCATCATTTTTCGGCGTTAGTTTCGGACGGTCGGGCTGCCAGTTGATACAACGGCAGATACCGGTAATACACTTCCAGGCACAAGGCCGACAGGGCGGTGCTGTAGACCCGTCCGCCATAACCGCCCCAAATGCACTCCGGATCCCAACTGCCGGCCAGGTCGCCATCGGCGCGTTGCCGGCCAATCAACGTGGTTTGCAAGGCTTCGTTCCAGCGATTCCACGCATCGCCTTGCAGTTGATACATGCCCAGCGTGCCGTAATACCAATAGTACAGATTGATGCGATCGGGGCGCGGCAAATCGCTGAGCAAGTATTCGCCGGCTTCGTCGCTGGCCGGATTATCGCGGGCCATGCCCAAAAATTGCCGGCACACCAGGGCTTCGGCGGTCATCGGCCGGCTGGGGCGCTCGCCGGGGCGATAGCTGGCTTTGCCGCCGAATTGTCCGCTCGAAACGCTTTTGATATATCGAATCGCGCCGTCAGCCGCGCTGCCCGGCACGTTGATGCCCGCCAACTGCGCGCTTTTCAGCGACATCAGCTGCCAACCGAGTTGACTGGTGTCGCCGCGCTCGCCGGGTGATTCAATGGCTCGATAGCGCCAACCGCCGGTGGCCCGAATTTGCCCGCTCAGCGTGTAATTGATCGCCGCCGTTACGGCCGGCTCCAACCGTTTGTCGCCGGTCATGGCGTAAGCCTCGCTCATGGCCAGTGTGGCCATGCCGTGCGAGTACATGAATGCGTACGTTTCGGCATCGCCGGCCAGGTTGCCGTCGCGGGCTTGCGAACCGAGTAAAAATTCCAGCCCGCGCTGCACGTTGGCAGCGTAGTCGCCGCGCTGGTGCGTATTGCCTGCCCCCAGAAAGGCCAGCAGCGCCAATCCCGTGACGGCGGTATCGGCATGGGCGCCGGCGCCTTGACGATCTTGCCCCAGCGCGCCGGTTTCCTGGCCGGCGCCGAATTTACTGGCATCCCACCGGCCGTCGCTGCTTTGATGCAACGCCAGCCATTGCAGCGCCGATTGCACGGCCGATTCCGAACCCGGCGAACCGCCCCGGCGGCGGCCGATCTCGGCGCGATCGGGCGAAACTCGATCAGAATATATTTCCGGCACCGCGTGGCCAGCGATCGGTGCGGCCGCGCTTTCGACCACGGGACCGGTAACAGCAGCGTTGGGTGTTGCCGAATTTGAAGCCGTCGGAATGTTTGCGCCGGGGACGCGTACCACCAACGTATTGCGATTTTCCGCCGGTGTGGCTGTTGCATCGGGCTTTGTGTCGGATTTTGATGTGGCGAAGTTTTTATCGTCGGCTACAGTTGGCGGCGGGGCGTTCAACGGCCCCTGCGGCGCAGGCTGGGCTGGCGCTGCCGCGCCGCTGGCGTCTCCCGCTACCCACTGGCTGGCGTCGGATGTGGTCGGCGGATCGGGCAACTTGGCCAACGGGGCAGGGGGCGCATCGGCAGGCAACGGTTCGCTGGGTTTGTCGGCGAGTTTTTCACTCGGCTTGTCTGTTGCCACGTTCTCCGGTTTCGCCTTGTCGGACGTGGCCGGCGGCGAATCGGGCGGATTAGGTTGCGGCGGGGTTGATGACGACGGCGTAGGTTGTGCCGTTTCCGCGACAGCGGGTTTCGGCGGCGGCTGGTCGGTGGTTTCGGCCGGCTTGGGCGGCGGCTCATCATTCTTTTCCGGCGGCTTGGGCGTCGGTTGAACGGCGACATCCAATAGTGGCGGCGCCGGATGCGCAAGCGGCGCGGCCAGCGGAAGCGGACCGCTCGCGAGTTTTTCCGCGCTTTCGGGCGATTGCTTTACCACCACGTTGTTAGGCGGCGCCTGGGGCAGCACGACCGCGGATGGATCAGTTACGGTATCCGCTTGCAAATAATCGGGCGAAGCGTCAGCGACAGCCACCGAGGGTTGATCGGCCCCGTCGTCGGCTCCAACGTCGCTGCCATTTTGCCCGCCGTCGACCAGCAGCAAACTCATGCCGCCGGAGTGGCCGTTGCCGCTGGCCGTGACAATATGCACCGACGTGGCGTAACACAAAAGCAACAAGTGCGCCAACAACGATAAGGCCGCACATTTGCGTAGCGGATGCGATTGCCCCCAACTGGTGCGGATCATCACGATCAGCGCGACAATTAAAAACGCCAGCCCCATCCACAGTAAAATCCATGCGAGCTGCGGATGTGTCAGAAAACGGTGAATGGGTTCAAACAGCGAGGCAAGCATGCGGCAAAACGTAGGGGACGGAGCGCGGAGGGTAAGGAACAAAGGCGGGAAACTGCGAGCGGTACAGGGCGGGGCTAACGTGCAATCAGGCATTTCAGGTCATACAGCCGCGACCGGTGGTCGCGCCAAGTTGTGATATTTTTTGATGTTCACCTTTGTTTGGCGCCAACTTTCACGGAGATGGCCACTTCCGTCACGCCGGCGCGGCGACAGGCGTCGTAAACTTCGGTCATACGGCCATGCGTTGTATTTTTATCGCCCCGCACGAGCACGCTCAGTTTGTGATACTGACCCCGAGCTGCCTCCAATTGCTGGGTTAAATCGTCCAGCGAAACCGGTTGCGTGCCCAACAGAATGCGGCCGTCGGCGAACACATTGACCACTTTCGGCTCCGGCGCGGCGGTCACCGCCCCCTGGCTGGAAACCGAGGGAACTTTCACCCCCATCGCCTTTTCTTCATCCGTGAACTTGGTGGCCACCATGAAGAAAATCACCAGCGTCAAAATGACGTCGATCATCGGCGTCAAATTCAGCGTGGGCTCTTCGGTGGCGGAGGTTTGCAGTGGCATGGCGTCCTTAGGCTGCCGATTTGCGATTGCGACGCGATTGGCCGGCTTCCTGCAGCGCCTCGGCGGATATAGTATTTACAACCTCCTGCCCCAGCGCATCGAGTTGAATCGCCAGGCGATCGACGCGGCTGACAAAATACAAATGCAACACCACGGCGGGGATGGCCACCGAAAGACCCGTCGCCGTGCAAAATAGCGCCTCGCTAATGCCGTGCGACAGCGTTTCCATGCGACCCGTGGTTTCCGACGCGGCAATGTCGCTGAACGACCGAATCATGCCGAACACCGTCCCCAGCAAGCCCAGCAGCGGCCCGATGGTCACCACGCCGTTGAAAATGCGCAGGTACCGGCGCAAGTCGCCGGCCACGCGCTCGCCGGAATCAATCACCGCCTGCTCCACTTCGACCGCCGGCCGGCCCCATTTCCGCACGGCGGCTTCAAACATTTTCGCCACCGGGCTGCCGTTCTCTTCGCACACCAGTCGGGCTTCGTCACGATCGAGCTGGCCATCCTGCAACTGGTGCAGAAAGCGTTTAACGAACGGACCGGGAATCACGCGGCCTGTGCGCAGGCTGATGGCCCGTTCGAACGTGAACACCAACAGCACAAACGAGCAGAAAAACAGCGGATACATGACGAATCCGCCGTCGTGGATAATGCCCAGCAAGCTTTTATCCGTGAGGACCGCGCTGTCGCCGGCCGGCGCCGCATCGCCGTTTGCGGCGGAATTGGCGGTGGACGAACCGGCCGTTCCGGAAGCCGGCGCCTCGGCGATCGAAGTCGGCGTAGGATTTTGCGCCCAAGATGGTGACAGCCAAACATCGCCAAACACGAGCAGCGTGACAACCGCAGCGACGGTCCACGCACGAAGGCCGGAAGCAGCGACAATTCTCATCGACAATTCCTTTCCGCCAAGCAGCGGAGCCTCGTCGGCTTGCTCTTAATGGCCTGGTTATTTTCTCGTCGTTTCCACCAACCGTTTGCTGGCCTCGGCGACGAACTCGGTCTGCGGATAGTTTTGCAAAACGCGGGTATACGTTTCGGAGGCCTGTTGCGGCTGGCCCAGCTTCTCGTAGCATTTTGCCGCCTGCAATAACGCGGCGGCCTGCCAGCGCGGATAGGAGTAAACCACTTCAGTGCGCAAATACTCTCGCAAGGCCGCCGAATAATTGTTTTGGCGATAGTACGTTTCGCCCATCATCCACTGGGCAATGGCGGCCAGTTCGGTTTTGCTGCCGGCCGGCGAGTGGACCACTTTATCGAAGGCGGCGCGCGCGCCGTCGTAATCAGATTGTTCGGCCAGGCAGCGGCCGATCAGGTAATCGGCCTCGAATTGTTGCGAAAATTGCGGGAAATCGTGCGCGATCGATTCGGCCAGCGTCAGGGCTTCGACCCAATGATTCTGCTGCGCCGCGATTTGGGCCCGCCGCAACGGAACCAGGCCGGCCCACTTTTCGTTGCGGTTGGTCGACCGCGGCGCCAGCGTCTCGAAACGCTGTTGGGCCGTGACATAATCCCCGCTGCGGTACGCTGTTTCCGCCAGCCAGAATTCCGCGGCCAGACGCATGGAACTGTCGGGGTAATCTTGAATCAGTCGGTTCAGTGCGGCCTCGGCCGGTTCCCACTTTTCCTTGGCGATGGAAATCTGCCCCTCCAAAAATAGCGCGTGTTGCATGACCGGCGCCGGGGAATTACCGGTGACAATTTGCTTGAGCAATTCCTCGGCCGTATCGTCCTCTCCCTGCTGCGAAGCACGTTCCGCCAGACGATAAGCGGCGTCAGCCCAATAACAGCTGTCGGGATGATTTTCGTACAATAGCCGGAAGACCTTGTCCGATTCGTTGCCACGCCCTAAATCACGCAGCGACCACGCCCAGCTGTACAGCACGCTGTCGATTTCAGCATACGTGGGGTAATCGTGCACGATGCGCTGATACAGCGGCGCTGCATCTTCCTCCTGCTTAGCCCGATCGTACAGCCGCGCGGCAGCATGCAAGAACTTCGGCATTTGCTTCGATTTGCCGTAATGCTTGATCGCTTCGCGATAAACAGCCAAGGCGGCGTTGTCGTTGCCTTCACGCTCCAAAATTTGACCGCAAGCCAAGGCCGCATCGGCAGCCCGGGGATCGCCAGGAAAGTGTTCCAAGAACTTGGCGAAGGATTTCTCCGCGGCCTCGTCCTCGTTCAATTGCAACTTGCTCCACGCCATTCCCGAAAGTCCTTTGGCCACCAAATCGGGCGGATTGCCGTCGGCCGCCAAATCATTGAACAGCACAGTGGCAACCTGGTATTGCCCGGCCGCATAAGCGGCGTCCGCCACCTGTTCCGTCGTCGGCAGAATCAATTGACTGGTTGGATGATTCGCTTTGAGCTCGTCCAAAATTTGCTGAGCATCGGCGAGCTGTCCGACGTGCACCAGGCTGATGGCCAGTGCGGAGCGAGCCCGTTCGCCCCCCACGTCTTTTCGCGGCGTGGAGAGATACATTTTCAACGGAGCGATGGCTTCGGCATACTTTCCACGTGTCAATAGCGCCGTGGCCCGGGCCAACTGGACGTTATCGTTAAGTGTGTGCAGGTTGGCCAAATCTTCCGCCGAGAGCGGCTTGGCGGAAGCCTGATTGTCGGCAGCCAGCCGGGCTTGCACTTTTTCGCTCAAATCGTCGAGCGTCACCAGCGATTCATCTTCGCGCTTGGCGTCGTGCAACGCCATGGCCAACAAATAGCGGTTAGCCAGCGAGCGGGGGTCGTCACCCACATTGTCCCCCATTTGCAACGTGGCGATGGCCCGGTCGTACTGCCCGGCGCGAATCATGCCGTCGGCGGCCTGGTACATAATGGCGGCGGAGCGGCGGCGGGCTTGGTCCTCGCGGGCGGCAACCACCTCCGGCGGCACCGGCTGCAGCGTTGGCGCCTTGGGCGTAGAGATTGTCGCGGCGGTCGCGCTATCGGCGGCCGCTGCGCTATTCGAGGCAATCGCATTGTCCGACTCCGTCGCGCTGTCGGCAGACGATGCATGATCAGTGGTCGTTGGGTTGTCGGAAATGAACACTCCGGCCGCCGGTGTTTTGGCGCGCGCAGCGGCACTCGGATCAGTAGCCGACTCGTTGGCTGATGCTACACCACTGGACGCTGAACCTTGTTCCTGAGGCTCTTCGGCGCCGGGCTTGCCGCCGGGCGGCAAAACGGGCGGCACGGGAGCGGCCACGACTGTGTTTTGTTCGCGTCGAGACGAAAGCACCGACCTGATCGGCGACTGCGTTGGACCTTGCGATTCACTAACGACCGGCGCGCTTTCTTTCGCGGCGCTGTCCGAATGGGCCATCGCGTTAGCCTTCTCTGCTTTGGCTTGGGCGGCTTCGGCTTCCAGGCGGCGGGTTTCCGCGGCAATTTTCGCTTGCTGTTCCGCTTTTTGGGCCGCGGCTTCGGCCTCCAATCGGCGACTTTCGGCCGCCAACTTGGCTTGCTCGTCCGCCTGTTTCGCTATCGTCATCAAATGTTTGGCCTCGGCGCCAACTTGCTGGTTATCTGCCAAGGAACTCAACAGGCTTTCGGCTTCGGCATAGTGTCCTAATTGAATCAACGCCTGCCCGCAACCCAGATGCGTTTGCGGCAACAACGGGCTTTCGGGAAAGCGCTTGGAAATGGCTTCGAATTGTTCCAGCGCGGCCTGGGGTCGATGGGCCGCTAATTCTCTGCCTGCCAGCCGCAACAACGCCATTTCCGCCCAAGGGCTGTGGTCGCTCTGGGCGACCTGGTGCAACATGGTTTCCGCGGCCTGATCCAATTGTTGAATTTCCAAAATGTGGGCCAACTGCAGGCGGCATTGGTCGGCCGTGGGCAAATCGGAGAATTTCTCCAATGCTTGTCGATACAACTGCTCCGCCTGCGACAAATCGCCCGCCTTGAGCGCCAAATCGCCGCGATAGATTAACACCTTGGCGTTCAGCTTGTCCGCCGGATATTGCGATTGAAATTGCGCCAAGCGAATCTGCGCTTCGTCGGTTTTGCCGCACAGCACGGCCGCTTCGGCGGCGCCGTACAATGCCTGGCGAGAGTCAGGGCCCGTCGGATCGTCCGCCAGCAAATCGACAAACAGCGGGTAAGCTTCCGCACTACGTCCTAATTGCACCAGCGACTCGGCCTCAAGAAACACAGCTTTATTGTGCTTCGCGTGGTCGGGATAATCGCTCAGAAATTGGCGAAATTCCTCCGCCGCCAAATCCCAGTGCTTGGACGAATAATGGCCGGCAGCGACGTCGAACAGGTCGTCTGCCTCGTTCGCCCAGACCGTTGAAAAGCATGCGCTGCTGAACGCACATCCTAATGTGAGTATCCCCAGCAGCCGAACGGCAGAGTTGGACATCCTTGTACCCTCTGTGGGAAATGCAGTGCAGCGCGATGTTGCAGCATCGCGGCCGGTTCACTGGCGTCGTTAATTGCCTAGGACCGCCCAATCGTTGGATCGCGGAATCCGAACAATTCGGCGGTCGCCCTCCTTGGCCCATGCCGACATGCAGAGTGCTCTAATCCGTATGACCTTCGTCGCCGCTGTTCTTTTCGATTTCGAACAGTCGGCGCGTAAGTTCACATAGCGCTCTGTCGGTCGGCTATCGGTGTTATCGGTCCGGCCGGCGTAGTTTCGACAGAATGCAAGGCCCGCAAAGATGATAGATTACACAAATTCATCTGCTAGCGGCGGTAATGACAGCGACCGAAAACTTCAGCGCGATTGCCTGGCCAGCGCAAACAAAAAACCCCGGCGGTGAACCGGGGTGTTTGGCGTGCAAGCAGAATCTGCGAGTCAATCGAAAACCCGTCGTCGGGCCGCCGACCGTTAATAACCGTTGGTGGGACCAAAATCGACGTTACCCACCACATGGAAGTGGTTATGGTCGATGTACAACACTTCGGAAGCGTCTTCGTCGATCTTGGTGTAAGGCACCGGCCAACCCACCCGGGTAATGTCGGTGAAGTACACCGTGCATTTGTAATGGGCATGGTGCAACTGCGCCGGCCCAATCAGCGGATAAAACCGCGGCGGATCGACGTAATCTGCAATTTTCTCTTTCACTATGTGCACGTTGTTCCGTTGTTCTTCGTGCAACATGGGCAGGCCGCCTTGGATGGGCCGCGCCTTTTCCAAGGCCCGCATCACTTCGTCGTCGCTGGGCGGATCCAATGCATGCACCGGACCGCCGGCGGTAATCGGGCCGAGAATCGGAACTCGCTCGTAGCGCTCGTGAACCCAGAAGCGATCTTCCTGTTCCTTCTGCAAGTACGGACTCACAGGAATCGGAAGCCCCAATGGTCCAATGCTTGGTCCTTGCGTGGCAAACCAAAAGCAACCGCTGTTAGTAAGCGTTGCCAGGGCGAGTAATGCAAAAGCGAGCCAGGTGGATCGGCGTGACATGCCAAATGCTCCTCGATTCGAACCCAGCGGCGCACGGCACCGCCAGTTGCTTCTTCTTATCGAGTAAAGCAGGGCGGAACTTGCAGGTTTTTCCGATTCTATCGAAAAAGTGGCGCCGATCCCGCTAGCATTGCAGCGCAGGCTGCTGCGTGGCCTGCGCAAATTACGCCGCGCACTTCGCTGCCAACAAAAAAAGCCCAGGGGTTGCAACCCCTGGGCTTAGAAAATCAATGTGGCATCGGTTTAGCCACTCAACTCCAATTAGTGCGAATCCTTGAAATCCAAGAACCACCAACCGTCTTCCCATTCCAAAGTCACTTTCCGCCAGCCCAGCGGCACTTGCGGATACGGGTAAAACGGCCCAATGTACGGCCACGCCGTTGGCGAGTATTGTTTGGGATACGTCACCGCCGCATAGTTCGGATAAGCGGCGTAGCTGGGCCACGCATAGCCGGGCATCTGCGGATGATCGAAATGATACGGGGCCGGCGCACCCGGACCCATCGGCTGCATGGAAGGGACGGGTTGCGGCGGAGAAATTCCTTCGCCACCTCCACCAGTGCCGCCGTTTTGCATCGCAGCATTCCGGTATTGCGTGGGATTGGCGGCGCCAATCGGCAATGGAACCGACTGCATGGTGGGCCGCATCGGGCCACTGGCATTAGGAGCCATGCCGCCAGGACCGGGCGCATAATACGCCGCATTCGAATTGTTATATGCCATCTGATTTCCCTGGTTGTACGCACCATTCATCGAGCCATTGCCCGCATTTCCCGGAAAGTAACCCGGCGCTGTCTGGCCATTGGCCCGATAGGGTTGACCGCTCGCCATGGACGCCGCACCGTTTTCTTGGGCAGCGTGCGCCGGAGAAGTTTTTAGATTCTGTGCAGATTGGCTGCTGAAACTGGCCGACTCGTCTTCCGTTTCGGGAATGGGTCCCGCCACCAGCAACTGCTGCTTAGCTTCCTCCGGCAAATCCAACGTGGCTTGAATCACCTGTTGGCGATAAGGCGACGAAGGATGAAATTCGTTCAACCTGCTCGTGTCAACCGTTTGCTGCACGGCTTGCTGTGCGGTACTGGCGGCGCCAGCGCCGCTGGCCACGTTGCCGGGCTGTTGCAGATTGGAAGCAGGCGATGCTGCCGCCGCACTGCCGATGGTCAGGTTATTGACCACGCGCTCCACGCCGGGCGTTTGTTGGGCGGTTTCGACGGCCACGCTCATTTGCTTCGGATTGGCCACAAAACCGTTCAGCCATGCGGTGCCATCTTGCACCTTCACCGCCACGCTGTAATTTTTCAAATGACTTTTGAGACTGTCCGCAATTTGCTGCGAAGTCTCTTGATCACCGGCCCGAACCATGCCGGCAAACAAGGCGCTGCTGACCAGCGCCGCCGTCCATAAAACACGT
>Ga0335083_10005685_pt1 | contig 15712 bp, 15 predicted proteins | sample Lox_Sample_42_FD_206716 | JGI IMG/M metagenome (GOLD analysis project Ga0335083, IMG submission 206716) | Soil microbial communities from Loxahatchee National Wildlife Refuge, Florida, United States - Lox_Sample_4.2 | ecosystem: Environmental > Terrestrial > Soil > Wetlands | place: USA... | reverse complement strand
CGCCTCGGCCAGTTCGGCGAACCGCCGGGGCAGCTCCTCGCGCGCCTTCACCAGGATCGGCAAAAGCTCGATCTTCTCGGCATCGGCCGCGGCCTGGAGATCGTGCTGGAGGGGGACGTGGAAGGGATCGCGGTCGTTCAGCAGGGCGGCGAAGCGCTTCATCTCGGGCTTGATCGAATGGAAGAGCTGCAGTCCCTTGCCGGCGAGCGTCGAGCTCGGGCTGAACACGCCCGTCAGGTTGCCCTCGGGCCGCGCCACGTTGTTGATGCCGCCGATGTCGGGCGCCGCGCCGAAGAAGACGATCGGGAGGGTCGTCGTCGCCTTGCGCGCCGCCACGATCGCGGGCGAGAGGATCGGCACCAGCACGTCGACCTTGAGGCCCACCAGCTCGGCCGCGAAGGCGTCGAGCTGAGGGCCGGCGGCTTCGGCGTGGCGGAATTCGTAGGCGATGGTCTTGCCCTCGATGTGACCCAGCGCGGCCATTTCCTTGCGGAACAGGGTCCAGGCCGGCTCCGCATCGCCCGCCACCAGGAAGCCCACGCGCGGCATCGCCTGCGCGCGCGCGGCGGTCGCTGGCATCGAAACCAAGGCCGCGAGAAGGACGCGCCGCTTCACTCGATCACCTCGTCGGCATTCGAGACGACGCTGGGGAAAAGCTCGAGGCCGATCGCGTGCGCGGCCTTGAGGTTGACGACGAACTCGAACTTGGTCGGCTGCATCACCGGAAGGTCCGCGGGCTTGGCGCCCTTCAGGAGGCGGCCGAGATAGGTGCCGGCATCGCCGAAGGCCGCGACGAAGTTCGTGCCGTAGCTCGCGAGCCCGCCCCGCTCGACGAACTCGCGGCCCTGATAGACGGCCGGCAGCTTCTCGCGCGCCGCCGCGGCGACGATCTGCGGGATGGCGCTGGCGAACAGCGGGTCCTGAGCTTGCGTCAGGCCCACGCAATGGCGCTCGGCGGCGGTCCTGAACGCGGTATCGATGTCGGCGGCGGTCACCGCCTCGACGAACTCGATCGGCCGTCCGAGCGTGCCCGCCGCGGCGCGCAAGGCTTCGCGCTGCTGATCGACGCCGACATATCTCGGGTTCACCAGCGCCGCGAGCGGCCCCTTCCCCGGCACGAGCTGCGCCAGCACTTCGAGCCGCTTGGGCTCGAGCGAAGCGCCGACCAGGCTGACGCCGGTGACGTTGCCGCCGGGCCGGCTGAGGCTCTGCACGACCCCCGCGCGCACGGGATCGATGGCGCTCATGAACACGATCGGCACGGTCGATGTCGCCGCCTTGAAGGCATTGACCGGCTCGGAGCCGCCGACGGCCAGCGCGGCATCGATCCTGAGGTCCAGGAGCTCCCTGGCCAGCGCCGGGATCCGCTCGTAGCGGCCCGCGGCGAAGCGGGTCTCGATGCGCAGGTTCTTGCCGTCGACGAAGCCCTGCTCGGCGAGGCTCTTGCGCAGGCGCTCCATGATGGCGGGCAGATAGGTCGGCTCGCCGCTGTGCAGGAAGCCCACGACCTTCGTTGCGTTTGTTTGTGCCTGCGCCGCAACCGGCAGCGCCGCGAGAGAACCAAGCAACGCACGCCGCTTCATTCGATCACCTCATCGGCGCGACCAAGGATCGACTGTGGGACGGCTATGCCGAGCGCCCGCGCGGTCTTCAGATTGACCACGAGCTGGAATTGCTCCGGCTGAACGACGGGCAGCTCATCGGGCTTTGCTCCCTTGAGGATGCGCGCGACATAGTTCGCTGCCCGTCCGTACATGGCGCCGACCGAGGGGCCATAGCTCATCAGGCAGCCTGCCACGGCGAAGCTGCGATCGTAGTAGACGGCCGGCAGGCGAAGCCGAGCCGTGAGGTTGGCCAGCTTGCCGGTCATCGCGCTGAAATTCGGGTCGCCGTCGATGAACAGGGCGTCGATGGTTGCGGCGGCCGCCTCGAGCGCCTGCGCGACTTCGCTCTCGCCCGCGGCGGATATCATCGTGAGATTGACGCCCAACGAGACTGCCGCGGCTTGCAGGGTGGGCAGGTTGGTCCTGCCGTTGGGGTTCTTGGCGTTGAAGAGCACACCGACGCGCTTCGCCGTTGGCAACAGCTCGTGCAGCAGCTGCAGGCGTTTGGGCAACAACTCGCTGATCTGCTCGGCCACGCCGGTGAGATTTCCGCCGGGCCGGTTCAGGCTGGCGACCAGGCCGAACGCCATGGGATCGGTGCCGATCGTGAAAACGATGGGGATCGTCGTGGTCGCTGCCTTGGCGGCTACGGTCGAATTGATCGGCCCGGAGACGATGACGTCGACGGGCCGGTTCGCCAGCTCGGTCGCGAGAGCGGGCAGACGATCGTAGTCGCCGCGCGCCCAGCGATAGTCGATCGCCACGTTACGGCCGTCGACGAGGCCCTGTGCGCCGAGGCCCTTGATGAATCCCGCGATGCGTTCGCTCGAGCCCTCGGGCGAACCGGGATGAAGCCAGCCAATCGTCGGAACCTTTGCCTGCTGCGCACGCGCCTGGGCAGGAAGCGCGAGGGCGCTGACAAGCAGGTGGCGCCGTCTCACTCGATCACCTCGTCGGCGCGGGCGAGCAGGATCTGCGACAGCGAGAGGCCGAGCGACCTGGCCGTGCGCTGGTTGATCACCAGCTCATATCCCGTCGGCCGCTGGATCGGCAGGTCGGCGGGCTTGGCGCCCTTGAGGATGCGGCCGGCATAGGTGCCGATGATCACGTACATGTCAGCCCAGCGCGTGCCGTAGCTCGCGAGCCCGCCTTCGTCGGCGAATTCGCGGGCGGGATAGATGGCCGGCAGCCGGCGCTCGGCCGCGAGCTTCACGATCCTGTCGCGCCGGTTGATCAGGAAGGCGTCGCCCACCACGGACAGCGCGTCGAATTTGCCCGCAGGCATCTGATCGAAGGCGCGCTCGATCTCGGAGGTGCTCGAAGCGTTGAAGATGTCGAGCTTCATGCCGAGCGTGCCGCTCGCCGCCTCCATGGCCTGTTGTTCCTTGGCCGCGCCCGGGTTGGTCGGGTTGGTGAGCAGCGCGACCTTGTTCGCGTTGGGCACCATCTCGCGCAAGAGGTCGAGGCGTTTGACGTCGAGCTCGCTCGTCCACAGGGTGATGCCGGTCAGGTTGCCTTCCGGCCGGCTGAGGCTGCTCACCAGGCCGATCTGCGTCGGATCGGCGCCGGCGCCGAACACGATCGGAATGGTCGCGGTCTCCTGCTTGGCGGCCACGCTCACGGGATTGCCGCCGACGGCGGCGATCAGCGTGGGCTTCAGCGCCATCAGCTCCTTCAGCAGGGCGGGCACCTTGCTGAAATTGCCGTCGGCCCAGCGCACGTCGATCGTGACGTTCTGGCCGTCGACGAAGCCTTCCGACTTCAGCCCTTTCTCGAACGCCTTCAACAGATGCCCGTCGTTGGCGAGCGAGCGGCCGCTGACATAGGCGATGCGCGGCAGGGCCGCAGGTTGGGCACCGACAGCCGCCGGAAGGCCCGCCGCAAGACCGGCGGCTAGAAGAACGCGCCGCTTCATTCGACCAGCTCATCGGCGCGCGCCTGGACCGAAGCGGGGATCTTGATGCCCATCGTCTCGGCGCTGCGCTGGTTGACGACCATCTCGTAGGTCGAGGGCCGCTCGATCGGCATCGTTGCCACCGACGCGCCGCCCAGCACCTTGCCGGCCATGAAGCTCGCCTGCCTGAAGGCGCCGAACAGGCTCGGCCCGTAGCCGATCATGCCGCCGCCCCTAGCGAACTCGCCGAACATGGTGATCGCGGGCATGCGTTCGCGCGCGGCCATCTCGCCCAGCGCCTTGACCTGGACGAAGACCATCGGCGAGGACAAGAGCACGACCGCCTGCGCGCTGCGCGCACGGGCGGCGGCGAAGGCAGCCGCGTAGTCCCCAGGTCCTCCGACTTGCAGCAGGTCGGTCTTGAGGCCGAGCGACTCTGCGACCCTGGTCACCGCGTCTGCCTGCAGCCGGCCGGCGGTGGGGTCCCAGATCAGCGCGACATGGGCGAGCTGGGGCATGCATTCGCGCAACAGCTCGATCCATTTGCCGGCGAAGCCCGGCAGATCGAGGAAGACGCCCGAGACGTTGCCGCCCGGCCGCGCAATGCTTTGCGCGTACTTCTCCGCCACCGGGTCGCTCTCGAAATCGTAGGCGAGGATCGGCAGCGTCTTGGTCAGCCGCAGCGCCGCGCGCAAGGTTGCAGGACCGCCCGCGATGAACGCCGTGATCTTATGGTCGAGCACCTCTTTGACGGTGGCGTCGAGCTTGGCCGGATCGCCCTCGGTGACGCGGAAGACGACATCGTCCTTCGACAATGCCTGCCCCGAGGCGCGTACGCCCGCCAGGATGATCTCGAGGCGCGAGGTGGCGTTCGACTGCGGCCCGACATAGACGTAGCCGATCTTCTTGCCGTCGGGCCTCGCCTGGGCGCGTACGGTCGTGGGGGCGGCAATCAAGCCGGCAAGGAGAGCGCGGCGTTTCATTCGATCACCTGGTCGGCACGCACACGCAGGGAGGGCGGCACTTTGAGTCCCATGGCGGCGGCGGTCTTCAAGTTGATGACCAGCTGCAGGGTCGTCGGCTGCTGCACCGGCAGTTCGCCGGGAGCGGCGCCCTTCAGGATGCGATCGACGTAGACAGCGGCGCGCCGATAGATGTCGATGATGTCGGCGCCGTAGAACATCAGGCCGCCATCCTCCGGGAACGGCGGATTGCCCGTGACCAGCGGCAGCTTGTGGCGCAGCGAAAGTTCGATGATCGCCTTGCGATTGATCGCGGTGAACGCGTCGGTCGGCAGCACGAGGCCGCCGTCGGGGTGGCTGGCGAAAGCAGTGATGGTGGGTTCGATCTCGTCGGGCGTCTCGACATGCTTCTGTACGACCTCCACCGCGAAGTGACGGCCCGCATCGGCGAAGTTCGATTGATACATCGTCGTGTCGTTGTGCCAGAACACGAGCACGCGCTTGAGGTCCGGCTTCACCTCATGCAGCAGCTCGATCCACTTGGCGCCGAAGCTGGGCTCGGTCGAGGTGAAACCGGTGATGTTGCCGCCGGGATGGGCGAGGCTGCTCACGATCTTTGCGCCCACCGGATCAGGCAGGACCACCATCACGATCGGCACGGTCGAGGTCGCCTTCTGCGCGGCGGCGACAGCCGGCCCCTGGACCACCAGGATATCGGGCTTGAGCGCCAGCAACTCGTCCACCAGACGCCGGGCGATCTCGGGCGTGTTGGGCGCGTAACGGGTGTCGATGGTGAGGTTGCGGCCCTCGTGCCAGCCAGCCGCTTCCATGCCGGCGCGGAAGGCCGCGAGGCGTGCCACGGTCGCGGGGTCCTGCTCCGTCAGTCCCGAGAGAACGCCGACGCGGCGCGGCCGCTCCTGCGCGCTTGCGCTGAACGGCAACGCGACGGCCGCGATCAGATCGCGCCGCCTCAAGTTCACGCTATCCGCTTACCCATGACATCGCCCCCGCAGAAGCGCCACCTTATACATACTAGGTGCAGGTTTGCGAACTCAGACGAAGCTCGGACGGTTGCGCAACGTTTCGTGATCGAAACCTGCGACCTTCTTGTAATGGTCGAGGATGGCCTGCAGCTCGTTCTGCGGCATCACTTCCTCGATGCGGTCGAAGTCGCGGCCGCCGGAACGGGTCCACACTTCGCGCAGGATGGCATCGGGCGGATCGCTGCGATTTGTCAGCACGACCTTGGCTGTCGCTGGCCGACGCACGACCTCGTAGGCGGTGAGGGCTTCCGGTGCGGCGCCGCGCTTCTTGATCTCGCCCGCGAGGCAGCGCGCATCGACGATCGCCTGGCCGGCACCATTGGAGCCGCGCGGATACATGGGATGCGCGGCGTCGCCCGAGAGGGTGATCCTGCCGAAGCTCCAGCGCTCCAGCGGATCGCGATCGACCATCGGGTATTCGAGGATCTCTTCCGTCGCTTCCATCATGCCGGTGATGTCGAGGAAGTCGAAATGGATGTTCGCGAAGGCCGGCATCATGTCCTCGAGCCGGCCGCGGCCGGTCCAGTCCTGGCGCACGGCCTCGGGCATTTCCAGTTCGGCGACCCAGTTGATCAACGGCTTGCCGTCGGTTCCCGGCGTGCCGGGACGGATGGGGTAGATCACCGTCTTGCCGACCGTCATCCAGCCCGACGACAGCATTGTGTCGTTGCCCAAAAAGCCCGGCCAGCGCACCGCGCCGCGCCACATGTTGACGCCGGAATATTTCGGCGGGCCTTCATTCGGGAAGAGTTGGCGGCGCACGGCCGAATGGATGCCGTCGCAGCCGATTGCGACCTTGCCCTGCTCGACATGACCGTTGTCGAAATGCGCGGTCACGCTCGCGGCGTCCTGATCGACTTTCGTGAGCCGATGGCCGAGCTTCACCGCGTCGGTGCCGAGTCGTGCCTGCGCTGCGGCGAGCAGCACCTTGTGCAGGTCGGCGCGATGGATGGAGAGCTGCGGCCAGTCGTAGCCGGCATAGCGGCCGCGCTGGTCGCTGATGATCGGCTTTCCGTAGCGGCTGTAATAGGCGAGCGTGCGCGTCTCGATCGCGAAGGACGCAAGCTTGTCGGCGAGGCCGAGCTCGGTCAGCTCGCGCATGCCGTGCGGCAGGATGTTGATGCCGACGCCCAGCGGATGGATTTCGGACGCCGCCTCGAAGACGCGGCACGAGATGCCGGCCTGATGCAGGCTGAGCGCGAGCGTGAGACCGCCGATGCCGCCGCCGACGATCAGGACGTCGGTCTTCATTCGGCGGTGATCCCGCGCTTGGCGACGACTTGGGCCCAGCGGTCGCGGTCGCGCAGGACGATCGCGCCGAGCTCCTCGGGCGTCGATGTCGTGGGCAGCAGGCCCTGCGCCTCGAACACTTGCTTCGCCTCAGGTGCTTGTAGGATCGCGGTCACGTCCCCGGTGTAGCGCGCCACGATGTCGGCGGGCGTACCCTTCGGCGCGAACAGGCCGTACCACATGTCGACATCGGCGCCGACGAGACCCTGCTCGATCAAGGTCGGCACATCGGGAAGCTGCGGCAGGCGCTTGGGGCTGCCGGCGGCGATCGCCTTCAGCTTGCCGGCGCGGATGTATTGCGCGGAGACATGAACCGGCAGGAACATGTAGCCGATCTGCCCGCCCAGCAGATCCTGCACCGCGCCCGCCGTGCCCTTGTAGGGCACGTGCAACAGCTCGATGCCGGCCATCGATTCGACCAGAGCCATCGAAAGATGATGCGGCGTGCCGATGCCCGGGCTGCCATAGGTGAGGGTGCGGGGTGCGGCCTTCGCGGCCGTCACCAGTTCGCCGAGCGTGTTGGGCGCCTGCTTGGGGTTCGCGACCAGCACCAGCGCCCCCCAGGCCGTGAGCGTTAGCGGCTGGAAGTCCTTCACCGGATCGTAGGGCAGGTTCTTGTAGAGGCTGGCATTCATCACCAGCGTGTTGACCGACGACATGACCGTGAGCCCGTCGGGCTTGGCGTGCGCCACTTGCGCGCTGCCGATGTTGCCCGAGGCGCCGGCGACATTGTCGACCACCACCGGCTGGCCGACTTTGGGCGACAGCTTCTCGGCCACGAAACGGCCGATGATGTCGGGCCCGGTGCCCGGCGTGAAGGGCACGACCACGCGGATGGACTGGTCGGGCCAGGCATAGGCGGCAGGCGCTGCCAGCACGCCCGCGACGAACGGAAATAAGGAGCGACGTTTCATCGGGCGCGCATTCAATCAGCCCGATTTCCTGCCGTCGATACAACTTATACGAGATTTACTTACATCTTATTCGTATATAGATTGTTCTCGTTTTGGACCGGGAGAACGGCATGCAGGCACGGGTGCGGACGGTGGCTTTCCAGGGCGTGGATGTCCTGCCGATCGACGTTCAGGTGATGGTGGCGCCGGGAAATATCGCCTTCGCCATGGTGGGGCTGGCCGACAAGGCGGTCGGCGAAAGCCGCGAGCGCATTCGCGCCGCCCTGCGGGCGATCGGGCTGACGCTGCCGCCGCAGAGGGTCACGGTCAATCTCTCGCCCGCCGATCTCGCCAAGGAAGGCAGCCACTACGATCTGCCGATCGCGCTGGGTCTCCTGGCCGCGATGGGCGTGCTGCCCAAGGAAAGTGTCGCGGGATTCGTGGCGCTGGGCGAGCTTGCGCTCGACGGCAGCCTGATCCGCGTGCCGGGTGTGCTGCCCGCGGCCATCGCCGCCGCCAATGGCGGGCGCGGCATCATCTGTCCGGCGACTTGCGGCGGCGAGGCGGCATGGGGCGGCTTCGACCCTGAAGAAGAGCGCGAACGGCCGGCGGTGATCGCGGCGCCCTCGCTGCTCGCCTTGATCAACCACTTGCGCGGTCAGCAGACCCTGCCGACGCCGCAGGCGGTGATGTCGGACGATGCGCCCGCCTATCCCGATCTCAGCGAAATCAAGGGCCAGGAGACGGCCAAGCGCGTGCTCGAAGTGGCGGCGGCGGGCGGCCACAACCTCCTGATGATCGGCCCACCCGGCTCGGGCAAGTCGATGCTGGCGGCGCGCCTGCCCGGCCTGCTGCCGCCGCTGCAGCCCGACGAGGCGCTGGAAGCGACCATGGTGCGTTCGCTCGCGGGCGACGGCGGCGACGGCAAGCTCTCGCGCCGTCGCAGCTTCCGCGATCCGCATCACTCGGCGACCTTGCAGGCGCTGGTCGGCGGCGGCACGCGGGCGCGGCCGGGGGAGGTGTCGCTCGCCCATCATGGCGTACTGTTCCTCGATGAGCTGCCCGAGTTCGGCCGCGCCACGCTCGAAGCATTGCGCCAGCCGCTCGAGACCGGCCGTGTCACGGTCTCGCGCGCCGCGGCGCACGTCACTTATCCGGCGCGCTTCCAGCTCATCGCCGCCATGAATCCCTGTCGCTGCGGCCATCTCATGGATCCGGGCCGTTCGTGCGGACGTTCGCGTTGCGGGCAGGACTATCAGGGCAAGCTCTCGGGCCCGCTGCTCGACCGCATCGACCTCTGCATCGACGTGCCGAAGGTCGATGCCGCCGATCTCGCCTTGCCGCCGCCGGCGGAAAGCTCGGCGGATGTCGCCGCCCGCGTGGCTGCGGCGCGCACCGTGCAGCGCGAGCGCCTCACCGCCCTCGATCGCCAAGGGAAAATGGGGGGCAAGCTCACGCAGATCGAGGCCGAACCTTCGGCCGGCCTGCTGAGCGATCTGGCGCGCGGCTGGAGCAAGCCGCGCTGCAATGCCGATACCGACGGCCAGCTGCTGGCCGCCATCGCCGAGCCCGATGCCGAGGGCCGGGCGCTGCTCACGCGCGCCGCCGAACGCCTCGGCCTCTCGGCCCGCGCCTGGCACCGCACCCTGCGCGTGGCCCGCACCCTGGCCGACCTCGACGGCGCCGATGCCGTCCGCCGCCTGCACATCGCCGAGGCGCTGAGCTATCGTCGCACCGAGCCGCGTGCCGTCCTGGCGGCGTGAGGTCGGCCGGGGTGGGTTGTCCGATCCATGAGCATCGGCAAAATCAGGCGTCCTTGCGCCATGTCAAAGCCGCCGACACTGGCGGCCCGATACCCTTTGCCGTAAAAGGCCATCGCCCCCGGGAGGGGCGTCGATGCGGGTTGTGGGTGTCGTTTCTTTGCTGGTCGCTTTGTGCCTCGGTCCGTTCGGGCCGGGCGCCGATGCGGCCGCGCACAGCCTCTATCTCGAGGACCTGACCTGGACCGAGCTGCGCGACGCGCTGGCGGCCGGGACGACCACCACCATCATCATCCCCGTGGGCGGCACCGAGCAGAGCGGGCCGCAAATCGCCCTGGGCAAGCACAATATCCGCGCCCACGTGCTGGCGGGCCGCATCGCCCAGGCGCTGGGCGACACGCTGGTGGCGCCGGTCGTGGCCTACGTGCCCGAGGGCAACATCTCGCCGCCCACCGAGCATATGCGTTTTCCAGGCACGATCTCGATCCCCGAGTCCGCCTTCAAGGCCACGCTCGTCGCGGCGGCGCAGAGCTTCCGGCAGGCGGGCTTCCGCCACGTCGTGCTGCTGGGCGATCACGGCGGCTATCAGGCCGCGCTGAAGTCGGTCGCGGCCGAGCTCAATCGCGACTGGGCCAAGAGCACGACGCGTGCGCATTTCATCGCCGAGTACTACGCCGCCACCCGGACGGCCTATGTGCAGGCGCTGCGCGCCAAGGGCCTGAGCGAGGCGGAGATCGGCACGCATGCGGGCACGGCCGACACCTCGCTGATGCTCGCGATCGATCCCGCCGCCGTGCGCACCGATCGGCTCGGCGAGGCGCACGGCGCGCTCGGCGTCCAGGGCGATGCCCGGCCGTCGACCGCGGCGCTGGGCCAGCTCGGCGTCGAACCCATCATCCAGGAAAGCGTGGCGGCCATCCGCAAGGCGCGTCAGGATCAGCGTTAGTCTCATGAATATGCGTCGTCTGCTTTTCCTTCCCCTGGCCGTGGCCGCTTGCGGCGTCGCGGCGCTGCTCGCCTCGGCGCAACCCGGTCCCGTGCGCATCGCGACGGTGCCCGGCATGCCGCCGGTGCCCGATCCCACCAACCTCTACAGCGAGACGCAGGCCGGCAAGCTCAGCCCGGCCATGCAGGGCGCGCTCTCCCGCATCTATGTCCCCAACCGGCGCTCCAACACGGTGTCGGTGATCGATCCCGCGACGCTGACGGTCGTCGACACGTTCAAGGTCGGCCGCAATCCGCAGCACGTCGTGCCGTCCTGGGACCTCAAGACACTGTGGGTCGCCAACAACGCCGAGGGCCGCACGGACGGCAGCCTGACGCCGATCGATCCGTACACGGGCAAGCCCGGGCCGTCCGTCGCCGTCGACGATCCCTACAACCTCTATTGGACGCCCGACGGCAAGGAGGCGATCGTCGTCGCCGAGGAGCTGAAGCGCCTCGACTTCCGCGACCCGCGCACGCTCAAGCTCGACTACTCGATCCGCGTGCCGAAGTGTGCCGGCGTCAACCACGCCGACTTCTCGATCGACGGCACCTACGCGCTGTTCACCTGCGAGTTCGACGGCGCCATCACCAAGATCGACCTGGTGAACCGCACCGTGCTCGGCACACTGACGCTCAGCCCGTTCTACACGCGGCCCGACCTCGTGGCGCAGCTCACGATGTTCGAGCGGCGCCAGCCGGTGACCGTGATCGCCACGACCGAAACCGGCGGCGAGATCTGCGTGACGCGCGGCATGCCGCAGGACGTGCGCATCTCGCCCGACGGCAAGCTGTTCTTCGTGGCCGACATGCTGGCCGACGGCGTGCACGTGGTCGATGGCGACTCCTTCAAGCAGGTCGGTTTCATCGCCACCGGCGTCGGCGCGCATGGCCTCTATCCCAGCCGCGACGGCAAGTCCCTCTATGTCGCCAATCGCGGCACCAACAAGATGGCCGTGGGCCGCGGCGTCGCGAAGGGCAGCGTGTCGGTGATCGACTTCGCCACGCGCAAGGTCACGGCGACCTGGCCGGTCCCCGGCGGCGGCAGTCCCGACATGGGCAATGTCAGCGCCGACGGCAAGTATCTCTGGCTGTCGGGCCGCTTCGACGACGAGGTCTATCGCATCGATACGAGCTCGGGCGCGATGGACAAGATCCGGGTCGGCCACGAGCCGCACGGTCTCGCCGTCTGGCCGCAACCCGGCCGCTACTCGCTCGGCCACACCGGCAATTTGCGCTAGCGCTCCCTAGACGCCGAGCGCGCGGCCGAGCCAGCTCGTGAGCTTGTCGGCGATCGCCGGCGCAATGGGCCCTGCGAAGCCCGGGTCGTCCGGCCCGGCCAGCTGTTTCAGGTTGTGGCTGACGTTGGGCGCCACCAGCACCTCGCCGGGCTTGTTGCGCCGGGCCAGCGCATCGACCAGCGGCTGGATATCGTGCAGGGGTACGACTTGCGTGTCCGCGCCGCCCTGCAGCAGCAGGCAGGGCGTGTCGAGCGCGGCCGCCGTCGACGCCGGATCGAAGGTCAGCGCGCCCTGCAGGAACGGTCCCAGATAGCGCGGAAAGAAGGGCTGCAGGTCGCCCGGCACATCGGCCGGTACGTGGCCGCTCTCGATCGCCGCCGCCATGACCCGCTCGGCGGGCTCCACGAGACCGGGCGTCGCGCGCTCGATCTGCTCGTGCAGGATGGTGCGCAGCGGCAGGCCGGGCGTCCCCGCGAGCACCAGGGCATAGGGCGCGGACTTGCCCATTTCCGCCGTGGCGGCGAGCGCCAGCAGTCCACCTTCGCTGTGGCCGAGAAAGGCGGTGGCGTAGCCTTTGATCTCGTCGTGGCGCAGCAACTCGGCATGGGCGGCGCGCGCATCCTCGACGAACAGGTTCCAGGCGAAGAAGCGCTCCAGGCTCTCCAGCGAATCGCGCGGATAGGCGGCCGACTGGCCGATGCCGCGCTTGTCGTAACGCAGCGAGGCGATGCCCGCGCGGGCCAGCAGCTCGGCGATGTCCTTCAGCAGATCGACGCGCACGGGAATCCCCGGATTGTTGCCATCGCGGTCGGTCGGCCCGCTGCCCGCGATCAGCACGACGCCCGGCACGCGCTGGATCTCGGTGATCAGCGGGAGCGTGAGCGTGCCGGCCAGCGTCGCGCTCGCGGCTCCGGGGAATTTGATCTCGCGATGGACGATGCCGGTCGGCCGGTACTGCGCCTGGGCCATGGTCGCCACCATAGCGCCCGCTCCCCCCAGCAGCACGCGGCGGGCGATCACCTGTCGTCCGGCCTCGGCATGTTGCCCATGCGATGGCTCATCTGCCGGCCGCCGAAGATGTGGACGTGGAAATGGAACACGAGCTGGCCGCCGTTCGGCCCGTGATTGGCGACCATGCGATAGCCCAGCTCGTCGAGTCCCAGCAGGCGCGCGACGGTGCCCGTTGCGCGCCAGAAGCCGGCAATCAGCTCGGGGCCGGCATTGGCGCTGAAGTCGGCGTTGGAAACGTACTCGCCCTTGGGCACCACCAGCACATGCACCGGCGCGAGCGGGTTGATGTCATGGAAGGCGAGAGCGAACTCGTCCTCGTAGACCTTCTTGCACGGCAGCTCGCCGCGCAGGATGCGCGCGAAGATGTTGTTGCGATCGTAGGGCGCCATGCCCTCACTTGTGCTTGCGCGCGGCCTTCTCGGCAATGCCGGAAATGCCCTCGCGCCGGGCGAGCTCCGCCCAGATCGCGTCGGGCTTGACCTTGGTCGCGACCCACAAGGTCAGCAGGTGATAGAGCATGTCGGCGCTCTCGCCGATGAGCTTGGGCTTGTCGCCCCGGATGCCCTCGATCAGCGTCTCGACCGCCTCCTCGCCCAGCTTCTTGGCGATCTGCTCGCGGCCGCGGCTGAACAGGCGGGCGGTATAGGAGGTGTCCGGGTCGGCATGCTTGCGCCCGTCGATCACGGCATAGAGCCGGTCGAGCACATGCGCCTCCGCGGCGCCGGCAGCATCGCGCTTGCGTGCCTTCTTCTTGGCTTTCTTTTTCTTGGCCATACGAGGGGTACTCTGCGACGCCTCTTAATCGGGCGCCTGCCGGGCATCTTACGCTAAAATCACGGCCGATGCGAGATTTGCCGGATCGGCACGCCGGCCTGCGACAGATGTTCCTTGGCCTGGGCGACCGTGAACTGGCCGAAATGGAAGATGGAGGCGGCGAGCACGGCCGAGGCATGGCCTTCCGTGACGCCCCTGACCAGATCGTCGAGCGAGCCCACGCCGCCCGAGGCCACGACCGGTACCGGCACGGCATCCGAGACCGCCCGGGTGAGCGCGAGGTCGAAGCCCGACTTGGTGCCGTCGCGGTCCATGGAGGTGAGCAGGATCTCGCCCGCGCCATGGTCCGTCATGCGCCGGGCCCACGCGACCGCGTCGAGCCCGGTGCCCTTGCGCCCGCCATGGGTGAAGACCTCCCATTTGCCGGGCGCGCTCTGGCGCGCGTCGATCGCGACCACGATGCACTGGTCGCCGTACTTCTCGGCCGCTTCCTTCACGAACTCCGGCCGCGCCACGGCGGCGGAGTTGATCGAGACCTTGTCGGCGCCGGCCAGCAGGAGCTTGCGGATGTCCTCGACCGTGCGCACCCCGCCGCCGACGGTGAGCGGCATGAAGCACTGCTCGGCGGTGCGGCCCACCACGTCGAGGATGGTGTCGCGGTTCTCGTGGCTCGCCGTGATGTCGAGGAAGGTGAGCTCGTCGGCGCCGGCCTTGTCGTAGACCCGCGCCTGCTCGACCGGGTCGCCGGCGTCGCGCAGGTCGACGAACTGCACGCCCTTGACCACGCGGCCGTCCTTAACGTCGAGGCAGGGGATGATGCGGACCTTGAGCATGTCGCTACTCTCCCTTCAGCACGCGGATGGCGTCGGGCACGGTGACGCGGCCGTCGTAGAGCGCGCGGCCGACGATGGCGCCGACGATGCCGTGCTCTTCCGCCGGCCGGAGTTCACGCAGATCGTCGAGCGAGCTCACGCCGCCCGAGGCGATCACCGGCGTGGTGAGGTGCTGGGCGAGCGTGATGGTGGCGTCGATGTTCACGCCGCCCATCGCGCCGTCGCGCTCGATGTCGGTGTAGATGATGGCCGCCACGCCGGCGTCCTCGAAGCGCAGCGCCAGATCGAGCGCACGCACCGTGCTCGCCTTGGTCCAGCCGTCGACGGCGACGATGCCCTCGCGCGCATCGATGCCGACGGCCACCTGGCCCGGCCACTGCTTGCAGGCGGCCTTCACCAGGCCCGGCTCCTTCACCGCGATGGTGCCCAGGATCACGCGCTTCACGCCGGCTTCGATCCAGCGCGCGATGTTCTCGATGGTGCGGATACCACCGCCCAGCTGCGCCGGCACCTCGACCGTCTTCAGGATCTCCTGCACTGCCTTCTGGTTCACCGGATGGCCTTCGACCGCGCCGTTGAGATCGACCAGGTGCAGCCATTCGCAGCCGGCCGCGGCGAAGGCCTTGGCCTGCGCCGCCGGGCTGTCGTTGAACACTGTGGCGCGCGCCATGTCTCCGCGCAGCAGCCGCACGCACTTGCCGTCCTTCAAATCAATCGCGGGAAAAAGGATCATCGTGGCGCGGGATTTAGCGCTTTGTGCCCCCCGGCGCCACCCTCTGTAGTAGGGCGTGTAAAACCATCCACGTTATCCCGCTGACTCACCGGGAAGCCGCGATTCTCGCGCTTGTCGGAAACCTGTCATGGGCACATGGTTGCTCTCACGAAGTTCGGTGGTCGCGAAAGCGGGCATCGGATGGAGAGAGGGATCGTAAGGTTCCTCGCGGTAGCGAAAGCTGCTGATGGGCTTCTGGAGTGTCCCGCGACTCGTCTTCGTCGGGATGCCGGCACCCCTCTCGAGGGGGGATGCTGACGGGAAACCGGTACCGGGGTCCGATGCGGAAGGTCCATGCGCATGGACCGGACGTGCCCCGAGGATGGTGATGGCGGGCGGGGAACCCGTAGGTCACCGGTCACACGCGGCCCCGCGAGGGGTAGTGGCCAGCCGCGCCCCGCGGCAAGCGCGACGAACGCTTGACGATGGTGCGTGCGAAGCGGCGAGACTAGGAAACTGGTCTCGCCGTTTTCTTTTGTGCGCTCACTTGAGCGGCGTCTCCTGGTACAGCACGCTCCACCACTTGCCGCCGCGCCGCGCATAGACGCTCGACGACAGCACCTTCATGGTCTCGGGCTTTCCACCCTTGAAGGTGCTGGTGTAGGTGACGCGGTAGAGCAGCGTGGCCACGTCGCCACTCAGCATGCGCAC
>Ga0335083_10005683_pt1 | contig 15713 bp, 13 predicted proteins | sample Lox_Sample_42_FD_206716 | JGI IMG/M metagenome (GOLD analysis project Ga0335083, IMG submission 206716) | Soil microbial communities from Loxahatchee National Wildlife Refuge, Florida, United States - Lox_Sample_4.2 | ecosystem: Environmental > Terrestrial > Soil > Wetlands | place: USA... | reverse complement strand
TGTCCTTCCAGACGATCGACCACGGCGGCTACGCCTACGACCTCGCGCACGGCGTCCCCCTCGAGAACCTGGACTCGGTGCAGGCCCGCGGCCAGTTGCTGTTCAAGTCGAGCGACTCGGACCTCAGGATGCGCCTCCTGGTCGAGTACTCGAAGGACGACTCGAACGGCATCAACCGCGTGCCGATCGCCTCGCCCAACTGCCTGCCCGGACCCTGCATCCAGTCGTGGAGCAACGCGCGCGCGGAGATCGCTCAGATCGTCGGCGGCCTCAACATCCGCCAGAGCTACCCGACCTGGCCGACGTTCGCGGGCGACCTGCAGCCGACGCCTCAGGACCTGTTCCACGAGTCGGTGTTCTCGATGCTGCGCATCGACAAGGGTGTCGGCAACGACATCACGCTGACGAGCGTGACCGGCTGGCGCACGGGCCATGCGCGCACGTTCTACGACCAGTCGGGTGTGGGCCCGGACAACCCGTATGGCGTCGACCCGCCGTTGCTGTTCTCGGAGCCCGTGTACTTCCAGGAGCGCGTCAACCAGCTCTCCGAGGAACTGCGCCTGACGTCCTCGTACTCGCCGGAGAGCAAGATCGACTGGATCGTCGGTGCGTACGTGCAGAACATCGACGTGCACCAGTTCAACCGCTTCTGGGGTAACGGCATCTATCTGCCCAACCTCTGCGGCCAGTCGAACTGGGACGACGAGGGGACGAGCAAGGACGCCGCGATCTTCGCGCAGATCGGGTTCAAGCTCGCCGACGCCTGGAAGCTCGACATCGGCGCCCGCTACACGCACGACTCGAAGTCGGGCCTGCAGCAGGGCATCGACGTCTCGAACGGCTGCCCGGCCAACCCGGCCGACGACGGCATCCCGCTGACGCCGCTCACGAACCCGAACGTTGCCGGTACCGGCTACGCGGCGCCGTACGGCCAGTCTTGGTCGAAGTTCACGCCGCAGGCGACCTTGAGCTTCACGCCCTCGGCCGACGTCCTGACGTACCTCAAGTTCGCGACCGGCTACAAGGGTGGCGGCTTCGAGAACGATGCGGCGAGTGCGGTGGTCGCGGCGACGCCGTACGAGCCTGAGACCGTCAACAACTACGAGTTCGGCATCAAGTGGACCTTCCTTGACGGCCGCGCCCGCTGGAACACGGCGATCTTCGACGAGGAGTACAAGAAGCTCCAGGTCGAGCAGACCAGCGGCACCTGCCTCTGCAACATCGTCAACAACGCCTCGTCCGCGAAGATCCGCGGTGTCGAGAGCGAGTTCACGATCCAGGCGACCCACGCGGTCCGCGCGTTCCTGAACGCGAGCTACGTGGATGCCAAGTACGAGGACTTCATCGATGCGAACGGCGTGGTCGACACGGGCCACCAGCTGCAGCGCACGCCGAAGAACCAGATCAGCGCCGGCATCGAGACCCGCACGTCGGTCGGCAACTGGCCGGATGCGCTCAAGTTCTTCGCGAGCTACAAGCACCAGGGCAAGATGTTCTGGGCGCCCGACAACTACACGTGGGAAGACGGCTACGGCCTGCTCGATGCGCGCCTGACGCTGGCGCCGCCCGACCGGCCGTGGTCGGTGTCGCTGTGGGGCAAGAACCTGACCGGGACCGACTACCGCACGAGCATCATCGCCATCCTCGGCGACGAGATCTCCTCGTTCGGTGCGCCGCGTACCTTCGGTGCGGAGTTCACCACCAAGTTCTGATCGAAACGGTGACGCTACGGGCCGGGCAGGGAAACCTGCCCGGCCTTTTTTTGGGCGGTGCGTCAGCCGCCGGGCGCGAGGCGCTCGCGCTTCAGGCGCATGCCGGCCGCCTCGCGGTCCCACGTGTCGGGCGTAATGCCCTCGTCGCGGAAGACGACCTTGCGCTGCTTGTTGGTGTCGGTCTTGGGCACCGCCGCGACGATGCGCACGTACCGCGGCACCATGAAGTACGGGAGCCGGGGTACGAGGAACTCGGTGAGCTCCCGCGGGTCGAGACGCGCGTCGCGCTTCGCGACCACCGCGATCAGCACCTCCTCCTCGGCGCCGTCGCCCGGCACGCCGATCGCGACCACTTCCTCGATGGCCGGGTAGGCGCGCACCGCGGCCTCGACCTCCATCGACGAGATGTTCTCGCCGCGGCGGCGGATCGTGTCCTTGAGGCGATCCACGAAGTAGTAGTTGCCCGCCTCGTCCTGCCGGAACACGTCGCCCGTGTGGAACCAGCCGTTGCGCCACGCGAGCGCGGTTGCCTCCGGCATCCCGTCGTAGCCCGCGTTCAGCGTCCACGGCAGGTCCGTGCGCACGATGAGCTCACCGGGCGTCCCGCGCGGCACCTCGAGGTCGTGCTCGTCGACGATCCGGCAGATCGAGCCCGAGCGCGGCCGACCGCAGGTGCCCGGCACCCGGGCGTTCAGGTCGCTGATCAGCGGCGTCGACACCTCGGTCATGTTGAAGCCGGTCACGTGATTGAAACCGAAGCGCTCGCCGAGCGGGATCGTCTGCTCGTTCAGCGGAATCATCGTGATGTTGCGAAGGGGGTTATCGCGATCGTCGGGCCTGGGCTCGGCGCGAGCGAGGAACGGCCCCATCACGCCGATGAACCCCGAGGTCGTCGTGCAACCGCTCCTCTTCACCTGATCCCAGAACTTCGCGGTGTCGAAGCCGTCGACGATGTAGAACGCACCCGCGCGCACCAACGCCGCGTACAGCGGGCTCGTGCCGCCGACGTGGAACATCGGCAGATTGATCAGCACCGTCTCACCGTCGCCAAGGTAGCCGTAGTTCACCACCGCGGTCGTGTAGAGCTGCAGGTACGGCGACAGCACGCCCTTGGATGGACCGGTGGTGCCGGAGGTGAAGATGATCGACTGGATGTCCCAGGGCTGCGTCGGGGGACCCTCGACGAGCGTCGCCGCCTCGCCGTCGAGCACGCCGGCGCCGAGCACCCGCAGGCGAACGGACGACGCCTCGTGGGGACCGAACGCGACGACCGTCTCGAGCGTGGCGAGCTCGAGGTCCGCGAGCCGTGGCAGCAGCTCGCCGTGGGCGAGCATCAGGCGCGCGCGGCTGAGGTTAACCGTGTGCGCGAGCACCTGGCCGCGGTAGGCCGTGTTGAGCGGCACGAAGATCGCGCCCAGGTAGTTGGTCACAAACCAGGCCCGCACCATGGCCTCGCCGTTCGGGAGCCACGCGAGCACCCGGTCTCCCGGGCCGACGCCGAGAGCCTGCAGGGCGGCGGCGGTCGAGCGGACCCGCTCGCGGTACGCGCGATAGGTCCACTCCGAGCCGTCCGCGAACAGTGCGATCCGACGATCCGGGTGGCGCGCCGCGCGCTCATCGAGCATCGCCTTCAGCACGCAGTCCTCGCGGCGCGGCATCGCGGGGTCGTACCAGGGGGGTCGGAAGGCTGGGGTTTCGGTCACGGACCGCTCCTCGTCGGGTGTCGTCAGTCTTGAGTGGACGGCGGGCGTCCCTGCGCATACGCTTGCGTAGTGAGACGCAGTCTAGCAATGCCCCTTGCGGCGGGCGATCTCACCTCCCCCCGGCCGGCCCCCGGCGCCATCGACGGGCGGATGCCGCGGAACCGCGCTGCACTGCAGCGCGCCCTTGCCGACCTGGAGGAGCTGTGACTGTCAAGAAGCTCGACGCGCTCAACCACCTCATCGACTGCTGGCGCCGGCGCAGCGTCGAGGAGTTCCTCGACTGCTTCACTGACGACCTCGAGTACTACTGGCACCTCGGCTCGCCGCCGCTCAAGGGCAAGGCCAAGATGCGCAAGTTCCTCGCCAACTACGGTGGTGCGTACGACCAGCGGCGCTGGGAAATCTTCAACTGGGCCGAGAACGGCGACGTGCTGCTGGTGGAGGGCGTCGAGGAGCTTTGGGACAACAAGTACCAGCGCCTCATCACGAACCTCTTCATGCAGGCGATCGAGTTCCGGGGCGACAAGGTCGCGAAGCTGCGCGACTACTACGAGCCCGCGAACATGAAGCCCCCCGCGCAGCAGGCCTCGGCATGAGCGGGCTCATCGAGGTTCTGAACAAGCTGCAGGCCGCGAACGTGCGGCGCGACAAGGCCGCGATCCTCGCGCTCGTGACCCCGGACGTCGAGTACCACTTCCACGTCGGCACGAAGCCGCTTGTCGGCGTCGAGGGTATCTCCAAGTTCCTCGACCGCTACTGGGCGATGGCCTCCGAGCTCGTCTGGCGGATCGATCACCACGCCGAGAACGGCGACAAGCTCCTGGTCGAGGGGTACGAGGAGTTCGTCGACACGAACACGGGCAAGAAGGTCGCGCACCCATACATGGGCATCTTCGAGATCAGGGACGGCAAGATCGCGAAGTGGCGCGACTACTTCGAGAAGGACCCGCCGCCGCCCGCCGCACCCGCGGCGCGCTGAGCGGACCTGCAGGACGATGCAGGACGTCGCAGTCTTCGACGCGGTCCGGACGCCCCGCACCAAGGGCAAGCCCGACGGCTCGCTCGCGGGCGTCGCGCCCTACGAGCTCGTGACGCAGCTGGTCGAGGCGCTCCGCGCCCGGCACGGTGCGGCGCCGCTCGAGGCGGTCGACCGCCTCGCGCTCGGCTCCGTGACCCAGGTCGGGCCGCAGGGCGGGCACCTCGCGCTGGTCTCACGCCTGCACGCCGCCCTCCCTGACCGCGCCGTCGCGGTCACACTCAACAACTACTGCGTCTCCGGGATGAGCGCGATCGCCTCGGCCGCGCGCGCGATCGCACTCGGCGAGGACTCGCTCGCGCTCGCGGGCGGCGTCGAGAGCATGTCGCAGTCACCGTTCGAGGGCGACGCGGCTCCGTTCTTCAAGGACCTCGCGCTCGCGGCGCGCCTGAAGTACGTCTCGCCGCCCATCGTCGCCGATTTCCTCGCGACCAAGGCCGGCATCGGCCGCGAGGAACTCGACGCGGTCACAGTCGAGTCGCACCGTCGCGCGGGCGTCGCCTGGCGCGAAGGCTACTACGACTCGACCGTGATTCCGGTGACACGTGCCGATGGCACGCGCGTCGAGCGTGACGAGCTCTTCCGGCCCGCGCTCAGCGTCGGCGACCTCGCACGCTTCACGGCGGCGTTCGCGCCGCTCGGCGCGATGGGCCACGACGAGATCCTCGCCCGGGCGGTGCCGGGACTTGGCGCCATCAACCACGTGCACGCGGTACCGCACTGCCCGCCGATCGCGGACGGTGCTGCGCTCACCGTGCTCGGGAGCATCGCGCGCGGCGCGCAGCTCGGACTCAAGCCGCGCGCGCTGCTGGTTGCGGTCCAGGAGCTCGACGGCGATCCGCTCGAGCCCTTCGGCGCCGGGTTTCAGGTTCTCGAGCGCATCCTCGACAGGCACGGGCTCGCGCTCGGCGACCTCGGCGCCATCGAGTTCATGGAAGCCTTCGCCGCGGTGCCGGCGAAGTTCCTCAGGGACTACAAGGTCGACCGCGACCGCGTGAACGCGAGCGGCGGGCACCTGGCGCTCGGTCACCCGATGGGCGCATCGGGCGCGGTCCTCGTGACGACCCTGCTCGCGGAGATGGAGCGGCGCGACGTCGAGTGGGGGCTCGCGGTCGCGCACGCCGTTTCGGGCGTCGCCTGCGCCGTACTGCTCCGGCGCCCCTGACCGGGGGCCCGCTCAGCCGAACGCGGGCAGCTTCACGGCCTCCGCGTATTCGGCCACCAGCCGCTCTACGATCGCCGCGGTCGGCTCGGTCTTCACCACCGTGCCGACGCCCTGCCCGGCCGACCAGATGTCCTTCCACGCCTTGAACTGGCTCTGCGAGTTCTTGAGGTCCATGCGCGTCTTGCCGACGAGCGCGTCCGGATCGAGGCCGGCCGCGACGATGCTCTCGCGCAGGTACCAGGCGTCCGCGCCGCTGAACGCCTTGGTGAGCACCAGGTCCTCGACCGTCGCGCGCTCGACCATCTGCCGGTAGGTCGGCGAGGCGAGGCTCTCCTCGGCGACGATGAACGGCGTCCCGGCGTACGCGAGGTCGGCGCCGAGGAGCTCCGCCGCGCGGATGGCGCGGCCGCTGCCGATGCTGCCGCCGACCACGATGATGCCGCCGAAGAACGCGCGCACCGCGGCGACGAACGCGAACGCCGAGATCTTGCCGGTGTGGCCGCCCGAGCCCGCGCTGACGAGCACGAGCCCGTCGACGCCGGTCGCGGCGGCCTTGCGCGCGAGCGTCATCGAGTTCACGTCCGCGAACACGAGCCCGTCGTAGGCGTGCACGCGCTCCACGACGCGCTGCGGGCTGCCGAGCGCGGTGATCACGAACGGCGGCTTGAAGCGCTCGACGAGCTCGAGCTCGGCGTCCAGGCGATCGTAGGAGCTGTGCGTGACGAGGTTGAGCGCCCAGGGCCCGACCTTGGCGCCCGGCACGGCGCTCGCCGCGGCGTGCTCGTTCGAGATCTCGGCGAGCCAGGCCTCGAGCGTCTCGACCGTGCGCGCGTTCGGGGCGGGCATCGAGGCGCCTATCCCGGCGTGGCAGGCCGCGAGCACGAGCTTCGGGCCGGAGACCAGGAACATCGGGGCCGCGAGGAGCGGGAGCCTGAGGCCCTTGCCGAGGCCCTTGAGACGGTCCTTCGTCGCCGCCGGAGTACCAGCCGTTGCCATGCGTCCGTCGCTCCCCCAGTGGTCGCGCGATACTAGGTTCTCGATCCCGGCCTCGCAAGCGACACGAGCGCCTGGGCCCGCGTAGGGCCGGCGGCGGGAGTCGGTTGCACAGCTGAACCCATGTTTCTATACTTCCCGGACAGCCACTTCGAGGCTGGCAGCTGCGGCCCGCCGTCCACGGACGGCCGCCCGGAGAGATCCCGATGGCCGAACGCGTCTACATTCTGGGCGGTCACCAGACCGACTTCGCCGCGAACTGGGCGCGCTCCGGCGTCGAGGTGATGGACGCCGTCCGCGACGTGATCGAGAAGGGGCTCGAGGCCACCGGCGTGCAGGCACGCGACATCGAGGTCGCACACGTCGGCAACTTCGCGGGCGAGCTCTTCAATGGCCAGGGCCATCTGGGCGGCATCGTCGCCGCCGCGCATCCCGACCTCGCGGGCGTGCCCGCATCGCGCCACGAGGGTGCCTGCGCCTCGGGCAGCCTCGCGATCCTCGGCGCCGCGGCCGAGATCGAGGCCGGCCGCTACGGCCTCGCCGCCGTCATCGGCGTCGAGCAGATGCGCAACGTGCCGGGCGACCAGGCCGCGCAGCTGATCGGCGGCCCGGCCATGTGGGCCGGCCACGAGTGCCAGGGCGTCCGCTACCCGTGGCCGCACATTTTCAGCGAGCTCGGCGACGAGTACGACAAGCGCTACGGCATCAAGCACGAGCACCTCGCGCGCATCGCCGAGATCAACTTCACAAACGCCCGCCGCAACCCGAATGCGCAGACGCGCCGCTGGACGTTCGGCCCCGAGAGCTTCTCCGAGGACGACGCCGCGAACCCGGTGATCGACGGCCGGATGCGCAAGCAGGACTGCGGCCAGATCACCGACGGCGCCGCGATCGTGTTCCTCGCGAGCGAAGCGGTCGCGCGCCAGCACGCCGCGCGGCACGGCCTGTCGCTCGCAGCGCTCAGTTACATCCGCGGTTGGGGCCACCACACCGCGCCCATCAGCTACGCCGCCAAGGTCGAGGCGAGCCGCGGCAAGAGCTACATCCTGCCGTGGGTCAAGGCGACAACGGCGGATGCCCTGAAGCGCGCCGGGCTCCCGGGCATCGAGGCCGTGCACGGCATCGAGACGCACGACTGCTTCACGACCACCGAGTACATGGCGATCGACCACTTCGGCATTACGCCTCCCGGCGAGAGCTGGCGGGCGATCGAGGACGGCACGATCGACTTCGGCGGTCGCCTGCCGATCAACCCGAGCGGCGGCCTGATCGGCCTCGGCCACCCGGTCGGCGCGACCGGAGTGCGCATGGTGCTCGACTGCCACAAGCAGGTGACGGGCACGGCCGGCGATTACCAGGTCGAGGGCGCGAAGACGTTCGCGACGCTAAACGTCGGCGGCAGCGCGACGACGACGGTCAGTTTCGTCGTCAACAACGCCGCCTAGCCCGGCCCGCTCCCACCTAGCCCTGCGCGGGGGCACCGAAGGCGAGGTGCGCGTGCAGCGTGTCGAGGTACTCGCGCACCGAGCGGATGAGCCCACCCCGCACCACGAACACGAAGTGGTACTCGTTCGTGTAGTCACGCCCGGTCGAGGTCGTGCCGTGGCCCGCGACCTCCGCGGCGACCCTATCGCCCTCCGCGGTCAGCGCGACCACGCGTAGGTCGAGTCCGCCGGGCAGGCGGGCCCGGGTGCCGCGCAGGCGCCTCTCGAGCTGGGAGCGATCGACGGTGCCCGCCCCGGCGAACTCGCCCGGCCGGCCGGGCATCCACCAGGTGACGTCGCTCGCGAGAAGCGCGAAGGCCTCCTCGTAGCGGGCGGCCGTGAAGTGCCCGAGGAAGTCGACGACGATCCGCTTGTTCGCCTCGAGCCCTGCCGCATCGCCCATGTGCCTTCCTGCCGGACGGGGCCGCCCGTTGAATATGTCAGCCACCCGGCTCCGGGAGCCGCTCCCGCGGGTCCGGACGGCCCGCCCGGACCCCTACGCCGTCCGAGCGCCGGACGGGCTTCTGGGGTAAGATGCGGGTACTCAGTCTTGTAATGCAACCTGCAGTTTACAGGAGAACTGCGATGCGGACTTACGCGCAGGAGAACCCGGTCAATCCGGTCGACGGCCCGACCTGGGTCAACCAGGTCGACAACCCGTATCTCCATGGGCCGTACACGCCGGTGGTCAGCGAGATCACCGCGGTCGGACTCGAGGTCGTCGCGGGCGAGATCCCGAAGGATCTCGCGGGCGCGTATCTTCGCAACGGTCCCAATCCCGTCTTCCAGCCGCGCGGCCTCTACCACTGGTTCGACGGCGACGGCATGGTGAGCGGCGTCTACTTCCGCGACGGCTCGGCGAGCTTCATCCGCAAGTGGGTACAGACCCGGTCGCTACGCGATGAGATCGCGCGCAACCGCGTCGAGCTCTCCGGGATCATGGGTCCCTACGACTTCTCGAAGATCAACGGCAACGGCGGCTCGAACGCGGACTACTGCAAGGACACCGCGAACACGACGCTGAACGTCCACAACGGCAAGATCCTCTCGCTGTGGTACAACGCCGGGCGCCCCTACCGCCTCGATCCGCTCACGCTCGAGACGGAGGGCGAGGAGAACTACCACGGCGGGCTCACGACGACGTTGAACGCGCACCCGAAGGTCGATCCGCGCACCAACGAGCTGATCGGCTACGACTACGGCGACTTCCAGCCGTACCTGACCTACTACGTGATCTCGCCGACCGGCGAGGTCAAGCACAAGGCGCGCATCGACCTGCCGGGGCCGCGCCTGCCGCACGACACGACGATCACGCCGAAGTACACGATCCTGCACGACCACCCGGTCTACCACGACCCGGCGCAGCTCAGGCGCACCAGCCACCGCTTCGTGACCTTCCACCGCGACGTGCCTTCGCGCTACGGCGTGCTGCCACGCTACGGCACGCAGGCTGACATCAAGTGGTTCGAATTCGAGCCAGGCTACGTGCTGCACATGGTCAATGCCTGGGAAGACGGCGACTGGATCACGATGGATGGCTGCTTCCAGCCCGATCCGACGATCCGCCGTGATCCGGCCGAAGGGCCGCTTTCCTCGATGCTCGCGTACCTGCGCTACAAGGGGCACCTGCGCCGCTGGCGCATGAACGTGCGCACCGGCGAGAAGCATGAGGAACAGCTCGACGACCTCAACGTCGAGTTCTGCCTGCCGGATACCGACCTCTACGGCGTCAAGACGCGCTACTCGTACCACCAGCTGATCCCGACGGACTTCCAGACGCTGAAGTTCGAGGGGCTCGTGAAGTACGACCACGAGAAGAAGACGCGCGAGGTCTTCAACTACGGCCCGGGCTGGTACGCGAGCGAGGCGCCGTTCGCGAAGAGCCTCAAGGGTGGCGACGAGGACTCGGGCTACGTGATCACGCTGCTCACGCACTCCTCCGATTACCGGTCGGAGGTGTGGATCTTTGACGCGAAGCGGATCACCGCGGGCCCGATCACGCGCGTCAGGCTTCCGACCCGCGCGACGCCCGGCTTCCACGCGATGTGGGCACCGGGGCGGGACCTCTGGCCGGGCGCCGCCTGACGGCGCCCCCGCCCCGTCAGGGGCGGCCGGTTCTTGAGACGAGCGGCAGGATCTCGGCGGGCACCGGCCCGCCCGCCTTCATGGCGTTGAGCGTGCCGATGTCGAAGTAGTCGCGCCAGCCGGTCACGAGGCCGTTCTTGAACTCGACGATGCCGCAGTAGGGCACCTCGAGGCGGTGCCCGGCGGCGTCGTCCCAGTCATCGACGCCCTCGACGAAGAGCACGTTGCCGTTGATCGCGTGGTTGAATAGCCGCCAGCGCTCGGCGCTCCTGTTCGGCGCCATCTTCTCGAGCATCGTGCGCATCGCGGGCTTGCCGACGATCGGCGCGACGCCGACGTACGCGTACCAGACGATGTCGTCCGAGACCCGTGAGAGCACGGCGTCGATGTCGTGCTTCTTCCAGGCGTTGATGATCTCGATGAAGCGCTCGAAGAGGTCGCCGCCCGCCGCCTTCGGCGCTGCGTCTGCGCCCCCGATGGCGAGCACCGAGGCGGCACCGAGGCCGGTGAGCACTGTACGACGGTCGATCATGACGGAATCCTCGGCGCGGTCGCGCGGTGACGTGGCAGGTGGGTCGACGACTACCCCGTCGCGACCTTCTCGGCATCCTTGCGGAGGAAGTCGGCGAGGTCGGCCGGCGTGTACTTGGTGATGCGGGTGGCGGGATAGGCGTGCGCGGCGCGCGGTGCACGGTCGAGCCAGAAGGCCTCGGGGCCTTCCTTGGTCGGCCGCGTCGCCGCGAGCCAGATCGCCGTGTCGGCGCCCTGCGCGTCGTTCCGCAGCACCAGGCGCAGGATCTTGCGGAATCGCGGCATCGCGGTCTTGACGCCCTGCGTGTCGGCCCAGCCCGGGTGCATTACGTAGAAATGCAGACCCTCGGCGCCGTGCTTCTCCTGCCAGAATTTTGTCAGCTCCGCCTGGCCCCGCTTGTGCACGGCGTAGGCGTAGACGCCGCTGTACTTGCCGGGCTTTTTCATGCCCATGTAGTCGAGCGTGAGCGGGGCGTTGTACATGCCGCCCGAGGACATGTTGACAATCGCGGCCCCGGACTTGAACGCCCGGGCCGCAAGCAGCGCCTCGGTAAGCACGAAGTGATTGAGGATGTTGGTCGCGTAGGACGTCTCGAAGCCTTCGGACGTGACCGAGAGGTCATCGAGCAGGACACCGACGTTGTTCATGAGCACGTCGAGCTTGCGCCCGGAGGCGATCACCTCGCGCGCGACCCGCCGGGCCTCCGCGACCAGGGACACGTCCGCGGGGATCGGGATCACGCGGCCCGGGGACGCGGCCGCCAGGGCCGCGAGCTTGTCGGCACTGCGCGCGACCGCGAATACGGTCGCCCCGCCCTTCAGGGCCCCGGCCACGATCGCGCCGCCGATACCGCCGCTCGCCCCGGTGACGAGCCAGACCTGGCCCGTGAAGTCGGGCTTCAGGCGCTTCCAGAAGAGCGAGCGCCAGCGATAGCCGATGGCCGAGAAGCTCGGCAGGAAGCGCTGGTAGAACGCGACGATCTTCTTGAGCTGCGCGAACGTCATGGCTTCCCCCGTGGCCGGTGACGGTGCCGCGTCGATGAGGGGCGGCCGTCCGGCGGTGGGCCGCCCCGTCTGGCGGCCCTGTTCTTGCTGTCCTGCGAGCCCCTGCCAGGGTCGCCGCCGCGGGGCGGCCCGAGGGCCCGCAGGGCCTCACGGCGGCATGCATTGCCTCCGGGCCCTCGCTGCATTATAAGTCTCGTTATGCAACTGACAAGCATTTCCGGGGCGCCAACGGCGACCCCTGCGGTTCAGTCCCGGTACAGGATGTCGTCGGGCATTTTCCCGCCGCGAATCAACGCCGTGGCGTCGGGTGCGAGCATGCCCCTGCCCCACGACTCGGCAAACGGCATCTCGTGATGCCGTTCCCAGGTCATGCGCCGTGCCGCAATGCGCCACACGCCGGCGCGACGCTCGAAACGATCGACCGTGCGGGCGAGCGTCAGCGTGTCGAACTTCTCGCCGTCCTTCTTCATGCGGGCAAAGGTGGTGATGTAGGCCTCCGCACGCGCCGTGTCGCCGTCGAGCTCGACGAGCACGTTCGAGACGGCATGCGTGAGCACCCGCGCCCTGGGAAGAGCCGGCGCGATCTTCGCGATGTAGTCGGACGCGAGGCCCGAGAAGACGCCGCCGTGGTCCTCGGTGGCGTCGGCGTGGTAGCAGGCGCGCAGGAGCTCGACATCGGCGCGATCAACCGCGCGGCTGTAGCGCATCAGCACCTCGGTGATCTCCTGCTTGTCGAGCAGGCCCTGGATCGCGGCGTCGCGTCCCGTGGAAGTGTTCATGGCCCGGCCTCTTCGTTTTGAGTTGAGACAAAAGTATAGGAGCGTGCGACGTGCCGAGGGGGAAGAAGTCATGAAGAACGCGCCGACCAGCGCCGCGTTCCGTCCCACGGACCTGCTGCCGGTGGATCTCGTGATCGACCGGCGCGCCGACGGCACGATCCTGATGCGTTCGCGCTTCGAGCTCGACTCGTTCGAGCCGTGCCTGCCGCGCGTGCTCGCCGCCCAGGCACTCGCGCTCGGCGACCAGCCCTACCTCGTGCAGCGCTCGGGTCCCGAGCGCGCCTGGGCGCCGAAGAGCTACGCGCAGATGAAGCGCGACACGGACGCGATCGCGCAGTGGCTCCTCGATCTCAAGATCCCCTCCGGACGCTCGCTGCTGATCCTGTCGGGAAACTCGATCGCGCACGCGACGGTCAAGTTCGGCGCGATGACGGCCGGCATCCCGGTGTGCCCGGTCAGCGCCAACTACGCGATGATCGCGGGCGACTTCGCGCGCCTGAAGCACGTCGTGCAGCTGGTGAAGCCCGCGGTCGTGTTCGCCGAGGACGCAGGGCGCGTCGCGAAGGCGCTCCGTGAGGTCGACTTCGGCGGTGCCGTCATCCTGACGGCGACGCCCGCGGCGTCGCCCGTGCCGGCGGTCGGGCTCGCCGATGTCCTCAAGACCCCCGTGAGCCCGGCGGTCGCCGCCAAGATCGCGGCTCTGAAGGGGGACGACCACGCGGTCTACATGCTGACCTCGGGCTCGACGGGACCGCCGAAGGCGGTGATCCAGACGTTCAAGATGATCGCGACCAACATCGCGCAGGCGAACCAGACGATCGGCGACGCCGCGGGTTGGCGCGGCGTGACGATGGACTGGCTGCCGTGGAGCCACGTGTCGGGCGCATTCGCGAAGATGCTGTCGATGGCGGCGGGCGGCACGCTCTACATCGACGAGGGGAAGCCCATCCCCGGCATGTTCGAGGAGTCGATCCGGAATCTCCGCGAGGTCGCGGGTGCCTACTACGTCAACGTGCCCGCTGGCTACGCGATGCTCGCCGATGCCCTCGAGCAGGACGCGGCACTGCGCCAGACGTTCTTCCGCGACCTGCGCGTGCTGCTGTACGGCGGCGCGGGACTCCCGCAGTCGGTGCACGACCGCATGCAGAAGATGGCGATCGAGACCGTCGGCTACCGGATCATGCTGATCTCGGCGTACGGCTCGACCGAGACCACCTCGGGCGTGCTCGCCATCCACTTCGAGTCGGACAAGGTGGGCATCGGTCTGCCGATGCCCGGGGTACGCGTCAAGCTCGTGCCGGTCGACTCGCGCCTCGAGATCCGGATCGGCGGCGCGTGCATCACGCCCGGGTACCTGCGCGACCCCGACAAGACCGCGCAGTCGCTCGACGACGAGGGCTACTTCAAGCTCGGCGACCTCGTCCAGTTCCACGATCCCGACCACCCCGAGAAGGGCCTCGCATTCGCGGGTCGCGTGGCCGAGGAGTTCAAGCTCGGCACCGGCACGTGGATCTCGGGCGGACAGGTGCGCACCGAAGGCCTCAAGGCGCTCGCGCCCTGGGTCTCGGAGATGGTCATCTGCGGCGACGGCCATACCTACGTCGCGGTGCTCGCCTGGCCGAACCGCGCCGCCGTCGAGCGCGACTTCGGAATCCCCGCGCAGGGGCCAATCGACACCGCGCGCTGGGCGCCGGTGCGCGCGGCCCTGGCCGAACGCCTGGTCGCCTACAACGCCGCCAACCCGACCGCGAGCATGCGCATCCGTCGCTGCCTCCTGCTCGATGAGCCGCCGCAATCCGGTGCGCACGAGCTCTCCGACAAGGGCACCGTCAACCGCAACGCCGTCCTCACGCGCCGCGCGGGCGATGTCCGGCGCCTCTATGCCGACCCCCCCACTGACGACGTCATCGTCGCGCGCTAGCGCGACCGACCGAACCTGGAGCCCAACATGAAGATCGAGAACAGCGTCGCACTCGTCACCGGCGGCAATCGCGGCATCGGCGAGGCCTTTGTCCGGGCCTTCGTGGCCGCCGGCTCGCGCCGCGTCTACGCCGCGTGCCGCACCAAGGGCGACGCCGCCCACCTCGTCAAGGAGGCGCCCGACCGGGTCGTCGAGCTGCAGCTCGACGTCACCAATGCCGAGTCGATCGAGCGCGCGGCGCGCGAGGCGGGCGACGTGAGCGTCCTCGTCAACAACGCCGGGCTCTTCGTCAACAAGACGCTCCTCAAGGCGCCGGACCTCTCCACCGCGCGCGCCGAGATGGAGGTCAACTACTTCGGGCCGCTCGCGATGTGCCGCGCGTTCGCGCCGATCCTCGGCAAGCACGAGGCGAGCGCAATCGTGAACGTGCTCTCGGCCGCCGGGCTCGTCGCCGTGCCGGGCATGGGCGGCTACAGCCCATCGAAGTTCGCGGGTCGCGCGATGTCCTCGTGCCTGCGCGCCGAGCTCGCCGACCAGCACACGTCAGTGTCCGCGCTGTTCGTGGGCTCGGTCGATACTCGCATGGCGAGCCACGTCCAGGGCGCCAAGGAGCCGCCGTCACTCATCGCGACTGCCGGACTCGCGGCCATCGAGCGCGGGACCGACGAGGTCGACACCGACCGCATGGCGATCGAGGTGCGCGCGGCACTGCTGCGCGATCCAAAGGCGCTCGAACGCCGCTTCGCCGCGGGCCTCAAGGCGACGGTGATCTCGACCGGACGCTAGCCCCCGGGGGGAAGTCGCCCCGTGCATGGACGCCCGACTGGGACGAAAAGACGGATCTGGTAAAGTTTGAACCGTGGGTAAGATAGGCCGCCAGACGCAGCTGAGCTCGATCACGCAGGCCATCCGCGTGCTCGGCGACCGCTGGTCGATCCTGATTATCCGTGACGCGTTCCAGGGCGTGCGCCGCTTCCAGGACTTCCTCGAGCGGACCGGGACCTCGCGCGCGACGCTCACCAACCGGCTCCGGTCGCTGGTCCAGAACGGCATCTTCCGGCGCACGCTCTATACGAGTACGCCGCCCCGGTACGAGTACCGGCTGAGCCCGAAGGGCCGCGATCTCTACGGCCTGAGCCTCATCGCGTGGCGCTGGGAGCGTCGCTGGGCCCCGAAGGGCGCCGGCATTCCGATGGAGCTGATCCACACGACCTGCAACCACTCGACGCAACCCGTGCTCGCCTGCGTCCATTGCGGCAAGACGGTCACGATCCGCGACGCCTACCTCCTGCCCGGCTC
>Ga0335083_10005682_pt1 | contig 15715 bp, 1 predicted proteins | sample Lox_Sample_42_FD_206716 | JGI IMG/M metagenome (GOLD analysis project Ga0335083, IMG submission 206716) | Soil microbial communities from Loxahatchee National Wildlife Refuge, Florida, United States - Lox_Sample_4.2 | ecosystem: Environmental > Terrestrial > Soil > Wetlands | place: USA: Florida... | reverse complement strand
GGTGGCACGCCATCTTGCGCAGGATGGAAATGACGTGACGACAGTCACGATCGCGGGAAGCTTCGGCAGCCTTGGTGACAGACGCTACGGCCTTGATCCGACAAGTCGAGATGACTATGTGTCGCTTCTACGCGACTTGCGCCAGAGGAGCCAACTACCGGAACGAATTCTGCACTTGTGGAATGTGTCGGAGCCAGGCGACTCGAACGCGCAGAGCGGCCGGTACAGTCTCCTTTATTTGGCGCAAGCGCTCGCCAGCGAAGCGGACGGCGCATCGCCTTCGATAACGGCCGTCACGAGCCATGCGGCGGATGTGACGGGAGACGAGGAGTTGAATCCCGCGCACGCGATGGCCTTCGGATTCGCGAAGACGATTCAACAGGAGCTGAAATATCCCTGTCAGGTCGTCGACATCAATCTATCGAATGCAACTGACATCCGAAAATCCGCCCAGTCGATCGCTTCAGAGCTTCGAATGGACGGCAACGAGTCCGTGGTTGCGTATCGCGGAAACTACCGCTGGATTCAGCGATTCCGGCCCACGCCGCCACGCGCTTCCCACGCACGACCCCTGCGGGACGGCGGCGCCTACATGATCGTCGGCGGGCTGGGGCAGGTCGGGCTCGATCTTGCGTTGTATGTGGCGGAGCAAACCCGCGGCACCCTCGTTCTAGTGAGCCGCACGGCGCTGCCGGCGCCTGAGCTTTGGCAGCAGATCTTGCGCGGCCCGCAGAATGCGGAGCGCCACAAGATCGAGCGAATCCAGGAGCTTGAAAAGGCCGGAGCACGCGTCTCGATTCAGTGTGCGGATGCGAGCGACGCGCGCCAAATGGCAGAAGTCGTCAGCAAAGTCGACCGCGAGTTCGGACGATTGGACGGCGTGTTCCACGCAGCGGGATCGAAGGTTTCGAACGCGATCCATGCGTTTAGCAGGGAAGAAGGTGATCAACAGCTGCGGCCCAAGATCGAGGGCCTGCAAGTTCTGGAAGAAGTCCTGCACGGCAGGCAGCTGGATTTCGTCGTCGTGGTCTCTTCGCTTGCTTCCGTCCTGGGGGCGATCGGTTTTCCGGCGTACCCTGCTGCTCACGCGTACGTCGATTGCTTCGTGCAGAAGCACAACCGCTCTCACGCCACTCGCTGGACGTGCATCAATTTAGACAACTGGCTTGGCACGAATGAAGCGGCGCTGCCGAGCCTTCGGGACCGATTCCAATTGGCGATGTCATTCTCCGAGGGATGCGAGGTGATCGGCCGGGTGCTTTCGTCTTCCGAGTCCAGCCGCTGGTTGATCTCAACGGCAGACCTCGATCTGCGCGCTGAGACATGGCTTTCGCCGGCGGAACCCGAGAAGACACAGCCACCTTCCTCCTCCGCGCATCCCAGGCCGTCCCTGTCGACGGAATACGTCGCTCCTCGAAATGCCGTTGAACGGAAGTTGGCCGATATCTGGCAACAGCTGCTCGGGATCGAGCACGTCGGCATTCACGACAACTTTTTCGAGCTGGGCGGCGATTCCGTCGTGAGTATTCAGATCATCGCGCGCGCGCGTCAAGCCGAGCTTGTCCTGACGCCCAAGCAAATGTTTGAGCACCAGACGATCGCGGAGCTGGCCTCGTTGGCCGGAAACGGCGCCAGGCGCGCTGACCGAGGCGCGGTTACCGGATCGGTGCCTCTCACGCCAATCCAGCGCTGGTTCTTCGACCGAGACTATCCGGACCCCCACTATTTCAATATGGCTGTCCTCTTGGAATTGGAAGGAGTGTGGCCGGCCGAAACGGTTTCGCGCGCCCTGCAAAGTCTGCTCGCACATCACGACGCGCTTCGCCTGCGCTTCCACCGCACTGAGAATGGTTGGGAGTCGAAGGTGATCCCCGCCGAGACTCTCTCGTTCCGCTGCGAGAATACTTCGCAGATAAGCGAGAACGACCGATCACGGCACATTGAATCCATCGCGAATGAAACTCACGCGAGCCTGCATTTGTCGGACGGGCCGCTGTTCCGCGCTGTCCTATTCGATCCGGGCCAGGGTGCGGCGTCACGCTTGTTGCTGGTGGCGCACCACCTGCTGATGGACCTCATTTCCTGGCAAATCCTGATTGAGGACTTCCAGACCGCGTGCGAGCAGCTGTCGCGCGGCCAGGAAATCCGATTGCCCGCAAGAACGGATTCCGTGAAGCGTTGGGCAGAGCAACTGATCGCCGAAGCCACCGGCAACTCGCGCGCTGGTGAGCTGTCGTATTGGGCGGACGATGCGCGCAAAGATGTGCAAACATTGCCGGTCGATCACGCGAGCGGCCGCCAGGAAAGCACTGCGGCGACCGTTCAGATGGTCTCTGCAGAGCTGGATAGCGACGAAACCAAAACATTGCTGCACGAGATTCCAGCCCACTACGGCGTGCAGGCACACGAAGCACTGCTTGCAGCGATGGCCAGAACGCTGGCTCGCTGGAGTGGCAGTTCCAAACTGCTGGTGGACGTCGAGGGCATCGGCCGCGATAGCGTGGAAGGCGATCTAGACGTCTCGCGAACAGTCGGTTGGTTTACGAACGTCTATCCCGTGTTGTTGCACGTCTCGAACGCAGACGACGCGGAGGAAACTCTGCGTGAGGTCGGGTCGCAGCTCAAGCTCGTGCCAAACCGCGGGAGCGGATATGGGATCCTTCGTTATCTGTCCGACGAAACGATTGCGCAGCGACTCCGCGATTTACCTGAGCCCGAGGTCTGCTTTCTGTACCAAGGTCACGTGAATCAGGGTTCAACCGGCGCGGCGCCCGTGCGCCAGGTCCACGAGTCGACTGGGTTGGATCATTCTCCGCGCACTCCGCTGAGATACTTGTTCGCTCTCAATGCGTGGGTCGCGGCCGATCGGCTCCATGTGAACTGGATTTACAGCGACCGGCTCTACGACCGAGATACGGTGGAAAGAATCAGTGCCGAGTTCCGCGAAGCCCTCCGCCGCCTGGCCGCGGCATGCAAATCATCTCCGCTCCGCGACCAACAGAAAGAGATTTCAGAATTTAACTGGGATCAGTCGGATGTTCTCGACATCGCGGCCGCAATTGGCAAGGCTCTGAATAAGTCCTAGACCTTTCATGAACAACGTCGAATCGTTTTATCCGCTGTCGCCAATGCAGCAGGGCATGCTGTTTCATTCGTTGCATGCGCCTGAGTCCGCCGAATACTACCGGCGGGTGACCTGCGTGCTCGAAGGGAACTTGGACGTTCCCAGCTTCCGGAAAGCGTGGCAGCACGTAACCGATTCCCATCCGGCGCTGCGCACGTCCTTCGTATGGGAAGACGTGAAGAGCCCCGTGCAGGTCGTTCACCGCGCCGCAAAACCCGAATGGCGGATCGAGGACTTCCGTTCGCTCTCTCCCGAAAAGCGCGAATGCGAACTCCAGGCACTATTGGCGAGCGATCAGGAGAGATCGTTCGATCTCTCGCGTGCTCCGCTCAGCCGCTTTATTCTCGTGCGAACCGGTGAATCCAGCTACCACTTCACCTGGAGCTCTCATCACGTGATTCTCGACGGCTGGAGCATGGCCATCGTGTTCCGCCAGGCGTTGTCCGCTTATGGAGCCTTCTGTCGGAACGAAGCTGCTCCGGTGCAGCAACCCCGCCCCTATCGCGACTACATTTCGTGGCTCCATCAACAGCCCAGGAAGAAGGCGGAGGAGTTTTGGCGGCAGTACATGCGCGGTTTCGAAGCGGCGACTGCATTGCGCGTCGATCTCCGGCAGTCGGGCGAAACGTCGCCCGACTATCAGCAAGTGGCTGCGGTTTTGCCCGCCGAATCCGTCGCGCGTTTGCAAAGCTTCGCCCGCGCGCAGCGAGTCACCCTGAATTCCATTCTGCAGGGGGCATGGTCAGTGCTGCTGAGCCGTTACAGCGGGCAGGACGATGTGGTCTTTGGTGCGACTGTTGCCGGACGCCCCGCAGCCTTGCCGGATGTCGAGTCGATGACCGGCCTGTTCATGAACACGCTTCCGGCGCGCGTTCGCGTTGACAGCCGGGCGATTCTCAGGGACTGGCTGCGCCAGTTGCAATCCCAGCAGGTCGAGCTTCGCGAGTACGAACACACCGCTCTGACCGACATACAGAAATGGAGTGACGTACCTCCCGGCACCCCATTGTTCGAGACGCTTTTTGTGTTCGAAAACTATCCTGCGTCCTCGCTCGCCGGCATCGAGGCCGGTGTCCGCGTCGTCCCGATCGATTCGTTCGAGCGCACGAGCATGCCTCTGGCGGTTCTGGCCGCGGCCGGTGACGAGTTGAAGTTGAACTTCATCTTCGACGCGATTCGATGGCCGAAGAAAGTCGTCGAGCGAATGGCCGGCCACTACTGCACGCTCTTGCACGCGATTCCCGGCCACGCGGACTATCCGCTGGCCACCTTGCCCCTGTTGACGCCCGCGGAGCGCGACGAGATTCTCGGCGGATGGAACGACACGCGCCGCCAATACGAAGAAGCTCCCGTGCACGAAATCATCGAGCGAATGGTCGCGCGTGTGCCGGATCGCGTTGCGGTGACGTTTGAGAATGCGCAGCTCACGTACGACGAGCTGAACCGGCGCGCGAATCAACTGGCTCATTTCCTCCGCGCTCAGAACGTAGGTCCCGACGTTCTCGTTGCCGTTTGCATGGAGCGTTCCATTGAAATGGTCGTTGCGCTCCTCGGGATCTTGAAGGCGGGCGGCGCCTATGTCCCGGTCGATCCGGAGTATCCGCGGGAGCGCGTCAAGTTCATGCTGGAGGATTCCGATCCGGCGATCATGCTCACGCAAGAGCATTTGGCCGGCACGCTGCCGGCGATGCGGTGCCCGATCGTTTACCTCGACACCGAATGGACCAAGCTGAATTCTCATTCTTCCGAGAACTGCGCGAGCGGCGTCGCATTGGACAACCTCGCCTACACGATCTACACCTCTGGTTCCACTGGTCGGCCGAAGGGCGCGATGAATACGCACCGAGGCCTCTGCAATAGGCTGATGTGGATGCAGGAGGCATACGGTCTCGACGAAAGCGATCGCGTGTTGCAGAAGACTCCGTTCAGTTTCGATGTGTCCGTGTGGGAATTCTTCTGGCCGCTGATGACGGGTGCCCGCTTGGTGGTCGCGCGCCCGGGCGGCCATCAGGATCCATCGTACCTGGCCCGGCTGATTCGCGCGCAGGAAATCACGACGCTGCATTTCGTGCCCTCCATGTTGCAAGTGTTCCTGGAGGAGCCGGGGCTTGACCGTTGCACTTCATTGAAAAGAGTAATCTGCAGCGGTGAGGCATTAGGGTCCGAGCTCCAGGCGAGGTTCTTCGCTTGCCTCAAATGCGAGCTGCATAATCTGTACGGCCCGACGGAAGCCTCGATTGACGTCACCTTCTGGCACTGTGAGCCGTCCGAAGCGGGAGCCAGCGTACCCATCGGGCGTCCCATCGCCAACACCCAGGTTTACATTCTGGATCGCGATCGGAATCCGGTTCCCATCGGCGTGCCGGGCGAACTGCACATTGGCGGCGTCGGCCTCGCCCGCGGCTACTGGCGGCGCTCCGAGCTTACCGCCGAAAAATTCATCGCCGATCCGTTTAGCAAGATCGCCGGTGCGCGTCTTTACAAGAGCGGCGATCTCGCCCGCTATCGCCCCGACGGCGCGATTGAGTACCTTGGCCGGTTGGACTCGCAGATCAAGCTTCGAGGACAGCGAATCGAGCTTGGTGAAATCGAAACGACGCTGACGAACCACGCGGCGATCAAGGAGGCCGCGGTCTTGCTGCGCGAGGATGTTCCCGCCGAGAAGCGCATCGTGGCGTACCTCGTCGCCGCTGACGGATCAAAGCCGGCGGTCTCCGATCTGCGGAGCTTCCTGGCGCAGCGCCTCCCTGAAGTGATGGTTCCGTCTGCGTTCGTGTGGCTGGACCGGATGCCCTTGAGCCCGAACGGCAAGCTGGATCGGCGCGCCTTGCCGAAGCCGGAGCGGTCTCAGTCCGACGCGGAAAGTTGCTACGTGGCGCCGCGAAATCCTCTGGAAGAGCGCCTGGCGCAAGTGTGGAGCTCCATTCTGAAGTTGGAACGGGTCGGCGTTCACGATAACTTTTTCGAGCTGGGCGGAGATTCGATCGTCGCGATGCAGACCGTTTCGCGCATGGCGACGGCCGGATTCTCTGTCACGACGCGTCAGCTCTTCAAGAACCCGACGATCGCTCAGCTAGCTGCCGTCTTCTCCGGCGCTGCGGCGCCAGATACGTCGCACGAAGTGGCTGGAGCCCTTCCACTCACGCCGATACAGGAGTGGTTTTTCCAGCATAGCCTGGCCAATCCGGATCATTGGAATCAGGCGCTTTTGCTGCGCCCCAAGCGCCGCCTGGACGCGCAGGTGTTTCGGCGCGCTCTCGCAGCCGCGGCGCGGCATCACGATTCGTTGCGGCTGCGCTTCGTGAACCGCGACGGAGTGTGGCAACAATCCTACGACGCGGCTTCTGAAGATGCTCTGGCGTTTGACGCGATCGATATTTCCGGCATCCCTCCATCCCAGCAGTCCTCTGAGATCGAAAAGCACGCGGCGGTTCTACAGGGATCGCTGCGTCTCGATCGGGGCCCCGTGGCACGAGCCGCGCTTTTCGATCTCGGTGATAGCCAGCGCATTCTTCTGATCGCGCACCACCTTGTGATCGACGGCGTCTCATGGCGCGTTCTGCTCGATGACCTTCAGACGGCCTACGCTCAAATTGCTTCGGGTCAGGAACCGCGGTTCGCGCCCAAGACGGCGTCCTTCAAGGAATGGGCCGAGCGATTGCGGAGCTTTGCGAACTTGCCGGAATCCAAAGAACGGACGCAATACTGGGCTTCGCAGCGCTGGAGCGACGCGGCGCCCATCCCGTTCGACTCGAGTGGTGCGAATACCGAGCGCTCGAGCGCGACGCTGTGGCGCATGCTTCCGGCCGACTCGACGACCCAGCTTTTGCGGCGCGCCAATCAGGCGTACCGGACGCAGACAGCCGATCTCTTGCTCACGGCTCTTTCTCAGACTCTTTCGGCTTGGACGGGTGCGAATGCGCACAGCGTTCATCTCGAAGGGCACGGCCGCGAGGATCTGTTCGAATCCGTTGACGTCTCCCGCACAACGGGCTGGTTCACGAGCCTCTACCCCGTGTTGCTGAAGACAGTCACGACCGCATCCCAGGCGGATGCGCTGAAGTCCGTCAAAGAACAGCTCCGAGCGATTCCTGCTGGCGGCGTCTTCTACGGAGTCGCGCGCTATCTCGGTGGTTCCGGCGCTGCGGAGATGGCTGCCGTGCCGTCGCCCGAGGTGATGTTCAATTATCTGGGCCAGTTCGACGACACTTTTTCGGATTCGTCTTTGTTCGCTTTGGCGGACGAGCCGATCGGGCCGCTTCACGGTCTCGACAACGATCGTCAGCACGCGCTCGAAATAAATTGCTACGTCGCGAACGGAGAAGTTCGCATCGGCTGGACCTACAGCACCGGCCGTCACGCGGCCGGCACGGTGGCCAAGCTGGCAGACGATTTCATGCGGAATCTGGAGTCGCTCATCGCACACTGCGCTTCCGCCCCGACGCGCGGCTTCACTCCCAGCGACTTCCCGCTGGCACGCTTGCGCCAGGATCAGTTGGACCAAATCGTCGCCGCGAATCCCAATCTCGAAGACATTTACACGCTTTCGCCAATGCAGCACGGCATGCTCTTCCACACGTTGTACGAGCCGTCGGACGAGATGTACTTTGAGCAGCTCGCCTGCACGCTGCGGGGCGCGTTGGACCTCGATGCATTTGCCAAGGCGTGGAATGCGGTCATCGGCCGCCATCCGGCGCTGCGGACCGTTTTCGTCTGGAACAACGTGGAAGAACCATTGCAGATTGTGCTCAGCCACGTGCCTGTGCGATTCCGTCGCGAGCAATGGGATGCGACCACCCGTGAGCAACAGGACGCGAAACTCGCCGGCTATCTCGAAGCGGACCGCAAGCGGCCGTTCGACCTGTCCGAGCCGCCGCTGATGCGCTGGGCTTTGTTCCAAACCTCGCCGAACGAGCATCGCTTCGTATGGAGCTGGAGCCATTTGCTGCTCGATGGATGGTCCCTGCCCGTGATTCTTCGAGAAGTCTTTGTCGCCTACGAGGAATCGATCGCCGGCCGCGAGACGCAGCCGCTCCACGCGACTCCGTATCACGACTACATTTCCTGGCTGCGCGCGCAGAAAGAACCCGAGGCGGAATCTTTCTGGCGAAAGGATCTGAAGGGATTCACCGAACCCACACCGCTCGCTTTCGGCGCCGCCGCGGGCTCCGCCAGCCGCCGGAAGGAATACGCCACGGAACGTGTGCAGTTGAGCGAAACGTCCAGTGCAGCGATCGCGCGCTTTGCGCGGGAGAATCATTTGACGCTGAACACGCTTGTGCAGGGAGCGTGGGCTTTGCTCCTGAGCCGCTACAGCGGCACGAGAGACCTCGTTTTCGGCGCCACGGTATCGGGCCGGCCCGAAGGCTTGCCCGGGATCGATTCCGCCGTCGGGCTGTTCATCAACACCCTGCCGGTGAGGGTTGATGTGCAGCCCGGCCAGAATCTCGTGAGCTGGCTCAAGCGCCTGCAAGACCATCAGCTTGAACTGCGTCAATTCGAATCGACGCCTCTTGTGCAGGTTCAGAGCTGGAGCGAAGTGCCGCCAAGCTCACCCTTGTTCGAAAGCATTTTGGTCTTCGAAAACTATCCGCTTGAAGGGTCCTCGGTGGGCGGGCAGATAAGTGTCGAAGATCTCCAGCTCTTCGAGCGAAGCAACTATCCACTCAATCTGGTGGCGGCGCCGGGACGCCAAACGCTGCTGGCTGTGGTCTACGAGCGTGGCCGCTTTGACCGTGAGCTCGTCCAGCGCTTGCTCGGTCATGTCCAGAATCTTCTCTCGAACATGCCTGCTTGCGCGGCCGCCAATGTCGCCGAGCTGGAATTGCTCGGCGAGAGCGAACGCGATCGGCTGTTGGCGGCGTGGAACGATACGCGGACGCCTTATCCTCGCGTCCCCATCCAGGAAATCGTCGAACAGCACGCGGCGGCGACTCCGGATCGCGTAGCAGTCGTGCTGAATGACGAGGCGCTTACATACTCCCAGCTGAATGGCCGCGCCAACCAGCTTGCCCATTTTCTCGTTCGTTGCGGCGTGCGGCGCGGAGCAATGGTCGGTCTGTGCGTCGAGCGCTCGACGGCAATGATTGTGGCCATGCTGGCGATCCTCAAGGCTGGCGCCGCCTACGTGCCTCTCGATCCGGATTATCCGAGCGAGCGGCTGCGTTTCATGCTGGCGGACATCAACGCGCCGGCGCTGATCACGCAGGAGCGCATGGCCGCCTTGCTTCCGCAGCATGACGCACGGACGATCTGCCTGGATCGTGACAGCGCGGCGATCTCCGCCGAGAGCGCGGAGAATCCGTCCGTACCGGTGGCGGCTGACGATTTGGCGTATGTCATCTACACCTCGGGCTCGACAGGCAAACCCAAGGGTGCGTGCGTTCCGCATCGTGCCGTGGTGCGATTGGTCAAGGAAACGAACTACGCCAGCTTCTCTACGGACGAGGTCTTCTTGCACTCGGCGCCTTCCTCTTTCGACGCGGCTACGTTCGAGATTTGGGGAGCGCTTTTGAACGGCGCGCGAGTCGTCATCGCTTCGAAGGAAGCGGTGCTCGTCGCTGCGGACTTCGCGCGCTTGTTGAAGCAGAACAAGATCACCACGCTGTTTCTCACCACGGCGCTGTTCAATCAGTTGGCGCGCGAGAACCCTGCGATTTTCACCGGTGTGAAGCAAGTGCTCTTTGGCGGCGAACGCGTGGAACCGCATTGGGTTCGCCAGGTGTTGCGACACGGGCCGCCCGAGCACCTCGCTCACGTCTATGGTCCCACCGAGACAACGACCTTTGCGACTTGGCACCCCGTGCAAGAAGTCGGCGACGAGGACGTCACGATCCCTATCGGCCGCCCGATCTCCAACACGACGCTCTACGTGCTCAACGCGCAGGGTGAATTGGTGCCGCCGGGCGTGCCGGGAGAGTTGTACATTGGCGGCGATGGATTGGCTCGGGAGTATCTGCATCAGCCGGAGCTCACCGCCCAGCGGTTTGTTCCTCACCCTTTCATCGCCGGCGAGCGCCTTTACCGCACCGGCGATCTGGTCCGTTATCGCGATGATGGGGCTGTGGAGTTCCTGGCGCGTGTCGACAACCAGGTGAAGATCCGCGGCTTCCGCATCGAACCGGGCGAAATCGAAGCCGTGCTGTCGTCTCGCTCCGACGTGAAGATGAACGTCGTGCTGGCGCGCGAAGATACGCCCGGTGAAAAGAGGCTGGTCGCCTACGTCGTGCCGCGCCAGCGGCCTTGGCCGGAGATCAACGACTTCCGGACCTATCTCAAGGATCGCCTGCCGGAGTACATGGTCCCGTCAGCTTTCGTCCTCATGGACGAGCTTCCGTTGTCACCGAACGGTAAGGTGGATCGGCGCGCCTTGCCAGCGCCCGAAGTGCGCCTTGCGCCGTCGGGCGCATCGTTTGCAGCTCCCGCAACCGATCTGGAAAAAAAGGTGGCGGTGATTTGGCAGGAGACTCTCGGCCTGGAAACGGTGGGCCGCGATCAGAACTTCTTCGATCTGGGCGGCCACTCTCTGCTTGCTGCTCGGATCACTTCGAGAATCGTGGACGCCCTTGCCATCGAGCTTCCGATCAGCGCCATCTTTGAGAAGCCCACGGTCGCGGAACTGTCGGCAGTTGTCGAATCTCTACTTCAGGCCGGATCGACGCGGAAAGCTCCGGCCATCAGCGCCCGTTCCCGCGAAGCATTCCGCACGAAGCAGCCCCAGGTGGCTTCCGCCGCAGTGGACAGTGACGACTAGCGCCTCAAGCGATTCTCGCGACCATTCAGCCAACTCCATGACTCAGCCGACGAACAACGGCTCCGGCGCGCCCGGAGGCCCTGCGAATCAGCCGCAGGACGTTTACGTCTTTCCGATTTCGCTCGCCCAGCGGCGCCTTTGGTTCTTGGACCAGTTGCTGCCCGGCAGCCCGGCGTACAACATCCCCGTTTCGCTGCGGCTTCGCGGCGATCTGAACGTCAGCGCTCTTCAGCGCGCCTTCGACGAAATCGTGGCGCGTCACGAGAGCCTCCGCACGACGTTCGCGCAACAAGGCGGCGAGCCTGTTCAGGTGGTCGCTCCAACTGGCTCCATGGCCATCACCAGGGCGGACTTCAAGAAGCTGGCAGCCGAAGAAAGCGAAGCGGAGGCGCGGCGCCTCCTCGGTGAAGAAGGCCTCCGCGGTTTCGATCTCCAGCACGGTCCGCTTCTGCGAGCCCTCCTGATTGCACTCGGCGAGCGCGATCACGTGCTCTGCGTGACGATGCATCACATCGTGACGGACGGTCGCTCGCTCCAGGTCTTGGTTCAGGAATTGTCCGCGCTCTACGACGCGTTCTCTCGCGATCTTCCGTCGCCTCTGCCACCTCTGCCGATTCAGTACGCGGATTTCACGCTTTGGCAGCAGGAATGGCTCGGCACGGGCGAACTCGATGAGCAGCTGGCCTATTGGAAGCAGCAGTTGAACGGAGTCACGCCGCTGCGGTTGCCGACCGACCGCATCCGGCCGGCCGAGCCGTCCTCGCGCGGCGGCCGCGTCGAATTTTCCCTTCCCGCCGAAGTGGCGGATAAGCTTCGAAGCCTAAGCCAGAAAGAAAATGCGACGCTGTTCATGACTCTGCTGGCGGCCTACCAAGTCTTGCTCTGCCGCCATTCCGACGAGGCCGACATCTGCGTCGGTTCTCCGATTGCGAATCGCAGCCGGAGCGAGCTGGATGGGCTGATCGGGTTCTTCGCGAACACTCTGGCTTTGCGCGGCGATCTTTCCGGCGATCCGACGTTCCGCGAATTCCTGCAGCGCATCCGCAAGATGACGCTGGAAGCCTACCGCCATCAGGACGTTCCTTTCGAGAAGCTGGTTCAGGAATTGCAGCCCGATCGCGACCTCTCGCGGAACCCGCTCTTCCAGGCTTCGTTTTCCCTTGAGCAGGACTTCTCTCACGATCTCAAACTCGCAAATCTCGCGTTTGCGCCGTTCGCGGCAGATATCGTCAGCACGCATTTCGACCTTGAGGCGCATTTCGTCGATTCGCCGCAGGGGATCAGCGGTTCGCTGGTCTATTCATCCGAGCTTTTCGACGCAGAGACGGCTCGCCGCATGGCTGATCATTTTTGCGCCTTGCTGGAAAGCATCGCCGCATCGCCGGACCAGCACGTTTCTCAGTTGCGACTGATGGCTGACGCCGAGCGGCGCCAGGTGATCGAGGACTGGAACCGGACGGAGCGCGCGTATCCGGGCGAGAAATCGCTGGCGGAGTTGTTTGAGCAACAGGCGGCGCGAAGTCCGGAAGCCGTCGCGGTGGTGTTCGGCGGGCAAGAGAGGACTTATGCGGAGCTGAATCGCCAGGCGAATCAGCTGGCGCGCCTGCTGCAGAAGCGAGGTGTAACGCGCGGGACGCTCGTGGGCGTTTGTCTCGAGCGATCGGCGGACATGATCGTGGCGCTGCTCGCGATTGTGAAGGCGGGAGGCGCCTACGTGCCGCTCGATCCTGTCTATCCCGCAGAGCGGCTGACGATGATGCTGGTCGACGCGCAGGCGCCGGTGGTCATTGCACAGGAGCGCACATTGTCTCGTGTGCCCAACGACTGGGGCGAGGTGATCTGCCTGGAGCGTGAGAGCGGCGAGATCGCGGCGATGAGCGACGCGAACTTGGCCATTGCGAGCCGCGGGGAAGACCTGGCGTACGTCATGTACACGTCGGGATCGACCGGAACTCCGAAAGGGATTGAAGTCGAGCAGCGATCGGTGAGCCGGCTGGTATTGAACACCGACTACATCGCGCTCGGGCCGAACGATCGCGTGGCGCAAGCGTCGAACACGTCCTTTGACGCGGCGACGTTCGAAATTTGGGGCGCGCTGTTGAACGGGGCTCGGCTGGTGGGGATCGAAAAAGAAGTGATGCTGTCGGCGAACACTCTCGCGCGGGAAATCGAAAGCCGCGGCGTCACGACCATGTTCCTGACGACGGCGCTGTTCAACCAGTTGGTGCAGCAACGGCCCGGCATGTTCGGAAAGATGAGGAACGTCCTATTCGGAGGCGAAGCCGTCGATCCCAAGCAAGTGAGAAAGGTGCTGGAGGCGGGAGGGCCGGAACGGCTGTTGCACGTGTACGGGCCGACGGAGACGACGACGTTCGCGACGTGGCAGTTGGTGACGGAAGTAGCGGAAGAAGCCGTCACGATTCCAATCGGGCAGCCGATCGGGAACACAACGGTGTACTTGCTGGACAAGACTGGGGAGCCGGTGCCGGTAGGAGTCGCCGGGGAGCTGTACATCGGGGGGCCGGGAGTAGCGCGAGGATATCTGAACCGAACCGAATTGACCCGCGAGAGATTCGTAGAGGACCGATTCAGCGGGAAGAAGGGCGCGCGGCTCTATCGCACAGGTGACTTGGGCAGGCGGCGGAGCGACGGCGCGATCGAATTCGTGGGCCGCACCGACAATCAAGTCAAGATTCGCGGCTTCCGGATTGAACTCGGCGAGATCGGCTCGGTGTTGGAGCGGCACGCGGGCATCGAGCAGGCTTTGGTCGTTGTTCGTGACGCGGACGGAGACAAACGGCTCGTCGCCTACGTGGTTCCAAAAGCGGGAGCCGCCCCGAGCGTAGTGGACTTGCGCCGGTATCTCGCCGAGAAATTGCCGGACTACATGGTGCCGGCCTCGCTGCTCTTGCTGGAAAGGATGCCGCTGAACGCGAACGGGAAAATTGACCAGCCGGCACTGCCCGATTGGCGAGCGGGATTGAGCGAGGAGCGGCGGAAGGTCGAGCTGCCGCAAAGCGCCTTGCAAAGGCAGATCGCGGAGATTTGGCGGGAGCTGTTGCACGTTGAGCGTGTGGGCTCGGACGACAACTTCTTCGATCTGGGCGGTCACTCGCTGCTCTTGACGAAGGTTCACGCCCGGCTGGTCGAGACTCTGCGCCGCGAAATCGCCATCGTCGACCTGTTCAAGTATCCGACCGTGAGCTCGCTGGCTGCCTACCTGGGAGACGGCGGCAGCGGAAGGGAAGAATCTCAACCGGTCAGCGTGCGCTCGCGGAAGGTGTCCGAGCGCGAGCCGATCGCCATCGTGGCGATGGCGGGTCGCTTCCCGGGAGCGAAGAGCGTCGAGGAGCTGTGGCAAAACATCGCCGCCGGAAAAGAGGGGATTCGATTCTTTAGCGCCGACGAACTCATCGCTGCCGGGGTCGATCCCCAGCTGGTCAATCATCCGCAGTATGTTCGCGCCGGCGCGCCGGTGGACGACCCGGAAATGTTCGACGCCGGCTTTTTCGGAGTGAGCGCGCGAGAGGCGGAAATCACCGATCCGCAGCAAAGGCTCTTCCTGGAATGCGCGCACCAGGTTCTGGAAAGCGCGGGCATCGATCCCCATGGATACAGCGGCCTGATCGGCGTATTTGCCGGGGCCACGATGAGCAGCTACTTGACGGCGAACATTCAGAAGAGCCCCTCGGCGAACGAAAGTTCGAGCCCGCTGCAAATATTCGTCGGCAACGACAAGGATTTTCTCGCCACACGCGTTTCCTACAAGTTGAACCTCAAGGGTCCTAGCGTCGCCGTTCAGAGCGCCTGCTCCACGTCGCTGGTCGCGGTCCATCTTGCCTGCCAGAGTTTGCTCGAAGGCGCTTGCGACGTGGCTCTCGCCGGCGGCGTATCGGTGCGGTTCCCCCTGCATTCGGGATACTTCTACGAGCCGGAAGGAATCCTTTCTCCCGACGGGCACTGCCGGGCGTTCGATGCGAACTCGCAGGGGACGGTTCCGGGCAATGGCGTGGCCATCGTCGTTCTCAAGCGCCTCTCCGATGCGCAAGCCGATGGCGACGATATTCTTGCGGTGATTCGCGGATCCGCGATCAACAACGACGGCTCGCTGAAGGTCGGCTACACGGCGCCGAGCGTCGAGGGCCAGGCGAAAGTGATCGCGGCGGCGCAAGCGGCGGCCGGTGTGGCACCCGAGACGATCAGTTACATCGAAGCGCACGGGACCGGAACGGCGCTGGGCGACCCGATCGAAGTGGCAGCGCTGACGCAGGCTTTCGGAAAGACGAGCAGGCGCGGTCAGTACTGCGCGATGGGATCGCTGAAGAGCAACGTGGGCCATATGGACGCGGCGGCTGGAGCAGCGGGGCTGATCAAGGTGGTGCTGCAGATGCAGCACCGGGAATTGGCGCCGAGCCTGCACTACGAGCAGCCGAATCCGAAGATCGACTTTGCGAACAGTCCATTCTACGTAAACGCCGCCCTGCGAAAGTGGGAGGCGGCGGAGGGAGAACCACGGCGAGCCGGGGTGAGCTCTTTCGGTATCGGGGGCACGAACGCGCACGTGATCGTGGAAGAGGCACCGCAGAAAGTTCAGAGCGGAACCTCGCGTCCGCGGCAGTTGCTCACACTTTCAGCCAAAACTGCGAAGGCCTTGGACCGGGCGGCGGAGAATCTCGCCGAGTATCTGGAAAGCCATCGCGAAGCAGAGTTGGCCGATGTCGCCTACACACAGATGGTGGGCCGGACGGCGCACGCGTACCGGCGCGTGGTCGTCTGCCGCACGCGGGAAGAGGCGGTGGCCGGGTTGCAGAGTGCCGAGAAGAGTGCGTGGACAGAAA
>Ga0335083_10005681_pt1 | contig 15718 bp, 15 predicted proteins | sample Lox_Sample_42_FD_206716 | JGI IMG/M metagenome (GOLD analysis project Ga0335083, IMG submission 206716) | Soil microbial communities from Loxahatchee National Wildlife Refuge, Florida, United States - Lox_Sample_4.2 | ecosystem: Environmental > Terrestrial > Soil > Wetlands | place: USA... | reverse complement strand
AGATGTCGACGCGGTCGTGATCGCCACCCCCGTGCCGACGCACTATCCGCTTGCGCGGGCGGCGCTCGAGGCGGGCAAGCACGTCTTCGTCGAGAAGCCGCCGGCGATGCGGGCGGCGGAGATGGAGGAGCTGATCGGACTCGCCGACGCGGGCGGGCTGGTGCTCATGCCGGGTCACCTGCTGCTCTACCACCCGGCCGTGCAGAAGCTGAAGGAGATCGTCGGCGCGGGCGAGCTCGGCGACGTGCTCGTCGTCTACGGGAACCGCCAGAACCTCGGCAAGATCCGAACGGACGAGAATGCGCTCTGGTCGCTGGGCGTCCACGACCTCTCGGTGATCCTCTATCTGATCAACGAGGAGATCGTGGAGGCGGCCGCGCACGGCCATGCGTTCCTCAACGACGGCGTGGAGGACGTCGTGTTCTGCTACCTGCGCTTCGCCTCGGGGAAGATCGCGCATATGCACTTGTCTTGGCTCGACCCCCACAAGATGCGGCGGCTCACAGTGGTCGGCCGCGACAAGATGGCCGTCTTCGACGACATGGAGCTCGACCACAAGATCACCGTCTACGACAAGGCGCCGGAGGAGCCGTCCGACACGTACGGCGAGTGGCGGACACGGACGGGCGACACGTTCAGCCCGAAGATCTCGAATGCGGAGCCGCTCAAGCTCGAGTGCCAGCACTTCGTGCGCCTCGTCCAAGAGGGCTGGGACGGACGCGAGATGCACGACGGTCTCGAGGTCGTACGCGCGCTCGAGCTCCTCACGGAGAATCTCCATGCCGGTTGAGCCGGAGATCCACCCGACGGCGATCGTCTATCCGGGCACGAAGCTCGGGGAGGGCGTGAAGGTGCTCGAGCACGCCGTCGTGGGCAAGCAGCCCTCGCTCTCGCCGCGGTCGACGACGAAGCGGGAGGAGCTGCCGCCGGCCGAGATCGGCGACGGAACGATCGTCTCCACCGGCGCGGTCGTCTTCGCCGGCGCGAAGATCGCGGCACGCGTGATCCTCGGCGACCAGTCGTGCGTCCGCGAACGGGTTGTCGTCGGCGACGACGTCGTGATCGGACGCGGGTCGCTCGTCGAGAACGACACGACGATCGGTGCGATGACGAAGATCCAGGCCGAGGCCTACATAACCGCGTACTCGACGCTCGAGGAGCACGTCTTCGTCGCGCCCTGCGTCGTGACGACGAACGACAACTTCATGGGCCGGACGGAGAGGCGCCACGAGCTGATCAAGGGGCCGACCATCCGCCGAGGGGCGCGAATCGGCGGCGGCGCCATTCTCCTGCCGGGGATCGAGATCGGCGAGGAGGCGTTCGTCGGCGCCGGCGCGGTCGTGACGAAGAACGTCGAGCCGCGCATGCTCGTCGTCGGCAACCCAGCTCGCGTCATGCGGGCCGTCTCGGCGGACGAGCTGCTCGAGAGCCAGTAGCGCGCTAGTGGCTCTTGCTCAGCTGTAGCGCGTAACGGCCGCCGCCGTGGACGAAGTCCCGCAGCTCGACGTAGTACCAGCCGCTGTGCGGCGCGCGGTACGAGAGACGCTGCGTCCGCCCCGGAGCTGCAGTGCGAGCGACTTCTCCCTTTCGCCCGTGCAGCCCGGAGCCCGGCCGCCACAAGCTCAGGTCGACGTCCGCCCGAGACCAGTGCCCCACGGCGCGCGCCCGCAGCCGCTGGCCACGCGCGAGGCTCACCCGATAGATGTCCCTGGGATCGTCCCAGTAGTCGAGCGTCGCCTGGACGTCCCGCTGCTTGCCCCACAGCTTGGGCGCCTGCGCAGCGCTGTCGTTGGGCTCGAGCCGGTCGGAGGGCGGTAGCGGAGAGCCCGAGTTCAGGAAGTCGACGGCCTTCATCACGTCGAGGCGGCCCCAGCCGCTGTACTTGTCGCGCCCGACGGGGCAGTCGGCACAACCGGTCGCGGCGTCCACGTCGTCGGCGTGCCGCTCGAGGATCTTCGTGACCTGGCCACTCGTCAGCTGAGGTTCGAGACCGAAGAGGACGGCCGCGGCCGCCGACACCTGCGGCGCCGCGAACGAGGTTCCCTCCGGCTTGTGGTAGTCGCCGTTCGCGCAGTCGGTGTAGCCCTCCGGCGAGCAGCCCGGTTGCGCCATCGCCTTCGGGAAGGTCGAGAAGATGCCGACCCCTGGAGCGGCTATGTCGACGTAGGTCGGATCCTGGTCCGAGAAGTCGGGCACGTTGCCGGAGCGGGTCAACGCGCCGACACCGATCACGTGGGGCAACGCGGCCGGCCAGCTTGCGAACGGCCACGGTGTCGTATATGCCTCGTCGGCGTTCCCGACCGCGGCGACGACGACCGCACCCTTCTTCACTGCGTATGCCACCGCCTGGGCCTCTACCTTCGAATACGCGTCGAGGGCGGGGCTCATCGGATCCCGGACGGCTCCGAAGCTGAGGTTGACCACCCGCGCACCCTGGTTGACGGCCCACCTGATGCCGGCTGCCTCGGCCTTGAGCGGGATCGTGCCGTCGGCAGCGACGACCTTGGCCACGAGGAGCTGCGAGCCGAAGGCGAGGCCGACGACACCGGCCGAGTCGAGCGCTCCTGCGATCTCGCCGGCGACGATGGTGCCGTGCCCCTGCGTATCCATGCAAGGGGTGTGGTCGACGAAGCTCTTCGCCTTCGCGATCTGACCGTCGAAGTCGGGCAACGAGCAGTCGACGCCGGAGTCGATGATCGCGACCTTCACCGAGTCGAACGACGGCGGCGTAGGCCACGCATCGAACGCGTTGTCCTGGCTCAGGTACCACTGCCGCGGGTAGTACGTGTTCGACGGTGTGAACGCCGCGGCAGAGGCTGTGGCCACGAGCGCAGCCGCCGTTGCGCCGAGCAGCGCGACTGTCAGCCTTTTCACTATCCCAAGGTAGCCGCGGCGACGCGGATCCGCACAGATCCAGCCGCGTCATTTGCCGTGGCGAGCCGGTACTGAGTCGTCACCTTCGGCTTGACGGCGAGGCGGAAGGCGCCGGTCTTCGCCGCCGGAACGACCGACCGGAACGGCACCCACGCCGTTCCGCTGCTGCGCTTCTGCACGATCAGGCCTCGGACGCCCCGCGCGACGCCGCGCAGCGTCACCCTCGTGCCGGCGGCGACCGGAGGGTTCGGTGACGGCGGCTGGAGGGACAGGACGCTGACACTGAACCACGCCGAGCGAAGACCGAGCGCCGACGCAGTGGTCGCGCCGGGGACGGAGGACGTGAGCTGGTCCCCTCGCGACAGCGACGTGAGCCTGAGTGTCTTCACGCGGCGCGAAGAGTTGCGCTTGACCGTAGCGTCGACGATGCCGCCCTTGACGCCGAGCGCGTGTCCGAGCGTCTTCGCGGTCACCGCCACCGGCCCCCAGTCGTGATAGGGGGAGATGGAGTCGTACGGATCCTTCACGGAGACGAGGTACGGCCGGCCCGGCGGGCCGAAGGCGTCCGACGCCGACTGGCTCCAGCCGCCCGTGCTCGAGGAGAAGAGCGTGTCCGCCACCGCGCCGTTGTAGAGCAGCACCTCTCCTGCGGTCAGGTCCACGGCCTGCCTTCCGGCCGGAGTCTCCGCCGAGACGCCGAGGTACGCCTGGCTGCGCCCGTCGGCGTACACATCGAAGGGAGCGGCGGCCTTCCGGCTCGCGAGCGCGTACGAGCGCGCAGCGACCGCCTGCGCCTCGAGGGCCGCGGGTAGCCAGGCCGACGGCATCTCGGCCGGCACGACGCCGTAGAGATACTGCTGGAGCGGGAGCGAGTTGATCGCGCGGAGCTTCTTGTTCACCAGGTCGACGATGATCTGGCCGCGGTAGGTGCGGCTGAGCGTGAGCCTCGAGCCTGACGCCGGCGAGAACGTCAGCGGCGGCGTCAGTGCCTGCTTCGGCTCTCCATCGACCGCAAGCGCGAGCTTCGGCGTGAGGGTTGTCTTGCCTGCGGGCAGCGTGTGGTCGACGCCGTCGCCGTCCTCGACGTCGATCGGCCTGGGGGACGAGATGGCCAACGTCTTCTTACCGTTCGCGAGCAGCACTCGGATCGAGGTCGTCGTGGTCTGGCCGAGTGTCGTCCCGGGGTAGTAGGCGGCGAGGATCTGCTCGTATCCGTAGCCCTGCTGGGCGTAGCCCTGCGCGCCCCACTGGCCCATGCCCACGCCGTGGCCGTATCCGTGGCCGCTGAGGAGGAAGAGCGCGCCGGAGCCCGCGGGCGCGACATAGGGCGAACCGGACGAACGCGCCGCGTGCGGCGCCGAGGCGAATGCGACGGCGGCGACGAGCATAGAGAGGGCGGCGAGCGAGCGAACCAGGACGTTTGGAGGGTAGACCGTCCGTCCGAAGGACATGTAAACTTCCGACCAACATTTGCGAGGCGACGGAGCCTCGGCGGCCACACAAGGGTGGCAGCCGGGGCTTTTCGCGTTCTAGGAGGGAGAATGGCTTACGTGGAAAGTAGAGATAGGGCGACTTCGGACCCGGAGACGCGCAAGGAAGTGCTCGCGGAGATCGAGTCCCGCGGCATCGAGGACGTGCTCCTCTGGTTCACCGATCTCGAGGGGCATCTGAAGAGCTTCGCGATCACGCGGGGCGAGGTCGAGGGCGCGCTCGACGACGGAATGGGCTTCGACGGCTCGTCGATCACCGGCTTCAACGCGATCGAGGAGTCGGACATGGTCGCGATCCCCGATCCCGAGACGTTCCGGGTGCTGCCCGACGGCCAGACCGCTCGGATGATCTGCGACGTCGTCACGCCGGACGGCCAGCCGTACGCCGGTGATCCGCGCTACGCGCTCCGGCGCGCGCTCGATCGGATGGAGGCGCTGGGCTTCGACACGTTCAACGTCGGCCCCGAGGCCGAGTACTTCCTCTTCAAGGACGAGAGCGGCACCGAGACGCTCGACGAGGGCGGCTATTTCGCACAGACGACCCTCGACGCGGCGACCGGCGTGCGTCGCGACACGATCCGGGCGCTCGAGTCGATGGGCATTCCGGTCGAGTACCACCACCACGAGGTCGGCCCCTCGCAGCACGAGATCGACATCCGCTTCGCAGGCGCTCTCGACATGGCCGACTTCATGCTCACGTACCGGCTCGTCGTCAAGGAGGTCGCGAAGCAGCACGGCTACCACGCGACCTTCATGCCGAAGCCGCTCTTCGGCGAGAACGGCTCGGGCATGCACACCCACCAGTCGCTCTTCACCGACGGCCGCAACGCGTTCTTCGACGAGGACGACAAGTGGCACCTCTCCGACGTGGCGAAGGCCTTCATCGCGGGCCAGCTCCGGCACGCGCGCGAGCTGTCGGCGGTCTTCGCGCAGTGGGTCAACTCCTACAAGCGGCTCGTGCCCGGCTTCGAGGCGCCGGTGTACGTCGCGTGGTCGCAGCGGAACCGGTCTGCCCTGATCCGGATCCCGCTCTACAAGCCGGGCTCCGAGCAGGCGACCCGGGCCGAGATCCGGTGCCCCGATCCGGCATGCAACCCGTACCTCACGTTCGCGGCGCTGCTGCACGCGGGTCTCGAGGGGGTCGAGCAGGGCTACGAGCTGCCCGACCCGATGGAGACGAACCTCTACCACCTCACGCCGGAGCAGCGGCGCGAGCGCGGCATCGTCTCCCTCCCCGAGACGCTCGGCGAGGCGATCGACGAGCTCTCGCAGTCGCAGCTGATGCGTAAGGCGCTCGGCCCGCACATCTTCGACCGCTACGTCGAGCTGAAGCGCAAGGAGTGGGACGAGTACCGCGTCCAGCTCACCGACTGGGAGATGAAGAAGTACCTCGCAGTCCTGTAGGTCGCGGGTACGAGTTGAATCGCGCCCTCTCCGGGTGTTGAATCGGTTCCGGTCAAACCAGGGAGGGCGCGATGCGCGTCGAGGGCTCTGTCACCGCAATCTCATGGATTCCGTCGGAGGCGATCAAGGGACTGCCGAAGCTTCCCTTCGAGCTGGGAGTCGGCCACTACGACGAGCCGCCGCCCGACCGGCTCGAGCCCGGCGATCTCGGCCGCTTGCGCGACGCCGACCGCTTCCGTGAGGCGAACCTGCTCGAGGCGTGGATCGACGTCGACGACGGTGCGATCGTCGGTGCCGCCTACCGAGGCGGAGGGCTCGTAGGCTCGACGACGTTCCGCCTCGGCCCGAAGACGCTCGTCGTCCCGGGCGTCCCGTTCGAAGTCCTGCGCACCGAGCCGGAGATCTCCGGCGACCACGCCCGCTTCGTCCAGACCGTGGGCGGCCGGGCAGGCTTCCCGGCACCGCGCCTCGTCAAGGGCGGCCCGATGTTCCGCATCCACTCGGCGACGTGCTGGACGACGCTCGCACTCACGCTGTACACGGACGGCCGCGTCGAGCACGAGGTCGTCGGCGCGAGCCCGTTTCCGCGCCACTGGGTCTACGACAACGACGGCAACATCTCCGAGAAGACCGGCACGATCGACTTCAAGTCGTGGTACCGCGAGTCGCACGGCGACAACACGCCGTGGGGCGACGAGGAGTCGGAGGCTGTGGTCACGGCGGCGGAGACCGCGCTCGAGCGGGAGCTGTCGGCGAACCTGCTGGGCGGCGGAGAGAAGCTCTACCGGCGCAAGCTCGGCGAAGGCGGCGTGCTCGTGACGCAGGGCGCGACGGGAGACACGCTCTACCTCATCCTCGACGGCATCTTCGCCGTGGAGGTCGACGGCGAGAAGGTCGCCGAGATGGGGCCGGGCACACTCGTCGGCGAGCGGTCGTCGCTCGAGGACGGCGTCCGCACCGCCACCCTGCGGGCGATCACACCGTCCCGCGTCGCCGTAATCCCGGTGGAGCTCGTCGGCGAGGGCGAGCTCGCGGCGCTCGCGAGCGACCGGCACCGCGAGGGCTGAGCCGACTGCGGCTGACATGGGCGCGGCGGGCGGCCTGCTCCGTCCGCCGCTGCGCGCATCGTTCAGACGGTATTGGGCGATTTGGGCGACTTCGCCGTCGTGATCGGTGCGTCGAGTACCAGGCGCGCGTGATGGACCGGCGGGCCGGCGGTGAGAGCGGCAGCACGATCGCGCGCCGCCTCGACTCCATCAACCCGACGCTCATCACCTGCCTTCTGCCGGCGGTTGCCGCAGTCGTCTTGATCCTCGGGCACAGGGACGGGATCTATCTCGTCGTTCCGGCGCTGATCGCTGTGCTGGTCGGGGGAGTCGTGAATGCCTGGCTCACCCTCGTGCGGCTGCCCGCATGAGCGGGCTCGCATCGCCCCTCCTCGTGCTGATCTTCGTGGCGGGTGCCGCGGCGACGTGGATGGCCGGCATCCTCCTCTCGAAGACGACGGATGCACTCGACTCGAGGCTCGGGTTGGGCGACGATCTCGGCGGGCTGATCCTGCTCTCGATAGCGGGCAGCCTGCCGGAGCTCGCCATCACGATCTCCGCAGCGGCCTCGGGAAACCTCGGGCTCGCCGCCGGAAACCTCATCGGCGGCATCGCGATCCAGACGATGGTGCTGCTCCTCTGCGACTACGCAGTCGGGCCGTCGCGACCGCTTACGTATCTCGTCGGGCGACTGACGCCCGTGCTCGAGGCGCTGCTCGTGATCATGCTCGTCGGGGGCGTCGCGATGGGCTCGCTGCTCAAGGACTCCACGGCAATCGCCGGTCGGGTCAGTCCCGCCTCGGTCGGGATCGTCGTCGTCTGGATCATCGGCCTCTACGTGATCAACCGAGCGAGCCACAATCCGCGCTGGAGCGTAAGCATGCCGGGCAGCCGACCAGGCCGGCGCCGCCACGAGCGGCGACAGCGCGAGCAGCCACATCCGTTCGCAGCTTCCTCGACCGCGCGCGTGGCAGTGCTCTTCGGACTGGCCTCCGCCGTGACGCTCGCTGCCGGAGTCGCGCTCGAGCAGAGCGGCAACGAGATGGCCAACCGGCTCAACGTGAACGGTGTGATCTTCGGTGCGACGGTGCTCGCCTTCGCGACAGCCCTGCCGGAGATCTCCTCCGGCATCGCGGCGGTACGGCTCGGGGATCACGCTCTCGCCATGGGAGACATCCTCGGCGGCAACGCGTTCCAGGTCTGCCTCTTTCTCGTGGCCGACCTCGTCGCCGGCACTCCCGTGCTCCCGTCCGCGGGCAACCAGAACGCCTGGCTCGGTGCGCTCGGCATCGGGCTGACCGCGATCTACGGCTTCGGCGTGATCATCCGTCCGGAGCACTGCCGCTTCCGGCTCGGGCCCGACTCCCTTCTCGCGCTCACGCTGTTCGCGCTCGGCATAGCGGGGCTGTTCTTCGTCCGACCGGGCTAGAAGAGGAACCTACGATAGGAACGTGCAGGCGACCGATCGCCACCTGCGGCTGCTGACCGAGACGATCGCCGCCGTCAACTCGACGCTCGACCTCGAAGAGGTGCTCCACCTCGTGGCCAACGAGGTCGCCGCCGCGCTCGACGCCGACGCGTGCTTCGTCTACCTCTACGACGAGGTCGTCGGCGAGCTCGTCCTGCGCGCCACGCACGGCACGCCGCTCGACGAGATGACGCGCCGGCCGCGACTGCGCCCGGGCGAAGGAATCACCGGCACCGCGGCTGCCGAGCGCCGCCCCGTCGCGATCGCCGCGAACGCCGACCTCGACCCACGCTGGAAGGAGTTCCCGAACCTGCCGGAGTCGGAATACGAATCGATCCTCGCGGTGCCGATCCTTGCGCGCGAGCAGCTGGCAGGCGCGCTCAACGTCCGCACGCGCGAACCGCGCGAGTTCCGGCCGGACGAGATCGAGCTGCTCCAGGCGATCGCGGGGCAGGTCGCACAGTCGATCGTGCATGCGCAGCTCTACGCCGACGCACAGCGCCGCGTGGCCGAGCTCGAGGCGCTCGCCCGCATCTCCGAAGCCGTCTCCGAGTCGCTCTACCTCGAGGAGTCGCTCGAGGCGATCGTCAAGACGACAATGGATGCGGTACACGCGACGGGCGCGGCGCTCGTGCTCGAGGACGGCCGGATCGCGTGGCCCGAGGGGCGCGCGGGCGCGCACGCCGTTCGCACCCCGCTGCGCTGGAAGCGGCGCAAGATCGGCGAGCTCGTGGCCGACCGCGACACTCGTTTCACCGACGAGGAGCGGGCACTGCTCGAGGCGATTGCCCACCACGCCGCCGTCGCGCTCGAGCACGGGCGCGCCGTGATGCGCGGCGTGCTCGCTCAGGAGATCCACCACCGGGTGAAGAACAACCTCCAGACGGTCGCCTCGCTCCTGCGCCTGCAGGCTCGGGCCGAGGGAGTCGACCCGCGCGAGGCGCTCGAGCACTCGGTCAACCGGATCCTCGCGATCGCCGCCGTCCACGAGTCGCTGACCGAGCAGCGGGAGGAGGACGTCGAGCTGGCGGAGCTGATCGACCGGCTGCGAGCGATGCTCGTCCAGGGAATCGGGGCCGGGCGAGACGTCGAGGCGCGGCTCGAGCCCGTCTCGCTCGCGGGCAGCCGGGCGACCGCACTCGCTCTCGTCTTCTCCGAGCTGCTCCAGAACGCACTGGAGCACGGCGTCGGAACCGTGCGGATCGAGCTCGCGCGGCGGAACGGCGACGTCGTCCTCGCGATCGCCGACGAGGGCTCCGGTGCCGGCGGCGCGGCGGGCGGAACGGGGCTCTCGATCGTCCGCGCGCTCGTCGCCGACGAGCTGCAGGGCACCTTTGCCTTCGCCGGCGCCCGCGCCGAGGTGGTGTTCCCGGCGTGAGGACGCAGGAGGTGCTGATCGTCGTGCGGCGCGGGAGCGACTTCCTCGTCGTCCACCGCTCGCCGGAGAACGACGCGTACTGGCACCAGATCGCGGGTGGAGTCGAGAGCGGCGAGACGTTCGCCGAAGCGGCGGTACGCGAACTGCGAGAGGAGACGGGCCTCGAGGCGGGCGTCGAGCCGCTCGACAGGCCGTTCCACTACGAGAGCGTCCACGTCGAGTCGTTCATCGTCGACGTACCGGCGGAGTGGGAGCCGACGCTCGACTGGGAGCACGACGAGTACCGGTGGCTGCCGCGCGAGGAAGCCGCGGAGCTCCTCTACTGGCCCGAGCCGGCGGCGCTGTTGCGGTCGCTGACGTGAGCAAGCTCTGGCACTTCAGCGAGGACGCGTCGCTGAGCCGCTTCGTCCCACGGGACGACAGGGTCTGGGCGATCGACGACCGTCACAGCTGGCTCTACTGGTTCCCCCGCGACTGTCCACGGGCCTGCTTCTGGGCCGTCGACACGACGACCGACGACGACGTCGAGCGGTGGCTCGACTGCGATCGCGACCGATGCGTCGCCGTGATCGAGACGGCCTGGCTCGAGCGCGTGCGAGAGGTCAGGCTCTACGCCTACGCCATGCCTCCCGCACCGTTCGACGTCGTCGAGGACGGTCGCTTCTACATCGCGTCGACGCCCGTGGACGCGATCGAGCGCGTCGAGGTGGGCGACCTGCTCGCCCGACACGCGGCGGCGGGGGTCGAGCTCCGCATCGCGCCGACCCTCTACCCGCTCTGGAACGAGGTGATCGAGTCGACACTCGAATTCAGCGGCATCCGCCTCAGAAACGCGGTGCATCCATGAGGATCCTCGTCGCCGAGGACGAGACCATCATCCGGCTCGACCTGCGCGAGTTGCTCGAAGGCGCGGGCTTCGAGGTGTGCGCCGAGGCGAAGGACGGCGAGGAGGCCGTCGAGCTATCGCGCTCCGCTCAGCCGGACCTCGCAGTGCTCGACGTGAAGATGCCGAAGCTCGACGGGATCGAAGCGGCGCGGCGGATCCTCGAGGAACGGCCGATCCCGATCGTGATGCTCACCGCGTACGGCCAGGAGGAGCTCGTCTCACGCGCGGTGGAGGCGGGGGTCTTCGGCTACCTCGTGAAGCCGTTCCGCGAGCAGGACCTCCTCCCGGCGATCGCCGCCGCGCGCGCCAGGCACGACGAGCTGCAGGCGGTCCGGGCGGAGGCGGAGTCGCTCTCCGACGCGCTCGCGGCGCGGAAGGTGATCGAGCAGGCGAAGGGGCTGCTGATGGCGAAGGAGCAGCTCAGCGAGCAGGACGCGTTCGCGCGGCTGCGGAAGGCGAGCCAGGCGTCGGGGCGCCCGCTCAAGGTGATCGCCGAGGCGGTCGTCGCAACGCTCGCCGGGGACGCGTGACCGGCGAAGAGCACCCGAATGCCGCCCTGGTGCGCCGCGTCTTCGCGGCGTTCGGCAAGAACGCCATGGCGGTCTCGGCCGCGCTCGCACGCGACGTCGTCTGGCGGGTGCCGGGGCACACGGTGATGAGCGGCGAGTACCGCGGCCGGCGCGAGGTCGTCGAATTCCTGCGCCGCACCGGGCTCGAGACGGGTGGCACCTACCGGAGCCGCCTGCACACCGTCTTCGCCGACGACGAGTGGGCCGTCGCGATCTACCGCGCCACCGGCAGCCGCAATGGGATCGACCTCGACGTCGACCAGGCCCTGGTGATCCGGGTCGCGGACGGTCTCTGGCAGGAGGTGACGGCCGCGCCGCTCGACTCCGCCTTCGAGCGTTTCTGGGCCTGAGCCGGTTCGGCGAGCCCGCCGGTCTCCTCAGGACTTCCGCGGGACGATCAGACCGTGGGCTACTGGCCGACGACCGTCGTGATCGGAACAGCGTTCGCCGGAGCGGTCACGAGCACGGGCTCGCTCCAACGGCTCATGCGTGTCAAGCCCGTCCCATGACCCTGCGTCACGACCTTCTCTTCGAACGGCAACGGCCTTCCATGGACGGGCGCATACACGGTCTCGACGAGCAAGAGCCCTCCCTCCTTGGAGGTGCCGCTGACGCCGACGGCTTTCCGGCGGGCGATCGTGGCCCGTACGACCTCCAAGTGCTTCCGCGGTAGAAGATCGGCAAGGAAGGACGCGAACGTCGCGTCGGCTGCCAGGTCCGAATACGCCGGGCTCGTGGAGGGGATCGAGATCCACGTGCCGGCGTAGTGCGCCGCTTGCGCCTGCGTGAACCCGAAGTAGCCGTGGAGGGTGAACGCGTTCCCCTGGAGGTACGCCGAGTGGCCGACCACGAGAATCGTCGCCGGGCCCGAGCGACCGTCGCTCTTGAACGTGATGTGCTGCACGCCTTGACCCGCGCCGACATCGGAAACGATGCGGACCTTGTTCGCAGGGATCGAGCTCGTGCTCACGTAGTGGACGGAGTGGCGAGCGGAGGCAGCCCGTTGCATCGCGGCGCGCAGCTGCTTCGGCGATTGCGCAGCGAGCGCGACGGCGGCCGTGACCGCAGCGGCTACGACGACGAGCACGAGAACCCCAACCCGGCCCACGGGCGTCAGCCTAGCTACGCCTGCGCTTGCTCGAAGAGCTGCTCCCAGCGCTCGAGAAGCGCGGTGAGCGCGTCCCGGCTGCGCTTGTGCGCGGCGAGCACGTCGACGTTCGTCCAGTCCTCGGCAAGCTTCGCCTCGAGCTCGGTCACCTCCGCCTCGCGAACCGCGATCTCCGCTTCGATCTGCTCGAGCGCAGACGGGCGGCGCGGCTTCGGCTTCGGCTCTGACGGCCTTCGGGCGGGCTTCGCCTGCTCGACCGCCGGCTCGGGATTCGCTCGGGCCTCCCTCTCCTCGCGCGCTCGCAGCAGCTCGGCCCAGCCTCCGTCGTAGGCGCGCAGCTCGCCGGCCTCGATCGCGAGCGTCCGCTCGGCGATCGCGTCGAGCAGCGCGCGGTCGTGGGAGACGAGCAGCACCGTTCCGGGGAACGCGTCGAGCGCCGCCTCGAGCGCCTCGCGGCTCTCGAGATCGAGGTGGTTGGTGGGCTCATCGAGGACGAGGAAGTTCGCACCCGAGGCGACCGTGACTGCGAGCGCGAGCCGTCGCCGCTCGCCGCCGGAGAGCACGGCGACCTGCTTCTCGTGCGCGTCCCAGCCGGAGAAGAGGAAGCGGCCGAGCAGGTTCTGCGCGTCCGGCCGCGAGAGGCCGGTCATCGCCTGCACGCACTGCAGAACCGAGCCGCGGGTGTCGAGCTCCATCTCCTGCTGCGAGAAGTAGCCGACCTCGACGCCGTGGCCGATGCGGACGCCTTCTCCGCGCACGAGCCTTTCGAGCAGCGTCGTCTTTCCGGATCCGTTCGGCCCGACGAGCGCGACGTGCTCCCCCCGCTCGACGGCGAACGACACTCCACCGAGGAGCAGTCGGTTGTCTCCCACGGACACGTTCAAGCCTTCCGCCTCGACGACGGTGCGGCCGCTGCGCGCGGGCTTGAGGAACTCGAAGCCGAGGCCGCGCGTCCTGCGCGAGAGCAGGGCCGCCTCGCCGGCGGCGGCGGCACGCTCCTGCTCGAGGCGGCCGATGTGCGTCAGCTTCGCCTGCGCCTGCTTCGCCTTGCTCTTCTTGTAGCGGAACCGCTCGACGAAGCGCTCGAGCCGGGCGATGTCGCCCTGGACGCGCTCGACCTCCTTCTGCGCGTGCAGCATCCGCGCGGCCTTCTCGCGCCGCCATTCGTGCCACGGGCCGGGGAAGAACGTGCCGCGGCCGGCTTCGAGCTCGAGCGTCGCCGTCGTCACGGCCTCCAGGAACCAGCGGTCGTGCGCGACGAGGATGACAGCGGCGTCGAGCGAGGCGAGCTCGCGCTCGAGCCACTCGAGGTTCGCAACGTCGAGGTGGTTCGTCGGCTCGTCGAGGAGGAGCAGATCGGGATCGCCGCCGAGGGCGCGCGCAAGCGAGGCGCGCGTCAGCTCGCCGCCCGAGAACGTCCGCAGCGGGCGGTCGAGGTCGTCCTCGGCGAAACCGAGCCCACGGACGACCGAGGAGGCTCGGTCGCGCCACGCGTAGCCGCCGGCGTGTTCGAGCCGCGCCTGCGCCTCGGCGTACCGGTTGAGCGTCGCCTGCGCGTGGTCGCCCTGCGCCATGGCGCCCTCGAGCCGACGCAGCTCCTCCTCGAGCGCCACGAGGTCGCGGGCTCCTGCGAGCACGTACTCGCGCAGCGTGAGCTCCTGCTCGAGGGGCGGACGTTGGTCGTGCAGCGCCACGCGGGTCCCCTTCGCAAACGCGAGCTCGCCGCCGTGCTTCTCGGTCTCGCCGGCGAGGATCCGCAGCAGCGTCGTCTTCCCGGCGCCGTTCGGCCCGGACAGAGCGACGCGATCGCGGCGCTCGACGGAGAACGAGACGCCGTCGAAGAGGACGGTGCCCGCGAGCTCCTTGCGCAGGTTGGAGGCGATGACGACTGCCATGGCCGCACCAGGGTAGATTCGACGCGTGCCAACGGCCAGAAGCGGGGAGCTGCGGGCGCTCGCGCAGCGCGTCGCCGACGCCCTTCCGCCCGAGGTGATCGAGGTCGTCGTCACGGGCAGCGTCTCGCGCGGCGTTGCCGACGACGCATCGGACATCGAGATGCTCGTCGTGACGGAAGAGCAGCTCTCGCTCGACGACGCGTTCGAGCTCGCGGCGGCGGCCGGACTGGAGGAGCGCGAGACGTGGGGCGATCCGGCGACACCGTCGCGGCGTGTACACGGTTACCTCGACGGGCAGTCGGTCGAGACGATCTGGTGGTCGCGGGAGCTCGCCGAGGAGCTGTTCGGGAGCGCCGGGTCGGCCGAGGCGATCGCCAACGGCGTCCCGCTGCGAACCACCGGGCTGCTCGCAGGCTGGCAGGAGCGCCTCGCCGACTATCCCGACGCACTGGCCGCCGAGCGAATCGAGAAGGCAGCGGAACGCTGGGGCGGCTGGACACCTGCGGGGCTGCTGACGGTCGTGCGGCAGGACTCTGCGCTGGCCCGCATGGAATGGCTGGTCGAGTCGGCACAGCGCATCCTCACGATCGTCTACGCGCTGAACCGCGTCCACCAGCCGACCGCGAAGCGCCTCGCCGCCCGCGTAGAGCCGCTCGCGATCAAGCCCGAGCGCCTCGCGGAGCGGATCGACGAGGCGCTCGCCGAGCGCGACCCGCGCACAGCGCTTCGAGTGATGTCCGAGCTGCAGCTCGAAACCGTCCGGCTCGCCCCGAGCGGCCCGAACGTCGACCGTGCGCGCGCGTGGCTTGCCGCCGGAGTCGACATTCTGCGTGGATGAGCGTCCTCGCCGTCGACGTCGGCTCGTCCTCGGTTCGTGCACGGCGGTTCGACGAGCGCGGCGGGCCGGCGGCAGAGCTGCGGCGGGAGGAGTACGCGAGCAGCGATCCCGCCGAGGTGGCCTCTGCCGTCCGCCGCGTGCTCGGCGGCGACGAGCCGGATGCGACCTCGTGCTTCGCGCACAGCCTCGTCGCCGTAGACGAAAGCGGGAACGCGCTCACCCCGATCCTCGGCTGGCGCGACACGCGCAGCGCCGGCGCGGCGGAGTGGCTCACGCGCAGGCTCGACGCCGAGGCGGTGCACGCGCGCACGGGCGCGTTTCTCCATCCGTCGTTCTGGCCGGCGAAGCTCGCTTGGCTCGCCGAGACGGAGCCGGAGATCTTCCGCCGCGCAGCCCGGTTCGTCTCGTTCGCCGACTACCTGCGCGGAACGGGCGAGACGAGCCTCTCGATGGCCTCGACCAGCGGCCTGCTCGACCTCACGACCCGCGACTGGGACGAGGAGCTGCTCGCGACGCTCGGGCTCGGCGCGGAGCGGCTGCCGCGACTCGCGGACGTCCGGCTCTGGAGCGACGCCGCCTGCTCGAACGCCGGCGCCGGCTGCACGACGCACGAGCGCGCGGCGCTCATGGTCGGAACCTCCGGCGCACTCCGTGTCCTGTACGAGAGCGAGCAGCCGCAGCCGAAGCCGGGGCTCTTCCTCTACCTCGCCGACGAGCACCATGTCGTGGAGGGCGGCGCGCTCTCGGACGGGGGCAATCTCT
>Ga0335083_10005680_pt1 | contig 15719 bp, 8 predicted proteins | sample Lox_Sample_42_FD_206716 | JGI IMG/M metagenome (GOLD analysis project Ga0335083, IMG submission 206716) | Soil microbial communities from Loxahatchee National Wildlife Refuge, Florida, United States - Lox_Sample_4.2 | ecosystem: Environmental > Terrestrial > Soil > Wetlands | place: USA: Florida... | reverse complement strand
GCGGTCCGGTGCCGCGGCGATCAGTGCCTGGGCGAACGGTACTGCATCGGTGAAGGGCGGGCCCGCGCTGGAAATCCGCTCCGCGCCGGAGATCTTGACCCAGCAACCCGGGACGCTGCGCGCGAGCTTGAGCAGATACTGGAACGGCTCCTGGTCCGTGCCCTCCTTCGTCGGTACACGACCCATGTGATCGATGATGAAGGGCACCGGCAGTCCGCGCAGGAGTTCGTCGTACGCGACGAGATCCACCGCATCGAAGTGCAGGTCCAGGTGCCAGCCCAAGGGCCTGATGCGTTCGATGACGCGGTAGAAATCCTCCATGTCCGGGACTCCGCCCAGGTGAGCCACGAAGTTGAAACGCACACCGCGGAAGCCGGCCTCGTGCAACTGCTCGTAGCGCGCGACATCGAATGAATCGTCGGCATTGGCTACGCCGCGATACTTGCCGCCGCTCTGCGCAATCGCATCGACGATCACCGAGTTGTCCGTTCCGTGGCAACTGGCGTTGACGAGCACGGCACGCTGCAGGCCAAGGATGTCCTGCAGTTCCTTGAAGCGCGACAGTGGCGCATCCGGTGGCGTGTAGGTTCGATCGGGCGCATACGGATAGCGATCACCCGGTCCGAAGATATGGCAGTGCGCATCGCACGCGCCCGCCGGCGGCCTGAATTTCGGGCGCCGCGTGTCAGGGTCGGGAGCTTTGCAGGTTGCAGCTGGGGTCATGCGCGGATTCGGGTGGAGCGGCTGTGGCGAGCGGCCTCGTTTGTTATCGTAACGAGGCCTCGCAACGCGCACAATGACAGGCGGCCGGTTCGAGCGATTACCGCACTCGTCCGGTGGAGAATCACATGTCAACAGACGAGTTCACTCACCTGATTGGCGGACGACTGGCGGGCAGCGATGCCCGGCTGGAGGTCATCAATCCGGCGACGGGGCGTGTGCTGGCGGCTTGCCCTTGCGCCAGCCGCGTGCAACTCGATGAGGGGGTTGCTGCGGCGCGCAGCGCGTTGCGCGGCTGGAGCGCCAGTTCGTTTGCGGATCGGGCCGCCACGATCGGCAGGATGGCCGCGGTGCTGCGCGCGAACCAGGAGACGCTGGCCGAACTGCTGACGCGCGAACAGGGCAAGCCTGTCGGCCAGTCACGCGATGAGATCGGCCGCGCCGCCACGCAGTCCGAGGGGATGGCGGCGCTCGAAGTGGCGACGGAAATCCTGGCCGAGGACGCGGGCAAGCGCATCGAGCTGCGTTATCGACCGCTGGGTGTGGTCGGGATCATCACCCCGTGGAATGCGCCGATCAATCTCGCGGCAGGACCGATGACTGCGGCTCTTTACACGGGCAACACTGTCGTGTTGAAGCCCTCGCCCTACACACCGCTTGCCACACTGCGCATGGGCGCGTTGTTGCGTGAGGTCTTCCCGCCAGGGGTTCTGAACATCCTCGCGGCAGGAGACGAGTTCGGTCAGTGGATGACCGAGCATCCAGGGATTGACAAGATCAGCTTCACCGGCTCGGTGGCCACGGGCAAGAAGGTGATGGCGGCGGCGGCCGGCACCTTGAAGCGGGTGACGCTCGAGCTCGGCGGCAATGACGCCGCGATCGTTCTGGATGATGTCGATCCCAAGGCGGTGGCGAAGAAGCTGTTCTTTGCCGCGTTCGTGAACACCGGCCAGGTGTGCATGGCCGTCAAGCGGATCTACGCGCACGAATCCATCTACCCGGCCCTCTGCGCGGCCCTGGTGGAGGAAGCCCGCCAGGCACGCCTCGGTGACGGCCTCGATCCACAGACCCAGCTGGGTCCGATCCAGAATCGCAAACAGTATGAACGGGTGGCGGGAATCCTCGAGGACACCCGCCGTTCGGGCGCGCGCATCCTCGCGGGCGGTGAGTTGCCAGCCGGTTCGGGTTACTTCATGACGCCCACTATCGTCACCGACATCGCCGAGGACAGCCGATTGGTACGCGAAGAGCAATTCGGTCCGATCATCCCGGTGCTGAAGTTCACGGACGTCGACGATGTCGTGCGGCGGGCCAACGACACGAGGTATGGGCTCGCCGGCTCAGTGTGGAGCCAGGACCCGGAGCGTGCCGCGGCCATCGCAGCGCGTCTGGAAGTCGGCACCGCCTGGGTCAACCAGCATCGCGCAACGTCTGCCACGGTGCCGTTCGGTGGCGCCAAGGAGTCGGGCATGGGCCGACAGTACTCGGTGCTGGGCCTGAAGGAGAACATGGAGCCGCAGGTTATCAGCATCCTTAAGCAGATATAACCCGCTCCACGCAGCAGATCACCTCACTGCGAAGCAGGTCGTGACCGGGCGCGTTCAGGCGAGCTGTTGACGCAAGGCGGCCCCGGTCTGCGCCGCACCGGGACCAAGGATCAGGTGGATCCGGTCCGGCTCGGGGACCGCGACGCCGCGCAGACCCAGCGAGCGCAGCGCAGGCACGTCGACCGCCGTCGCCCGGGCGACCTGGATCCGCAACCGGCTGTCCGTCACCTCGACGGATTTGATATTGGCGCGTCCGCCCAGCAGCGCCGCGATACGTCCGACGAGGCCGTCGTGCGGCGCCAGCGCAGACGGTGGGCCGTCTTGCGGTGCCGGTGCGAACAGGAGATCGTCCTGCGGCGCCACAGGCACCGCCGGCGCGCTGTGCAGCAACTCCCGGATCTCGGTGGCGACCCGGTCGGCCTCCGGCCCCAGCACGACCTGAATGGAATTCGCCGACGGCCGCACCACGCCCCGCGCACCAGTCCGTTTCAGTGCTTCCGTATCCACCGCTCCAGGATCCGACACGACAAGTCGCAGACGGGTCGTGCAGGCAGACAGCGAAGTGATGTTGGCAGGTCCGCCGAGCGCCCGGAGATAGCCGGCTGCCGGGGATGATGCGGCGGAGGATGCCGGCTGCCCGCTTCCCGAAGCCGCCGCGGAGGACTCGGGCCCGGCCGGCTCCCGTCCCGGTGTCTTCAGGTCGAAGCGCACGATCACCAGCCGGAACAGCGAGTAGTACAGCAGGAAATACAGCGCCCCCACCGGAATCAACAGCAGCGGATGCGAGGCCTTGTTGAAGTTGAGGATGTAGTCGAACAGGCCGGCCGAGAAGCCGAAGCCGAGTCGCACGTGCAGCCAGTTCATGATGACAAAGGCGCAGCCGGTGAGCAGCGCGTGCACGGCATACAGCGCGGGCGCGAGAAACATGAACGTGAACTCGATCGGTTCGGTCACACCGGTCAGGATCGAGGTCAGCGCTATTGACACCAACAGTCCGGCGACGGCACGGCGCCGCTCCGGACGGGCCGTGTGGTACATCGCCAGACACGCGGCGGGCAACCCGAACATCATCACGGGGAAGAAACCGGCCATGAACGCTCCGGCGGTCGGGTCCCCCGCGAAGAAGCGCTTGAGATCGCCCGTGGTGCCCTGGTAATCACCCAGCAGGAACCAGGCGATGTTGTTGATGATGTGATGCAACCCCGTCACGATCAGGATGCGATTCAGGACACCGTAGGCAAACATCCCCCAGGCGCCCGCCTGCAGGACCGTGCGGCTGAGCGCGTCCATGCCCTGCTCCAGCGATTGCCACTCCAGGCCGAAGCCCGCAGCGAGCATCAGGCCGGCAAAGCCGCTGGCAATGGGCACGAAGCGCCGCCCCCCGAAGAAGGCCAGATAACTGGGAAGGCGGATGCCGCTGTAGCGGTTGTACAGGGCCCCGGCGATCAATCCGGACAGGATGCCCGCCGGCACACTGAGCTTGGCGAGTTCGTGCGCCTTGTAGGCAGCCACAGCCAGATCATGAGCCGCGCCTGATGCAGGGATTCCCACGATGGTAACCGCATCCGGTGGCACCCCCATCAGGACTTCCGCTCCCTTCGTCGTGACGAGATAACCGACGACGCTCGCAAGGCCGGCGGCGCCATGATTCTCGCGCGCGAGTCCCACGGCGACACCGATGGCGAACAGCAGACCGAGATTGGCGAAGATCGCCTCGCCCGCGGCGGCCATCGAGGGAAAATTCAACAGATCGGGCTGGCCCAGCCGCAGCAACAGACCGGCGATCGGCAGTACGGCGATGGGCAGCATGAGTGCGCCGCCGATCCGCTGCAGACCGGAGAGGATCGATTTCACGTCGTCACCTCCGCTTCGCGCGCTGTTGCGAGAGCCGGCATCTGCGAAGTCACGAGAGCCCGGACGGCCTCCGCGCTCTCCTGTTCCAGCGCGACCGCCGCCAGCTTCTCGCACTCCGCCGTGTCCAGCGTGGCGATCATTGCTTTCATCGACGGGATGACGGACGGCACCATCGACAGCTCATGCAGGCCGAGACCGATCAGGATAGGCACAGCGACCGGATCCGAAGCCAGTCCGCCACAGACGGCGAGGCCTCGCTTGTGCTCGTGGCCCGCCGCAGCCACCCGAGCTATCAGACGCAGCACTGCCGGATGCAACCCGTCGAGCTGCGAAGCGAGTTGCGCGTTGCCCCGATCCATCGCCAGCGTGTACTGGGTCAGATCATTGGTCCCCACGGATAGAAAATCCACCTCGCGCGCCAACCGGTCAGCCAGCACGGCCGAGGCCGGTGTCTCGATCATCACGCCCAGCGCGGGACTGGCTGCCGGATCCGCCTGACCGCGCCGGACTTCCTCGATCACCTGGCGTACCGCCACGACCTCGGACCGATCGGTGATCATGGGCAGCAGGATGCGGCATTGTTGTATCGGTCTGACACGCAGGATGGCACCGAGCTGCTCGCGCAGCAGATCGGGTCGCCACAGGCTGGTGCGCACGCCCCGCAGTCCCAGCGCTGGATTCTCCTCCTGCGGCAACGGCAGATAGGGGATCGGCTTGTCGCCGCCAACATCCAGAGTCCGGATGGTCAGCGGTCGGCCGTCGAGCGCGGTGGCAATCCTCTGATACTCGGCCGCCTGCTCGCACTCGTCCGGTGGCGACCGGCGATCCAGAAACAGGAATTCAGTGCGCAGCAGTCCGCACCCCTCGGCGCCGTTGCGCACCGCCAGTTCCGTCTCGGCAAACGATCCGAGATTGGCGAACACCTCGATGCGCACGCCATTGGCGGTGTGACCGTTTCTGAGCGCGGCTTCCTGCTCGGCCGCGCGCTGCCGGCGGCGTGCAGCGACCTGGCTGCGCGTTTGCTCCAGGATGACCGGTGGCGGATCGAAGCGCAGCTGACCGGCTTGCGCATCCAGAATCACTGATGCACCGGCAGCGATTCCCAGCACGGCGGGCCCGGCGGCAACCAGCATGGGGATACCGATCGCAGCCGCCATGATTGCGACGTGCGAGGTGGGACCGCCCGCAGCCAGGCAGATGCCCGCTATATGGGAGGCGTCCAGTTGAGTCAGCTGTGACGGCAGCAGCTCGTTGGCGATGACGATCGTATCGGGCGGTAACACGGGAACGACTTCCGTGAGCCCCGTGAGCGCACCCAACACCCGGGATTCCAGATCCAGCAAGTCCTCGGCCCGTTCAGCCATGCGCGGATCCGCCAGCTGCCGTAGCCCGGCACCGCTGTCCCGCAGCACGCTGCGCCAGGCGAAACCCGCGCTGCGACCGGCGCGAATCAGTTCGGCGGCGCGAGCTCCCAGTTCCGGGTCCTCGAGCAGCGCCAGATGGGCCTCGGCGATGTCGCCGGCCGAGTCCGTCCCGGTCACCGTCCGCTCGAGACTCCGGCGAACGGAGGCGCGTGCCCGATCCAGCGCCTCCAGTTCCTGACTGACACCCCGGCCCTGCTCATCGACTTCGATCTCGGCGCGTGCCAGCTGATATGCAATGCCGACGGCCAGCCCGCGACTGGCTACTACGCCAGTCAGGATGCCATCCGTGGGCAGTGGCACCTCACCTGGTGAACGGCCGCTCGGCAAGGCGCGCGGTGAACTACCGCTGGGTGAGGCGCGCGGTGAACTACCGCTGGGTAAGGCGTGCGGTGAACGGCCGCTGACCTCACCCCCGATGAGTCGCTCGAGGTCCGTGACGGCGGTTTCCGCATCGGCACCCACCGCCTGGATGTTTATGGAGTCGCCTGCTCTGATGCCAAGTGACAACAGAGCCGTGGGGCTCCCGGCGTTGGCCGTGCGACCGTTCGATACGATGCTGACGTCGGCTCGCAACTTCCTGAGAGCGCGGGCCATCTGCGCGGCGGGTCTCGCATGGATGCCGTGCTCGAACGACACGCGCACGGTTCGTATCGCTACGGGTCCCGCCGATTGACCCGATAGCGGCGCTGACGCGGTGACTTCAACCTCCAGCAGCACGTCACCGACTTCAATCGGCTGGCCGACGACTCGCCGTGTGATCGAATATTCCACGCCCCCGGTCAGAATGATGGGCGTCAGCAGGCTGCGGGCGCGCTGCGCGAGCCGCTCCATCTCAAAGCTGATGAGCGGATCTCCCACGCGGACTCGCTGGCCCTGACTGACATGGGTGCGGAAGCCCTCCCCCTGAAGCGCAACGGTGTCGATGCCCACGTGCAACAGCACCTCGGCACCGAAGTCGGTCCTCACTGTCACGGCATGACGTGAGTCGGGCAGAACCGCGATGATTCCGTCGCATGGGGAGTGGAGCGTATCGCCGGTCGGATCAACGGTCACACCGTCGCCCAGCATGCGTCCCGCAAAGACCTCGTCCGGCGCTTCATCGAGTGGCGCGCTCCAGCCCTTGAGCGGCGACAGCAGGATCAGTTTGCTCGTGGCCACGAGGGCTCCAGGAGCTGAATCCAGTCGATGGCCCACATGGGATCGAGCCCGTGCTGGGTAAAGCGCAGGCACAGATCGTGTACACCGGCGCGAGGAGTGACTGTCTGCACGGGCAATTCGGTGACCGCCGGATTGTGCAGCGCCGGCGCCAGGGACAGAGCCGCAATGCGCTCGCCGTCGCAGCCGTCGAGCCGCACCTCGAGTTCGCCGGAAGCACGGTGTGCTTCGGTCACCTGGACGTTCTTGAGATCGCCGCCGAGCTGGTAGTTGAAGGGCACCTGACCGACCGCGGCGCGGATGGCGGTGACCCTGGACAGGTCGGCGTGTTCATAGATCCAGCATGGATTCATGATGTCGATGAGATAGATCGCGCGCGCACCCTGCACGGGAGCGTCGTCTTCCAGCGAGAGTAACAGTTTGTTCGTGCAACTCCTCAGCTCCCGGCTGCTGCGCCGGGCCAGAGACGGGGCATCGAGGGCGCGTCCGGTAATGCGCGCGACTACCCGTCCGGCCACAAAGGTGCCCGCCCGAATGGAACCGGCCGCGGGCACATCCAGTTCCTCCTTATATAAGGTAGCCGCGGGTCCCGGCTCGGAGCCATCGAGCGTGTAGCGGATCTCGCCTGCCGCCGCCTGGTTTGTCAGGGCAACGTGCACACGGCCTGTGTCCCATTGCATCAGTGCACGGATCTTGACGGCGAATACATCATCCGAAGCGTGAATGCCCAGAGCACGGTAGCGGGCCAACTGGGCCGGCAGACGCGCCACGAATTCCCTCCAGTCCAGTCTGTCCTGCGGACTCCAGCCGACTTCCGCCACCGCCGCGAGGCGTGGAAAGGCCATGAGTTGCACTCGCTCGATGGTACGCACGTGTTCAGTCCACAGGTTGGCCTGCAGTCCCAGGACATGCCGGGACTGCTGGGCCGACAGCGCCTTCAGTCCCGGCTCGAAGCGGTACAGAACCTCCAGGGAGATGGGCACACTCCTTCCGGGGGGCTCATCCGGCAGATCTCCCGGAAGATGGTCGAGGTACAGCGTTGGGTCCGGCGAGAGCACCGAGTCGTGTCCGCCCGCGGCCGCAGTGACGGCGCCGTCGATTCCGCGCCAGGAAGTGACCGTGGCTTGCGCCGGCAAACCCGCCTCGAGTATCTCGTCCCAACCGATCAGCCGCCGACCGTGGGCGCTCAGGAATCGGTCGAGCCGGGACACGAAATAGCCGTGCAGTGCCTTTTCGCTGTCCACACCCAACTCGCGCATGCGCTGCTGGACGCGTGGCGAGTTCTTCCACTGGTCGGTGATCACCTCATCGCCACCGATGTGGACGTACTGTCCCGGAAACAGCTGGATCACTTCGCCCAGCACCTGCTCCAGGAAGCGGAAAGTGCTCTCCTCCGCGTTGTAGAGATTCGGGTAGATGCCCCAGTCCGCGGGTACTCGCGCCGGCGCCGGCTGGGCGGCCGCCAACTTCGGATACGCCACGAGGGCAGCGGTCGCGTGACCCGGGACGTCGATCTCCGGGACGATGGTGATGTTGCGTTGGGACGCATGCGCCACGATACTTCGGACGGCTTGCTGCGAGTAGTAGCCGCCATATTGCTTCGGCTGCCCTGTCCGGGGATCCAGGTCGGCGGCCGGACCCTGTCCGGCAGGTACGCGCCAGGCCCCAACCTGCGTGAGTCGTGGAAAGCGCTTGATCTCCAGGCGCCACGCCTGATCGTCGGTGAGATGCCAGTGCAGCGTGTTGAGTTTGTGCAGGGCCATCCAGTCGATCAGCTGCAGGATGTCCTGCTCGGACTGGTAATGACGCGCCGAATCAAGCATCAGACCGCGCCAGGGAAACCGCGGGCCGTCCACGATGCGCATCGCGGGCAGTTCGATTGCCGCAGTGGTTTCAGGGACCGATGGCCCGGGCCGTGATGGGCTGGAGTGCAATGAGTCGGGCTGAGCGGTGCTCAGCTGCCACAATGTCACCGCCGCATACAGGAGGCCGCGAACATCCGAAGCCGATGCGCGGACGCCGACGGGTGTGATGTCGAGCGTGTACCCTTCCGGGCTCGGCATGCTGCCCGCCGTGTCGTGAGTCGAGGTCAATTCAAAACGGATACGACCCCCGGGGAGACTCGAAGCATCAGAATGACTGGTCGGGCTCGCGGCATCAGGTCGCGTAGCAGCGCTCGCGGCATTGGGTCGCGTAGCAGTGCTCGCGGCATCGGGCCCATGGGTCACTGACAGACGGATGCCCGGAGAAGCGGCGAGCAGATCGGCGAAGTAGAGCGCCACGCGCCGGGCTTCCGAATTCGATTGGCTTACGATGCGTGTCTGTGCGCTGATCCTGAAGGAGCCCTGCCCCGCGATGACGGAGGCAGGCAGAGGAATGACATTCGGATCCACGGCGCACGCTGGTTGTGCCGACAGGACTGCCAGTACCAGCAAGGTGGCCCATGGTGCGCCGTGCCGTACTGGCAGATCGAACGGGCGGTTCACTTCCGATCCTTCGACGCCAGCCGTCCGGCCAGGTAGGCGCGCAGGCGCGCATCGTCCTCTGCAGAGATCCTGCCGAGAATGCCGCGACGCTGCTCTGGAATGTGCCCGGTCGCATCCGCCTGCTCCCCGAACACATAATGATCGAACAGCGCCTTCCAGGCTGCCCGGGTCGCGGGCGGTAACGAGCGCAGGTTGAGAATGGCGTGGATCAGGCTGTCGAACCCCGTGTTCACGCCCGTGTTGCCACCTTCCACCGCATGCCACCAGTAATTCACCAGCACGTTGAAGGGCTCGAGCGACTCGACGTGATGCCACCACAGCGGCGGGATGTAGATCGCATCTCCGGCGGCGAGATCGGCTGTGACCGCGGAGGCCAGTGCCTGGCGAAAGCGCGGAAATCGTTCGTAGTCGGGTGCATGCAACTGCACGAGACTCATTGGCGCGCCGGTGGGCGCGTAGTCCAGCGGACCGATGTAAAGGTTGACGATCTGCTCGGGTGGAAATAGCGTGAAGCGCCGCTTGCCGCTGACGACACAGCCGATGTTGTTCCACTCATCGAGATGGGTCGGCGTGGTGATGGCATTGCCCAACCAGATCCGCGGCTGTACGCCCCCGTCGAGCACCGACAGGGCATTTTCCGCAGTCATTCCCGGCAGGCAGTCGGCGATCAGCGCGCTCTGCGCGGCGACGGCGGGCGAGCGCGGGAATCCGGCATAGCGCTGTACCTGTTCGGCGACTGCGGTAACGGGCAGCCGGTTGCGGATGAAATTGAAGCCATCGAGCGAGGGGTTGTAGAAGATCTTTCCGGCCACCTCCGGCGGCGTCATGATCGCATCCACGAGCGCGCCACTCTCGAAGCGGTGCAGATACTCGACGAGCGCCTGCGGTGAACGACGCCCGGCTTCGACCAGAGGCCACCGGTCGACCAGACCGCGCAAGACGGCCGGTTGCCCGGAGGTCAGCACCTCGGCACGCAGCAGCGCCTCGTTCGGATGATTCCATTCGGCTATGGGACGAAGTGCGCTCTGCATGGGGCAAATCGTTGTCGGGGCGGGCGCGCCGGACTTACCAGAAGTAGATCTGCAGCGCCGGATCGCTGCGGCGTGGAGCGATACGCCCGAGAGCCTCGCCATGGCTCGGGTAATTCGCGGCGCTGCGCCCGAGCAGATCATCGATCTCCGCCATGCTGTAGCGGTTCTCCTGGGTGCTCGGGGCATGCAGTGCCGCGGGATCGGGGAAGATGCCCATGCCGGCCATGATCGCGTACCAGGAGAACACCGGATAGCCCTTGCCGATGGCCTGCTGGCGCACACCCGCGGCAATGCTCTTGCCGGCCATCCACAGCGAGTAGAGCTTCTTCAGGTCATCGGACAGATTGAGGTTTGCGGCATTGGCACGCCAGTAATCCGTGTCGCGCCGCGTGTTCGTCTTGTAGTGCGTGACGATGTAGTCGCGAGTTCCCTCGAAGTGCTCGTTGACACGCCGATTGAAGAGCGCATGCGCCTCCTCTCCCAGATCGCCTCGCTCCAGGAATTCGACGAATGCGGCGGCGGTCTGCTGGATGAACAGCAGCGCGGTAGCCTCCAGCGGCTCGATGAACCCCTGCGCCAGACCGACTGCCAGGCAGTTGCGATTCCAATGCTGAGTCACGCGCCCGATCTTCATTTTCAGATGACGTGCCGGGACGTCCGAATGGAGCAGCCCCAGGTGCCGGCGCAGTTCCGTTTCGGCCGCATCGGGCGTGCAGAACTGCGTGCTGTAGACATAACCGTTGCCAAAGCGGTTGGTGAGGGGAATCTTCCAGGCCCAGCCGTGCTGCAGGGCCGTGGAGACGGTCTCGGAAGGAATGGATTCCCCGAGCGGCGTGGGGATCGCCACCGCCGCATCATTGAACAGGTTGTCGGCGAAGCTGATGAAAGGCGTGTGCAACGCTTTGTCGATGAGCAGGCCAGCGAACCCGCTACAGTCGACGAACAGGTCGGCTGTGATCGCCCCTGCCTCGGTGGTGTGCACCGCGACGATATTTCCCTGCTCGTCGAGCGTCGCGTGCGTGACGTGACAGCTCTGGTAGCGCACGCCCCGCTCGAGAGCCTTCTTCTGCAGGAATTGCCCGAGCAGTAGCGCATCGAAGTGATAGCCGTGCCAGATGTCGAAGGGAAAGCTCTGTCCCGCCTTGGGTGCGCGCCGGTCCGCCGCGAGCCGGGCGGCGATGAAGAACCGGTCAGGATGAGCATGCACATCGGCGCCGTTCACACGAGCCTCCACGTTGTGCACGAACTGCGTCATCGTCAGGTTGTCCAGCATCGAGGCGAACGGGTGGAAGTAGCGCTCGAAGCCGGGCTTCGTGGACCACCCCGCGAAGGAAATCCCGCACTTGTACGTGGCATGGCAGGCGGGCATCCATTCCGCCTCCTCGATGCCCAGGCTATCGAAGAAGCCTCGCAGCCACGGCGTGGACCCCTCCCCCACGCCGATGATGGGAACTCCGGGCGATTCGAGCACCGTGATCTGCACGCCGCGCTCGACCAGGGAACGGGCGAAGGTCAACGCAGTCATCCAGCCGGCCGAGCCACCACCGACTATGACGATCCGGCGCAGGGGCGGCGGGCCCGCATGCCGGCTCCGGCCGGTCTCCGGGGTGTACCTGTGGTTGAACAACGTGGCCGTCATGAGCGATCCCGCCGTGGCCCCGGGCCGGCAAGGGCCCGGGGCCGATCGTACCGCAAGCGCTGTCCGGCCTCGTCAGAACTTCGCCCTCAGGGTCAGGTAATACTGCGCGCCATTCTTGTAGAACGCGCGCGGCTGATCGGTATTGAGCGCGTAGTACTTGAGGGTCGGATTGTTGAGATTCTCCCCGTCCAGGGCCAGGGAGATGTTGTTGTTGAACGTGTAGACCAGCGATGCCGCCAGGTTGCCGATGGCATCCTGCGAGAAGGCGGAGTTGCGATCCAGACCGCTGAAGAACGCGGAGCGGTATGTGTACGAGACACGCGCGCTGAGGTGCTTGTTCTCGAAATACCCACTCACGTTGAACGTGTTCTTCGACGTTCCCACCAGCCGGTCGTCGCCATTCGTCACCAGCGACGTCTGCTTGCCGTCCGCATAGGTATAGTTGCCCGCAACGCCGAAGTAGTCGAACAGCGATTGCTGATAGGCCACCTCAAAGCCCTGAACCCGGCCCTTGGCATTCACCGGCACCGTGAGCAGGTACGGCACTTCCGCACCCTGCGGGAACTGGCTGCTGTACGTCAGGTAGGTCTTCGTGGCCGTGCCAAAACTGACGTAATTGCGCAGGTCCATGTAGAACAGACCGGCTGACAACAGCGAACGCGGAGCGAAGTACCATTCCAGTCCGGCATCGACATTGGTCGAGCGGATCGGCTTCAGATCCGGGTTGCCGCCGGAGCCGCTTCCCGTGTTGCCTGCCGCGCCGGGCGGGGACAGGTCGGTGAACCCCGCCAGCGAGGAGTAGTCGGCACGCGTCATGGTCTGGGACACCGCGAACCGGCTGACCAGCTCGGGAGTCAGATCCAGTTTGAAGTTGGCGCTCGGCAGCACGTCGTTGTAGCTGTTGTTCACCGGGATCCCGATGAACGGACCGAAAGCGGAAGTCAGCACCGCGCCCGGCGTGGACGCATCCACCTGGGTGTAGGTCACCACGTGCTCCTCGGTGCGGACGAAGCGCACGCCGACATCCGCCGCCCAGTTGGACCCTTTGAAGTCCGCCTGCACGTAGCCGGCCGTGTTGCGCTCGCGCACGTCGAACAGGTACTGGTAGTACTCGCGCGCCAGGGGATCGCGATTGACATTACCCGGGCCGTCATAGACGGCGAGCTGGGCCGGAGTCCAGTACCAGATGCCGGTCGGAATGTTGCCGCCAAAGGTGTTGAAGTTGCTCGGATAGGTGCTGAAGGTGGACGGGTAGTTCGCGGTGTTGCTGCCCGTGGCGCTCGGACCCTGGGCGATCGCGTTGTTCGATGAACGCTCGTGGGTCTGATACCGCACACCGAACTGCAGGTCGGTCCACGCTCCGTTGTTGACGTTGTAGGTGGCGTCGATCTTGGCCCACTCCTCCTTGTCCTTCACGTCGACGTTCTGCGCGCCGAAGATCCAGCCGAAGGTCACGGGCGTACCGCCTGCGAAGGGCGTCGTGTTGTTGGTGTTGCCGAGACCGAAGTCAGGTCCCGAGCCGACACCGTGCAGGCTGAAGCTCGCACCGCTGCCCAGGCCGGGATTGGTCTCGGAGACATCCTGCGTCGGGGTCTTGCCGTCGCCCTGCGACCAGCCAAGCTGCCCCTGGAAGGTCAACTGCTCGCTGGCGCGCCACTCGCTGTCGAGATTGATGAAGCTCGCCGTGGCGCTTTCATCGGGACGCGAGATCTGGTCGTAGACACCATACAACGTGCCCGGAACACCGGTGAAGTTGGCCGAGGTCAGCGTGCCGTTGGTCACGGTGTAGCCCGGGTCCGGGCCCTGGCCGTTGCCGAGATTCACGAAGTGCGTCAGCCATTCCAGGTAGTTGCGGTTGTAGTTGGTGGCGTCGAGCTTGGAGTAGAAGCCCGACAGGTCGAATTTCAGATCGTCGGTGGGCTTGAGCTCCAGATCCACCAGACCGCCCTTGCGTTCGCGCTTCTGCTCGAAGAACGCCGCGCCGATGTCCTTGGGATACCAGACGTTGGCGAGGTCCGGATGTGCCTGGGCCACCGGGCTGCCGGGAGCGATCTGCTCATAGCCCAGCAATTCCACGCCATCGCGGCGCAGATGACGGGATTCCCAGAACGCCTGCGCCAGAACGCCGAACGTGCTGTCATCGTTCTTCCAGTTGACCAGGCCGTTGAACTGACCGTCGGTCTTGGATGGCAGGTCCGCGTATACGGCGCCAACCGCCCCCTCGAGGGTGAGCGGCTTGCCGAAATCGAGCGGCTTGCGGGTGATGATGTCCACCGAACCCGCGACGCCGCCCTCCACGAGGGAGGCCCGCGAGCTCTTGTGGACGACGATCTGGCTCACCAGTTCCGAGGGCAGGAGCGTATAGCTGACGCTGCGTCCGACTTCGGTGAGCTGGGTGAGCACGAACCAGTCGCCGGCGGCCACTCCATGTCCGTTGACCAGGGTCTGTGTCAGGCTGGGGTTGGTGCCACGCATGCTGACCCGGTCATTTTCATCGAAGCCACCCTCGTCCGCGCTGGCCGAGCTGGTGGAGACACCCACTACGCGGGTGAGCGAGTCGGCGACGTTCTTGTCCGGCATCTTGCCGATGTCCTCGGCACTGATGACCTCCGTGATATTGGTCGAGCGGCGCTTGGCCTCGAGGGACTGCTCCACCGAGGCGCGAATGCCGGTCACGAGCACTTCCTGCAGGTCGCTGTCCTGGGCGCCCTGGGTGGGACCCTGGGCCGCGTCCGCTGCGTGGGAATTGCGCCCGAACAAGGCGATTGCGACTGCCGTCCCGATCAGCGTCGACCTTGCGATTCTCATGATGTGCTCACCCCACTGTTATTTGTCGGGCGCCTCGGGCGCCCCGCTCCCATTCCCCAAGTTCCCTGGCGTGCCTCGCACGACGGCCCGCCGGGGTTGCGTGTCTCTTGGGGACCACTTACGTGCCAATATAGTACCACTGTGAATCAAATGCGAGTCTGTTTGCATACCAATTCACCGATTGGATCAGATCATCCGGTAAAACAATTACTTATAAAATCTACACAAGCCCGATGGACACCAAGTGGTACGATATTGGTAGTATGTGGTCGGCGCTGACCACTCCAGGAGTACCGGTTTGAGCTCCCTGTCGACTACCGTGGGACCGCTCGATGAATCGAGCAGCCAGCCGCTGTACCAGCAGCTGCAGCGGGCATTGCGCTCCGCGATGGAAAGACGACTGCTGGGCCCGGACGATGCTCTGCCGGCTGAGCGCGACCTGGCGACGGAATTCGCGGTCTCGCGCATCACGGTGCGCAAGGCCATCGACGGTCTGGTGAACGAGGGCCTGTTGGTCAGGCGGCAGGGATCCGGCACATTCGTCGTCGCGCGCGTGGAGAAGAACTTCTCCAAACTGACTTCGTTCTCGGAGGACATGCGCGCCCGCGGCCGCACACCGCGCAGCGTGTGGCTGCAGAAGTTGGAGGGCACCGTGTCTCCCGAGGAAGCACTCGCGCTGCGCTCCAGTCCCGGCACGCCGGTCTACCGGTTTCACCGTATCCGCTTTGCGAATGACGTGCCCATGTCGCTCGAGTACGCGACCGTGCTCGCCTCATCGCTGCCGTCACTCGATGCGGTCGAATCCTCGCTCTACGAGGCACTGGAGCATGCGGGCAATCGTCCGGTGCGCGCGTTACAAAGGCTCCGGGCCGTGCTGTTGAACGGCGAACAGGCGAAGCTGCTGCAGGCGAAGGAGAAGGACGCCGGATTGCTGGTCGAACGACTTGGATTTCTCAAGGATGGACGTGCCGCGGAGTTCACTCAGTCGTACTATCGCGGCGACATCTACGACTTCGTCGCCGAACTCAGTATTTCCTCGTGAGCAGCTCGGTCGT
>Ga0335083_10005679_pt1 | contig 15719 bp, 8 predicted proteins | sample Lox_Sample_42_FD_206716 | JGI IMG/M metagenome (GOLD analysis project Ga0335083, IMG submission 206716) | Soil microbial communities from Loxahatchee National Wildlife Refuge, Florida, United States - Lox_Sample_4.2 | ecosystem: Environmental > Terrestrial > Soil > Wetlands | place: USA: Florida... | reverse complement strand
CCGACGGCGCACGAATTCCGGCCATTCTGCTCGCGCGGCTGCCGCGACCGCGATCTCATCAATTGGGCGGACGAGCGCTATTCGGTACCAGTTAAGCCCGACGACGACGAGGACGACGGCCCCGATCTGGATGGCTAGGGCGCCCGGCGCCGCGCAATTTTAAGCATCATTAGAGGTGGACAGGGCCGGGACGCCATGCTTATAGCGCTCGCTCTTCGCCCGGCGTCCTGCCGGCGGCGAACCCGTGCCCGGGTAGCTCAGTTGGTAGAGCATGCGACTGAAAATCGCAGTGTCGGTGGTTCGATTCCGCCCCCGGGCACCACATATTTTATATTTCAAAAACAATAAATTAGAACGATTTCTCGTTTGAGAAATTGTGCCTGACTTTCCGGCGCTTTGCGGATCGGCGGGCATCTGCCGCCGAGCTCAGAGACGCGCTCCGTGAGCGCGCAGCGTTTCGGCGACGCGTGCTTGGGCGAGGTTCAGTGGATCGCCCTCCCCCATCAGCGCAAAGCTGCCGCCGAGGGCAAAGCTGCAATGGCCATGGACGGTGGCGATCAGCGAGCGTGCGAGGCGAACGGCATCGGCCTCTGCTTCTTCCGGAAGGGCTGCTTCGATCTCACGCACGATGATGGCAGTGAGGTGCGTGCGCTGCTCCACCAGTGCCTCCGGCATATCCATGCCTTCCGGCAAGCGATGCTCGTAGATCGCCGCCCAGAGGTTGCGGTGGGCCGTCGCAAAATCAAAATAGCCCTGCACCAGAGCATTAATCCGTTCCGCGCCAACGGCGTTCTGCAAACTATTCTCCAGCCATTGCGCCCAAAGCGTGAAGGTCCGGCTGTTGATTGCCATCACCAGCCCGTCGACATTGCCGAAGACATGCATGATCGTGCCGACCGAATAGCCGATGCGTTTCGCGACTTCCCGCGCAGAGAAGCGGCTGTAGCCCACGTCCGCCATCAATTGCTGGCTAGCCTCAAGAATGAGCGCTTCCAGTTCATCCCGGCCATGATCCGATCGCCTGCCCATGTCCGCGCGCTAGCTCATAAATTGAACACTGTCTAATTTTATAATTGCACAGTGTTCAATTTTAGATTACGCCCACGTCATCCGAATTGGGGGGTAGCGCCATGACGCTGATATTGTTCGTCGCCATTCTGGTTCTCGGCTTCTTGCTCGCGGACACCCGCAGTCGGCTGTCGCGGCTCGAGCGCGAGACCGAGGACCGACGCGATGCGGAAGCCACCGAGCGTTGGCAGAGCATTTCCGCGCCCTCGAACCCCGCTGAGGACGACCGTCAATCCTATCACGGACCTGCCCGCATTGTAACGCAAGAGCAGGTGGCCGAGAGGGTTGCGGAGCCGGAACTCCCGGCTCTCACGACCGCGCCGGCGGACGAAATACCTGCAGAGCCCGAAAAGCTGCCGGTCGAACCGGAAACACTCCCGGCACCCACATGGGAGGAAGCGGGCGCGGTGGAAGACGATCGCTCGCAGGCGACGGGCTTCGAGGATTTGTTCGGCCGCCGTCTCCCCATTTGGGCTGGTGGTGTCACCCTGCTCGTCGCAGCCGTTTTGCTCGTCAAATATTCGATCGACGCGGGTCTGCTTTCCCCTTGGGTGCGCGTGACGCTCGGCCTCATCTTTGGCACCGCGCTAACCGCCGGAGCTGAATTGGCGCGCAAGATGGAACGCTTCGTCCAGGACGATCGCGTCGCCCAAGCTCTCGCCGGTGCCGGCATCGGCAGCCTCTATGCCGCGACGCTCGCAGCCAACAGCCTCTATCATCTGGTGACGCCCGGCACGGCCTTTGTCGGTCTCAGTGCGATCACCATATTCGCCATGGGCCTTGCCCTGCGCTTCGGCATTCCCTGCGCCGTGCTTGCTTTGGTCGGTGGCCTTGCCACGCCCGCGCTCGTTCAGAGCGGCGCGCCCAACATCCCGTTGCTCAGCGGCTATCTCGCCATGGTCATCGGTAGCCTCACTGTCCTCTCGCGCCGCCAGCGCTGGTTCTGGCTGGGTGCCATGGCGCTGGCCGGGGGCATGGGCTGGACCGCACTCATCATTATCATGGGCGAGCTCAGCCAGTTCTCGCTCCTCTCGATCGGTTTGCTCGTGCTGCTGCTCGGCATCGCCTTGCCAGTCGTGACCGCGAACGAGGACCGAGGTCGCATTTTGCGCGCGGTGGCGGCCGCTGCGGCGTCGCTGCAACTCGCGTTGCTCGTATCGCAGGGCGGCTATGATGCACTGAGCTGGGGCCTCTATGGGCTGCTCTCGCTCGCTTTTCTGTGGCTGACGCAGCGCGTGCCGGTGCTCCGCCCGATGATGGTCCTGCCGCTCGGCGTCAGTCTCGTCCTTGCTTACCTCTGGCCGACGCCGTCCGTGGAGCTCTTTGTGGGAGTTGTCAGCGGCGTTGCCCTGATTTTCGGCGGCGGTGCATTGTGGCGGCTGTGGCGTCCCGGCGGATCGATCGTCGAGGCAGGGCAGCTCGCGGCAATCGGCATCGGCGGCTATTTCGTGACCCTTTACCATTTCCAAGCGTCCGACATTGTCCGTGCCTTGCTCGGTATCGCCTTCACGGCGCTTCCCGCGTTGGGCGCTGCGCTCGGCTGGCGTTCCGCGAACCGACAGGCAGACAAGCGCTTTCCGCTGCTCGCGCTCGCTTCAGGCTTCCTGCTCATCTGGGCCACCCACTTCGCGTTCGACGACTGGCTCCAGCCGATTGCCATGGCCGGTGTCTCGGTCGCGCTGTTGCTGGTCGCTCGTCTGTCGGGTGACCGGCGCGTCTCCAACGGCGCGCTCGTCTATCTGAGCGGCGCGTTCCTGCTGCTGATCGGGACAGGTATCCTCAATGGTGAAATGGATCGCCTCGGGCAGGTCGCAATGCTCCGGCATCCCGGTCAGGCCTTACTGCGCTGGGGGCTGCTTGCCCTGATCTGGGGTGCCTTCGCCTGGCGTTACACCCGTTCCGTGATCGGTTGGATCGTCGCCGCCATCACGGCTGCACTGGCTTATGGCTTCGCCGCACAGATCGTTCCGGCTGAATGGCTCGCCATCACCGCAACCACTGGCCTGTTTGGCCTGGCGCTGATTGCACGCCGGCGCTTCGCGGATCAGTTGGCACCGGCGATGATCACCCTGGGCGGCATCACGTTGCTCTGGATGATCGCGCCGATCGGCCAATGGTTGCAGCACGGGATGGAATCGCTCGCAGCGATACCGATGCTTTCCCGCGAACTTCCGGATGCCGGCCTCGTCCTGCGCCGCCTGATCGTTCCGACGCTGCTCGGTGGCCTTTCCTTCTGGATGCTCCGCAACAGGGTCAATGCCAGGCTATCGCATATGGCCCAGGCGGTCATCGCGCTGCCCGCGCTGGTCGGCGTGCATTGCCTCTACAAGCTGGCGTTCGCCATCAATGACGCCGATCGCTTCATCTCTCTGGGTCTTGCCGAGCGGACGCTGTGGGAGGCGCTGCTGATCGGCGCTGGCCTTGCAATGTGGCGCTGGGCGAAGGACCGCCAAGCAGCGCTTCTGCTCGCCGGGCTCGGCCTCGTGCACAATCTGCTCTATTCGCTGATCTTGCATGATCCGTTGTGGAGCGCGCAGGCCGTTGGCCCTTGGCCGATTGCGAACCTGCTGCTGCCGGCCTTTGCCATCGCCTTCGCCGCGCCCAGGGTCATCGGCTCGATCATGCCCGAAATAGAGCCCCGGATCGCGCGAGGCGCCGCCGCCTGGCACATGATCGTGATGCTGGTCTTCGCTTATGCGAGCCTGCGCCAGCTCTTTTGCGGCAGCGTCTTCACCTTCGCGTCGGTCGGGGAGGTCGAAAGCATCTTCTGGTCGGTACTGGCCATCGTCCTCGCCATTGGCTGGCTGCTCTGGGGCATTCGCCAAGGTATGCGCAGTTGGCGCATCGGCTCCCTGGCACTCATGCTGGCCGCCATCGCGAAGGTTTTTCTGATCGATGTCTCGGGCCTTGAGGGACTGCTGCGCGTCGGGTCGTTCCTTGCGCTGGGCTTCAGCCTGATCGGGATCGGCTGGCTCTACAGCCGGTTCCTTCGCAGCGATCAGGTCGTCTAGCTCACGCTCACCTCGTGCATGCCGTCTTCCCTCCGCTGAAGTGCGAGCTTCACGCCAAGAAAGCGCTCCACGCCCTCGCAGGCGCTCAGGAAATGCTGACCCGGCTTGACCGTCGTGAAGGTGCCGCCCCGCGCCAGCGCGAACGGCAGCACGAGCTGATCCTGCAGATAGGGCCCAGTGAAGGCTGACGAGGCCTGATAGCCCGCCATGCGATGCGCGGCGGTCTTGGCCAGCGATTGTGCCGAGACGCCAAGCTGGCCGAAGCCAGTGACGATCTCGGTTACATGCTCATAGTCCGCCTGCAGCAACAGGGCATTGCCCGGCCCATCACCCTGCGGCAGCTGACGCACGGCGTAGGCTTCTTCCGGCCAGTCCAGGAAAGAACGCGCGGTCTTGATTTCGCGATCGGCGATGTCGAACGGTAGGCCGGCAAACAACGCCGTGGCGGACACGCCTCGCAAGGCGCCGCGGTCGATACAGTCGATCGGCTTCAATGGGGCCGGCACGATCTCCACCTCGATCCGACCACCGCCGCGCGGATAGAACCCGTGCCGCACCAGCCGCGCTGAGACAGTCGGCCCCATGCGGTTGACGATCGGCAGGAAGCAGCGCTCGATGAACTCGAACGGCGGCGCCATCATGTTGTGGGTGCCGCCCTCCAGCACCAGGTGCGAAGGGGCGTCAGCCATGATCAGCGGCATCAGGATCGTTTGGAGCACAAGCCCGGTGCTGCCAGCTGTCCCCACTGCGAACTGATAGTCACCGGCCACGGCGCGGCCAGGTCGGAACGTCAATTCGGTCGAGCCGACGCTCAGCCCCTGGCATTCGGCATTGCCGATGACGCAGGCGGCCTCGATCGCCGTCACATGCTGGCGCATGAGGCCCGGCTTCTCACGGCGCCCGCGGATATTGGTGATCTGGAACGGCTCGCCGGTGACGAGCGAAAGCGCGCACGCATTGCGCACGATCTGGCCGCCGCCTTCGCCTTCCGAACCATCGATAATGATCATGACTTCCCCCAGGGTCATGCGCGTGAAGGAATCACCCCTTCACGCACACCACCTGCTTCAATGTATGGACGATCTCGACCAGATCGGCCTGTGCGGCCATCACGGCTTCGATCGGCTTGTAGGCCTTGGGCGTCTCGTCGATGACGCTCTCGTCCTTGCGGCACTCGACGCCCGCCGTATCGGCGATATGCTCGTCGAGCGTGACCTTCTTCTTGGCCTCGGTCCGGGACATGACACGGCCCGCGCCGTGGCTGCAGCTCTCGAACGCCTCCTTGTTGCCAAGGCCGCGCACGATGAAGCTCTTCGCACCCATCGAGCCCGGGATGATGCCCATCACGCCCTTTGCCGCGCGCACCGCGCCCTTGCGGGTCACGAGCACATTCTCGCCGAAGTGGTTCTCGCGGGTCACATAGTTGTGATGGCAGTTCACCGCTTCGAGCTCGGCGTCGAAAGGCTTGGCGATCTGGGTGCGCAGCGCCCGGATCACATTGGTCATCATCATCCGGCGGTTCAGCGCCGCGAAATCCTGCGCCCACTCGACCGCCTCGACATAGTCGTCGAAATGGTCGGTCCCTTCCGGGAAATAGGCGAGGTCCTCGTCGGGCAGGTTGATGAACCACTTGCGCATGTCCTGCTTCGCAAGCTCGATGAAGAAGCTGCCGATCGCATTGCCCACGCCGCGCGAGCCCGAGTGGAGCATGATCCACACGCGCTGCTCGGTATCAAGGCAAAGCTCGATGAAGTGGTTGCCCGTCCCCAGCGTCCCCAAGTGCACGAGGTTGTTCGTGTTCTTGAGGCGTGGGTATTTGGCCGTGATCCGGTCGAAGCGCTCGACGAGCGTCGCCCAGGCCGCCACGATCTCCGCCGGCGGGTCACCCCACGAACCGACATCGCGTCCGCCGCGATTGACGCTGCGCCCATGCGGCACGGTGCGCTCGATCGCCGAACGGATGCCTTCCAGATTATCCGGAAGATCGCTCGCCATCAGCGAGGTGCGCGCCGCCATCATGCCGCAGCCGATATCGACGCCGACCGCCGCCGGGATCACCGCGCCCTTGGTCGGGATCACCGAGCCTACAGTGGCGCCGATACCGACATGCACGTCCGGCATGGCCGCCACATGCTTGAAGACGAACGGCATCTTGGCCGCCTTGGCGAGCTGCTCGCGCGCCTTGTCGTCGACCGGCACGCCGCGCGTCCACATCTTCACATGCACGCCGCCCTCGACATGCTGGACATCAAAAGTCTTCGTCTCGGTCATCATCGACCTCCTTCATTCTTCATGGTGCCGGCGACGAGGCGTGGCGAGACATTTTCACTGAGCTATCCGGTTCGGGTGATCCGGAGGCGGGGTCGAACCGCCGACCTCCTGCCTTAAAGGCAGGCGCTCTAACCCATGTAGTCCCGCCGGCATTCGCCGACTTCGTGTTCGCGGTGCCGGCGACGAGGGGAGGTGGGACATCCCGGATTTCTCCGGGGCGGACTCGAACCGCTCGGCCTTTCGGCCTTTACCGATGTAGTCCCACCGGCATTCGCCAGCGTGCAATTTGGTCCAGGGCGACGAGGTGTTTGACAGACACTCTCTGCCCTTGCGGGCAGTCCCAGTCCTACCGTTAGACGACAGACCGATTGGACGGTCCGGCGGGATTCGAACCCGCATCTGGGGCGTGACAAGCCATGTAATCCGTCAGGCATTCGCCTTGGATTTTTCAAATCTCGGTCATGGCGACGAGATGTTCGTGAAACAGCTTCATGCTCTATCCAACTGAGCTACCTGGCCAAAGCCAGGGGCGGAATCGAACCGCCGACCCTGAAGTCCGATGTAGTTCCACTGGCATTCGCCATGATGTCTTCAATACCGGTCACGGCGACCAGGATTGGGAAAGACCGTCCCGAGGGACTGGTGCTCTACCGGACTGAGCTACTGCCCGTTCCCGGGCAGGCGGGATTCGAACCCGCGACAGCCACATTACCAATGTAGTCCTTCCCGGCATTCGCCGTGATGTGTCTTTTTTGGGGCCGTGACGACCAGTGACGGTGAGACGGCGGTCCTTAAGCTACGTTCCAGCGGCGGGATTCGAACCCGCATCTCCTCAGCCCGGCTCCGGTTTTGGCCATTGCCGGACTGAGGCGCTTTACTCGTCGGACCTGGCTGTGGAGGTGTAGTCCCACCAGCATTCGCCACGGCCCTTCTTGTTTCAAATCTCCGTCTGCTTGACGATCTCGACCCAGTCGCGCGTTTCGCCGGAGACGAACCGCGCAACGCAATCGAACACCGCGTCGGAGAAGCCCCCGACATTCAGGATCTCCGGCCGCCCCGACGCCTGCGTGGCGCCGTAGGGCTGGATGTCGATGCAGACGAGCTTCGCCTGCGGGTTGCGCTTCACGATCTTCGCCCACTCGGCCATCGTCGCCGTGGCACCAGCCCGGGTGGCATCCACCCAGGACTCGTTGTCCGAGACGATGACGACCAGGTCGACCGCTGCCTTCTCCGCGTCCAACTGCGCCAGCGGAGCCGAGACATTCGTCCCGCCACCACCGATCGCCGCCAGCTTCGCGGCATTGGCCGCCAGCCGGTCCGTGGCCTTGAGGGCCACCGGAACCACGCCGCACTCGAACGGAAGCACTCGCGTCTGCCGGTTCGCGCGCAGCATCGCCGCCGCGACCAGGGCCGCGACATCGATGCAACGAACCTTCGACGTGGCGCCCTTGCGGTAACCCGTCGCCGGCGAGGCCATCGATCCGGAAACGTCCGGGCAGACCACCATGCGGCCCGACACGCTCGGCACGCTCTGGAGCGAATACTCCAGCGCATCCTCAAGCGCAGCCTGAACCTTCAGCGGTGCAGCCGCATCCACCTGACCCAATGCCGTCATCAGCTGATAAGGCATCGGCCGGACGGCCCGGAGTGCATCGCGGTCGGCAAGCCGAGCCACGACCTGATCGGTGAACCCGGCCACATCGAACGCGCCTTTGCGCGCCAGCGTGTTCAGGTTCATCCGCAGCGCCTGCCAGCCCATCCGGCCGGCGAGCTCCGCCCACTGCGCCGCGGTCAGCGGAAAAGCGGTCAGCCACTCGAACGGCACCGACGGCAGGGCCATGCTCTGGTCCTGCTTCCACGCCTCAAAGGCTGCGATCTCGGCGGGCAGCGCGGCGACGTCATAAGGACGGCCGATCAGCCAGCCATAGAAGGCCTTGCGCGCGGCATCAGCCGGCTTGGGGTGGACCATCTTCACGATGTCCGCCAGGCTCGGGTCGTTGCCGGTTGCCGCCTGCATCAGGTCGCGCATCGACGCCTGCTCCAGCCAGCGCTGGACCAGCCGCTTCGGCCGCGAGCCGAGCGACGTCCGCCCGACCTGGCCCGAGCGCATGATCTGCACAAAGCTGCGCAGCATGCGGCCGCTGTTGACCACCCGGTTGAACACCGGGATCGCCAGATCCGGATCTGCCACCGTCAAATAGGCCGCGAGAAGGGCAGGCATGTCCTTCATCGCGCCGGAGGTGCGGGCATAGACCGCGGCCTGCGCGACGAAATACGGATCGACCTTGCCGGCCGCATCGAGCACGTCGCTAAGCTGCGTCTCTGCAGCGCCATAGAAATTATCGGCGAGCGTGCCGGTCGCGGCGAGCTGGGCAAGCTTCTGCTCGGGCCCATAGGCATAAGCAGGGCCGCCCGCCCGGTTCACCGTATCGGCGCTCGGCAGCAACTTCGCCACGGCGCTCTTGAACAGTCCCTTGTTGGCCATCGTCCAACTCCTTCTTCTGGTCAGGGCGGCAGGATTTGAACCTGCGGCCTCCCGGTCCCAAGCCGGGCGCTCTCACGCGGACTGAGCTACGCCCTGTAAATTCCCGGTCCTTGGGGCGGCCGGCCTATTCCAGCCGCCCCGGTTTCCGCCGATCGGCCGCGTAATCCGCCACAGCCGACGAAAATCCCTAGAGCAGGAGGCGTGCCAGTTTTCGGAGATCGCCCGTGAATTTATACAAGTATCTGTATTTATGATATTTAATGTTCATAGATTGGAACAGGGGGAGTTTGATGTGTTGGAAATTTCGTATCGTAATGGATAGGATTTTATCCTATGGGATAAGCATGAAACCGCTGACCGTGATCAGTTTCCTAGGCTCGACGCTGGATGCGAGCAAATTCGGGCCGTCGCGCTGGAGCAAGTGGCGCCCGAATGTCGGCCTCGCGATGCATGAGGATCTGCGCGTCGATCGGCTCATCATGTTGCACGGCACGCCGCACCGGCGCCTCGCCGAATATGTCGCCGAAGACATCGCCTCCGTGTCGCCCGAGACGAGTGTCGACATGCGACTGCTCGACTTCAGGGATCCCTGGGACTTCGAGGAGGTGTTCGGCAAGCTGCTCGACTTCGCGCGGGCAGAGCCGTTCGACCCCGACACGCAGGACTATCTCGTCCACATCACCACCGGCACGCATGTCGCGCAGATCTGCCTCTTCCTGCTGACCGAGGCACGCTACCTGCCCGGCCGCCTGCTGCAGACCCAACCCAAGCGAGGCTCGCCCGACCCGGCCGGCACCTGGAGCGCGATCGACCTCGATCTCTCCCGCTATGACAGCATCGCGACGCGCTTCGCGGTCGCGAGTTCGGAGAGCACGTCCTTCCTCAAGTCCGGCATCGATACGCGCAATGCCGCCTTCAACCGCATGATCGACGAGATCGAACAGGTCGCCGGCCGTTCACGCGCGCCGATGTTGCTGATGGGGCCGACCGGCGCGGGCAAGAGCCTGCTCGCGCGCCGCATCTACGAGCTCAAGAAACTGAAGCACCAAATCGCTGGCCCGTTCGTCGAAGTGAATTGCGCGACGCTCAAGGGCGACAGCGCCATGTCGGCGCTGTTCGGTCACCGTAAGGGCGCGTTCACTGGGGCAGTCGCCGACCGACCGGGCCTGCTACGCTCGGCCGACACCGGCATGCTGTTCCTCGACGAGATCGGCGAACTGGGGCTCGACGAGCAGGCAATGATCCTGCGCGCCATTGAGGACAAGCGCTTCCTCCCCGTTGGCGCCGACAAGGAAGTGGGGTCGGACTTCCAGCTCATCGCGGGTACCAATCGCGATCTTGGCGAAGCGGTCGCGGCTGGCGCCTTCCGCGATGACCTCTACGCGCGCCTCAATCTCTGGACCTTCCGCTTGCCGGGCCTTGCAGACCGCCGCGAGGATATCGAGCCCAATCTCGACTACGAACTCGATCGCTTCGCCGAGCGTGAGGGCAATATGGCGAGCTTCAACAAGGAAGCGCGCCAGCGCTATCTCGCCTTCGCCGCATCGCCTGAGGCGAGCTGGCCGGGCAATTTTCGTGATCTTGCGGCGAGCGTCACACGCATGGCGACGCTCAGCCCAAAGGGCCGCATCGACCTCGAATGCGTAGAGGCCGAGATCGCGCGCCTGCGTCGGCTCTGGTCGGGTCAGGCGGGCGACCAATCCAGCCTGATCGTCGTGCTGCTCGGAGAAGAGGCCGCTGCCGAGCTCGACCTGTTCGACCGCGTGCAGCTTGAGGAAACGATCCGTGTCTGCCGGATCAGTCGTTCATTGTCGGAGGCCGGGCGGATCCTGTTTTCCGCCTCACGCGCGCGGCGGAGCAGTGCGAATGATGCCGATCGGCTTCGGAAATATCTGGCGAGATTTGGGCTCGATTGGACGAGCGTGACGGGGTGAGCGATCCCATCGCGTGGTTGGTCTTCCGCGGCATCGATTCGGTGTCCGGCCCGATTCTCGCCATGCCCGAAGGGCGATCTAACGTGTTCTTGAGATAGGCCGCAGAAAGTGCGGTACTGGTGCCCAGAAGAGGACTCGAACCTCCACGACCTTGCGATCGCCAGCACCTGAAGCTGGTGCGTCTACCAATTCCGCCATCTGGGCACGGGGTAGGAGCGGCGCCTTAGTTTAGGGCGTTGCTGCTTGTCAACAGACTCCCCGGTGCCCGAGATGATATTACTCGGAAAGCATCCGCTCGATATCGGCTCGTGCCAGGAGCGCTCTTGAACCGATATGATGGTTGGTCAACGTGCCCACGCTGATAAGCCTGTAGATCGTGGACCGGCCAACGCCGAGCATCTCGCCCGCAGCCATTATGGAGACCAGCTTCGATTGCGACTGTGATGGTCGTCGATCGAGCAGGTCCGCTGCCATTCGCTCAATCCGGTCTGCGAGCTTGGCGTCGAATGTTGCCGCGACGGGCGCCGCAGAAAACCTCGAATTACGAGCTTGCAAACGGGTATTTGCATGTCAGATCTTCGATTTTTCCCAGTAAATTCCCTACAAAACAGGGAATGTCGTGTGCAGAGACTGGTTCGCCCATGACTGTGCTGCGCACCATTTTCCGAAATTGGTGAAAAGGGCCTGAAAAGTGCGGCCAGCCCGCTGCCGGATCGGGCGTATCCGGCGAATGGGCTGGCCGCCTCGGATCACATCGCGACGGTCAGCGCGATGCGAGCCTGACTTGCCGGGCGGTCGCGCTGCGCATTTCCGCCGACGGCGCGTCGTAGGAAATCCACATGCCACCCGAGCGGCCGGCCACGCGGCCGTTGCGCTCGACGAGATGGAAGTCGTCGCCGGGCGAGGCGTGACCGTCGTAGATGGTCGACTTGCCGAGCTTGGTGACGGTGTAGCTGTAGTTCACGCCGTCATAGCTGAATTGCACCCGCTGGGGTTCATCAGCGAGGGCCGGCGCTGCAGTCGCGAACGCGACGCTGAGGCCGAAAGCGAGAGTAAGGAAGGTCTTTTTCACGAGGAATCTCCATAAAAATCATGGGGAAAGCCTCATCGGACATCCTGTCTGTTCTGATCCTAATTGTATGCAACACATCCTATTTCGCAAACGCAAAAAGCGGAATCGCCATTGTGGTTCCTGCAGCTGCAAGGACTGCAACATCGGCTGTAACGTTTCACGGAAGAAAGCCGAACGGTACGTAACTTGTTCGCAATACAGCGATCCGCGACCTCTTTGTCCCGACAGAAAATGAAACAGGGACGGAGGGAATGATGGCAACTCATACATGGCGCCGCGGCGCCGGCGTCACGGCGGTCGCCTGGCTTCTGCTGCAATCGGCCGCTGCCATGGCCGACGACGCGACCACGGGCAACAATTCCGACGAAGCGGGCACGATCATTGTCACGGGCGAACGCGAGCAGCCGCTGATTACCAATGCGCCGACCGGCAGCCGTCTCGACCTGACCGGCCTGGAAACGCCGGCGAGCGTCAGCATCGTGACAGGCGACGACATCAGGGCGCGCGGCGATGTGTCGGTGGTCGATGCGGTCACCCGCGCCGTGGGCGTGACTACGGCCGCTAATCCCGGCAACGGCGACACCGCGCTCGCCATGCGCGGCTTCGCCGGGCAGGATTCGGTGCTGCAGCTTTATGACGGAGTCCGCCTGTTTCCGGTTGCCGGGACGATCACATTCCCCAACGATCCGTGGAACATCCAGCGGATCGAGGTGCTGAGCGGCCCGGCGTCGGTCCTTTACGGCCAGGGCGCGATGGGCGGCGCGATCAACATTATCCCGAAGCAGCCCAATTCGCAGCGTTTCGAATATCAGGGCGAGGCCGGCTATGGCTCGCAGAACAGCTGGCACATCGCCGGGGGTATGGGCGGACCGCTCAGCGAGACGATCTCGTTCCGCGCGGACGGCAGCTACCGCCAGTCGGACGGCTATGTCGATCGCGGCCAATCCAACAGCCTGGCGCTCTCGGGCGCGCTGCGTTTCGCGCCGAGCAGCAATTTCACACTGACGCTGCGGGACGATTATGGCCGTTATGTGCCGCCGGTCTATTTCGGCACGCCGCTGATCAACGATCAGCTCGACACGTCGATCCGGCACAATAATTACAATGTCGCCGACGCGTATATGATGTTCCGCGACAACCGCGTGGGGCTGGATGCCGACTGGACGATCTCGGACACGCTGAAATTCCGCAGCACGGCTTATTATGTCGACAGCCACCGCCAGTGGCGCGATCTCGAAAGCTATTGCTGGGTCGGACCGAGCGGCGACTGCCCCAATGAATATGGCGGCGGCACGCCCGGCATGATCTGGCGCGGCGACAATTACGGCATCGTCCACGACCAGAAGCAATATGGCGATACGACCACCCTCAAGCTTTCTTCCCCGCTCGGCGGCATGGTCAAGAACGATCTGGTGGTCGGCGTGGACCTCAGCCGCACGAAGCTGATCTATTCGCATGATTTCGACACCGACTATCAGGAAGACAATGTCCCGATAAACGGCTTCGATCCGGGCCTATTCCTCGACACGACCGGCATCAAGCCGCACTATCACACCAAGGTGGATACGGTCGCGGTGTTCGGCGAGGATCGTCTCGCGATCAACGACCAGCTCTCGCTCGTCGGCGGCATCCGCTACGAGCATAACAAGGCCGGGCGCTGGAACTATACCTATGATGACACCGGCACCACGATCGTCGGCGAGACGCCCGCGCTCGATGGCGGCACCCAGCCCTACAAGACGCTCGAATCCACGACATGGCGCGGCGGCGTGGTCTATCAGCCCACGAGCAGCCTCTCGCTTTATGCGCAATATGCCACCGGCGTCGACCCGCTCGGCTCGATCGCGACCTATTCGACGAGCACCACCCAGTTCCAGATCACCTATGCAACCGGCCATCAGATCGAGGCCGGCGTCAAGGGCGTGTTCCTTAACGGCAAGGGCGAGTTCACGCTCGCCGCCTACCGTCTGGTGAAGAACAATCTGTTCACCCAGCAGGTGGAGGGCGGCCCGATCATGCAGGTCGGCCAGCGCTCCTCGCAGGGCATCGAGGCGAGCCTCACCGTGCAGTTGCCCAGCCACTTCGTGATCGACGCCAACGGCACGGTGCTCGATGCGCGCTATGACGATTATACCGGCTACACCGGCAACACGCCGCCCGGCGTGCCCGAGGCCGCCGTCAATCTGGAATTGCGCTGGACCGGCTTCGACAAGAAACTCGAGATTCGCGGCGATCTGCGCTATGTCGGCCGGCGCTTTTCGGACGACGCCAACCAGTTCCGCATTCCCGGCTATGCCGTCGTCGACGCCGGCATCACCTATGCGGTCACACCGCATGTCGGCGTGGATTTCCGGGCCTATAATCTGTTCGACAAGGCTTATGCGCTGACCACCTATAATGACGAACAGTGGATCCTCGGCCGGCCGCAATCGTTCGACGTCTCGCTTCGTGCCAGTTTCTGAGGCGACCCGGCGGCGTGGCTTCCGATGGGGCCACGCCGCGAAACGCTGGCTCTTCCTGATCCACCGCTGGATCGGCATCGGCAGCTGCATCCTCTTCGCGATGTGGTTCCTGTCCGGGCTGGTGATGATCTACGTGCCCTATCCGTCGCTCTCGCTGGCCAAGCGGCTGGCGGGACAGGAGGCGATCGACTGGAAACATGTCAACGCGCCGCCGTCGATCGACCTGGTCCATCCGCCGCGCAGCCTTGAGCTGGAGATGAGCGACGGGCATCCGGTCTGGCGGGTGCAGGATTGGGAGGGAAAGCGGTCTTCGCGGTCCGCCGACGATGCCGCGCCTGAGCCGCATATCGATGCGGCCTATGCCGGGCGGGTCGCCTCGCGTTTCGGCAAGGCCGATGTGCTCGATGTCGCGCAGCTGGAGCGCGACCAGTGGACGGTGGCGGGTGGGTTCAATCGCCACCGTCCGCTCTGGAAGGTGTCGCTGGACGATGCGGCGGGGACGGAGCTCTATGTCTCCTCTTCGACCGGCGGCATTGTGCAGGCGACGACGCGCCGCGAGCGCTTCTGGAACTGGCTGGGCTCGGTGCCACACTGGATCTACCCGACCATCCTGCGCCAGAACCAGCCGGCCTGGCGGCAGGTCGTGCTCTGGGTCTCCGGCCCCTGCATCGCCGCGGCGCTGACTGGCATCTGGATCGGCATATTACGCACGCGGATCGGCGAGCGCCGCTTCAGGGGCGGGCGCGTGACGCCTTACCATGGCTGGATGCTGTGGCATCATGTCGCCGGCCTGGTCGGGGGCATCACGCTGACGCTGTGGATTTTCAGCGGCTGGCTGTCGGTCGATCCGGGCCATCTGTTCACCTCGCCCGATCCGCCCGACGGCGTCGAGCAGCATTATGCGGCGGGATCGGCGCTGCCGATGCCGGACTTGCAGCGCCTCGGCGCGGCGGCATCGGGTGCGCGGCTGGCGCGCTTTTCGGTCACTGCCGGGCTGCCGCGCGTCACCCTGTTCGATGCGCATGGCAATCGACGGATATTGACGCTGCCCGATCTTGCGCCGGCCAAGCCCGATCGGGCCGGAATCGAGTGTTTGGCGCCGGGGCTTGTCTCAGGCGCGAAGATTACCAACTCTGCCATGCTCGCCGATCCCGATGCCTATTGGTATGAGATCGGCGCCAGGCCGCAGCTGCCCGTGCTGCGCCTCAAGTTCGACGATCCAGCGAAGACCTGGCTCTATCTCGATCCGGTGACCGGCGAGATCCTGCAGGGCGTTGACGCGCGCGGCCGCACCTATCGCTGGCTCTTCGACATGTTCCACAAATGGGATCTGAACGCGCTGACCCTGCGCCGGCCGCTCTGGGACATCATCCTGTGGGCCTTCTCGCTGCTCGGGCTGGTCACCTCGGTCAGCGG
>Ga0335083_10005678_pt1 | contig 15719 bp, 14 predicted proteins | sample Lox_Sample_42_FD_206716 | JGI IMG/M metagenome (GOLD analysis project Ga0335083, IMG submission 206716) | Soil microbial communities from Loxahatchee National Wildlife Refuge, Florida, United States - Lox_Sample_4.2 | ecosystem: Environmental > Terrestrial > Soil > Wetlands | place: USA... | reverse complement strand
CGAGGACGCCAAAGAGCTGCGTGTTCGTGTGGTACCACTCCTCACCCGAGTCCGGGTTCGGCGAATCCAGGTCCGTCGCGACCGAGTACGGCACGACCTTCCTCTCGGAGCCGTGCTCGGCCCAGTCCGGGATCGGGTTGCTCAACTTCCGACCGATCACGCCCTCGAAGGTCTTGCCATCGCCAGGGCCGTAGAGATGCCCGAGCACGTTGTCGAGCGAACGGTTCTCGAACAGCACCACGACCACATGGTCGAGAGCCCTCGCAGCATCGGCAGCGCCGGACATCCAGCGAGCACACCACCTCGAGCCGCGGAGCCACACCATCCCGAAGGGGTGAAGTGCGCCATACTCCATTGCATGGCCACAAGAGCTGACTTCACTGACGAGGAGTGGAAGACGATGCAGGAGGGGGTCACGGGGGCGGGCATGTTCGTTGCGCTCGCCGACCGGGGCTTCTTCGACAGCTTCAAGGAGGCGAATGCACTCGCGCACCATCTCCGTGAAGCACACGAGCACAACGACAGCGTTCTCGTCCGCGACCTGGCGACCGGGCACGACCGGCCGTTCGGGATGACCGACTCGCCGGAGAAGGTCGAGCAGAGCACGGTCGCGACGCTCGAGCAGGCCATCGCAGTGCTGGAGGCGAAGTCGCCGGAGGATCTGCCGGCGTATCGGACGCTCGTCCTGGACGTCGCCCAGTCGGTGGCGGAGGCGGCGAAGGGAGTCTCGACCCAGGAGAACCAGGCGCTCGACCGCATCCGCGCGGCTCTCGGCTCGGGCTAGCCGCCGCTAGCATCCAGGTCATGACTGTCCTGGCGGGTGAGCGCGAGCGGGAGCACGCGGCGTACGAGCTCCAGCGCCACTACCGCGAAGGACGGCTGACGGTCGATGAGCTCGGCGAGCGGTTGGACACCGTGCTCCGTGCTCGGAGCCGGGTGCAGCTGCGCGCCGCCCTGAGGGACCTTCCCGGGCCCGGGCGCTGGGCTGACCCAGAATCGGTGCGCGAGGGACTGAGATCGCCGGTTCGGGCCGTGAGGAACGCGGCCATCCTCGTTGGGACCGCCCTCGTCTGGCTGCTCTGGAGCGGCGGCCTCTTCGTCGCGTTCGTTGCCTGGCTCGCTGCGAATGGTCCGAGCCTAGGCGCGCTCCTGGCCTTCCCGGCGTTGTGGTTCGTCTCCAGCTGGCTGCTGTGGACAGGCAGCCGGCGGCGCCGCTTGCGTCCTTAGTACTCGGCCCGGTCGATCGCTCAAGCGAGGGTTTCCCGTCAAGGCTGCTCCGCCGCGGCCGATCTCCTCCGTGAATGGGCGTCCGGCGAGGCCTCACCCTCCTTGTTCTGCTGCTCGCGGCAGCGTTCGCAGCTACGCCGGCCCTCGGCAGCGCGATCATCGGCCGCAACGTCACCCGGCCGACACTTGCCATCGACCGCCAGGGACGCGCCCACGTCAGCTACCACGTCGGCGGGCGCAGGACGACGCTGGCCGCCTGGGGCGCGATCAACGCCCGCAAACCGAATCGAAGTGTGCGTCAGGTCAAGTTCCAGATCCGCTATGGACAGAGCGGGGGAGGCGTCTGCCTGCCCTATGACGGCCCGCCCCTCCCGTGGCTGGTCAAGGCCTGTAAGGCCCCGGACGGAAGCTACTGGGCGCTTCAGTCCTGGCAACGGCTCAAGCCCAACTACGGCGGCAGGGAGGGCAACTGGGAGCTACACCTGTCCCACTGGCGCGGTGAGCTGCCGCAACTCGTCATCTACCAGAACTGGGCATACGGCGGGGTGCGCCACCTCTTCGGCAGGCTCACCTATGACGGGGTCGGCGTCTACGGCTTCAGCGCCACTCCACACGGCAACCCGCTCGACGGCTACGGCCGCAACATCTACGTCGACACCTTCGACTCCGCGTACGGCAAGGGCTGGCATCGCGAGAACAGCTTCCTCACCCATCACCGCGGTCATACCCTCGGCGACTTCTGTTACGGGTTCTACCGCCATGCCGGGCATCCCAGCGGCGACGGAACCCAATACCGCGCGACGGCCGAAGGGCCCGGAGTCACGCCGGACGTGATGTGGGCGGCCAAGGACATCGGCCCGCTCGACGCTGACCTCCAGAACCAGATGCGGTCGCTGGAACGAAGCTGGGGCGACCCGAAGTGCCGCGTCTAGGTCACGCTCGCGTGCCGTTGAGCACGTCGACGACGCGCTCCTCGGCGCCGTCGCCGTAGTTCGCTCCGAGCTTCTCCTCGAGCATCGTTCGCAGCTCGCCCGTCTCCGCGAGCTCCTGCGTGATGTCGGCGCCGCCGACGAGCTCGCCGTTGACGAACACCTGTGGGATCGTCGGCCAGCCCGAGACCTCCGACAGCTCCTGGCGGATCGACGGATCCGGAAGGATGTCGACCGCCGTCACCGGCGCCCCCGCGGCCCGCAGCGCCTCGAGCGCGCGGCCCGAGTTGCCGCACATCACGAACTGCGGCGTGCCCTTCATGAAGAGCACGACCGGCTCGTTCTCGATCACGCCCTTGATCCGTTCGCCCAACTCGGTCATGTCGTCCCCTTCGTCTTGATCCGGAGCTCGTGGATGGTGCCGTCGCGCAGTGGCTCGGCGAGCGCGTCGTTGACGAGCCGGTGCTGCTCGAGCAGCGGCAGCCCGTCGAAGCGCGGGCTCTCGACGGTCACCTGGAAGTGGTCGCCGCCGCCCGTGCGGTCCTCGACACGCAACTCCGGCGCGTCCGGAAACGCGTCGCGGAGGAGCGATTCGAGGCGATCGACGGCCACTGCCCGGAGGGTAGCCCGCGAGTCAGCGGCTATGCGCGAGGAAGTCGAGGAGATCCGAGCGGGTGAGGACGCCGACCGGCCGACCGTCGCGCGCGACGACGACCGCGTTCATGCCCCCCGTCAGCGTCGCGAAGACCTCGTCGAGGGTTCCCGACGCCTCGACGGCGGCCAACGGAGGCTGCATCGCGGCAGCGACGTCCTCGTGCACCGCATCCGGGTTCCCGAAGACGCGTTCGAGCAGCGCGCGGTCCTGGAGCGAGCCGATCACGTCCGCGAGCGATTCGCACTGGCCGTCGCGCACGACCGGCAGCTGCGAGATGCCGTACCGCTGCATCGTGTCGATGCCCTCGCCGACCTTCGCGTGGGCCGTGATCGTGACGAGCTCGGGAACCTCGCCGGCGTGCTTCGCCACCAGCAGCTCGTCGACCGTCGGCAGTGTCGTCTGCCGCTCGACGAAGCCGTGCTCGAGCATCCAGTTGTCGTCGTAGAACTTCGACATGTAGGAGCGGCCCGAGTCGGGGACGATCGCGAGCACGGTCCCGTTGGCGGGCAGCCGCTCGGCGACGCGGATCGCCGCCCAGAGCGTGGAGCCGGCCGAGCCTCCGGCGAGGATCCCCTCCTCGTGTGAGAGGCGCCGCGCGGTGAGGAACGAGTCGCGGTCCGAGACCCGGATCCACTCGTCGACGACGGTCAGGTCGATCGTGTCAGGCCAGGTGTCCTTGCCGATCCCCTCGACGAGGTAGGGGTGGAGCTCCGAGTCGTCGCGCGCCGTGTAGATCGAGCCCTCCGGGTCGACGCCGACGATCTTCACCTCCGGCTTGCGCTCGTGGAACCAGCGGCCCACGCCCGAGATCGTGCCGCCGGTGCCGACGGAGATGACGATCGCGTCGAGCTCGCCGTCCGTCTGCTCCCAGATCTCGGGAGCGGTGACGTCGTAGTGCGCCTGCGGGTTCGCCATGTTCGAGTACTGGTCGGGCTTGAAGCCGCCGGGGATCTCCTCGGCGAGCCGGGACGAGACGGAGTAGTAGGACTCCGGGGAGTCGTGGTCGACCGCCGTCGGCGTGATCACGACCTCGGCGCCGTACGCGCGCAGCATCGAGATCTTCTCCTGGCTCATCTTGTCGGGCATGACGAAGACGCAGCGGTAGCCCTTCCGTGCAGCCGCGATGGCGAGGCCGACGCCGGTGTTGCCGGAGGTCGGCTCCACGATCGTCCCGCCGGGCTCGAGCTTTCCCTCGCGCTCGGCCTGCTCGATCATCGCGAGGCCGATCCGGTCCTTCACCGAGCCGCCCGGATTGAGGAACTCGAGCTTGGCGAGGATCCGCGCGTGGCCGGGCGGCGAGAGCCTGTCGAGCCGGACGATCGGCGTGCCCCCGACGAGGTCGAGGACGGTCGGATACTCCCGCGGCATCGCAGGGAAGCCTAGATCAGTGGCGGGCTCGCCAAGAGGTGGCGTGCGCACCGCCCGACGACCTGCAGCTGTCCAAATCGACAATCCTTCGAGGACGGCCTAAGCTTCGCCGGTGGCGGAGGTGAGGACGGGGGGCCGGCGGCCAGCGTCTTTTCAGGAGCGATTCGAGCGCAGCCCCGGGGGGCGAATTCTGATCTCGCTCTTCGTCGTCGTGACTCTCCTCACCGTCCTGACTGCGAACCTGCCCGCCTCCCACCTCCAGTCGCTGCTGATGAAGGCGGATCATCCGTTCCTCAACGCGTTCGATCTGTCCCAGAACTGGGGCGTGTTCGCGCCCGATCCGCGGCAGCAGACGGTGGATGTCTTCGCCCAGGTCACCTTCGCCGACGGCTCGCAGGAGACGTGGCACATACCCGCGCGAAACGCGGTGGTCGGCGAGTACATCGACTATCGCTGGCGGAAGTGGGAGGAGTGGATGGCCTCGTCCTCCTACGCGTTTCTCTACAAGCCGGGGGCGATCTATGCCGCCCGCCAGTTGGCGACCCCGGACCGCCGTCCCGTGCGGGTGGCGCTGTTCGATCAATCCCACCCGATCACGCCGCCGGGTCAGCCCTCGCCGGTCACCGTTCCGGCGCCTCCGCACCAGTTCTACACGACCAGGATCACAGAGGCGATGCTGCACGGGGCGGCCGGGTGACCCGCGCTCGCGACCACCTCGACACGGCCGTCGCCGGCTGGAACCGCTTCTGGTTCGAGCCGGTCTCGACGGCCCCGCTCGCCGTCTTCCGGGTCGTGTTCGGCCTGATCCTCTTCTTCTGGACGCTCTCGCTGCTGCCGGAACTCTCGCCGTTCTTCACCAAGAGCGGCATCCTCCCGCAGCAACCGCACTACGTCAGCGGCGAGTACTGGGGGCTGTTCGGAAGCTCCCCGGGCGAGACGGTCGTGGTGATCGTCTGGACGCTGCTGCTCGTCGCGTCGATCGCGCTCATCCTCGGCGTCTTCTCGCAGCTAGCCGCGGCGGTCGCGTTCGTCGCGGTCATGTCCTTCGAGCGGCGGAATCCCTGGGTCTTCAACTCCGGCGACGACCTGATTCGCCTGCTCTGCTTCTACCTCATCTTTGCACCCGCGTCCGCCTCGCTCTCCCTCCGAGTCTTCCTGCGCAATCGCGACGAGTTCTGGAGCTTCCCCGCGCGGGCGGCATGGCCGATGCGCTTGCTGCAGATCCAGTTCAGCGCGGTCTATCTCTTCGCGGTCTGGGACAAGGTGCGCGGCACGACCTGGAACAACGGCACCGCGGTCTCGATCGCCTTGCGGATCACGGACATCCAGCGTTTCCCTCTCCCGGGATTCCTGACGCACTCGCTTCTGCTCAGCAACCTGCTCAGCTTCGGAACGCTCGTGATCGAGCTTTCGCTCGCGGTCCTCGTCTGGAACCGCACGCTGCGACCGTACGTCCTGCTCGCCGGACTCTCACTGCATCTCGGCATCGAGTACGCGATCCGGGTCGGGTTCTTCGGGGTCTCGATCCTGTCGATGTACCTGCTCTGGGTCCCGCCCGAGCGCATGGAGGCCGTGCTGCTCGCGATCAGGCGACGCCTTTCACCCGCGTCGGTAGCTGTCCCGGTGACGGCGTCCTCAGCCAGTCCCTAGCGCCGCGTGGGCGGCGAGGTAGCCGCACATCCCGTGCACGCCGCCGCCGGGTGGGGTGGAGGCAGAGCAGAGGTAGACGCCGTCGAGCGGCGTCGCATAGGGGACCCGACGCAGAACCGGGCGCGCCGCGAGCTGGCGCAGCTCGTTGGAACCACCCCCGATGTCTCCTCCGACGAGGTTCGGGTTGCGGCGCTCGAGGTCGGCGGGCGCCAGGGCGCTGCGCGCGAGCACCCGCTCTCGGAAGCCCGGCGCGAAGCGCTCGACCTGGTCCTCGATCGCCTCGGTCATGTCGACCGTCGAGCCGTTCGGGACGTGGCAGTACGCCCAGGCCGTGTGCTTGCCCTCGGGTGCGCGCGAGGCATCGAACAGCGTCGGCTGGGCGAGCAGCACGTAGGGGCGTTCGCTCGTCTCGCCGCGGGCCGGAGCTTGCTCCGAGGCGACGATCTCTTCGAGCGTGCCGCCGAGGTGGACGGTGCCTGCCTGGGCGCACACCGGCGCCGTCCAGGGGATCGGGCCCGACAGCGCCCAGTCGAGCTTGAAGACCCCGGGGCCGTAGCGGAAGCGCTCGAGCCTACGCCGGTACCGCGGCGGCAGGCGATCGCCCGCCAGGCGCAAGAGCTGTCGCGGCGTGACGTCGCAGAGAACGGTCGGCGCCGAGAGCTCGTCCAGCGACTCGACCGGCGCGCCGGTCTGGACCTCGCCGCCGAGCGAGCGCAGGTACGCCGCCAGAGCGTCTGCGATTCGCTGCGAGCCGCCGCGCGGCAGGGGCCACCCGACGGCGTGCCCGGTCGTCCCGAGCACGAGCCCGAAGGAAGCACTGCCGATGCTCTCGAGAGGCAGGAGCGAGTGGCCCGCCAGCCCGGCGAACAGCGCCCGTGCGGGCTCGCCCTTGAAGCGCCTGCGGGCGAAGGAGTCGGCCGGCTGCAGCGCCGAGAGCCCGAAGCGCGCGAGCGCGAGTGGGTGCTGCGGGACGCGCACGAGCGGGCCGAGCAGCGCGGACTCCAGCTCCCCCCAGCTCGCGGCGAGCGGCCCGAACAGGCCGCGATAGCTCGCCTCGTCCACACCCAGACCCGCGGCCGTTTCCTCGACCGAGCGATGAAGCACGGCGGCCCGGCCGTTCTCGAGCGGATGGGCCAGCGGCGCCGGCGGCTCGATCCACTCGAGCCCGTGCTCCGAGAGCGGAATGGTGCGGAAGAAGGGAGACGCCGCAGCCATAGGGTGGATCGCCGAGCAGAGGTCGTGGACGAAGCCGGGCAACGTGAGCTCGCCCGAGCGCAGGCCTCCGCCGACCGCCTCCGCCGCCTCGCGGACGAGGACCGAGCGGCCGGCGCGCGCAAGCTCGATCGCAGCGGCGAGCCCGTTCGGACCGGACCCGACGACGACGGCGTCGTACTGGCTGCTCACGCTCGCATCGTATGAAAGGCGAGGGGCCCGGTTTCCCGGGCCCCTCGCACTCGGCTCTGCTCTGAGCTGTTAGCTCAGCGCACCGCCACCACGCGAACGTGCTTGACCTGCTTGTTGATGCGCAGGTTGCCCACCTTCACGCGATGGTTGGCCTTGACGTTCCGCATGACCGTCTTCGTGGAGTGGTTGCCCACGAGGCTGATGCGGATCTTCGCCGTCTTGTGCGGCGAACTGACCTTCACGTACAGGACGCGGCCGGTCCGGGTCAGCACGAGCTGAACCGAGCGGACCTGCGCCGTCTTGTGGGCCTTCGTGGTCTTGTGACCCTTCAGCCCCGTGGTGCCGCCGCCGGTCGTGCCGCCGGTCGTGGTGCCGCCGCCGGTCGTGCCGCCACCGGTCGTCGTGCCGCCACCGGTCGTGCCGCCACCACCGGTCGTGGTGCCGCCACCCGATGCGCCACACGGGCCAGGAGTGCTCGTCGCGTTGCCGTAGACGATGCACGCATCACGCACGATCTTCTCGCCCTTGAACAGAGCGCCGATGTCGAGCGTGCCCTGGGTCGTCAGCAGGTCGGCCTGTGCCGAGGCGGGAACGCCCGGGCCGCCGCCACTGAGCCACACGCAGATGTTGTTGCCCTGCGCGGAGCCGCTGATCGCACCGTCGGCGTAGTTGTACCAGGTGCCGTCGCCAAGGCTTCCCTGCGAGTTGAGACACACCGTCTCGCGGTTCATGACCGATCCATCGCCGTCGATGTCCTGAGCAGTCACCGTGCAGATGTAACCGGTGATGCTGCCGTCGGGGTTCTTCTCCGCGACGCAGGAGACGGTCTTCTGGAACAGGTTCGAGATGACCTTGGTGATCGAGCCCGTGGCCGTGGTCGGATTCGCCGTCGGCTGGTACGGATACTGCGCCTTGGCGGTGATGGTCTGGTTCGGGAAGCGCACGCCCTGCAGGTCGCAACCGCCCTTACCGTTGTTGTTGGCGTAGGCCGCGAAGAAGTCCGCGTCCTCACCAGGCTGCCACTGAGCCCGAGCCTCGCCGTGCTCGTCGGTGTACTCGACGACCTGGGTCGCCCCAGTGTTCAGCGAGCGATCTCCGTCGTTCAGCAGACAACCGGAGTCGCCGCCACCAGCCTGGACGTTGACTTGGGCGACGTACCAGAAGTCGTACTCGCCGAAGACGCCCGGGAAGGCGGTGAAGTTGTCCGTCTGGAACGCCGAGTCGACCCCGGACGCCGCACCGAACGGATCACGCGACGTGGACGGGATGTACTCGCCGTTGTAGGGCGCGTACAGGGCATGCGGGTCACTCTCGTGATGCCCCGGCGAGACGCACAGATTGTCGGCCGGGTCGGAGTTCTCGTTGTAGACGCATGCCTTGCGGTTGAGCACGGAGGTGTCGAAGCCACCCATGCCGCCGGCGGAGTTGTAGATGATCTCCAGCGCCGGCATCGGAGCGTCGGCTGCGTTCAGCCGCCCGTCGCTCAGCAACGTGCTGGCGAAGGCCGGGTCGAACGGGCCGATCCCCGACGTGAAGTCGCCGAACAGCCGCGAGAACGACCAGCCGCCGACGCAGTTGTCGACCTGGTCGATGTAGTTGCTCGGCGTGCTTCCCGTGCATCCGTAGATGCCGACATTCGCGTGGACGTCCGGCGAATCGGTGACGCCGAGTGCTGCGGGCACCGACGAGTCGTGGATGTCCCAGAACGCCGAGGCCGGAACGCCGTAGTACGGGTTGGCGCCCCACTCCTCACAGCCGTACTCCCAGTACTCGGTGCAGATCTCGTACGGCATGTTGGCCGAAGCCATACCGCTGTTGGCCCACAGCGCCCAGTCGCGCGGCATGACCAGCGTCGACGGCAGGCCCCAGTCGGACTGGAACTCGCTGTTGACGGGGATCGAGCCGGTGACCTGGACGTTGGCCGAGTTGCCCGGCAACTCGCCCGGCACATCGGTGACCGTGCCGGCGTTGGTGATTGCGGCGGAATTGATCGCCATCCAGCCGACCATGAAGTCGCGCTGGATCAGGACGACGCCGTTGTAGGCGACCGTCAGCTTCGCCTGCAGAATGCCCGGCTTGTCCGAGATCCAATCGCTCCGGACGCACAGCCGGTAATTCGCGTAGTCGAAGAAGACACTCGCCCCCGGTGTAGACACCGGCTTCGGCAGGGCGAGGATGTCATCCTCGGGCCCGCTGAAGGCGTACGGCGTCACGTCGACCGACAGCCCGTCGTTCGACCCGTGCACGCCCTGGGAGATGCCCTCAGGTGTTGCGCTGAGGTTGAAGCCTCCCGGGTACGAGTTCTGGTCGTACGGAATACACCCGACCAGGCGCACGAGCTCGCCGCGCCAGGCCAGATACGGAACGTTGGTCGACAGTGGATCGAACGGACCCGCGTTGGCGGGCAGTCCGCTCGCGTCCGCCGGTGGTGCCTCCGCCGCGCGTGCGCTGCCGACGAACATGGCCGCGAACGCAAGGAGGGCGACACCTAGAACGAGGCCAAGCTTCAGCCTCGTTGAGCCTCTCCCGATCTTCATTACCTCCCCCTCGCTTCAGTGATTTCGTTGTTGGTCTTGCGAGGACTCCCTAATTCCCTCAGACCCCTTGGTAGAGCCGATGTGTCTGACCCCGTGCTGGTCCTCCTCTCGTCCCTTCGCGAACGCCCGGAACGCCGGGACACGGTCGCCGCCGGGCACACCGGCGGCCAGGCGTGTTCTACAGGCTCAGCAACGCAATTTCAAGCGGTTCTCGCGACGTCTAGCCAAAGGGGCAGGTCCGCGTCGTCCCTAGGTACCAATGTCCGAAATAGCCCCTAGAATTCGGCCGCGTGAGGCACCGGGTCGGTCTCCTTCTTCTTGTCGTGATCGTGGGCGCGCTCGCGACCGCCGGCTTGGCCATGGCGTTCAAGCCGAACGACGACAACTGGAACTTCACATGGCCCCAGGCGCGCGTGAAGATGCCGCTCGCGTGGAACCTGACAAGAGGGAGCCGGCACGTGATCATCGCGGTCGTGGACACGGGGGTCAACCCCAAGCTTCCGGACTTCAAAGGGGCGCTCGTCCGCGGCAAAGACTTTGTTTCCGGCGGCTACACGAAGGTCGACGACGACGACCACGGCACGGAGCTGGCGAGCATCATCGCCGCCAGAGGCAACAACCACACCGAGATCCCGGGCTACTGCTGGGGTTGCAGGGTGATGCCGGTGCGAGTCGCCCCGTATACGTCGTTCAACATGGGCCTCGCGGCAGCGGGTATCAGGTGGGCGGCTGACCATGGAGCGCAGATCATCGAGATCAGCTTCAGCGAGTTCGGCGACTCGCCCGATCCGCAAGTGGCGTCCGCCATCGCCTACGCGGCACACAAAGGCGTCCTTGTACTCGCGTCCGCCGGCAACACTGCAAGCTCCGGCTACACCTATCCGGCGGCGGACCCCGGCGCATACGCCGTGGCCGGGACCAGCAGGTTCGACCAGATCTCTCATTGGTCGACCCGCGGTAACTGGGTGCACCTCGCCGCCGCGGGCTGCCAACTCGCCCTCAATGCGCACGGGGTAGCGATCGAACCGTGTGGGTCGTCGCTGAGCGCGCCGGCGGTCGCCGGAATCGCAGGACTCATGCTCAGCGTCAACCCGAGCTTGACCCCTGGCCAAATCGTCTCGATTCTCGAACGCACCGCGAAACCTGTCGCGGGTATCGCCGGCGGCCGGGTGAATGCTTATGCGGCCCTTCTTGCGGCCGGCGCCTCGGCGGCCCTTCGGGCCGGTGAGAAGCCTGTCCGCCTGAGCCGCTTTCTCGGGGGCCGCTGGAAGCTCGGGTTGGCCGTCCAGGGTAAGCGCGTATCCGCCACGCTTCGCTCGGCGAAGGCGTCGTCGTGCTCCCTCAGCCTCGCCTCTTCCGGCGGGGTCTGGCTTGCGAGTAGGCGAGGGCGCAGCGCGGACTCGCTGGTCGCCCGGGTCGCGGGGGGCAAGTACCGGCTCGTCGTCTCGTGCAGGCTGCGCCGTCTGCGCGCGGCGTCACTTACGGTGCGCGCGTTCGCCCACTAGCTCGCCGAGCAGGGTGCGCGCCCCGACAGCCGGCGCTCGAACAGACGGCTCGCCGCCTGCGTGCGGTTCGTGACGCCGAGCTTCTTGTAGGAGTTCGCGAGGTGGTACTTGACCGTCCAGCGCGTGACCCACAGGCGCTGGGCGATCTGGGCATTGGTGTACCCGTGGGCGGCAAGGCTGACGATCTCCAGCTCCCGCTGCGTCAACGCCGGGCGGGCCACATGGTCGTTGATCGCCGGCGTCGGCTCACCGCTCAAGCACGCCTTGACCGTCTCGACCAGCTTTGCGGCGGTGACGGTCTTCGGCAGGTACGCCTCGGCCCGGACGCTTGCCGCGGCGCTGAGGTGGAAGCCGTCGTCGCGCGTCGCGAAGACGACGAGCCGAAGACCGGGCCGGCGCTCGCGGGCTCGTCCCAGCAGCTCGAGCGCCTCCATCTCGGAGTCGGCGAGCTCCAGAGGTGCGATCAGCGCGTCCGGCTGCTTCGAGCAGACGAGCTCGAGAGCGGCCTCCGCTGAGGTTGTCTTCCCCGTCACGCGGATTCCCGCGCTGGAGAGGATGGTCTCGAGGGCGTCGACCCAGATCGGGTGCTCGTCGAGGATTACGACTTCTGCGCGCGCTCCACTGTCGCGCGGCTTGTCTGGCGTGGTGATAAAGACCTCCGCAGTACGCCTTCGTGGCCTTGGTCGAAGTATCAGCGGGCCTGCCCAAGTGGCTATCCCTAGTACGAGGGATTGAGCCCGCAGGTCCCTAGGGGAACCGCCAAGGAGGCCGACGAAGCCCACTAAAGAGAAGGCCTGGGGGAGCCGACCTCCATGTCGTGCCGCCGCGTGAACTCTGCCGTCGCGTCTCGCCCCTCCTCGTTCTGCCCGCGATCCTCGTCCTCTCGGCGTCTGCGGTCGTCGCGGCGCGCACGACGGTTCACCCCACCACCGGCTACACGCGGCTCCTCGTCGCGCTCGATCGGCACACGGAGGATCGTGCGGTTGCGAACAGGGTGGAGGCCCTCGGAGGTCGCCCCGTGCGGCTGCTCGCAGGCCCGCGCCTGCTCGCCGTTCGGGTGCCGCGCCGCAACGCCCCGGCCCTCAGCCGCAGGCTGGCGCGGATCTCGGGTGTGCGTTTCGTCGAGCGGAACCGCGACCTGATGCGGACGACGGCGTTGGTGCAGGCGGTCCCGACCGACCCGCTCTGGCCGAACCAGTGGGGGCCGGCCCTCATCGGCGCGCCGGCGGCGTGGACTGTGACGATGGGATCGCCGAGCGTGGTGATCGCCGTGCTCGACACCGGGGTCGACTTCTCACAACCCGACCTGCGAGGCGCTCTCGCCCCGGGCTACGACTTCGTCAGCGGAGACAACGACCCGAGCGACGACAACGGCCACGGGACGAGGACCGCAGGGATCGTGGGCGCCCGCGCCGACAACGGCCTCGGCATCTCCGGCGTCTGCCCGCGCTGCTCGGTCATGCCGGTGAAGGTCGCCGCCGCGAACGGTTCCGCAAGCGGGCTCGATGTCGCCTCCGGCATTACCTGGGCGACGGACCACGGCGCGTCGGTCATCAGCATGAGCCTCGGCGGGGGCCAGAGCGACGCGGTCGCCGCGGCCGTTCGCTACGCGCAGAGCAGGGGGGTGCTGGTCGTTGCCGCAGCCGGTAACAACGGCAACTCGCAGCCGTTCTATCCCGCTGCCGATCCCGGGGTCCTGAGTGTGGCCGGCACCGCGAAGACCGGGGGGCTCTACACGTGGTCGAATCGCGGAAGCTGGGTCGACGTCGCCGCCCCCGGATGCGACACGACGACGTTCCGCAGCGGGGCCTTCGGTCAGTTCTGCGGGACGTCGGCGAGTGCGCCGGTCGTCGCCGGCCTGGCCGGTCTCGCTCTCTCGTACGCGCCTCACTCGTCCGCCGCGACGATCGAGCACGCGATTCTCTCCAGTGCCCACCACGTCACCGGTGTGGCCGACGGTCGCGTGGACGCGGTCGGGACGCTGACCGCGCTCGGGGCGACCTTCAAGCTCAGGCCTGCTTCACGGCGACGGCCGCGCGCCAAGCTCGCCGGCTCCCGATCGCCGTCGCACTACGTGCGACCGGCCCCGCGCGCCCACGTCAGCCGTGGTGCCCTCCGGACGCAGTGGCACGTTCGGCTGGCGGTGAGGGGCGGCCGTGTGGCCGCGACGCTCCACTCGCCGAAGGCGCAGTCGTGCCTCCTCACCCTCCGTTCGGTCGACGGCGTCTGGCTCTCGAGCAAGCGCGGGCGGACGGCCGACTCCCTCGTGGCGAGAGTTGCTGGTGGCCGGTACCGGCTCGACGTGCAGTGCAGGACTCGCCGTCCGCGGCCGGCGTCTCTGACCGTGCACGGTGCACGCCTCCGCCAGAACCAGAGCGGCCCCCAGAGTCATCGGAGTGTCCCGGTTCCCGTGGCAATCACCTTCAAACCCATTTAGGGTCCCGCCGTGCGCCGGAGCCTGCCCGTGCTCGCCGTCGCCGCCGCCAGTGCCGTGCTCCTGCTGGTGGGCACTGCCACGGCTGCCCGGGCCCACGCGAGATTGACTGCCACGCCGCAGTCGACGACGTCCGACACGACGGCCGTCTTCAAGTGGAAGACCGACGGACGGTCGGCGCACGCTCTCTGTCGCCTGCGCTGGCGCCCGCTGCAGGGTGGCTCCTCGCAGGCGCCGAACGTTCCGCGGAGGTTCGAGCGCTGCCATCGCTCGGCCACCTGGAAGAACCTCCCCCAGGGGCGCTACACGTTCCTGCTCGTCGTGCGCAGCCGCCGAGGTCACGCTCACTGGCTGAGCTACTCCTGGGAGATCGTTTCGGCAGGCTCGTCCACGTCGCCTCCGAAGTCTCCTCCTCCAAAGTCCCCGCCCCCACCGTCTCCGCCGCCACCGTCTCCGCCGCCTCCTTCCCCACCGCCTCCGACGGGGGGGCCGCCCCCGAGCAGCACGGACTGCGCGCAATCGCCGTACACGTATCTCTGGCCCGTCAACCCGGGGATCTCGAGCGACGAGCAGACGTTCGTGAATCTCGTCAACCAGGCTCGTGGGTCGCTCGGGCTCCAGCCCCTTGCTCTGAACTCGAGCTTGAGCCTTGCCGCTGACAGCCACTCTTACTGGCAGGACGTCGCCTTTGGTTACAACGGGCTCACGCATCAACCTGGTTGCAACGGCAGCACTCCGTGGCAGCGCATGTCCGACGCCGGTTTCAACGCCTCTTTCGAGGGCGAGGTGACGCTCGTCAGCTACCCGGCCGCGTCGGCGCAGACGGCGTTCAACATGTTCAAGGGGAGCCCGCCGCACTGGGCGCTTCTGATGTGCCCGTACTTCACGGAGATCGGCGTCGGCGAGAGCGCATACCACTGGACGGGCGACCTCGGCGGCTCATACGCGGCGGGTGTGTCCAGCTGCGAAGTCTCGTAAATTCCGGATTTCTCTCCTATACTCGATTAAGGCGCGCGGCGCCTCTGGGGCCGTCGAGAAGGGGAGAAGGTGGGTCGCAAGGGACACTCACAGGGGCGCTCTCCCCGTCGTAGAAAGGCGCTGTTTGCGGCGCTTGCCGCTGCTGCAGCCGTCGTTGTGTTCCCGGGGCTCTCGGGCGCGACAGCGAGCGTGCCTCCCGACGTTACGACTAACTCTCCGACCGCTGTGACCGCGACGGGCGCCACGCTCAACGGGAGCGTCACGCTCAACGACGACGTCGCCGGAAGCTATACGTTCTCGTGGGGCACGTCCCCGGGCGACCTGAGCCTCGGATCGAGCGGCGGCACCGTCAGCGCGGATGCAATCGATCAGCCTGTCCAGGCGATGGTGTCCTCGCTCACACCGGCGACGACGTACTACTACCAGCTGTGCGCGACGAATACGGACGGTCCGAACTGCGACACCGTCCAGAATTTCACGACGACGCCCGCCGCGCCCGATGCCACCACCGGTGGGGGGTCTCCGTCCACCACCAGCAAGAGCGCGACCCTGAACGGGACCGTGAATCCGAATGGCGACTCGACGACCTACGTCTTCTACTACAGCACCTCTAGCGGCGTCCCATGCGACAACAGCTCCAGTACGTCGCCGGGGGGGTCGGCCGGATCTGGCACGACCCCGACGGGGGTCCCGGACACGATCTCCGGTCTCGCACCCAACACGAAGTACTACTTCAGGCTCTCAGCCTCGAACAGCTACGGCAAGACGTGTAGCACCGTGGCGAACTTCTTCACGACGCCGGACGCGCCGGCTCCGGCCACGGGCAGTCCTCCGAGCTCGATTGGTCCCGACAGCGCGACCTTGAACGGGACGGTAAACCCGAAGGGATCGAACGTCACGTCCACGGTGTTCGAGTACTGCACCGACTGCGCGAATGCATCCGGGGGTGCGTCTGTTACCGCCTCTCCGAGCCCGGGGTCAGGAACGACCCCGGTGTCAGTGTCGGCGAACCTAAGTGGGCTTAAGTCGGGC
>Ga0335083_10005677_pt1 | contig 15720 bp, 8 predicted proteins | sample Lox_Sample_42_FD_206716 | JGI IMG/M metagenome (GOLD analysis project Ga0335083, IMG submission 206716) | Soil microbial communities from Loxahatchee National Wildlife Refuge, Florida, United States - Lox_Sample_4.2 | ecosystem: Environmental > Terrestrial > Soil > Wetlands | place: USA: Florida... | reverse complement strand
TGGCGCCGTCGTGGCGGAACGACTCGAGGTTCTTCTCGAGCGCGGCCTTGTAGAGCGCGCGGTCGGTGTAGTAGTCCTTCGGCACGGCGTCCACGATCTGGTCCGGCGTGGAGGCCTGGATGAAGCGCAACGCGCGCACCATCGCGTTGACCACGGCCTGCGCCGTGTTCGGATACCTCTTCGCGAACTCGACCGGCACGTAGATCACCCCCGCGGCGTACGCGCCGCCGTAGACGTCCGCCATGCCCTTGGCCGTGCGGGTGTCTATCACCGGCACGATCGTGCCGTCCGCCTCGAGCATCGTGATCACCGGATCGAGGTTGCTGATGGCGTCGATCTCGCCCTTCTTCATGATCGCCACCGCGCCGGCCGTGGCGCCGACGCCGATGTAGGACGCGGCGTCGGGCGGAAGATTCGCCTTGGCGAGCAGGATGTTGATGAACATGTTCGTCGACGACCCCGGCGCGGTGACGCCGATCTTCATGCCCTTGAGATCGGCCGGCCCCTTGTAGGCGGCCGCCTTCGCCTTGGGCATGCCGAGCACGATCCCGGCGTACTTGCCCTGCAGCACCAGCGCTTCGATGTTGATGCCCTTCGCCTGCTGCGTGATGGTGTGCTCGAATGCACCGGAGACGACGTCCACGCTGCCGCCGATCAGCGCCTGCAGCGCCTTCGCCCCGCCCGGGAAGTCGAGGACCTCGACGTCGAGCCCTTCGGCCTTGAAGTAGCCCTTCTGCTCGGCGATGGTGAGCGGCAGGTAGTAGAAAAGCGGCTTGCCGCCGACGCCGATCGAAAGCTTCGGCTTCTCGATCGTCTGGGCGTGGGCACCGGCGATCAGCGTGAACGAGATTGCAGCGAAGGCAAGCAAGCGGCGCATCGGGGTTCCTCCGGGTCGGATTTCTTGGTGCGCGCATTATCCCAAGAATAAGGGCGGCGCGCCGCCAAACGTTGCTACACTGCCGCCGGCGCGGAAGATCGAAGCGCACGCAACGGAGGACGGCAGCCAGTGGTCACCGCACAGCATCCGCACGAGCGCGACGCGCGCGCGATCAAGCCTCGATCCCCTGCCCCTCACTCCAGATACTCCGCCTGGTTCAACCTCGATCCGACCGGAACCGGGACCACCGACATCCGCCTGCCGGGCGACGACCGCAGGCTCGCGCGCAATCTCGTCGTGCGCCCGGCCCTCGCGGTGCTGTTCCGCATCGCGGTGGGCCCTTCCGCGGACCGCTACGTGCGCCGCTTCCTCGACTTCGAGCGCGCGGGCCGGGCCCGACCCGGCTGGCACTGGCCTTCGCTGCTGTTCCCCGGCGTATGGGCGTTCTATCGCAAGCTGTGGCTCCTGGGCCTCGTCTTCGCCCTGCTGCCGGTCGCCGGCGCGATCGCGTTCTTCTGGCTCGAGCCGCGCTTCGAGCGGGCCGACTCCGTCTGGGTCGTATGCGCCGTCCTCGCCGTATGGATCCTGCCCGGCGTGCTGCCCGCCCTGCTCGCCGATACGCTGCTCTACAACCACGTCCGCTCCCTGGTGGCGCGCGCCGAGCGCGGCGCCCGCGGGGCGACCGACGCCGTGCAGCGGCTGTCGCAACGCGCCCCCACGTCGGCCGCCGCCGCGTCGATCCTCGGCGGCGGCGCGTTCATCGCCATGGCCGCGGTCGTCGTGCCGCCGCTGCACGACGCGTACGTCGAGCACGGCGTTCGTGCCGAAGTCGAGCAGGCGATCGGCGCGATGCACGGTCTCGAGGAGGAGATCGAGGTGGCGTGGCACACGGCGCGCCTGCTGCCGCGACAGTCGGAGCATCCCGCGGTGCGCGCGCACGCCGGCGCGCAATTCGTCGGAGACGTCGACGTGCAGCCGCGCACCGGCCGCATCCGCCTCGCGCTCCTGGCCGACTCGCCGGAGGTCGACGGCAAGACGATCCTGCTCGCGCCCACGCTGGACACGAGCAACCATTGGCAGTGGATGTGCGTGCCGGTGGACATCCCGAGGCGCTTCCTGCCGAAGGAGTGCGGCGGCAGCCTGCCTTAGCGCATGACCCGCATCCTGCACCGTCAGCTGCGCGGCACGCTGCCGCAGGCCGTCGGCGGCCGCGGCATTCGCATCGTCGACGCGGCGGGCAAGGAGTACATCGACGCCTCCGGAGGCGCGGCAGTTTCGTGCCTCGGCCATGGTCACGCCGACGTGCAGCGGGCCATGCACGAGCAGATCGACAGGCTCGCGTTCGCGCATACGCGCTTTTTCTCGACACCGGTGGCCGAGGAGCTCGCCGACCACCTCGTCGCGCACGCGCCTGGCGGCATGTCGCACGCATATCTGGTCTCCGGCGGATCCGAAGCGGTCGAGGCCGCGCTCAAGCTCGCGCGCCAGTATTTCCTCGAGATCGGGCAGCCGCAGCGCAGGCACTTCATCGCGCGCCGCCAGAGCTATCACGGCAACACGCTGGGCGCGCTGGCGGTCGGCGGCAACGAGTGGCGCCGCCGCCAGTTCGCGCCGCTTCTGATCGACGTCACGCACGTGTCGCCCTGCTACGAGTACCGCGACCGGCGGGCCGACGAGACAGCGGAAGCGTACGGCGCGCGTCTTGCCGCCGAGCTGGCGGACGCGATGGATCGGATCGGGCCGCAAAACGTGATCGCCTTCGTGGCCGAAACGGTCGGCGGCGCGACGTCCGGATGCACTGCGCCCGTGCCGGGCTATTTCCGCCGCGTACGCGAGCTCTGCGACGGTCACGGCATCCTCCTGATCCTCGACGAGGTCATGTGCGGCATGGGCCGCACGGGGTCGCTGCACGCATATGAGCAGGAAGGCATCGTGCCGGACCTCGTGACCCTCGCCAAGGGCCTGGGCGGCGGCTACCAGCCCATCGGCGGCGTGCTCGTGCACGAGCGCATCGTCGACGCGCTTACGCGCGGCAGCGGATTCTTTCAGCACGGCCACACGTACATCGGGCACCCGGTCGCGTGCGCGGCGGCGCTCGCCGTGCAGAAGGTGATCGAGCGCGACGGCCTGCTCGACGCCGTCAACCACCTGGGTGCGCGCCTGTCGAGGCGCCTCGTCGAGCGCTTCGGCGAACACGAGCACGTCGGCGACATCCGCGGCCGCGGCCTCTTCATGGCCATTGAACTGGTCGAGGACAGGCCTTCGAAGCGCCCGTTCGACCCCGCGCGCCGTCTCAACGCCCGCGTCCTGCAAAGCGCGATGGCCCGCGGGCTCGTCGTCTATCCGATGGGCGGCACGATCGACGGCGAGAGCGGCGATCACGTGCTCATTGCACCGCCCTTCGTGGCCATGGAAAGCGACATCGACGAGATCGTGCACTGCCTGGGTGAAGCGGTCGACGCGGCGATTGCGAAAAAGGGGTGAAAAAGGGGTCAGACCCCATTACAAATTTGTAATGGGGTCTGACCCCTTTTTCGGTCGTGAAATTGCCGGTGCAGCCGCGGCAGCGTAGAATGCGCGCCTTCGCGCGGCGGGGACACGATCCTCGATCCGCGTGCGTCGCGGACCCTACCGGTGTGCCGCGCGTCCCAAAAGACACAATCTTTGCGGAGTGACCCTTCATGCCAGCAGTCCTTCCGGCGCTGCGCGACGTCAAGCTCGACGACAAATATGAGCTCGACTCCGGCCGCGTCTTCCTGACCGGCGCGCAAGCCTTCGTCCGCCTTCTCATCCTGCAGAGGCAGCGCGACGCGCTCGCCGGGCTCAACACGGGCGGATTCGTCTCCGGGTACCGCGGCTCGCCGCTGGGTGCGCTCGACCAGTCGCTGTGGAAGGCACGCAAGTTCCTCGAGCGCGCCAACGTCAAGTTCCAGCCCGGGCTCAACGAAGACCTCGCGGCCACCGCCATTTGGGGCTCGCAGCAGCTGACGCTTCATCGCGGCGCCAAGGTCGACGGCGTGTTCTCGATGTGGTACGGCAAGGGCCCCGGTGTGGACCGCTGCGGCGACGTGTTCAAGCACGCCAACATGGCGGGAACCAGCAAGAACGGCGGCGTGCTCGTGCTCGCCGGCGACGACCACGCCGCGAAGTCCTCGACGCTGCCGCACCAGTCCGACCATCAGTTCTCGGCGGCGATGATGCCGGTGTTGTACCCGTCGTCGGTGCAGGAGATCCTGGACCTCGGCCTGCACGGCTGGGCGATGTCGCGTTACTCGGGCTGCTGGGTGGGCTTCAAATGCGTGGCCGACACGGTCGAGTCGAGCTCGTCGGTGTACGTCGATCCGTCGCGCGCGCAGATCATCGTGCCGGAGGACTTTCCGCTGCCGGCGGACGGCGTGTCGATCCGCTGGCCCGACGGGTTCCTCGCCATCGAAGCGCGCATGCAGGACTACAAGATCTACGCCGCCCTGCACTACTGTCGCGTCAACCAGCTCAACCGCATCGTCATCGATTCGCCGCGCCCGCGCCTCGGCATCGCCACGTCGGGCAAGAGCTACCAGGACGTGCGCCAGGCGCTCGAAGACCTGGGCATCACCGAGCAGGACGCCGCCGAGATGGGCCTGCGCGTCTACAAGATCGCGATGCCGTGGCCGCTCGAGCCCGAAGGCATCCGCCACTTCGCCGAAGGGCTCGAGGAGATCCTCGTGGTCGAGGAGAAGCGGCAGATCGTCGAATACCAGATGAAGGAGCAGCTGTACAACTGGCGCGACGACGTGCGTCCGCGCGTGGTCGGCAAGTTCGACGAGAAGGGCGAATGGGCCCGCCCGCACGGCGACTGGCTGCTGCCCGCGGCAGGCGAGCTCACGCCCGCGATGATCGCGCGCGTGATCGCGAAGCGCATCGAGCGGCTGAACCTGCATCCGCGCCGGATGGACGAGCTGCGGGCGCGCGTCGACTTCATCAACGCCAAGGAGCACGCGCTCTCGAAGCCCAAGATCGAGCTCGTGCGCCAGCCTTACTTCTGCTCGGGCTGCCCGCACAACACGTCCACCCGCCTGCCGGAAGGCAGCCGCGCCACCGCGGGCATCGGCTGCCACGTGATGGCGATCTGGATGAACCGCGGCACGGGCGAGTACACGCACATGGGCGGCGAAGGCGTGCCTTGGATCGGCCAGGCGCCGTTCACGGAAGAGAAGCACATCTTCGCGAACCTGGGCGACGGCACCTACTATCACAGCGGCATCCTCGCGATCCGCGCAGCGGTCGCGGCGAACGTCAACATCACGTACAAGATCCTGTACAACGATGCCGTCGCCATGACCGGCGGACAGCCCATCGACGGTCCGCTCACGCCGGCAGATATCGCCAGGCAGGTCGCAGCGGAAGGCGTGAAGCGCATCATCGTCGTCAGCGACGACCCCGCGAAATATCCGAGCGGCTATTTCGACGGCGACATCCGCATCCATCACCGCGACGAGCTCGACGCCGTGCAGCGCGACCTGCGCGAGATCCCGGGCGTGACGGTCCTCCTTTACGACCAGACCTGCGCCGCCGAGAAGCGCCGCCGCAGAAAGCGCGGCAAGATGGCCGATCCCGCCAAGCGCATCTTCATCAACGAGCTCGTGTGCGAAGGCTGCGGCGACTGCGGCGTGCAGTCGAATTGCGTGTCCGTGGTGCCGATCGAGACCGAGTTCGGGCGCAAGCGCGCGATCGACCAGTCGTCGTGCAACAAGGACTATTCCTGCGTCAAGGGCTTCTGCCCCTCCTTTGCCATCGTCGAGGGCGGCACGCTGCGCAAGCCGCCGAAGGCGGAGGTCGCCGACTTCTCGTCGCTGCCCGATCCCGTGATTCCGAGCACCGCGGAGCCCTACAACATCCTCGTGACCGGCGTCGGCGGCACGGGCGTGGTCACGATCGGCGCGATTCTCGGCATGGCGGGTCACCTCGAGTCGAAGGGCGTAAGCGTGCTCGACATGACGGGCCTTGCACAGAAGAACGGCGCGGTGGTCTCCCACGTGCGCGTCGGCGACACGCCCGAGAAGCTCTACGCCACGCGCATCGCCGCGGGCGAGGCCTCGCTCGTGCTCGCCTGCGACATCCTGACCAGCGTCGGCTACGAAGCGCTCGCCAAGATGCAGAAGGGCGTCACCAAGGCGCTCGTCAACACGGCGCTCGTGATGCCGGCGCAGTTCACCCGCGAGCCGGACCTCAAGTTCCCGCTGGGCTCGATGGAGCAGGAGATCAAGGACGCGGTCGGCCCCGGCGACGCCGAGTTCCTCGACGCCAGCCGGCTCGCTACCGGGCTCATGGGCGACTCCATCGCGACCAACCTCTTCATGGTCGGCTACGCGTACCAGCGTGGCCTCATCCCGCTCACCGAAGCTGCCATCCAGAAGGCGATCGAGCTCAACGGCGCGGCGGTCGAGTCGAACACGCTGTCGTTCCGCTGGGGGCGCCTGGCCGCGGTCGATCCGGCCAAGGTTGCCGCCGCCGCCGTTCCCAGGGCCGCGCGTCCGGATTCGCAGCGCCTGTCGCAATCGCTGCCTGAGACGATCGAGCGGCGCGTGAAGTACCTTACCGACTACCAGGACGCCGCGTATGCGCAGCGCTACGCCGCGCTCGTCGCGAAGGTGGGCGAAGCGGAGGCGCGGGCGATGCCCGGCATCACCGAGCTCGCCGAGGCGGTCGCCCGCTACTACTTCAAGCTGCTCGCGATCAAGGACGAGTACGAGGTCGCGCGGCTTTACGCCGAGAGCGACTTCGCGCAGCGCGTGGCCGCGCAGTTCGAGGGCGACTACAAGGTGAGCCTAAGCCTCGCGCCCCCCATCTTCAACAAGCCCGACCCGAAGACCGGAGTGCCCCGCAAGACCGTCTACGGCCCGTGGATGATGAAGGCGTTCCGGCTGCTCGCGAAGATGCGCAAGTACCGCGGCGGCGCGCTGGACATCTTCGGACGCACGCCCGAGCGCCGGATGGAGCGCGGCCTCGTCGCCGGCTACGAGGCCCTGATCGGCGAGATCGTGGGCAAGCTCACCGCGCAGAACCACGCGACCGCCGTCGACCTGGCATCCGTCCCGGAGCACATCCGCGGTTACGGCCACGTCAAGGAAGCGCACGTGAAGACGGCCAAGGCCCGGGAGGCGGCGCTGCTCGCCGCGTTCCGCGCGCCCGCAGGCGCGCCGAAGCCCGAGGTGGTGAAGGTCGTCGTCTAGCGCTCTTGCGGGCGGCTTGCGCCGCCGCCGCTTGCTTCGTACCATGAGGAAGGCCGCCTCTCCGGGCGGCCGCGACTGGTCCCCGGGGCCGGCGGAGAGCGCGATGACAGCCGGAGAGCGGACCGGCATTTTCACGTTCCTGTTCACCGACATCGAGGGCAGCACGCGGTTGTGGGAGACGGACCCCGATCGCATGCGCCACGCGCTCGCACGCCACGATGCGTGCGCAAGGCAGAGCGTCGAATCGAGTGGGGGCACCGTCGTCAAGATGGCCGGCGACGGCATTCATGCCGCTTTCGCCGATCCTCTGCAAGCGGTAATCGCCTGCGTCACGCTCCAGCTCGCGATCGTCGACCTCGAAGCGGCGGACGGATTGCCGATTCGCGTGAGATGCGGCATCAACTCCGGTGCGGCCGAGATGCGGGACGCCGATTATTTCGGCAGCCAGGTCAACCGCGCCGCCCGAATCATGAGCGCGGCGCACGGCGGCCAGGTCCTGCTGTCGCAGTCAGTGGCCTCGAGCGTAGACGGCCGCCTGCCTGCGGATTGCGCGCTGCGCGACCTCGGAGTGGTCAGGCTGCGCGACCTTGCCCAGCCCGAACACGTGTTTCAGGTGGTCCATCCGCGGCTGCGGCGGGATTTCCCGGCGCTGCGGTCGCTCGAGTCGACACCCAACAACCTGCCCCAGCAGACCACGTCCTTCGTCGGACGTGCCCGCGAGATCACGGAGATCGCGGGGTTTCTCACGAGCGCCCCGCTTTTGACATTGTGCGGTCTCGGCGGAATCGGCAAGTCGAGGCTCGCGCTGCAGGCCGCCGCCGCGCAGACTGAGCGATTCCAGGACGGCGTCTGGCTGATCGAACTCGCGCCGGTCAGCGACGGCGCTCTCGTTCCGCAGGCCGTCGCAACGGTTCTCGGTGTGAAGGAGGAAGCCGGCCGGCCGGTGGCGGAGGCGCTGTCGCGCTTCGTCGCTGACCGCCAGCTTATGCTCGTGCTCGACAATTGCGAGCACGTGGTAGAGGCGTGCGCGCGCCTCGCGGGCGACCTGCTGCGCGCCGGGCCTGGACTCAGGATCCTCGCGACGAGTCGCGAGCCGTTGCGAATCGCGGGCGAAATGAGCTACTCGATGAGTCCACTCGCGGTTGCTGAATCCATCGACGAGGCGAATGACCTTCCAACAAGCGATGCGGCCCGGCTCTTTGCAGATCGAGCTGCGGCCGCGCAGCCCGGCTTTCGCGTCACACGCGAAAACGCGCGGGCGGTTCGCGCGATCTGCGAGCGGCTCGCCGGCATTCCGCTTGCGATCGAGCTCGCAGCGGCGCGCCTACGGTCAATGACCGTGGATATGATCGATGCGCGGCTCGGTGACCGATTCAAACTATTGACGAGCGGTGATCCTTCTGCGCTGCCGCGTCATCAGACCCTGCGCGCGTCGATGGATTGGAGCTACGATCTGCTCACGGAATCCGAGCGATCGCTGCTGCCTCGCCTCGCTGTGTTCGCAGGCGGCTTCGAGCTCGAGGCGGCAGAGTTCGTATGTGCGGGTGACGACCTCGACAGGGAGGCTGTCGTCGATGCCCTGTTGCATCTGGTCGAGAAGTCCCTCGTTGCGCTCGATGCCGAGGGTGGCCGCTATCGCCTGCTCGAAATCGTGCGCCAGTATGCGATCGAGCGAGACGGCCGGGGCGCTGCCTTCGATCGAACGAGGTTGCGCCACATAGAGTTCTTCGCGACCATGGCCGAGGCTGCAAGAGCGGAGCTGTTCGGGCCGATGCAGACGAAGTGGCTGAAGACCCTCGACCGGGAGCTGGAGAACATCCTTGCCGCGCATCGCACCTACGACGAGGTCGATCGCGAGAGCGATCTCGGTTGGCGGCTCATCTACTCGTTGCGAAACTACTGGACGAGCCGGGGACTTCTTGCATTGGGCCTTCGATGCATCGTGCACGTCCTCGACCGCCCCGCGATGCAAAGCCGCAACTCGAGGCGCTCGATCGGCATGTTCAGCGCCGGTTGGCTTTGCTCGCTCATGGGGCGGTACGTCGAAGCGGAGACATTTCTTCGTGAAGGCTTGGCGATCGCGCGAGAGATCGGAAGCGAGCAACGCACTGCGGCGGTTCTTCAGCCCCTCGGAATGGCCTTGCTGGCACAGGGAAAGATCGACGAAGCCACCTTGCATCTCGAGGAAGCGCACAAGCTCGCCAGGAAGATCGGCGATCCACGTGACATCGCCGCTGCGATGACCCAACTCGGCCAACTGGCACGGGTCGAAGGCAAGCTTCCCCGTGCACAGCAATTTTTTGATGACACGCTGGCGACGGCGCGTGAGCTGAACGACCGGGAAAGCGTGGCGATCGCTCTGCTCAATCTGGCGATGGTCTCGATCGAGCGTGGCCACTTCGAGCAGGCCAGGTCCATGCTGCTGGAAGTCGTCGATGTCATCCGCGAAACCGGCTCGATCCCGCTGACTCAGAGTCTGCTCGACGCGTGCACGGGCTTGGCCGCGTCATCCGGAGAGTGGACCTCCTCCGCGCGGTTTTCAGGCAGCGCCGACGCTTGTGCCCGCCGGACGGCAATGCGCAGGGATTTTGCCGACGCGACGTTCCTGGAACCACGGGTCGCCAGCGCACGCGAAGCGCTCGGCGCCGTGGCGTTTGAAGCCTCAGCGACAGGCGGCCACAACACATCCGCGGCCGCCAGCCTGGAGGAAGCGGCCGCGTGGCTGCGGCGGCCGCTACCCTGACACCGGAACGACTCAGGGGGGGTTGGTCGAACCGCCGTCGTTGACGATGACGGGATCCGTAATGATTGTGGCGCTGGCGTTCCTCAGTTGGATCGTAAATTCGTACTTCTTCGAGTCGTCGTTTTCATCGCAGATGTGATGGAACCGACTCGAGCCTATGCCGCTCCATATGTACTCACCGATGCGTCCCGAAGAAAACTTCTGGTACGTGTCGTTCTGGACGTTGATATCGCCGTCTTTGAATTCCCAGCCCGGAGGCGCCATCCAAACAATCAGAACGGGCCGGGGCCATCCGTTGAGATTCACATCCGCGTTCGTCACCTTGTTATTCGCGACAACGGCGACCGCCTGGACGTAGCGATCAGTAAGGATGTTGCAGCCGGCGGCAAATGCGGCCGGCGCCGCTAGCAGAAGCGCGAAGGTCGCGCCGAATCTCACTCGTTTCATAGCAATCCCCTACGTTGGTTGGTATCGGTGAGCCAAGCGTCAGCCATTGTGCTGCCCTCGGCGAGGCATTTACAAGATGTCGCCTACAAATAGGGGCAACCCCGTCGGCGATATGACCCCAGCCGACCCGGTACGCGCACCATCACGGTGCGGCCGCAGACATGACCGGAGAAGGCCCCGCCGCGTTAGCGACGCTCAGGCCCGCTTCGCGAGCATTGCCCTGCCGACGCGCGAATGCGTGGGCCGCCCAAGCGCGGCGCAGATGAACTCGCCCGCGTCGATGAGTCTGTCGAGGTCGACCCCGGTCTGCGTGCCGAGGCCGTGCAGCATGTACACGACGTCCTCGGTGGCGACATTACCGGTGGCGCCCTTCGCGTACGGACATCCGCCGAGGCCCGCCACCGAGCTGTCGAACACGCTCACGCCGAACTCGAGCGAGGCGTAGATGTTGGCGAGCGCCTGCCCGTAGGTATCGTGATAGTGCCCGGCGAGCTTGTCGACCGGCACGTGCCGCGCCACGGCCTCGAGCATCGCGAGCGTCTGGCCGGGTGTGCCGACGCCGATCGTGTCGCCGAGCGAAATTTCGTAGCATCCCATCTGGTAGAGCGCCTCGGCTACGTTGGCAACCGCGAGCGGGGGCACCGCGCCCTCGTACGGGCAGCCGAGCACGCACGAGATGTAGCCGCGCACGCGGATGCCGTGCGAGCGCGCGGCGGTGGCGACGGCCCGAAAGCGCGTAAGGCTCTCCGCGATCGAGCTGTTGATGTTCCGCCGCGAGAAGGACTCGGTCGCCGCGCCGAACACCGCGATCTCCTCCACGTTCGCCGCCAGCGCGGACTCGAGGCCCTTCATGTTGGGTACGAGCGCCGAGTACGAAACACCGGGCTTGCGCCGGATGCGCGCGATCACGTCTGCGCCGTCGGCCATCTGCGGCACCCACTTCGGCGACACGAAGGATGCCGCCTCGATCGCGGGCAAGCCTGCTTCCGACAGGCGATCGATCAGCTCGACCTTGACGTCGGTGGCGATCGTAGCCTTCTCGTTCTGCAGCCCGTCGCGAGGGCCGACCTCGACGAGCCTCACCTTGCGCGGCTTCATCTCAACTGCCCGATTTCTTGAAGTCGACCAGCTCGGCGCCCTCGGTCACCTGCTCCCCGACGTTGAAGCGGAAAGATTCGAGCCGGCCGGCCGTCGGCGCCGTGATCGTGTGTTCCATCTTCATGGCTTCGAGGATCAGGAGCGGCGCGCCCTTCGCGACCTCCGTCCCCGGCCGCGCGAGCCACGCGATCACCTTGCCGGGCATCGGTGCGACGAGCCCGCCCTCGGCCCCCTGCCCTTCGCCGACCTGATGCAGCGGGTCGATGCGCGCGAGCTGGTAGCTGCGGCCGTCGAGGAACACGTGCCGCTTCTCGCCCGATACGATGACGCTCGTGTCGAGGCGCAGTCCACCGAGCTCCACGCGCAGCGTGCCGTTGGGGCCGAGCTCGCCGCGCGCGGGCGCCTTCGCCTCACCCAGGCCGAGCTCGTAGGCGCCATCGACGTAGCCCACGACCACCGTGCGCTCGTGCTCGCCTGCGCGGAATACGATGCGTCGCTCCGCGTGCGAATTGAGCCGCCAGCCGTCGGTCAGGCGCCACGGCGAGTGCGGATCGCTGCCGTCGGCGCGGCGCGCCTCGGCCTCTTCGCGCAGCAGAGTCGCGAGCGCCGCGATGAGATACGCCTGGTCCGGCGCGTCGCCCGCCTCGGGAAAGAGGTATTGACGCTCGCGCTCGATAAGTCCGGTGTCCAGATCGGCGCGCGCGAAGGCCGGGCACGCGACGAGCCTGCCGAGGAACTCGACGTTGTTGGCCACACCCACGATGCGGTACTGCGCGAGCGCCATCAGCATGCGCTGCAGGGCGAGGTCGCGCGTGTGGTCCCACACGATGAGCTTGGCGATCATCGGGTCGTAGTACGGCGTGATCTCGTCGCCCTGCTCGACCCCCGTATCCACGCGCACGTGCAGCGACTCCGGCGGTGGCGCGAGGTGGATGAGACGTCCGGTGGAAGGCAGGAAGCCGCGGTCGGGGTCCTCGGCGTAGATGCGCGCCTCGATCGCGTGTCCGCGGATCGCAAGCTGCTCCTGCGTCAGAGGCAGCGGCTCGCCAGCGGCCACGCGAAGCTGCCATTCGACCAGGTCTTGCCCGGTGATCATCTCGGTGACCGGATGCTCCACCTGCAGCCGCGTGTTCATCTCCATGAAGTAGAAGCGGCCGTCCTGGTCGGCGATGAACTCCACGGTGCCGGCGCCGACGTAACCGACCGCGCGCGCGGCCGCCACCGCCGCCTCGCCCATCTGCTGCCGGCGCGCGCCCGTCATGCCGGGCGCGGGGGCTTCCTCCAGCACCTTCTGGTGGCGCCGCTGCACCGAGCAATCGCGCTCGAACAGGTGCACGCAACGGCCGTGCGCGTCGGCGAAGACCTGGATCTCGATGTGGCGCGGCCGCGCGACGTACTTCTCGACGAGCACCTGGTCGTCGCCGAAGCTCGACGTCGCCTCGCGCTTGCACGAGGCCAGCGCGTCGGCGAACTCGGCAGGCGCGTTGACGATGCGCATGCCCTTGCCGCCGCCGCCTGCCGAGGGCTTCAGCAGCACCGGGTAGCCGATCCGGTCCGCCTCCTTCTGGAGAAATTTTGTTTCCTGCTCATTTCCATGGTAACCAGGCACGAGGGGCACCGGCGCCTTTTCCATCAGCGCCTTCGCAGCGCTCTTGCTGCCCATCGCGCGGATGGCCCCGACGGGTGGCCCGATGAAGACGATGCCTGTCGCGACGCAGGCCGCGGCGAAGTCCTCGTTCTCGGACAGGAAGCCGTAGCCGGGATGGATCGCTTCGGCGCCGGTCTGCTTCGCCGCGGCGATGATGCGATCGATGACGAGGTAGCTCTCGCGCGCGGCCGGCGGCCCGATCAGCACGGCTTCGTCGGCGAGGCGCGTGTGGCGCGCGTTCGCGTCGGCCTCGGAGAAGACCGCGACCGTGCGCACGCCCATGCGGCGCGCGGTCTTGATGACGCGGCAGGCGATCTCGCCGCGATTGGCGATGAGGATCTTCCTGAACATGGCTACATCCGGAACACGCCGAACTCGGTCTTCTCGATCGGCGCGTTGAGCGAGGCCGACAGCGCGAGCCCCAGCACCCTTCGCGTCTGCGCGGGATCGATCACGCCGTCGTCCCACAGCCGCGCCGTGGCGTAGTACGGATGGCCCTGCGTCTCGTATTGCTCCCGGATGGGTGCCTTGAATGCCTCCTCGGCCTCCCTGCTCCACGGCTTGCCCGTCGCCGCCATGCCGTCGCGGCGCACCGTGGCCAGCACCGACGCCGCCTGCTCGCCGCCCATCACGGAGATGCGCGCGTTCGGCCACATCCACAGGAAGCGCGGCCCGTAGGCGCGCCCGCACATGCCGTAGTTCCCCGCACCGAAGCTGCCTCCGATGATGACGGTGAACTTGGGAACGGCCGCGCACGCCACCGCGGTCACCATCTTGGCGCCGTGCCGCGCGATGCCCTCGTGCTCGTATTTGCGGCCTACCATGAAGCCCGTGATGTTCTGCAGGAACAGGAGCGGTACGCCGCGCTGGGCGCAAAGCTCGATAAAGTGCGCGCCCTTCTGCGCCGACTCCGAGAACAGGATGCCGTTGTTGGCGACGATGCCGACCGGATAGCCGTGGATGTGCGCGAACCCGGTGACCAGCGTCGCGCCGTAGCGCTGCTTGAACTCGTCGAGCGCCGAGCCGTCCACCATGCGCGCGATGACCTCGCGCACGTCGTACGGCTTCCGGGCGTCGCCGGGGATGACGCCGTAGACGCTTTCCTCGTCGTACAGCGGCTCGCACGGCGTGCGCAGCGCAACGCCGACGGACTTGACGCGGTTGAGGTTGCCCACGATGCGCCGCGCGATGTGCAGCGCGTGCGCGTCGTTCTCGGCCAAGTGGTCGGCCACCCCCGAGATGCGGGTGTGCACGTCCCCGCCGCCCAGCTCCTCGGCGGTGTTCTCCTCGCCGATCGCCGCCTTCACGAGCGGCGGCCCCCCCAAGAAGATCGTGCCCTGGTTGCGCACGATGATCGTCTCGTCGGACATCGCCGGCACGTAGGCGCCGCCCGCCGTGCACGACCCCATCACGACGGCGATCTGCGGGACCTTCATCGCCGACAGCGTCGCCTGGTTGTAGAAGATGCGGCCGAAATGATCGCGGTCGGGGAACACGTCGTCCTGCATAGGGAGGAACGCCCCGCCCGAGTCGACGAGGTAGAGGCACGGCAGCCGGTTCTCGCGCGCGATCTCCTGGGCCCGCAGGTGCTTCTTGACCGTCATCGGGTAGTACGTGCCGCCCTTGACCGTCGCGTCGTTGGCGACGATCACGCACTCCTGTCCGGCCACGCGGCCGATGCAGGTGATGATGCTCGCGGCGGGCACCTCGCCGCCGTACATGCCGTACGCCGCGAGCGGTGATAGCTCGAGGATCGGCGAGCCGGGATCGACCAGCGCGTTGATGCGATCGCGCGGCAGGAGCTTGCCGCGCGAAAGGTGCTTCTGTCGCGCCTCGTCGCTGCCGCCGCGCGCCACTTGGGCCGTCTTCGCGCGAAGGTCCGCGACGAGCTCGCGCATGAGCGAGGCATTGCCGCGGAAGTCTTCCCCGCGCGGATCGAGCCGGGTGGCGAGAGTCGTCATGTATTCCGCGTATCCTACATCGCCCCGGCAGCCGGCGCGGTGTATCCCCGTAGGCAAGCCGCGGGCGACGCGCTGCATTGCGCGGCGATGGCCGCCCTCTTCCAGGCCCACCCCGAGCTCGCGATCTTCGTCGCGATCGTGCTCGGCTTCCTCGTCGGGCGCGTGCACGTCAGGGGCGTGGGCCTCGGCACGGTGGTCGGCACGCTGCTGGCCGGACTCGCCATCGGCATCCTCAGCAAGCCCGCCGTGCCCGACCTCCTCAAATGGGCGTTCTTCGACCTCCTCCTGTTCGCGATCGGCTACGCCACCGGACCGCAGTTCTTCGCGGGCCTCAAGAAGGAGGCGATCCCGCAGATCTACATCGCGTTCATCGTCTCGGTTACGGGGCTCGCCGCGGCGCTCGGGGTCGCGTGGGCCTTCAGTTTCGATGCCGGCATCGCCGCCGGCGTGACCTCCGGGTCCCTCACGCAATCGGCGGCGCTCGGCACGGCGCTCGTGACCATCGCCGACCTGCCCATCGCGGCCGACCTGAAGCAGACGCTCTCGGCGCACGTGCCGATCGCCGACGCCGTGACGTACGTGACGGGCGACGTCGGCGTGATCGTCTTCCTGCTGGCTGCGGCGCCGATGCTCCTGCGCGCGAACCTGCGCGAGGAAGCGGTGAAGCTCGAAGACGCCATGTCGGGCAACGCGCCGAACGCCGCGCTGCGCAGCGCGGTGCAGCGCTTCGGCTT
>Ga0335083_10005675_pt1 | contig 15720 bp, 14 predicted proteins | sample Lox_Sample_42_FD_206716 | JGI IMG/M metagenome (GOLD analysis project Ga0335083, IMG submission 206716) | Soil microbial communities from Loxahatchee National Wildlife Refuge, Florida, United States - Lox_Sample_4.2 | ecosystem: Environmental > Terrestrial > Soil > Wetlands | place: USA... | reverse complement strand
AGGAATGTCCGCATCGATATCGGGATCCACGGACATGACCGTGGCCACGACCTGCACGTCGTTATAGAAGCCGTCCGGGAACAGCGGGCGAATCGGGCGATCGATGAGACGCGAGGTCAGCGTCTCCTTCTCGGTCGGACGACCTTCACGCTTGAAGAATCCGCCAGGGATCCGCCCGGCCGCGTAGGTCTTCTCGACGTAGTTGACGGTCAGGGGGAAGAAATCACGTCCGGCACGCGGAGTGTGCTCCGCGCAGGCGGTCACGAGAACGACGGTGTCGCCCATGGAGACGCGAACCGACCCTTCGGCCTGCCGGGCCATCTCGCCGGACTCGATCGTGACCGTATGGGAACCGTAGGGGAACGACTTGCTGACAGCGCTCAAGCTTCAATCCTCGAAATGGGAGACGGTGGGCGATAAGCACAAGGGCCGCTCGCGGGTGGCGGCGGCCCTTGTTCCCTGCATCAGCGGCGCAGGCCCAGGCGCTCGACGAGCTCCTGGTACTTTTCCGGTTGGGTCGATTTCAGGTAATCGAGAAGCTTGCGGCGCTGGTTGACGAGCTTCACCAGCCCGCGGCGCGAGGAATGATCACGCTTGTGAGCCGTGAAATGCTCGCCGAGGCCGTTGATGCGCTCGGACAGGAGCGCCACCTGTACTTCGGGGGAACCCGTATCGGCCGAATCGCGGCGGAACTGCGCGACGATTCCGCCTTTTTTCTCACTGGTTAAAGCCATTGCGCCCTACACCTAAATGCTTGTCTTAAGAGCCCTTTTGGGAAGCGCGGAATTCTACCCGGTGACACGGTCCGGCCACAAGTTCAAACCGTGACCATCTGGCGTATCATCACCCCTGAATGCACCGTTAAGGTGCCCCGAGAGGAAGACCGCGATGCCCAGAACGAGCCTCTGCCGGACCCTGTCGATCATCGTCGCCACTGCGTGCATTGCAGCGTGCGCAGGGACGCCATCCCACCCAGACGCCGCGGCGACGGCCAAATCCAAGGCGTTGGCTTCCCAGGCGAACTGCTCGATGGTGACCGGCTCGCACATCCCGCCAAAGGCCGGCCAGTGCAATACCTCTCCAGGGCGGTCAATTTCCGGCGAAGACATCGATCGCACCGGCCAGACCAACGTCGGCGATGCGCTCAAGATGCTCGACCCCTCCATCACCGTACATCACTGAGCGCCATGATCAGAACAATAATCATTGCGACGCTGGTCGCAGCAGTGACAGCGGGCTGCGCCAACGGGTGGCCACACGTCAGACACGAAAAATCCAGCACCATGTCCAACTGCGGATATACCGGCACGCGCATTCCACGCAGTGGCTGTGACAGCGCTCCGCCGACGCAGGGCATGAGTGGCGAGGACATCGATCGGGGCATGGCCTATCCCGTGCCAAGCGCCATCACGCCGCTCCCCACCAGGGGGCCGCACTGACGGGGCTGATCAGCCGGGTGCCGCCAGCAGGCGGCGCGGCCTGACCTCGTCCTGGGCGACCTCGCCCAGTCCCAGGAATTCTCCAGCGGCTCCGTAGAGTCGCACACGCTCGCCCTGAGGCGCTCCGGGCACCAGCACCGCCTGTCCGTGTCGAACCCGCCGCGTCCCCTCCGCGTCCAGATTCACGGCAGCAAGATGCTGCAGCGGCTGGTCGGGAGCGAGGAGCGCCGGTCGCTGGCCGCTTGCGCAGATCGCAGCAATCTCCTCCAGTGTCTGCATGGACGAGCCGACAAACGGTTCGACATAAACACGGCGCAGCGCCGTGACGTGGCCGCATGTGCCCAACGCTCTGGCAATGTCCTCGGCCAGCGTGCGGACGTAAGTCCCCTTCGAACATAACACTTCGAGATCGAGCACGGACTCGGTACGACCCACCAGGCGCAGAGCCGTGATCTCGATGTCGCGTGGTGCGCGTTCCACCTCGATGCCCGCGCGCGCCAGCTTGTAGAGTGGCTGGCCATCGCGCTTCAGAGCCGAATACATCGGCGGGACCTGGCTCTGGCGGCCGTGAAAGCGCTCCAGCACGCTCTGCAGCAGGGCGGAGTCGATTTGCGGCACGGGAGCGGTTTCGACGACTGCGCCTTCGGTGTCGCCGGTCGCCGTGCGCAGGCCCAGCGTGACCGAGAACCGGTACAGTTTGCGGCCCGCGAGGATGTCGCCGGCCACTTTCGTCGCTTCATCCAGGCAGATCGGCAGCATGCCGGTCGCAAGCGGGTCCAGGCTGCCGACGTGACCTGCCTTGTCCGCCCCCAGCAGGCGCCGCACCCGCTGCAGGGCCGCGTTCGATGACAGTCCGGCCGGCTTGTCGAGCAGCAGTATCCCGCTGATCACGCGAGGCCGCTGATCAGGCACCGGGATTGCGAGTGGCAGCCGCGCCGGGCGTCCCGGATTCGCCGGGGTCGTCGGTCGCGTCCGCGGGATCGTCCACGTGGGTTGCGCGGTCCGTGCGCACGGCGCTGTCGATCAATCCGGTGAGATGGGCTGCGCGGTCGGCGGTGTCGTCGTGCACGAACTCCAGGCGCGGTGCGTGACGGAGCCGCAGGCGCCGCCCTACCTCACCGCGCAGAAAGCCGCCGGCGTGGGTCAGGCCGATCCGCACATCATGGGGACGATTCTTCGAGGCGAAGGGCGTGAAGTACACGCGCGCCACGCCCATGTCAGCTGCAACACTGACCGACGTGATCGTGACGTTGCCGACCCGCGGATCCTTCACCTCGCGCGCAATGACTTCCGAGAGCACGCGCTGGATCTCGGACTCGATCCGCCTCCGTCGCTGCGGTTCAGCGGACATATGCGCGCGTCACTACTGCAGGGTCCGCGCGACTTCCACGCGCGAGAAGCACTCGATCTGGTCGCCGACGCGCACGTCCTGATAGTTCTTCACGCCGATACCGCACTCGGTGCCGGCCCTGACTTCGCCAGCCTCGTCCTTGAACCGGCGCAGTGACTCGAGCGCACCCTCGAAGATCACGACGTTGTCGCGCAGCACGCGGATCGGGTTGTTGCGTTTGACCAGCCCTTCCGTGACCAGGCAGCCGGCGACCACGCCGAACTTGCTGGAGCGGAACACCTCGCGCACCTGCGCGATGCCGATGATGGATTCCTTGATCTCCGGCTGCAGCATGCCGGACATCATCTGCTTCACATCGTCGATGGCCTCGTAAATGATGCTGTAGTACCGCACCTCGACGCCCGTTTCCTTGATGGCATCGCGAGCGCCGGCATCGGCGCGTACGTTGAAGCCGATGATGAGTGCCTTGGAGGCCGCGGCGAGCTGCACGTCGGACACCGTGATTCCGCCCAGGCCACTGCCCAGTACCTTGACCTGGACTTCGGCGGTCGACAGCTTGTCGAGCGCCTCGCGCAACGCTTCCGCGCTGCCTTGCACGTCCGCCTTGATGAGGACCGAGACGACACCGGCCTTGGCCTCACCCATCTGCGAAAACACGTCTTCCGCGCGCGTTGCCTGCCGGGCAAGCTTCACGTCGCGGAACTTGCCCTGCCGGTACAGCGCGACCTCGCGTGCCTTGCGCTCACTCTCCACCACCAGCAGGTCATCGCCGGCGTTCGGCGCCGCTGCAAGTCCCAACACCACGACCGGCATGGACGGCGCAGCTTCCTGCACCGCGTGTCCGTTCTCATCGAACATGGCGCGAACGCGGCCGAATTCAGTACCCGCGAGGATCGGATCACCCATGCGCAGCGTGCCACGCTTCACGAGCACCGTGGCAACGGCACCGCGGCCCTTCTCCACGCTCGACTCGATTACCACACCCGAGGCCAATCCGTCGCGCGGCGCGCGCAACTCCAGCACCTCGGCCTGCAGCAGGATGGCTTCCAGCAGCTGATCTATGCCAGCGCCCGTGCGGGCCGAGACGTTGACGAAAATGTTCTGGCCGCCCCACTCCTCGGCGATCACATCGTGCTTGGACAGCTCGTTGCGAACCCGGTCGGGATCGGCATCGCTCTTGTCGATCTTGTTGACGGCCACGACGATCGGTACGCCCGCGGCGCGCGCGTGTTGAATCGCCTCGATGGTCTGCGGCATGACTCCGTCGTCCGCCGCCACGACGAGCACTACGACGTCCGTCGCCTTCGCACCGCGCGCACGCATGGCCGTAAATGCCGCGTGACCCGGAGTATCGAGGAACGTGATCATGCCCTTCGGCGTCTGTACGTGATAGGCGCCGATGTGCTGCGTGATGCCACCCGCTTCACCGGCAGCGACTTTCGTGCTGCGGATGTAGTCCAGCAGCGAGGTCTTGCCGTGGTCAACGTGACCCATGACGGTCACGACCGGCGGACGAGGCTCGACGTCCGATTCGGTAGCCTGCACGCCCTGCAGATCCTCTTCGATCTGGTTCTCTTTCAGCACCTTCGGCGTGTGGCCCATCTCCTCCACGACCAGCACGGCGGTGTCGCGATCGATGGGCTGGTTGATCGTGGCCATGACGCCAACGTTCATCAGTACCTTGATCACTTCGGTGGCCTTCACGGCCATGCGCTGGGCGAGTTCGGCGACCGTCACGGTCTCGCCGATGCTGACTTCGCGAACCACCGGCGCAGTCGGCATTTCGAAGGCGTGCCGACCTTCCGCACCCGAGGGCATCGGCCGGGATTTGGCACGGCGCTTCTTCTTGTAGCGCGAACTGACATCACCAGCGACGTGCAGTTCCTGGCGGCCATAGCGCGTGGCCCCGCGCTCGTCCTGAGCCGGTGGCGCAGCAGCCGGGCGCTCGCGCGCCGGCGGGGTCGCAACTCCCGGAGCCGCCGCCACAGGTGCCGGCGGAGGAGTCGGGGCTGCCGGTCGCGGACGCGGCGGTTCCGTGGCCCGCTTCTGCTGCTGCTGGAGTTGCTCTTCGCGCTCGCGTTCGCGGCGCTCGGCATCCTCACGGGCGCGCTCTTCTGCCTGGCGGCGCGCATCTTCCTGCGCCTTGCGCTTGGCCTGTTCCTCTTCGAGCCGACGGCGGTTTTCGGACTCGAGGCGCTCACGCTCACGGCGCTCGTTCTCGACCCGCTCGGTCTCGCGCCGAACGGCTTCTTCCTGCTCGCGCCGCTTGGCGTCGATCTCGTCCTGCTGCTGACGTGCCTGCTCCTCCAGCACGTCGCGCTTGATGTAAGTGCGCTGCCGGCGGACCTCGACATTCACCGTGCGCGCGCGGCCCTGGGCGCTCGCGAGCTTCAGCTCGCTCTGCGTCTTGCGCCTGAGAGTGATCTTCCGCGGCGCGGCATCGCCGCCTTCACCACTGCCGTGGCTTCGACGCAGATGCGTCAGCAGCTCCAGCTTGGCATCGTCGCTGATGCGATCGTCCGGGCCGTCGACCTTGATTCCGGCCTGATCCAGCTGCACGAGCAGCCGGTCCACCGGGACCTTGAGGACTTCCGCGAATTGGGAAACCGTTACTTCTGCCATAGCCCGTCCTCGCTCAATGGCTCGCCTCGAACCACGGAGCGCGCGCAGTCATGATGAGCTTGCCCGCCTCCTCGGCAGCGAGCCCTTCAATGTCCGAGAGATCATCCACTGACTGCTCCGCCAGATCCTCGCGCGTCCGCACGCCACGACGTGCGAGAGCGAGCGCCAGATCGGGGCTCATCCCTTCCAGCAGCAACAGGTCGTCCGCTGGCATCGACTGATCGAGGCTCTCCTCGCTCGCGATGGCCTGCGTGAGCAACACGTCGCGCGCGCGATTGCGCAGTTCCTTGACGATGTCCTCGTCGAACTCCTCGATGGCGGCCAGCTCGGCCTGCGGCACGTAGGCGATCTCCTCGATGGTCGAGAAGCCTTCCTGCGCCAGGATGGTTGCGACATCCTCATCGACGTCGAGCTGCTTCATGAAGTTCTGCACCAGCTCCTTCGCTTCGGTCTCGCTCTTGGCTTCGGCGTCGGACTCGGTCATCACGTTCAGATCCCAGCCGGTGAGCTGGCTGGCGAGACGGATGTTCTGGCCGCCGCGACCGATGGCCTGCGACAGCTTCTCCTCCGACACCGCGATGTCCATGCTGTGCGAGTCTTCGTCCACCACGATGGACATGACCTCGGCCGGTGACATGGCGTTGATCACGAACTGGGCGGGATTCTCATCGTGGGGGATGATGTCCACGCGCTCGCCGGCGATCTCGTTCGAGACCGCCTGCACGCGCGAACCGCGCATACCCACGCAGGCACCCACCGGATCGATGCGCGGATCGTTGCTGCGAACGGCAATCTTGGCGCGCACGCCCGCATCGCGGGCCGCGCCCAGGATCTGGATCAGTCCCTGCCCCACCTCCGGCACCTCGAGCTTGAACAGCTCGATGAGGAACTCGGGGGCCGTGCGGGTCAGGAACAGCTGCGGGCCGCGCGGCTCGGAGCGCACTTCCTTGAGGAAGGCCTTGATGCGGTCCTGGGGTTTGACCTGCTCGCGCGGGATCATGTCGGTGCGCGGCACGAAGCCTTCGGCGTTGCTGCCCAGATCGACGTAGATGCCGTTGCGGTCAACCCGCTTCACGACGCCGCTGACCAACTGGCCCACACGGTCGCGATACGCATCGACGACCTGCGCGCGCTCGGCTTCGCGCACCTTCTGCACGATGACCTGCTTGGCCTGCTGAGCGGCGATACGCCCGAAACCGACCGATTCCATGGGCTGTTCGACGAAGCCGCCGACCTCGACGTTCGGGTCAACGTCACGGCCATCTTCCAGGCGCAGCTCGCGCTCGGGTACTTCCAGCTCGGTCGAATCGTCGGCGAATACTTTCCAGCGGCGGAAGGTCTCGTAGTCGCCGCTCTTGCGGTCGATGGCGACGCGCACGTCCCATTCCTCGCCATGCTTCTTGCGGGTGGCGGACGCGAGCGCGGCCTCGAGGGCCTCGAAGATCACTTCTTTGTCGACACCCTTCTCGTTGGAGACGGCATCGACCACCATCAGGATTTCCTTGTTCACCACGTACCTCTCAAGCGCCCGTTGCCACCATGCGGCGCGCGTGCCACGGGCTCACCCCGCCAGACGCGCCTTGCCAATTTCCCCGAAGGCCACCGCCACCTTCTGCCGGTCCACCTCTAGCTCGATCCCCGCATCGTTCACGGCCTGCAGCGTTCCGGTATAGCGACGCCGGCCCTCGCGGGGCACTTTCAGCTCGATGAACACCCGCGAGCCGGCGAAGCGCTCGAAGTGCGCCGGCGTCCGCAGGATGCGGTCGAAACCCGGCGAGGACACTTCCAGCGTATACGCGGACGGAATCGGATCTTCCACGTCGAGCAGGGCCGCCGTCTCACGGCTGACCCGCTCGCAGTCATCCACGCCCACCCCTTCGGGCCGATCGATGAACAGGCGCACCACGGCGTGCGAACGCCCGGCGGCGTACTCGAGCTCCACGAGCTCGTACCCCATCCGGGCCAGCACCGGCTCAATGAGGGCGATGAGCCGCTCCCGCAAGGTTACCGTCATCGCAACTACCCGCCGCTACAAACAAAAATGGGCCTCAAGGCCCATCAGAAAAACAAAAAGCCCCTCGGGGGGCTTTCTGGGACAAGCTCTGCGGACACCCGCGGCACGCCGCAGCGCACCTTCAGGTCCGGTCACCACGGTCAGTGGTCACCGCCGTCCGTTCCCTACGGCCGAGGCCCGCGGGGGCGCGCATTCTACCCAAACCCGCGCGGCAGCGAAACCCGCCCGGAGGCCTCCCCCGGGCACTGGGCACCCCATCCCAGATTATACCTGTATAGACAGGTTGGCCCGAAACGTGAGAAGCTCCGCCCGGTCGGACAACTCCCGTGTACCACACCCCCCAGCTCGGGATCCGGAAGGTGTCGATTGACTCAGCCCAGCCAGGCCACCGCCCGTTACCTGCAGGTGAAGCAGTTCATCCTGGCGCGTATCGCCGGCGGCACCCTGCCGGCGGGCGCGCGCGTGCCTTCCGAGAACGAACTGGTGCGTGAGCTGGATGTGGCCCGGATGACCGCCAATCGCGCCCTGCGCGAACTGGCCGCGGATGGGGTGCTCATCAGGGTGGCCGGAGTCGGCACGTTCGTCGCCGAGCAGCGTGTGCACTCTCATCCGCTGGAAGTACGCAGCATCGCCGATGAAATCCGCGCCCGCGGACATGGGTACGAAGCGAAGGTCATCAACGCCGAATCCATCAACGCCCCACGCGAACTGGCTGAGCGCTGCGGGGTCGCTCCGGGTGCGCGGCTCGATCACACCCTGATCATCCATTTCGAAGGCGGCATGCCTCTGCAGGTCGAGGATCGTTACGTCAATCCAACCGTGGTTGCCGGCTACCTGCACAACGATTTCACCCGGACGACACCGCACGAGTTCCTGATGCAGGCAGCACCGCTGCAGCGCGCCGAACATACCGTGCGCGCCATCATTCCCGACGGCAGGATCCGCCGCATGTTGAAGCTGGACCCGCAGGATGCCTGCCTGCTGATCCGCCGACGCACGTGGGCCGGTGGCCGCATCGCCTCCAGCGCCGACCTCTTTCACCCCGGCTCCCGGTACGAACTCACCGGAGCCTTCAGCGCGCCGGCCTGACCGCCATCGACGCGCCGCACCCGACAAACGCCACATTCGAGGAGAACGCCGTGTCAGACAACGCCACCCGCCCTTCCCTGCGCGCCCCGCGCGGCCCGACGCTCACCTGCCGCAACTGGATCACGGAGGCCGCGCTGCGGATGCTCCACAACAATCTCGATCCGGAAGTGGCCGAGCGCCCGCAGGATCTGGTGGTCTACGGCGGTATCGGCAAGGCGGCCCGCAACTGGCAGGCGTTCGACCAGATCGTCGCCACCCTCAAGCGTCTCAGCGAGGATGAGACGCTGTTGATCCAGTCCGGCAAGCCGGTCGGTGTGTTCCGCACGCACGCGGATGCACCGCGCGTGCTGATCGCCAACTCCAACCTGGTGCCGCACTGGGCGACCTGGGATCATTTCAACGAGCTGGACCGCAAGGGCCTGATGATGTACGGGCAGATGACGGCCGGCTCGTGGATCTACATCGGCAGCCAGGGCATCGTGCAGGGCACCTACGAGACCTTCGTGGAGATGGGCCGGCAGCACTTCGGCGGCAACCTGACAGGCAAGTGGATCCTCACCGCCGGGCTGGGGGGCATGGGCGGCGCGCAACCGTTGGCCGCCACGATGGCCGGCGCCTCCATGCTGGCGATCGAGTGCCGGCCCGAGCGCCTGGCCAAGCGATTGCAGACGCGCTACCTGGATGTCGAGGCCAGGAATCTCGACGAGGCGCTCGCCACTCTCGAACAGGCTCGCACGAGCGGCCGCGCCATCTCGGTGGGCCTGCTCGGCAACGCCTGCGAGATCCTGCCGGAGCTGCTGCGGCGTGGAATCCGCCCGGACGCGGTGACCGATCAGACTTCCGCGCACGATCCCGTGAATGGCTACCTGCCGGAAGGCTGGAGCCTGGAGAGATGGGACCGGCTGCGCGTGCAGGACCCGAAACAGGTCAGCGCCGAAGCGCGCCGCTCGATGGCCAAACACGTGCGTGCCATGCTGGAATTCCAGCGCAAGGGCGTGCCCGTGTTCGACTATGGCAACAACATCCGCCAGGTCGCGCTCGAGGAGGGCGTCAGCGATGCGTTCGCCTTCCCCGGTTTCGTACCCGCTTACATCCGGCCGCTGTTCTGCCGCGGCATGGGCCCGTTCCGCTGGGCCGCGCTCTCGGGTGATCCCGAGGACATCTATCGCACGGATGCAAAGGTGAAGGAGCTGTTGCCCGACGATGAGCACCTGCACCATTGGCTCGACATGGCGCGCGAGCGCATCCAGTTCCAGGGACTGCCCGCCCGCATCTGCTGGGTGGGACTCGGCGACCGGCACCGACTCGGCCTGGCCTTCAATGAGATGGTTGCGCGGGGCGAGTTGCGCGCCCCCGTCGTGATCGGGCGCGACCACCTCGATTCCGGTTCGGTGGCCAGCCCCAATCGCGAGACCGAAGCCATGCGCGACGGCTCGGACGCGGTCTCGGACTGGCCGCTGCTGAATGCGCTGCTCAACACCGCCAGTGGTGCCAGCTGGGTCTCGATCCATCACGGCGGTGGCGTGGGCATGGGATTCTCGCAGCATTCCGGAGTGGTCATTGTTTGCGATGGCACACCGGCGGCGGCGCGCCGCATCGAGCGTGTCCTGTGGAACGACCCGGGAACCGGAGTCATGCGGCACGCCGATGCGGGCTACGACACCGCGATCGAGTGCGCGCGCGAGAAGGGATTGAATCTCCCGTTCCTCGACGCGGTGTGAGCTCATGGCCGACTCGCTGACACTCTGGCGGAACGCACGGATAGCGACGTGCGATGAGTCCCATACGGTCCTCGAACGCGGCGCGATGCTGACCCGCGGCGGCCGCATCGAGTGGGTCGGCCCCGAGGATGGCGCCGCCGCCGCTCTCCATGGCGCGCAGGCGCCAGCGGACGTACACGACTTGGGTGGTGCCTGGGTGACGCCGGGCCTGATCGACTGTCACACGCATCTGGTGTTCGCCGGCACGCGGGCAAGCGAATATGCCGAGCGGTTGCGCGGGCGCACCTATGAAGAGATTGCGCGGGCAGGCGGCGGCATTGTGTCCAGCATGCGGGCCGTTCGCGCGGCCTCCGAGCAGCAGCTGGTCGATGAGAGTGCGCCGCGCCTGCGCTCCCTGCTGGCGGAAGGTGTCACGACGGTGGAGATCAAGTCCGGCTACGGACTGACGCTGGAGGATGAGCGCAAGATGTTGCGCGCGGCCCGGGCCCTGGCGCGCGCGTTCCCGGTCACGGTGAAGACGACTTTCCTGGCTGCCCACACGGTGCCACCGGAATACAAGGGCCGGGCGGACGACTACATCCGTGTGGTGTCGGATGAGTGGCTGCCGACTCTGCACGGCGAAGGGCTGGTGGATGCCGTCGATGTGTTCTGCGAGTCGATAGGCTTCAACCTGGAACAATCCGGGAAACTGTTCGCCGCCGCCACGAAACTCGGTATCCGGGTGAAGATGCACGCCGAGCAGCTCTCCAACCTGGGTGGCTCGCGGATGGCCACGCGTTACCACGCGCTCTCCTGCGATCACCTCGAATTCACCACACCGGAAGACGCAGCGGCGCTGGCGGCCGCGGGAACCGTGGCTGTGCTGCTGCCCGTGGCCTTCTACTGCCTGGCCGAAGGCCACAAGCCTCCGGTCGGCGCCTTCCGTGCCGCGGGTGCGCGAATGGCGGTCGCAAGCGACTGCAATCCAGGCTCGGCACCCGGAACTTCGCTGCTGCTGGCGATGAGCATGGCCACACGCCTTTTCGGGCTGACGGCCGAGGAAGCGCTGGCCGGCGTCACACGCAACGCTGCCCAGGCTCTCGGCGAAACCGCGCAGCGCGGTTCACTGACCACCGGCCGCATAGCGGATTTCGTCGTGTGGAACGTCAGCGCCATCGAGGAGCTGGGCTACTGGATCGGTTTCAATCCACGCCGCACGATCGTGCGTGCCGGTAAACTCGCCTCATGAACACGTCACCGATGCTTGAACTGGGTTCCCGGCCGCTGAGTCTGAATGAGCTGCGCCGGATCTACCGCGAACCGACTTGCGTGCGGATCCACGAGCGCGCCATCGAAGCGGTCAGACAGTCGCGCGCGGCGACCATGAAGCTGGCCGGGGGCGACGCGCCCGCCTACGGCATCAACACGGGCTTCGGCCTGCTCGCGCAGACTCGCATCCCGCCCTCGCAGCGCGCACTGCTGCAGAGAAACATCATCCTGTCCCACAGCACGGGTGTCGGCCCGCTGCTCGATGACCGCATCGTCCGGCTCGTCCTGGTGCTGAAACTCGCGAGCCTGCTGCAGGGTTTCTCGGGCATCAGCGAGGCACTGGCCCGCTTCCTGGAGCAGCTGATCAACTCCGGTCTCACACCGTGCGTGCCGGCACAGGGCTCCGTGGGCGCCAGTGGTGATCTGGCGCCGCTCGCGCACCTGTCGCTGACCGTCCTGGGACTGGGCTCGGTACGGCGACAAGGGGAGATTCGCGCCACCGCCGAGGCGTTCGCCCAGGCAGGCATGGCGCCGCTCGAGCTGGGACCAAAGGAGGGTCTGGCACTGCTCAATGGGACGCAGGTTTCCACTGCGCTCGCGCTCGCTGCGCTGTTCGATCTCGAGGACACGTTCGCCGCCGCGATGGTCAGTGGCGCGCTCTCGGTCGATGCCCTCCAGGGGAGCGACGTCCCGTTCGATCCACGGATCCACGCCCTGCGTGGCCACCCCGGTCAGGTGCAGGTGGCGCAGGTGTATCGGGACCTGCTTGCCGGTAGCGAGATCCGCGAGTCACACCGCACCTGCGAGCGCGTGCAGGACCCCTATTCCCTGCGCTGCCAGCCACAGGTGATGGGCGCCTGTCTCGACCTCATCACGCAGTCCGCGGAGACACTGCTCACGGAAGCCAACGCCGTGACCGACAATCCGCTGATCTTCTCCACCACCGGCGAGGTGCTCTCCGGTGGCAACTTCCACGCTGAGCCGGTGGCCTTTGCCGCGGACATCCTGGCACTGGCCTGCGTGGAGATCGCCTCGATCGCCGAGCGACGCATCGCGCTGCTGGTGGATCCGAAGATGAGTGGCCTGCCACCCTTCCTGGCGCTGGACAGCGGTGTGAACTCCGGCTTCATGATGGCCCAGGTCACGGCCGCGGCACTGGTCGCGGAAAACCGCATGCTGTCCCATCCGGCCAGCGTTGACAGCATCCCGACTTCGGCCAACCAGGAGGACCATGTCAGCATGGCGACGCATGGTGCACGGCGCACGCTGACGATGGCCGGAAACAGCCTCAACGTCATCGCCATCGAATTCCTGGCTGCCTGCCAGGGAGTGGATTTCCGCAAGCCCCTGCGGACCTCGGGGCCGCTGCGTCAAGCTCATGCCGCGTTGCGCGCGCACATCCCGTTCGCAACCGAAGACCGGCTGCTTGCCAACGACATCGACGCCACGGCGCGAATCATCCGCACAGCGGAAGTGCAGTCACTGGCGGACTTCCTGCTGCCGAGCTACGGATAGCCCGAAGGCTACAGCTGCGGCCACGCGGCCCGTGCCTTCGCGGCCATGGCGCGGCGACCGTCCTCGAACGCCAGGCGGCCGGGCGGCACCGGCTCGTCCGGCAATGCAGCGAGCGCCTCGTCGAAGATGGAGCGCAACTCTTCGCGGAATTCGGCGTGCGTGAAGATATAGAAGTCGTTGCGGCGAATGGCGCGCAGCACCTTCTCACCCACCTCCTCCGGCTCCATGCCCAGTTTGTGTACTTCGGCCAGGCGACCCACGAAATCGGCGCTCATGACGCTGGCGTTGACGGACAGATGCGCCGGCCGGATCTTCTCGCTCTCGTAGATCGCTGACTTCACCAGTGCCGGGCACAGCACCGAGACGCCAATACCGTGAGGCACCAGGCTCCAGCGCAGCGCTTCGGTGATGCCGCGCACTGCGAACTTGGAGGCGGTGTAGATGCCGGCGCCGGCGCCTGAAACGAATGAAGCCATCGATGCCGTGTTGACTATGTGACCACCTTCGCCATGTGCCTTGATGCGTGGCACGAACGACTGGATGCCGTTGATCACGCCCCCGAGATTGACACCCATGATCCAGTCCCAATCGTCGTAGGTGGCCGCGCCGATGTCGTTGAACAGATTGATCCCGGCGTTGTTGCATACGATGTGCACCTTACCGAATACCCGCTCGGTCTCATCGGCTGCCGCGGCCATTGCCGCGCGGTCCGTGACATCGACGCGGATGGGATGAACCTGCGCTCCCTGGAAACTCTGCATCGCTTCATCCAGGTGGTCCTGGCGGATGTCGGCGATCACGACGCGCATGCCGGCGCCGCTGAACACCTTGGCCATCCCGAATCCAACTCCACTGGCGCCGCCGGTGATGAAAGCCACCTTGCCCGCTACGTCCCGCATCGTCTTCCCCTCGTTTGAGCGCATTTGCCGCGGTTCGCGGCCCCGCTGCCGCGGTTGGCGGCAGCGAATGCAACCAGTGCGCCACCAACGTCAGGTATTGTCAACATTGCGGCGGCACCGTTTCGTTCGTTAGCCGCACGGTGGCCGTGCTTTTGGCAGTGCCCGGCGGCCTCTATATAATGTTTGCAGGCACGCGAGCCGGGAGTTGCCATCAGCAAGCACATCGTGATCCGCGAGATCTCTCGCCCGGACCCCACCGCAGTCGAGGCGCTGGGAGGTTATGGCGTTGCAACGGTGCATGAGTCGCAGGGCCGCACCGGTCTGCTCGCCGCCTACATGCGGCCCATCTACCCGCGCACGTCCCTGGCGGGACCTGCCGTGACGGTCCTGGTTCCGCCGGGGGACAACTGGATGATCCACGTGGCGGTGGAAGTCTGCCGCCCCGGTGACGTGCTGGTGGTGGCACCCAGTTCACCCTGCTCGGACGGCTATTTCGGTGACCTGCTCGCCACCTCGCTGCAGGCGCGCGGCGTGAAGGCTCTCGTCATCGATGCCGGGGTGCGCGACGTGGCCACGCTCACGGAAATGAAGTTCCCCGTGTGGAGCAAGAATGTCTGGGCGCAGGGCACCGTGAAGGCCAGCCTGGGCTCGGTCAACATTCCGGTCATCTGCGCCGGCCAGCGCATCGAGCCGGGTGATGTGATCGTCGCCGATGACGATGGAGTCGTATCGGTCAACCGCGCCGACGCCCTCAAGGTTGCCACCGCTGCGCGTGAGCGAACCGCCAACGAGCAGGACAAGCGCAGGCGGCTCGCCGCCGGTGAGCTCGGACTCGATCTGTACAAGATGCGCGAGAAGCTGGCGGCGCTGGGCCTGGAATATCGCTGAGAACCGGACGGTGAGCGCCCGCCTGACCGCCATCCCCTGCACGCTGATGCGCGGGGGAACCTCCAAGGGACCCTTCTTCCTCGCGCAGGATCTGCCGCGCGACCCGGCCGTCCGCGACCGGGTGTTGCTCGCCATCATGGGCTCACCCGACATCCGGCAGATCGACGGCCTGGGTGGCGCCGATAGCCTGACCAGCAAGGTCGCCCTGGTCAGTCGCGCTTCGCGCCCGGATGCCGATGTCGATTACCTGTTCCTGCAGGTCGTGGTGAACGAGCCGCGCGTGGACGCCTCGCAGAACTGCGGCAACATGCTGGCCGGCATTGGACCGTTTGCGATCGAACACGGTCTGGTACCCGTGACCGGGGAACGCACACGGGTACGCATCCACATGCTGAATACCCAGAGCATCGCCGTCGCGGAAGTCGCCACTCCAGGTGGCGAAGTGCGTTACGACGGCGAGGCGGCAATCGATGGCGTACCCGGTACGGCAGCGCCGATCCTGCTCGACTTTCTCGACATCGCGGGCTCGAGTTGCGGTGCCCTGCTGCCCACGGGCAACGCCACTGACCGCATTGATGGAGTGGAAGTCACGCTGATCGACAACGGAATGCCCGTCGTGGTCATGCGGGCAGCCGATCTGGGCCGCACCGGTCTGGAATCACCGGCGGCACTCGAGGCTGATCGTGATCTGAAAGCGCGCGTGGAAGCCATCCGCCTCAAGGCAGGCGGTCGCATGAATCTCGGCGATGTGACCCGCAAGACCGTGCCGAAGATGTGCCTGATCGCGCCGCCGCAGCACGGCGGTGCTATCTCCACGCGGAACTTCATTCCTCATACAGTGCACAAGGCGATCGGCGTGTTCGGTGCGGTGAGCGTGGCGACCGCCTGTGTGTTGCCGGGATCGGTTGCGCTCGGGATGGCGCAAGTCCCGGGC
>Ga0335083_10005674_pt1 | contig 15720 bp, 6 predicted proteins | sample Lox_Sample_42_FD_206716 | JGI IMG/M metagenome (GOLD analysis project Ga0335083, IMG submission 206716) | Soil microbial communities from Loxahatchee National Wildlife Refuge, Florida, United States - Lox_Sample_4.2 | ecosystem: Environmental > Terrestrial > Soil > Wetlands | place: USA: Florida... | reverse complement strand
GTCGCCAACGACCTGATGCCGCTCGGCTACGAGGTCGTGGTCCTCGAGAAGAACGCCCAGGCGGGCGGCCTGATGCGGACCAACGTCCCCAGCTTCCGGCTGCCGGCCGCGGTGCTGGACGACGAGATCGCCATGATCGTCGAGATGGGCGTGGACGTCCGTTACAGCTCGCCGGTCAGCAGCCTGAAGGGCCTGCTGGGCCAGGGGTTCGACGCCGTGTTCATCGGATCGGGCGCGCCGCGCGGCAAGGACCTGGAGCTCCCCGGCCGCAAAGAGGGCGCCGCCAACATCCACATCGGGATCGACTGGCTGGAGAGCGTCGCCTTCGATCACATCAAGGCCATCGGCGAGCGCGTGCTGATCATCGGCGTGGGCAACACCGCCATGGACTGCTGCCGCACGGCGCGGCGGCTGGGCGGCAAGGACGTCAAGGTCATGGCCCGCCGCGACCGCCAGCACTTCAAGGCCTCGCCCTGGGAGCTGGAGGACGCCGAGGAAGAGCAGGTCGACATCCTGGTCAACCACGTCCCGACCCGCTTCGTGGTCGAGGGCGGCAAGTTGAAGGGGATGGAGTTCGAGCGCCCGCTGCAGGGCGGCGGGGCCGGCAAGACGGAGAAGGTCGTCATCCCCGCCGACGACGTCATCGTCGCCATCGGCCAGGAGAACGCCTTCCCGTTCATCGAGCGCGACATCGGCATCGAGTTCGGCAAGTGGGACATGCCCAAGGTCGACGAGAAGACCATGCAGTCGACCAAGCCGGGCGTTTTCTTCGGCGGCGACTCGGCCTGGGGCCCCAAGAACATCATCTGGGCCGTCGCCCACGGCCACGAGGCGGCCATCTCGATCCACAACCACTGCCAGGGCAAGCCGCTCAGCGAGCGCCCCGGCGCGCGCATGAACCTGATCACCCAGAAGATGGGTCTGGCCGAGTGGAGCTACAGCAACGACTACAACCCGGCCAAGCGCGCCAAGATGAAGCACGTCGACCTGGCGGCGCGCTTCAAGCAGCTGTCGCTGGAGGTCGAGCTGGGGTTCGACCCGGTGCAGACCGCGCACGAGGTCGAGCGCTGCCTGAACTGCGACGTGCAGACGGTGTTCAGCGACAAGCGCTGCATCGAGTGCGACGCCTGCGTCGACGTCTGCCCGACCAGCTGCCTGACCATAGCGCCCAACGCCGACGAGCCGGAGCTGCGCAAGAAGCTGACCGTGCCCGCCGAGAACGCCGACCAGCCGCTGTACGTCTCGGTCGGCCTGCCGCAGACCGGGCGGGTGATGGTCAAGGACGAGGACGTGTGCGTCCACTGCGGGCTGTGCGCCGAGCGCTGCCCCACCGCCGCCTGGGACATGGCGCGGCTGGATTTGACGCTTCCTAAAGCGGGGTAAGACGAGAAGGTGCACCAGCAGCAGGCGATCAGGATCAACGACTTCGCGTTGAAGCTGGCCAACGTGAACGGAACGGGATCGGCCAGCGCCAACGGCCTTCTGATGCAGGCGATCTTCCGCATGGGGATCCCGGTCAGCGGCAAGAACCTGTTCCCCTCGAACATCCAGGGGCTGCCGACCTGGTACGAGGTGCGGGTCAGCAAGGCGGGCCACACGGCGCGCGCGCTGGACTACGACCTGGTCGTCGCGATGAACGCCGAGACCTACGCGCGCGACGTGCGCGAGGCCCGCTCGGGCGGCTACCTGCTCTACGACTCGAGCTGGCCGCTGGACCCGTCGCTGCTGGCGCGCACCGACGTGACGTTCCTGGGCGTGCCGCTGGCCAAGCTGTGCAACGAGGTCTTCAGCGATTCGCGCGAGCGGATCCTGATGAAGAACATCGCTTACCTGGGCGCGCTGGTGGCCTTCCTGGACATCGACATGGGTGTCATCGAGGAGCTGCTGGACGAGAAGTTCTCCAAGAAGAAGGCCCTGCGCGACTCGAACCACAAGGCGATCCGCGCTGGCTACGACTACGCGGTCGAGAACTTCGACTGCCCGCTGCCCATCCGGCTGGAGAAGATGCACGCCACGGATGACCGCATCCTGATCGACGGCAACACGGCCACGGCGCTCGGCTGCCTCTACGCGGGCGCCACCGTCGCGGCCTGGTACCCGATCACGCCGGCCACCAGCGTGATGGATCAGTTCAAGGAGCTGTGCGCCGAGTACCGCAAGGACCCGGAGACCGGCAAGAACAACTACTGCATCGTCCAGGCGGAAGACGAGCTGGCCGCCATCGGCATGGTCATCGGCGCGTCCTGGACCGGCGCGCGGGCCTTCACCTCGACGGCGGGCCCCGGCATCTCGCTGATGAGCGAGCTGATCGGCCTGGCCTACTACGCCGAGATCCCGGCGGTGATCGTCGACGTCCAGCGGACCGGGCCGTCGACCGGCATGCCGACGCGCACGCAGCAGGGGGACATCCTGGCCTGCGCCTACGCGTCGCACGGCGACACCAAGCACATCCTGCTGTTTCCTTCGAACCCGGGCGAGTGCTTCACCATGGCGGTCGAGGCCTTCGACCTGGCCGAGCGCTTCCAGACGCCGGTCTTCGTGCTGTCCGACCTGGACATCGGCATGAACGACTGGGTCTGCCCGCGCCTGAAGTGGGACGACAGTTACCGCCCGAACCGCGGGCGCGTGCTGGGCGCCGCCGAGCTGGAGAAGGCGGCCAAGTACTTCCGCTACTCGCCCGAGAACGAGGAGCACGTGGCGGCCCGCACGCTGCCCGGCGTGCACTCGAAGGGCGCCTTCTTCACGCGCGGCTCCGGCCACAACAAGCTGGGCGGCTACACCGAGGTCCCCGACGAGTATCAAGAGGTCATGGACCGCCTGCTCAAGAAGCACGCGGCCGCCGGCCAGGCCGTGCCCGCGCCGATCGTGGACAGGCAGGTCGACGCCAAGTTCGGGATCATCTCGCTGGGCGGCTGCGATCCGGCGGTGCGCGAGGCGGTCGGCGTGCTGGCCGAGCGCGGCATCATCGCCGACTACCTGCGCGTCCGGGCCTTCCCGTTCGGCGAAGAGGTCGAGGCTTTTCTGGCCGCGCACGAGCGGGTGTTCGTGGTCGAGCAGAACCGGGACGCCCAGCTGCGGACGCTGCTGACCATGGAGACGCGGGCGCCGAAAGAGAAGCTGAAGTCGGTGCTGGTCTACGGCGGCTTCCCGCTGTCGGCGCGGCACGTGATCGACGGCGTCACCGCCCAGCTGGAGCGCAAGTAATGCCCTCACTCAAGCCGGCAGTCGTCCACCCGCACCTGCGACCCAACGCGCTGGGGCTGACCCTGCGCGACTACGAGGGGTCGATGTCGACCCTGTGCGCCGGCTGCGGCCACGACTCGGTGACCGCCGCCATCGTGCGCGCCTTCTACGAGACCGACACCCCGCCCCACATGATCGCCAAGCTGTCGGGGATCGGCTGCTCGTCGAAGACGCCGACCTACTTCGTCGGCGGCGCGCACGGCTTCAACTCGGCCCACGGGCGCATGCCGTCCATCGCGACCGGCGCCAACGCGGCCAACCGCGGCCTCACGTACATCGGCATCTCGGGCGACGGCGACTCGCTGTCGATCGGCGTCGGCCAGCTGGTCCACGCCATCCGCCGCAACGTCGACATGCTGTACGTGCTCGAGAACAACGGCGTCTACGGCCTGACCAAGGGGCAGTTCTCGGCCTCGGCCGACCTGGGCACCAAGAGCAAGCGGGGCGAGACCAACGCCCAGCCGCCCATCGACCCGGTGTCGCTGGCGCTGGAGCTGGGCGCGACCTTCGTGGCGCGCGCCTTCTCGGGAGACAAGGCGCAGCTGGTGCCGCTGATCAAGGCCGGCCTGGCCCACAAGGGGTTCGCGCTCATCGACGTGATCTCGCCCTGCGTGACGTTCAACGACCACGCCGGCTCGACCAAGAGCTACGCCAACACGCGCAAGAAGCTGCTGCCCGTCATCGCGGCCGACTTCGTCCCCCACGCGAACGAGATCACGGCGGACTACCCGGCCGGCTCGGTGACCGCCGTGACCCTGCACGACGGCAGTCAGGTTCGCCTGCGCAAGCTGGACGCCGCCTTCGACCCGACCAACCGCCAGCACGCCGCCGACGAGCTGGACCGCCACCGCGCCGCCGGCGAAGTTCCGACCGGCCTCTTCTTCATCGACGAGAAGGGGCGCGACATGCACGACGTCGCGGGCACGACCGACGTCCCGCTCGCGCAGCTCCCGTTCGAGAAGCTGTGCCCGGGCAAGGCCGCGCTGGACGAGCTGCAGAAGACGTTCCGGTAGAATCAGCTCGACGAAACGACCTCGTCTACGTCCCTGCAAAGGAAGGACACGAACTCTTCCTCATAGTCCTTTACCTCGAACCGAGCGTCTTCCCAGCCATTCGACCGGATGTCCTCGCATTGCATCCGCACGAGACCCAGCAAGTCCGTTGATCTACTGCGGAATCGGAGCTGGCTCACGCGCGTAAAACGCCATTCCATTTCACCATGATTTGGAACGGCAAACCTGAGAAAGAGCGTCAATCCGGACTCGTCGCGTTCGAGGCATACCCGCAGGACGCGAGCAGCCACTCTGAAACGAGGGTCACTGATCCAGTCTCTCATTGTGGCACGTACTCCCCAGGAACGTGGGACTCAACCTCCATTCCCGCCGCACCGGGATCGGTCCAATCGTACACGTGGTAGTGAGTGCTGGGAATGCCCGCCGCCTTGTTGCCCGCATTGTAGTCCGTCCGCCCGACCAGGCGACCATACTCATCATAGTGCGCCTTCCATGGCTCGACTCGGCCGAGGTCATTGACGTGCTGACCTTGCAGTGTCCTGGTGCCAGGCGTTACCTGAGTGGGCGCCTTGCCAGCGAGATACTCGCCCGGCGGCCCTCCGGACGGCGGCCCTCCGGCTGCTGCTCCGCCGTTGGATTCGGCTGCCGCCCCGGTAGCGGTGCCTGCTTCCCCGGCTTCGGCTGCCGCTCCTGCCTCAGCTGCCTCGGCTGCTGCCTCGGCTGCGGCGGCGCCCCCGGATTCTGCCGCGGCCAATGCGCCCACTTCGCCCAGTCCACCCAGGACGCCGCCTAACACGAGGCCAATTCCCATTTCGATGGCCGTGCCGGCCGCTAGCTCGCTGGGGCTGTACGGGAACGGTCGTAGCGCGTTGGGGTCGACGTGTACGCCCAGCAGGTTCATGACGAGCGCCGCGGGACCGATGACCTGCATGGCCACGGCGTTGGCGAGCGCGTGACCGATGTTGGGGATTTGCACCGGCGGCAGGCCGCCGGCGTTTATACCCACGGACGCACCAGACCAGTCAGCAGACCCCCGACTCGCGCCACCTACCGACGGTCCGCTTGTGTGAGAGCCTTTCGGCGGCTCAAACACCATCCGCTTGACGAGGATGTCGTACGGTCCGATCCGTGTGGCTCGTCCGTAAACCTGACCAGGCTTCAGGCCGTTCACGGTTCCCTTGTCGAGGCGATCGTCCGCGTCCTCCCCTTCGCCTCCGATCACGGTCTCGACACTGCCGGTGTCCTGAACGCCGGCTGCTATCGAGCTCGAGTAGGCGGCCTCGAAGTCATCGTCGCCGCCGGTATCATCCTCCAACCCGGTCGGATCGACGAATGAGAGCGGGTCGTTCTCGGCGTATGTGTACCGGTTGTAGTTCTGCCCGTCGAAGGTGTTCTTGACGAGCGGATCCGGGCTGATGAAACGTCCGAGCTGAGCGTCGTACAGCCGGTGGTTCATGTTGACCAGGCCGAGGTCGCTGTCCTCGGTCTGCCCGACGAACCCCAGCGTGACCGCCGGACCGTCGATGCTCACGGTGCTGCCGCTATAGGAGCTACCGAAGGGGCCGCGCTTCTGGCGCCCAATCACCGAGGCGTTGCTGGTGATCGTGTCGACGGTCCCCAGCCGGTCCGTGTGGAAGAACTCCGGGGCCGCGCAGGTCCCGCCGACCGGGCAGACGACCTGACCGACCATCTTGCGATCGCCGGGGAGATAGAAGACCTGGCTGCTCGCGCCATTCACCTTGCGACGCTCGTAGAGCCCCAGCAGGGTGACGATGTCCCCGGCTGGTCCACTCTTCACGGTGCGCCGAAACTCGGCGTCATATCCGAACACCGTCGTTCCGGCGGCATTGGTGAGGCTGGTCGGCAGGTCGAAGAACGTGTAACCCATGGACGAGAAGCCGGGCCGGCTCGTCTGCCTGCCGCTCGCGTCATATCCGTAAGTGCCGGCTGGGCCGCTCGTGACCGCGTGGGGCCCGGCGCCGTGCTCACCGTAGCCGTACGACTGGACCGTGGTGTTGTTCGACTGGTCAGTCGACGACATGGTCCGGATGTTGCCGGAGTCGTCGTATCCGTACGTGAGCGTCGTCGCGTCTGCGGCTCGCTGCCAGTTCTTCACACGGCCGACGTTGTCGTAGATGAACTGCTCGCTGTTCGCCAGCATGTCATCCGCGCGCGACTTCAGCTTCCCGTCGGAGTATCGGGTGTACCGCAAGCTCTCGAACGGAACGGAGAAGCTGTGGGTGCCGTCCGAGTCGACGTCCTCGTCGCCCGTACCGCTTGCGATGCGCATCAGGTGCCCCGTCAGCGGATCAAAGTCGTGCGACTCCATGGAGTCGTTCGCGAACGCCTCCAGCGCCGTCTCCCCCTCGTCGGTGACATTCGTCTTCGACCAAAGCAGCGTGCCCCCCGAGCTCACCGCTCCGAAGCGCCCGTCCCCGCCATAACCAATCGTCGCCGCGAAGGGAGCGCCCGAGCCGACGTTCGGATACGTGATCTGCTGCAGCCGACCATTCGAATCGTACGACCAGCCGAAGCTGAACACCTGACCGTCGGCGACCCAACTGGTCGTCTGCGGCAGCCCGTTCGGCTGGTAGGTCATGGTGGTGACGATTCCCGTCGGCCCCACCTCGAAATCGAGCTTTCCAACCCCGTAGGGGGACGTATCCCACTGGTAGCTGGTCGTCGAGGCGTCTTGCTGAATCGCGGTCACGCGTCCCAGATAATCCCGGGTGTACGTGATGAGCGATTGTCCCGGATACTGGGCTGTCAAGACTTCCCCGAACGCGTTCAGCCCGAAGATCCGGTCGCCCGCGTCCGGGTCGTTGACCTCCGTGCGGTTGCCGAGGTGGTCGTATGACAGCGTGAGCACGCTGCCGTTCGGTTCCGTGACGTGTCGGATCTGTCCGCAGGGGGCGTAATCAAAGCCGGTGTAGATCTTCCCGCCGGGGATCACCGAAGTGGGTTCGATCGCGACCGTCTGGACGACGCGACCCACCTCGTCCTCGATCCGGTACCCCTTCTCGACGCTCCCGATGAACTTCGTCGTCTGCAACCCCTCGTAGGCGGTCACGAAAGCGTCCTCGCCCGGCGGCTGGGCGGCCGTCTCCCGCCCCAGTTCGTCGTATGCGAACGTCCAGGTCCCTCCGGGTGTCGTGCCGCCCATTGCGCCGTACGGGCGCGTCAGCGTCGCAATCTCGCCGTACTTCGCGTCGTAAGTGCGCGTGACGACCTCGGTATGAATCCCGTCGAAGGCCATCGCACCGCGAGCAATCTCTCGGCCAAGGCTGTCGTACGTCGTTGAACCCAGGCGGCCGGTCGAGTCGCTCCAGTTCGAGACGGTGCCGATGCTGCTGTCAGGCCGCTGGTAGTTGCTCGTGATCGTCAGGCCGGTGGGATCCGACTCCCCGCGGATTCGGCCGAAGCCGTCGTATTTTCGCGTGGTGACCGCACCATTCGGATCGGCGCTGGCGGCCAGCACCCCCAACCCCGAGTGGTAGGCAACGCGCGTGACCTGGCCCAGCGCGTTCGTGTAAGCCGCGGGCCACATCCCCTCGACCGGGTCGTAACTGGTCCTGCGCACTCGCGTATCCCCCCGAACGGGGTCGGCGGCGGGCTGGCGGCGAACACCGTCGGCGGCAGCTCGGGCGGCGCGTTCAGGAAGCCGTTCTGGTCGGACAGCCCGTTGGCAGGCCCGTACGGGATCGTGATCGGCCCGCCCGTCATCTGGTACGAGAAGATCGCCTTGTTGACGCCGTTGCTGTCCCTGGCGATCCCGACGAGCACAGGCGTGATGGTCGGCGCGAAGCGAAGGTTGTCCAGCAGGTAGTGCCCGGTCTCGTTGCTCGCCGTGCTCAGAGCAATCGTGAACGTCAGGTCGTCGTACGTCCCGCTGAGGGCGGTGACCTCCCCGGCGGTCAGATGAAAGGCCAGTGTTTGCCAGGTGGCGAGCGGCAGTCCGGTCAGCTCGACCTGGCCCAGGAACTGGTTGTAGATGCCCGCCGAGGGGGCATTCACATAGATCTGGGCGGTCCCATACCAGCTCGGGTTTCCCTGCTGCGTCGGCAACAGGATGTCGAGCAGCAGCAGCGGGCCGGGGTTCGGCACCGACGCCAGACTGGCACTGACGAGTGTCTGGTAGTTCTGGACCGCCACCTCCAGCGACGAGGTCCCCTGGGTGTGGTTGCCGTTGAGGCCCACGACCTTTCCGGTTCCGCTGAAGGTCCACTGGCCCAGCGAATCGAAAGCCAGAACGGCCGCCGGATCGGCAGTTCCGATGCAGGTCCCGCCGTGGCAAACGTCCACCACCGTCACGCTGTTTCCGTCGTTGCAGGTCGTTCCGTCGGCGACGGGAGGGTTGCTGTTGCAAGTGCCCGACGAGGCATTGCAGGTGGCCGTCGCGTGGCACTGGTCCGGGGAAGCGCACGAGCTGGCGCAGCAGACGCCGCTCACGCAGAAGCCGGTCGTGCACTGGCTGCTCGAGCTGCAGGTCAGCCCGAGAGATGCGTCGTAGAGCACCGCGCTCGAGACCGTGGAACCGTTGACACCCCCGGCTAGCAACACGGCGTTGTTGGCCAGGAGCGTCGCGGTCTGACCCTGGATCGCGTTCGGCAGAGGCGTCGCCGCAGTCCACGTGCTCGTCCCGTTCCAGAGCTCGGCGGAGTTGATGGCATTGGATCCATTCGAACCGCCGGCCACCAGGACCCGGCCATTCGAGACAATCGTCGACGGCAGCAGGGTCGCCGAGTGCGCTTGACGGGCCGTGGTCATGGTCCCCGCCGACGACCAGCTCCCCTGCCCGGACGCCGGGTTGAAGAGCAGCGTCGTGTTCAGAGTCGTCGAGCCACTCTTTCCACCGGTCAGAAGCACGCTTCCGTTCGTGAGCGGCGTCGCGGTGTGCCCCTCTCGCGAACTCGAAAGGGCTGTCAGGCTGCTCCAGGTCGACGTCCCATCGAACAGCTGCACGTTCGTCACCGAGGCGCTGCCCGAGTTGCCACCCACGACCAGCACCTTGTTGTTCAGTGTCCCGTTCGATGGGATCGAGAGCAGCGTCGCGCTGTGGAACTTGACCGCTTGAGGCATGTTCTGAGTGGTGGTCCAGGACCCGTTCCCCGAGCTCGGGTCGTACACCACCGCGGTGTTCAGAACGGTGGTCCCGTTGAGACCGCCGGCCAGCAGAACTTTCCCGTTTGAAATCAGCGTCGCGGTGTGGCCATGGCGCGCGGTCCCACCGAGATTGGTGGCGGCCGACCACGTTCCCGCCGAGACGGAATAGAGCTGGGCAGTGTTCTGACTGGTGGAACCGTTCAGACCACCCGCCACCAGCACCTTGCCGCTCGTCGCAGAGTTAGACCCGGTGTTGAGCTGAGTGGCACTGTGAAGGGTCCGCGCACCAGTCAAGCTGCCAGTCGCGGCCCAGGTCCCCGTCGTTCGATCGTAGAGCTCCGCCGAGGCGAGCGCCGTCGAACCGTTGCTCGTCCCCCCGACCACCAGCACCTTGCCGGTGGAAAGAAGGGTCGCCGTGTGACCCTGCCGGGGGATGGTCATCGACCCCGTCGTCGTCCACCTGGGATCCAGAATCGCCGGGTAGGCGACCTGCTCATCGGGCCAGCGCACCCGGACCGTGCAGGATTCGGCGCCCGGCGCCGTCACGGATCGTCCCCAGGGCGGCGCCGGATCGGTGTCGACCTCGCACCCGTCGACCGCCAGCGTGGCGTCGGTGTGAGCCCCGTCGGCCCCGACGATGAACGGCGGCGCGACACGCAAGCGGGGGGTTCCTGCGTCGTCCAGCAGCTCCAAGGTGCCCTCGACCAGGCGGAGACCGCCGACGCTCTGGGACAATTTCACGTCATAGACGATTTCGGGGATAGCCGGACGTTTCTCGAAGCTGACGAAGTCTTCGACGCCTTCGCCCGTGACTCGGTGAAGGAACGTCGCGCCGGACCGTTCCGCGTGCGGGTAGACGTAGTAATCCTCGGCGGACTGGGCGACCACGTTCGACACGCCGCGCGCACGAACGTCGATAGCGATGCCCGTCGTGGTGTCCTCCAGGTGCAGCGGCTCCGTCGAACGGTCGGGCAAGCCGACTCGTGCTTCGTGATGCGTGCTCGACGCGTGCAAGTCCACGTCTCCCGGACCACGGTCAGCGACCGCCAGAAGCGGGGACGAGGGCAGCGACCGCGCGGCGGCGAGGAGCTTCGCCGCTCGTCGAGTGGGGGCGCCCGGATTGGGCGGACGCAGCGCAAGGACCATTCCGCCCCCTGCCACGGCCACCGCCGCCAGAACCAAGCCGATTCGCTTTTTCGCGACGTTCGAAGACATGTCGGCCGAGACAGCAAACCCTGGACCGCCTGTAGGGCAACCACTTACGCGAACAAAACCTCGTAAGTGATTGAAGTTGCATTAGGCGCTCTCTCAAATCCCGCGGTCCGGAAGCTCTTCGAGTGAGAGAGAGAGACGAAGTCATACGAAGCGGCGGCATTCGAGCTCGCGCGTTCCTCGTCTTGCAACTCCGTTCAAGTATCGAGTCCGCTACCCGCGCCGGCCCGGGCTCGCGAGGACAGAGCGCCAGAAGCTCTATGAGTGAGAGTGAGAGGCGAGTGAGAGCGCGCCGGCCGTTCGGGGCCACGAACGCGCGCGCCGACCGACCGCATTTCCGGTAGAACACGGGTCCCCGATGCAGGCGCCGGGCTCCCCCCAACCCGATCTGGACAACTTGCTTGCGACCATCCGCAAGCGCTGCAAGCCGGCGCTCTGGTCGCAGGGGGTGACGATGGCGCGCGCGGGGGGCGTCGCCGTGGAGTCGTCGACCGCCGACGAGATCGTGCTGCGCGTGCGGGCTCCCGGGAAGGTCGTTCCGCTGACCACCGTGCTCTACCCTTCGGGCGGCGAGTGGGAGTGCGACTGTCCGTCTCGGATGAGCCCGTGCGAGCACGTGGCGGCCGCGGCGATCGTCTTGTCGGGAACCCCGGGGGGGTTCCCGTCCCCTCCCGCGGCGACTCCGCTGGGCGAAGCCCAGCTTCGTCAACGCGACTTGTCGAGTGCCGCCGCGCCGGAGGCGCTGGGCGCGCGCGTCTTCTACCGGTTCGAGCGCGCCCCCGAGGGGCTGCGGCTGACGCGCGCGTTGCGGGCCAGAGATGGGGAGACGCCGCTGGTGGGCACGCTGAGCGCGATGCTGACCGACCCGACCAAGGCCGTGCGGCTGCAGCTGGAGCAGGCCGACCTGCAGGGCGATCGGCTGCTGGAACGCGGCCACAACCCGCGGGTCGCCCTGCCCGCCTCCAAGCTGGACGCGCTGCTGCAGATCCTGGCCGGCACAGACCGGGCCTCCGTCGACGGGGTGCCGGTCACCATCTCCGAGGAGGAGCTGCGCCCGCAGGCGACGCTGACCGACGCCGCGGGCGGGCGCGAGGCGGAGGTGCGGCTGGCCATCGTGCCCGACCCGCGGCTCCGCGCCGTGGTCGCCCCGGGCGTGGCGCTCTGCGAGGAGGACGGGCGCGCCACGCTGAACCGGCTGACCGAGACCGAGATGACCGGGGTCTGGCTGCAGAACCTGCCGGTGCGGCGGGCTTTTCGTTCCGCGGAGCTCGGGGAGCTCTTGACCGTGACGCTGCCGGACCTGGCGCGCCGGACCAACCTGGATGTCAGCAGCCAGCGCCTGCCGCCGGTGGCCCGCGACCTGAAGCCGCGCGTCGTGCTGCAGATGGACCAGCTCGAAGGCGCGCAGCTCACCGTGCTGCCGACGCTGGTCTACGGCTCGCCCCCGGCCGCGCGGATCGACAACGGCAAGCTGGTCTACCTGCGCGGGCCCGTCCCGCTGCGCGACACGGCCGCCGAGCAGCGCGCCATCGAGAAGCTCCGGCAAGAGCTGGACCTGCTCCCCGGCCGGCGCACCACCTTCGGCGCGGCCGACGCGCCTCGCTTCGTCGAGAAGCTCAAACGCTGGCGCGGCGATCTGTCCGGGGCCGCCGCCGGCATCGTGAAGCCCTCCGCCACCCTGCACCCCCGGCTGGCGCTCAGCGGAACGGACACCCTTCGGTTCGACTTGACGTTCGACGTGCAGCGCAAGGACGGCCAGCGCGCATCCGGCTCGGTCGACGCCGCCGCCGTCGTGCGCGCCTGGCAAGATGGGCTGGGGATCGTCCCCTTGCTCGACGGCGGGTGGGCCTCGCTGCCGCGGGAGTGGCTGCGCCAGCACGGGCAACGCGTCGCCGACCTGCTGGCGGCGCGCGAGGAGGACGGCCGCCTGGCCAAGCACGCGTTGCCGGCGCTGGCGGAGCTGTGCACCGCGCTGGAGCACCCTGCCCCGCCCGGGCTCGAGCGCCTCCAGCCGCTGGTGGCCGGCTTCGAGCGTTTGCCGGAGGCGACGCTGCCCGGCGACCTGACCGCCTCGCTGCGCGGGTACCAGCAAGAGGGGGTGCGCTGGCTGGCGTTTCTCAAGTCGGCCGGCCTGGGCGGGATCCTGGCCGACGACATGGGCCTGGGGAAGACGCTGCAGGCCCTGTGTGTGTTCGACAGATCAGGAACCCTGGTCGTCTGTCCGACCAGCGTCCTGCACAACTGGCGGGCGGAGCTGGCCCGTTTCCGCCCGGGCCTGAAGGTCTGCCTGTATCACGGCGCGGACCGGAAGCTCGACCCGTCCGCCGACGTCACCATCACCAGCTACGCGCTCCTGCGGCTGGATGCTGCCCGGCTGTCTTCGATCGACTGGAGCACGGTGGTCCTGGACGAAGCGCAGGCCATCAAGAACCCGGACAGCCAGACCGCCCGGGCGGCGTACGGGCTTCGCGGCGGCTTCCGGCTGGCGCTGACCGGCACGCCGGTCGAGAACCGGCTCGAAGAGCTCTGGAGCCTGGTGCACTTCACGAACCGTGGCCTGCTGGGGGGGCGAACGGACTTCGCCGACCGCTTCGCTCGCCCGATCGCGGAGGGCCGGTCGGACATCGCGGCCGACCTGAGGCGGCGGCTGCGCCCCTTCGTGATGCGACGACTCAAGCGAGACGTCGCCCCCGAGCTGCCGCCGCGCACCGACGCCGTGCTGCGCGTCGAGCTGGGGGACAACGAGCGCGCCGTGTACGACGCCGTGCGCGCCGCGACCCACGACGAGGTGCTGGCGCTGCTGGCCAGCGGCAAGGGGGTCATGCAGGCGCTGGAGGCGCTGCTGCGCCTGCGGCAGGCGGCCTGCCACCCCGCGCTGGTCCCCGGCCAGACGGCCTCGACCTCGTCGAAGATCGAGGCGCTGGTCGCGGCGCTCGAGACCGCGGTCTCGGAGAACCACCGGGCGCTGGTGTTCTCGCAGTGGACGAGCCTGCTGGACCTGATCGAGCCGGCGCTGGCCCGCGCCGAGCTGTCGTTCGCCCGCCTGGACGGCAGCACCCGCGATCGAGGCGAGGTCGTCGCGCGCTTCCAGGCCGAGGACGGACCGCCGGTCATGCTGGTCTCGCTGAAGGCGGGCGGCAGCGGCCTGAACCTGACCGCCGCCGATCACGTCTTCCTGTGCGACCCCTGGTGGAACCCGGCGGTCGAGGCCCAGGCCGCCGACCGCACCCACCGCATCGGCCAGACGCGCCCGGTCTTCGTCTACCGTCTGGTCGCCGTCGACACGGTCGAGGAGCGCATCCTGGCCTTGCAGGACAGCAAGCGCGCGCTCATGGACGCCGCCCTGGCGGACGGCGCGGCGGCCGCGGGCCTCACCAAAGACGACCTGCTGACGCTGCTGGCCTGATCGCCGGCCCGATCAGCCGCCGCCGCTCTGCTCGATGGGCAGCGGCTCGGGAGCGGACGTGACCGGGAACGGGATGACGGCGCCGCTGTTGACGAGCGCGCGGTACGCCCGCTCGCGGCGCGCCGCGCGCGAGGCCCGGACGGCGTGCACGATGCCGAGCCCGATGGCGATCGGCATGATCACCACCACCCACCGGTTGGGGACGTCGATCAGCTTCAGGCCCGACAGCAGCAGCACCACGCATAGCGACGGCCGGATCACGTAGTCGGGCGCCCGCGACGAGAATCGCGCGCCGATGAACACGCCCGGGAGGCTGCCGATCAGGATCGACGTCGTGAGGCCCAGCTTGAAGTCGCCGAACAGCAGGTGGCCGATCGCCGCGCTGGCCACCAGCGGCACCGCCTGGACCAGATCGGTCCCCACCATCTGGGACATCGGAAGCGTCGGGTACAGCATCATCAGCATGATGATGATCAGCGAGCCCGACCCGACAGACGTCAGCCCGACGACGATCCCCCCCAGGATCCCGATCAACAGCGTGGGCACCCGGCGGACGACCACGGGCCGCGCCTCGTTGTGGCGGCGGTTCAGGATGGGGCGGACGATGAGGCCGGTGATCACCGCCAGCAGCGCGATGCCGAGCGCCGTCTTGATGTGCACCTGAAGCGCCGCGCCGGCTTCGAAGCGCTTCAGGAACAGGACGCCCAGGAACGCCGACGGGATCGAGCCGATCATCAGCCAGGTCACCAGAGGCCGGTTCACGGTGCCCTGACGCCAGTGCACCGCGCCACCGACCGGCTTCATCACCATCGCCGCGACGATGTCGCTGGACACGGCGGCCAGCGGCTGGATGTGGAAAAACAGGACCAAGATCGGCGTCATCAGGGCACCACCGCCCATGCCGGTCAAACCGACGACGAAACCGACGAACAAACCACTGGCGATGACGAATGGATCGAAGTGCATGGGGTCGGACGTCTACCGCATGGGGCGGGACCAGTCCGTTACAATTACAGTAGCGTCTTCCATCGAAGACGGGTCATGGAGATTCGTTCTCGTTTACTTCGCCGCAGTCATGGTGCTGGCTTGCTCGCCGCCTAAAAGTGTAATTTAACATACGACTTCTGATTCAGGTGGTCCTGACGCCCAGGATTCTGCGGTCGTCGACGGCCTGGCACCGGCAACGGGCTCGGCTGGGCGCACCTGTATTTCGGCAGTGACCAGGGTGTCCTGGCGTCGCCGTCGGTGACGTTCGCGGGACCCGAGCCGGGGAGCTACTTCGGGTTCTCGGTCGCCGCGATCGTCATTCCTTGAGGTGGCTCTGAACGAACGCCGTGAAGCGGCCGCCCGGGAACTCGCCCTGGTAGGAGTGGGCCAGCCGCACGGCCCGGACCACGTCGCCGCGGGCGTCGGCCGCCTCGAGCGCCAGCACCAGCGCCTCCTCGCGGAGCGCACCGTGCCGGTTGCCGGCCAGGTAGGTGTCCAGCAGCGTCGATGCCCGGCGCGCGTCGTGATCGCGACGGAGCGCAATCATCGCGTCCAGCACCTGCGTCCGCTCCTGCGCCGCGGTGCTCGCGACCGGCGCAATCCGGTGCGGCCGTGGCCGATCCAGCTCGCGCAGCTCGGGCGCCGGCGCCGGCGGCTCGACGGCCGGAGGCGTCGCCTCGGCCAGCGTGCGAGCCACCCGGACGTGTTCGTGTCGAATGGTCGGCGTGACGGACACCGACGGGGGTGCCACGCGCA
>Ga0335083_10005673_pt1 | contig 15721 bp, 14 predicted proteins | sample Lox_Sample_42_FD_206716 | JGI IMG/M metagenome (GOLD analysis project Ga0335083, IMG submission 206716) | Soil microbial communities from Loxahatchee National Wildlife Refuge, Florida, United States - Lox_Sample_4.2 | ecosystem: Environmental > Terrestrial > Soil > Wetlands | place: USA... | reverse complement strand
ATTCTCCTCACGCAGGAACCGCACCAGATCGCCATGATCCTCGGTTCGGGGAACAGCGACGCGCGGGACGGGCGTATCGGACAGCGTGGTTCGCCGCATCGCGGTGCGGATCTCGTTGTTCCGCACGACGTAGGTCACCGTGTCGCCGTCGTACGCCGCCCGCCGGGCGGGCCACTGTGCCAGCGCGTCCCGCACGTCAGGGAGCAGGCCTTCGGCCGCAGCATCGACCAGCCGGCCGAGCTCGCCCGCGGCGGAACCGTCCACCGCGTCCAGCGCGGTCTGCAAATGCTGACGCCGTCGCGCGAGAGCCGCCTGCTCACCGGTCTCCCGGTGATAGGCACGAACCACGGTCGCGATGTCGGCAAGGTAGTGATTGCGCCCGGTGGGGATGAGCCCGGTCAGCGCGGTAGAGGTCTTGGTCTCGACCGCCGGAAGCTGACCATCGACGACCGGCAGGCCGACGTCGGCCAACAGGTCGCGGACGCGCTGATAAAGAGCCGTCACCCCATCGTCGTTGAAGCGCGCCGCACTCGTCCCGTACACCGGCTGACCGACCCAGTCCTCGTCGAACGCCTCCCGATTGCGAAGAAGCGCTCGGGCGACGTCACGGCGGGCGTCCTGCGCCCCCCGACGCTCGAACTTGTTCACCGCGACCACGTCGGCGTAGTCGAGAATGCCGATCTTCTCGAGCTGGGAGGAGGCGCCGTACTCGGGCGTCATCACATACAGACACACGTCGCAGAACTCCACGATCGATGTGTCACCCTGTCCGATGCCCGGGGTCTCGACGACGATGAGGTCGTAGCCGGCAACGCGACAGGCGGCGATCACGTCGGCGAGTCGCTCGGGGACCTGACGACCCGGCGTCCGCGTGGCGAGCGATCGGAAGTAGGTGTGGCCGGGTTCCAGAGCATTCATCCGGATCCGGTCGCCCAGCAACGCTCCCCCGGCTTTGGCGCGGCTCGGGTCGATCGCGATGACCGCCACCCGCAGCTTGTCGTACTGGTCGATCCGCAGGCGCCGGATCAGCTCGTCAGTGAGCGAGGACTTGCCCGAGCCACCGGTGCCGGTGACGCCGAGGACCGGCGCGCTTCGAGTCGCGGCCTCTGCTTGCACGGCCGCGGCAAGTTCGGGGGATCGACCTTCTTCGAGCACGGTGATGGCCCGCGCCAGCGCAGCCTCCGACCCTGAACTGAGGTCGTGTACGGCGGGAGGCTCGCCGGCAAGATCCCGATCGCAGGCCTCGATCATGGTGTTGACCATTCGGGCCAGACCGAGGCGCTGGCCATCGCTGGGAGCGAAGATCCGCACCCCGCGGTCAGCGAGCAACTCGATCTCGCTGGGCACGATCACCCCGCCGCCACCACCGAAGACCTTGATCTGCCCTGCACCGGCCGCTTCCAAGCGGTCGACGAGATAGCCGAAGTACTCGACGTGACCGCCCTGATAGGAGCTGAGCGCGATGCCCTGCACATCCTCCTGGATCGCGGCGGACACGACGTCTTCGACGCTGCGATCGTGACCGAGGTGGATGACCTCTGCGCCCTGGGACCGAAGCACGCGCCGCATGATGTTGATCGCCGCGTCGTGACCGTCGAAGAGCGCGGCCGCGGTGACGAAGCGAACCGGGTTTCGTGCGACGTACACGTGTCTCCCTGGGTCGAACGTGCCCTCAGGATACGTGGACATCCACGTAATTTCCATGGATGTCCACGTACTTTCCGCCGAGGCGATACCTTGTCAGACTCCTGGCCCCGAGCGTGGCGGGCCGGCAAGTTGGGGAGGCACTGATGGCGGACGAGGTCGTCCACCTGGAGATCACCGGTCCGATCGCTACCGTGACGCTCGACTCCCCGCGCAATCGCAACGCCCTCGGCGCCGCACTGCGCAGCGAGTTACTCGCACACCTGACCGCGGCACTGGCGGACCCCGGCGCCCGGGTCATCGTCCTCACCCACACCGGTACGGTGTTCTGCTCCGGGATGGACCTGCGCGAGGCGAGCGCAAGCGGTCTGGCCGGCGAGGAGTTCCCCGCGATTCTCGAACTGTTGTGGACATCACCCAAACCGGTGGTGGCTCGGCTCACCGGGCCGGCTCGGGCCGGGGGTCTCGGGATCGTCGCCGCGTGCGACATTGCGGTGGCCGCCGACGACATCACCTTCGCCCTCAGCGAGGTCCGCCTTGGCCTGATCCCCGCCCTGATCTCAGTGACCCTGCTTCCCCGAATGTCGCCGCGCGCCGCGAACGAACTGTTTCTGACCGGCGAGACCTTCAGCGCGAACCGGGCGGTCGAGATCGGTCTGATCAACAGCGCAGTGCCCGCCGACCGGCTCGACGCCGAGATCGAGCATTACACCTCGATGCTGGCGCTGGGCGCCCCTGGCGCACTGGCGGGCGCGAAAGCGCTGCTGCGCAGGGACCGGGCAGCCACCGTTGCCGAGGATCTCGCGCAGATGAACGCGCTGTCAGCGACGTACTTCTCCTCCGAGGAAGGCCGCGAAGGCATGGCGGCGTTCCTGGACAAGCGCCCCCCGAGGTGGACCCTCGACTGATCGGCGCTTAGGGTGCCGATCGGTACCAGCGCGCGACTCGGATCAGCCGCTTGCCATTCCAGGAGAACAACATCAGGTGGTAACCGGTGTAGTGGAAACCGCCCCGGTAGGACACGACCGGCTGGCGTTCGAGCACGTCGTGTCCGCGCGGCCGAACCGTCATGTAGTCCCCGCGTCTCGAGGCGGCGAGATGCCAGTCGTGCCGACCGCGCCGAAAGGCCGCCCAGTGGAACGTGTTGCCGGTTGCCCCCCCGGAGAACATGACGACCAGGTCACGAACGCCGTCGTGGGTGAAGTCCAGGCAGAAGTGGTGGAAGTCGTAGCGTCCGTCCGGGCGGGGCTCGTGGGTGACCTGCTTCAGCGGTAGTGACAGTGTCGATCGGTTGACGGCATTGACCGCCGCCCGACGCGAACATCCGAGCCGCGCCCGCGGTGGCCGGCGCGGGGCCAAGGACATCGAGCAGTGGACCGGTCGATTCGGCCCGGCCGTGAACCCCGGTCGCCACTGAACCTCATCGACGCCGCCCCACGTCGCGTAGACCAGGCAGGCCTGCCCACCGGCCGCCGGCCGCACGGCCACGCCAGAGCGCGCCCCGTCGGCCAGGCTGACGCCGTAGGCGATCTCACCCCCGTCCGGCGACCAAGCCGGCGAGGTCTCGTCGCGATGCGGGTCGAAGGTCAGCCGTCGCAGGTGCGTCCCGTCCGAATCGACGGTGAACACGTCGTTGAGACGGCTGATCTCGCCACGGGCCCCGTCCCGGTCGCTGAGAAATGCGAGCTGTGCGCCGTCGGGCGACCACGCGGGATCCTGGTTCACGCCCCGACCGGCCCGGTCGAGTTGCACCGGGGACGCGGTCGTGCCGTCCGTCACGTAGATCCCGGAGCGTCGCCCGATACCGCCCAGCGGACTCTCCTGCTCGAACGCGATGTGCACGCCGTCCGGCGACCACGCCGGGGTCTCGTCCCAGTAACCGCCGCCGGCAACCTCGACCCGCGCCTCGCCGGGGCGTTTGGTGTAGATGCTGGCGTGGTAGCCGTTCGAGCGGTTGCTGCTGTCGTAGGTCAGCGCCGACCCGTCCGGCGACCACGACGGGCTCTCGCCTCGGCCGATCACCCGGGTGCGGTCCGTCCCGTCGAGCCGCGACACCTCGATGGAGTTCCCGAATCCCCCAGCCTCGTAGGCGATCCGCCGGCCGTCCGGCGAGACGCTGAACTCCTGCACCTTCGGCAAGTGCGGGCGCGCCAGTCGGTGACCTGAGGCGGTGACGACCACCAGCCCGCGCCAGTAGTCGCTGATCGCGAGTTCAGCCGGGCGAGGAGAGGATGACGCAACCCGCGCTCGCAGGACCGGCCCGGACGCACCGGCCGAGAACTCGATCAGCGACAGCGTCAACGCTGCCGAGGTGAGGAGACCGACGACGAGCACCTTGGTGAGCCGCACGCCCGTCAGACGCTGGTCCGCCGCCTTTGGTTGGTCGTGCCCAAAATACGGGCTGACTCGGGCGACGCTCTCGATGGTCCACCCGAGTTCCTCGACCTTGGGGGTGCCGTTTCTCAAGGCCTACTTGACGGCTTCGGTGACGATCGCCTTTATCCCCTCGAGTGGTGCAACGAGTTCGGTGTTGACTCCGTAGCGGGCGGCGAGGGCCGCCGGCTTGAGGTAACTGACCTGCGTTGATCCGTCCGGGTCGGCGCGAACGAGAGCTTTGAGCGGCAGGTCGAGAGCTGAAAGGGGCGCGGCGAGCATCACCGGTGTGCCGCTTCGGGGATTGCCGAAGATGACGACCTTGGTATCGGGCATGTCCAAACCCACTGCATGAGCACCGCCGCTGTGGTCGATGACGGCAAACACAGTGAGGTTGCGCAGGTTGATGGTCTGGACGAGTCGCTCGACGCTTTCTTCGACCGAGTACGGGCTCGCGACGCTGACGATCTCCCCTCCCTCGGTCATGAGGAGTCCGGCCAGGAGCTGGCCCGCAGTCGCGGGAACGGGTTGGTGGAGTTGGCCGGGGAGGATTTTGTCAGCACCCGCACCATCGCACCCTATCGACTGGCGCCTCGCCGGTGTCGACACCGCCGACATCGGCGTGATCGACCGGTTCGTTGACCCTGCTTACGCCGACCACAATCCGCCGCCGTTCCAGCAAGGGAACGATCGCGAGGCCGTGCGCGGGGCGTTCGAGTACGCGCTCAAGGCATTCTCGGACTTCCAGCACGAGGTCGTCGCGCAGTACGCCGACGGCGACACGGTGATCACGCGGATCCTCGCGCGCGGGCGGCACACGGGCGACTTCATGGGGGTGCCGGCGACCAACAAGGATGTCTCGATGGAAGGCATCGCCATCCATCGGGTTGCCGATGGCAAGGTCGTCGAGCACTGGGCGCAGGTCGACGCGATCAATCTCCTGATGCAGATCGGAGCGCTCCCACCGCTCGGATGATGACCCCGTCCCGGCTACGGTGGCGGGATGCTGGAAGGAAAATCGGTACTGGTCATCGGGGTCGGCACCGGCCTCGGCCGTGAAATCGCGAGCGTCGCCGTCGGTGACGGCGCCGAGGTCACCATCGCCGCGCGTAACGCAGAACACCTGCGAGCAGTTGCCGACGAGCTCGACCCGGCCGGGGAGAAGGTCCTCCCGAAGGCAACCGACATCACCGATCCTGAGCAGCTCGAGGCGCTCATCCACGCGATCGACGAGCGGTTCGGCGCTCTGCACGGGCTGGCGATCTGCGCCAGCAATGACACCGCCATGGGCGGGATCGAGGCGACCTCCGAGCAGGATTGGCGCCGAACGTTCGAGCTGAACGTGTTTGCGACCGCGAACACGGTCAAGGCCGCTTTGCCGCTGCTCAAACGCCAAGGCGGCTCGGTCGTGTTCATCGGCTCACAGCAATGGATCTACCCCGCGCGCGACGTACAGCAGCTCGCCTACGGCGCGTCGAAAGGAGCCGGCGTGTCGATGATGTACGGGCTGGCACCCGAACTCGGAGCGCACAAGATCCGGGTCAACACCGTCGTACCGAGCTGGATGTGGGGCCCGAACGTCGAGCTGTACGTGACCTGGCAGGCCAAGGAACAGGGACGCAGCGAGGCCGAGATCCGCGCCGACCTCGACGCCAAGTTCGCTCTCGGTGAGATGCCGACCGACCGGGACGTCGCCGAGGCAGTGGGGTTCTTCCTCTCCGACCGGGCTCGCAGCATCACCGGACAGACGCTGCTGGTCAACGCCGGCGAGCTGGCTCGCTGATGACTGACGACGCGGTGAGCGCCGATGCGTGGGTCAGCACCGCGTACGGCGACCCGACCGCAGTCCTTGAGCGCCGGACGGTGCAGGTGCCGGCACCCGGAGTGAACGAGGTACGGGTGGCGACCGACGCCTTCTGCCTGAACTTCAACGACATCGACATCATCCGCGGGCGGTACGCGACGCTGATGCTGACCCCACCCTTCGTTCCGGGCATGGAGTCGGTCGGCGTCGTCGAGGCCGCAGGGCCTGGAGCTGAACACCTGCTCGGGGTCCGGATCGTCGGCATTCCGGTGCTCGCCCACGGGGGCTATGCCAGTCGCGTGCTCGTCGATGCCGCCACCGCAATGGAGCTCCCGGCCTGGATCGGGGACGCGGAGGCAGCGGCAATGCACTACCCGTACCACCTCGGGTGGTTCGCTCTGAAGGAACGCGCGAAGCTCGAAGCCGGCGAGACTTTGCTCGTCCACGCGGCGGCAGGCGGGACCGGGTCGGGTGCCCTGCAGATCGGCAAGGCCCTCGGTGCGAAGGTCATCGCCACTGCCGGCACCGACGAGAAGGTCAAGTACTGCCTCGAGCTCGGCGCCGACGTCGCGGTGAACTACCGCACAGAGGATTTCGTCGCCGCCGCGATGGACGCCACCTACGGGCGCGGCGTCGACGTCGCCTTCGACGCGGTCGGCGGCGACACGACCCTGGAGACCTTCAAGTGCATGGGCTACAACGGCCGACATCTGATCGCGGGATGGAGCGAGAACATCCAACTCGAAGACGCGCACTACATCACCCCACGCGCGATGGCGTACGGCAACTTCTCGCTGGTGGGTGCCTGCCTGGTCTACGTCACCGATCCGCTCGCGATCCGGCGCACGCTCGGGTTCAACTGGCCCGCGCGTAGTGACGGCCAACGCGTACACGCGACGCTGCTTGAGATGATCAGGACCGGCCGGCTCACGCCGTGCGTCGGCCGCGAGCTCGACTTCGCCGAGATCCCGGCCGCGCTCGAGGACCTCGAGCAGCGGGCGACCACGGGTCGGCTGGTCGTGTCGGTCAACCGCGGATGAGCCTGCCCGGTCGCTCACCGGTCTGCTCACCGTCGGTGTAGGTGAGCACGCCGCGCTTGACGGTCGCGACGTACCCGCGGGCTTTCTGCACCAGGCGCGTGCCGCCCGCCGGCAGGTCCGCCACCACCTCCGGGGGCAGCAGGGCGAGCGCGTCGTAATCGATTAGGTTCACATCGGCGAGCATGCCCGGCTCCAGCGTGCCGCGATCCACCATCCCGTACAGGCGGGCCGTGTCGTGGGTCTGCTTCTTCACCACCAGCTCGATCGGCAGCGTGTCACCGCGCGATCGGTCGCGGGTCCAATGGGTCAGTACAAAGGTCGGCATCGACGCGTCGCAGATCACGCCGCAGTGAGCGCCCCCGTCGCCCAGGCCGAGCGCCGAGCGCGGATGGAGCATCATCTCCCGCGCCTGGTCGAGGTTGCCGTAGCTGTAGTTGAGGATCGGCACGTAGAGCAGACCTTCGCTGTCACCCTCGAGCATGGCGTCGTAGGCGACATCCATCGGTGAACTGCCGGTCGCCTCGGCGATCCCGGCCAACGAGCGGTCATATCCCGGTTCGTAGTCCGGCGGATCACCGAGGACGTAGGTCTTCGCGAACGCGTCCTCGAGCCGTTTGCGGGTGTCCTCGTCGGGAGTCCACCCCACGATCGCCGCCCGCAGTGCCGGATCGGCCACCCGCACCTTCATCTGCTCCCAGGGCAGTTTCTCCGCCTTGAGGGCCGCATAGGCCGGCACTTGGTCGAACAGGCAGTACGTCGTCCGGAATCCGGACAGCAAACCGGTGGCACGGGCCGCGACCTGCGGCCACACCTGCGCGCCGTCCTCGACCGCCTCGCGTGAGGCGTCCATCAACTCCCGCCACAGGTCGGGGGCGGCGTCCACCTGGATGAGGGCGAACGTCACCGGCCGTCCGGTTTGCGCCGAGAGTCGACACATCCAGTCGACTTCCTTGATCGGGTTCGTGATGTCCTCACCGGCCGCGCCCATCGGAGCAAGCTCCACCACGCCCTTACCGAGATCACCCAACGCCGCGCTGATCCCGAACACCTCGTCCTCGGCGGCGAAGGTCCCCGGCACCGGCTCGCCGTCAATCGCGACGTGGGCGATCGTTCGTGACATCGAAAAGCCCAGCGCACCGGCCTCGATCGCGTCGCGCACGATCTGCCGCATCGCCGCAATCTCCTCCGGTGTCGCCGGCTCGTTGCGTGCGCCGCGCTCGCCCATGACGTAAGCCCGCACCGGTCCGTGAGCGATCTGGGTGCCGACGTCAACCGTCCACTGGCGCTCGGCGAGAACGTCGAGGTACTCGGGGAAGCTCTCCCAGCCCCACGACATGCCCTCCGCGAGCGCGGAACCCGGGATGTCCTCGACCCCCTCCATCAAGCCGATCAGCCAGTCCTCGCTGCCCGGCGCGACGGGTGCGAACCCGACGCCGCAGTTGCCCATCACCACCGTGGTCACCCCATGCCAGGCGGACGGCGCGAGCTCGTCGTCCCAGGTGGCCTGCCCGTCGAAGTGGGTGTGAACGTCGACCCAACCCGGGGTCACGAGCAACCCGGTCGCGTCCATCTCGCGGGTCGCGGGAGCCGCCGTACCCGGCTCGACGACGGCGGTCACCACTGCGTCGTCGATCACCACGTCGGCCAGCCGGGCGGCGGCGCCGGTTCCGTCGACAACCGTGCCGCCGGAGATCAGGAGGTCATGAGCCATACCTGCCATCATGCGCCAAACCTGACGGGGTGTCAGGTCAGTCGGGTCAGGACAGGCCCGAGAAGTCCGGCGGACGGCCCTCGGCGAAGGCCGCCATGGCCTCGAGGTTCGCCGGGCCGCCCATCAACTCGGCAAACGCCGCGTTTTCGCGTTCCCGCGCGGCGGCAATCTCGGCCCGCAGCGGAGCCATCATGGTCGCCTTGACCGCCACCAGGCTCGAGATCGGAGCTTCGGCGAGCACCGTCGCATGCGCCGTCGCGGTCGCGATCAGGTCATCGGGCTCGCACACCTGCCAGAGGAGGCCCATGTCCTTGGCCTGCGCCGCGTCCACCCATTGGGACGACATCAAGAGCCAGGCCGCGTTCTGCCGGCCGACGAGCAACGGCAAGAGGAAGCTGGATGCGGCTTCGGGCGCCACGCCGAGGCTGGTGAACGGGCACTTGAACCGCGCCTGCGCCGATGCGAAAACGAGATCAGCGAAACCGATGATGGTGACGCCGATGCCGAGCCCGAGGCCGTTCGCCGCGATCACGAGCGGCTTGGGGAACTCGGCCAAGGCGTCGATCAAGCCGAGGAAACCGTGCGTTCCCGCCACGAACTCCTCCGGATTGACCGCCCGCTGCCCCATCTCGACCAGGTCGGTGCCGGCGCTGAACGCTCGGCCCTCGCCCGTCAGCAGGACGACCGCCACGTTCGGGTCCTCCCCGGCCGCGACCAACCCCTCGGCGAGCGCGTCGTAGAGCGCCTCGTTGAACGCGTTCAGGGCCTCCGGTCGGGCGAGGGTGAGGGTGCGCACGCGCGCGTGATCGTGGCTTCGCAGGATCACGACCAGCACCTCACCTGAACCGACGGAGCAGGGACAGTGCATATTAGGCCAGTGGATATTGCATCCGACTCGGCCGCCATCGACCCGGCGGCCATCGATTTTGTCTCGGGCGCGTTCTGGGGACGCAACCCGCACGCTGAGCTGGCGTGGCTGAGAGCCAACGACCCGGTCCACTGGGACGGCCAAGTATGGGGCATCAGCCGGCACGCGGACATCAAGGAGGCGTCGAAGGACAGCGCACTGTTCTCGAGCGCCCAGGGCATCCGGCCGGAGGTCGGGCCGGTTCCGCACATGATCGACATGGATGCCCCGGCGCACAGCAAGCGGCGGCGACTGGTCTCGGCGGGGTTCACCCCGCGCCGGGTCGCCGCCCTCGAAGGACTCGTGCGTCAGCTGGCCGACGACATCCTCGACCGGGTGTGTGAGCGGGGCGAGTGCGATCTGGTCCGCGATGTGGCCGCTTGGCTGCCGATCGAGCTGATCGGCGCCGCTCTCGGATTCGATCCGAAGGACTACGACCAGCTTCTCGAGTGGTCGGACACGTTGATGTCCGGCCTGATCGGTGACTCGGGCGCGGCGACGATGGCCCGCGCGGCGGACGCCTTCGGCGGGTACGTCGGGTACATCACTGCGGTCGTTGCGGACCGGCGGTCGGCGCCGCGAGATGACCTGATCAGCGTGCTGATCCACGCCGACGTGGATGGCGAGAAGCTCGACGAGAGCGCACTCATCCACGAATCGCTGTTGATCCTGATCGGGGGTGACGAGACCAGCAGGCACGTGATCAGCGGCGGGGTCTACCAGCTGCTGCGGGACGGCGCCGCCTGGCAGGACCTTCGCAGCGATCCCGCGCTGCTGCCCGGCGCGACCGAGGAGATGCTGCGCTGGGTGAGCCCGATCAAGAACATGGCCCGAACCGTGACCCGGGACACCGACTTCGGTGGCAAGCGCCTGCTCGCCGGCCAGAAGGTGCTCCTGCTCTACCCGTCCGGCAATCGCGACGAGACGGTCTTCGACGATCCGTTTCGGTTCGACATTCGACGTGCCCCGAACGACCACGTTGCGTTCGGGCTCGGGCACCACTTCTGCCTGGGCAACCAGCTCGCTCGGCTCGAGGTGCGGGTGATGGTCGAGCGTCTGCTCACCCGCATGCCTGACCTCACGCTGGTCGAGACCGCGGAGCCGGCGTACCGGCCCGCGAACTTCGTCAGCGGCTACGAGACCATGCCGGTGACGTTCACGCCGAGCCGGCCGATCCGCCGACGCTGAGCGAGCCGGTCGGAGGCCTTCAGAGCAGGTCCCGCCAGTTCGCAGGCACGCTCCCCGCCGGCCCAGGGACCGGCTGGTCGAACGGGTGGGAGTCCGGCGGCGCGAGCCGAGGCCCGGAAATCGCCCGGCCGTCGGGATAACTCCAGAACCAGTCCTCGCCGGGCTCGAAGCTCTGGATCACCGGATGGCCGGTCGAGGCGAAGTGCGCGGTCGCGTGTTGAGACGGCGAGTCGTCGCAGCAGCCGACGTGTCCGCACCGCGCGCAACGCCGCAGATGGATCCACCATCCACCGGAGGCAAGACACTCCACACACCCGGAGCCGCTCGGTGGCACCGCGGGGTCGATGCCCCCTGAATCGGCCATGAGTCACTCCTCGCTGTTCGTCGGTCCATCTCTACGCCAGGATCGAGGCATGACGCAACCGCCGGAGGAGACTGCGGGTGTCGCCTTCGCGACGCTCGACCCCGCACAGCTCGACCGGGTCCGTCGCTACGGCACGGAACACCACACCGAGGTCGGCGAGGTGGTCTTCGCCCCCGGCGATCGCGCCATCGACCTGATCGTCATCGACGACGGCGAGATCGAGGTCGTGATGCCGGCGACCGCGAACGCGCCGGAGGAACAGATCACGCTGCGCGGCGCCGGCCATTTCCTCGGGGAGCTCAACATGCTCACCGGCCAGACCGCCTACTTGCTCGCCCGGGTGGTCACAGCCGGGCGCATCCACCGTCTGAATCCGGCGCGTTTTCGCGACCTGATGAACGACGACCCGGAGATTTCGGACCTGATCCTGCGCAGCTTTCTGGCCCGCCGCGCACTGCTCCAGGACAGTGCAGCAGCCCGCAGCATCGAGATCATCGGCCCGTCGATGTCCTCGGCGGCGCTGGCCCTTCGCACCTACGCGGCGCGCCAACGTCTGCCCCACCTATGGTTCGACTCCGACACCGACGGCGGGCGGGCGTTGATGAACACCCTCGAGCTCAGTCCGACCGACCTCCCCGTCGCGGTGGTTCGGGGTCGCGTCCTTCGCACCGCGACCCCGGGTGAGGTGGCGGACGAGCTCGGGCTGTCCTACCACCGCTGCCGCGAGGCACCCGTCGACCTGACCGTCGTCGGCGCGGGGCCGGCCGGCCTCGCCGCGGCCATGTACGGCGCATCCGAAGGCCTCGACACGGTGCTCCTCGATGCCGTCGCCGCAGGAGGACAGGCCGCAGCGAGCAGCAGGATCGAGAACTACCTCGGATTTCCCAGCGGCCTGTCGGGCGCGGACCTCGCCGCCCGCGCCGCCGTGCAGGCGTTGAAGTTCGGGGCGCAGATCTCCGCACCGTGCGCGGCCGCGTCGCTGGACACCGGCGGCGAGCAACTGCGGGTCATCCTCGCCGACGGCACCGACATCGCGACCCGCGCCGTGATCGTCGCTACCGGCGCGGCGTACCGATCGCTGCCGCTTGCGCGCTGGGCCGACTTCGAAGGGGCCGGGATCTACTACGCCGCGACCGAACTCGAGGCCCGCGCGTGCGAGGCGCGGCCGGTGGCGGTCGTCGGCGGCGCGAACTCGGCCGGCCAGGCGGCGCTGTACCTGGCCGGCCGAGGGGCGCACGTCGACCTCATCGTCCGCGCGGACGACCTCGGCAAGAGCATGTCGTCCTACCTCGTCGAGCGTCTGCTCGCCGACCCGAGGGTGACGGTGCACACCAACGCCGCCGTCGTCGGCCTTGCCGGCGAGGAATCGCTCGCTGCGATCACCCTCGAGGCCGAAGGCAGGCGCAGCGAGCACCCCTGCAGCGGGCTGTTCTGTTTCATCGGCGCAGAACCCGCCAGCGCCTGGATCGATCCGGTCGCCCGAGACGACAACGGGTTCATCCGCACCGACGTCAGTCTCACCTCGGCCGATCTCGGCGACGTGTGGGACGCGTTGGGCCGCGAGCCGCTGCCGTTCGAGACCAGCGTGCCCGGGGTATTCGCGGCCGGGGACGTCCGGCTGGGATCGATGAAACGGGTCGCCGCGGCGGTCGGCGAGGGAGCGAGCGCAGTGCGATCGGTCCACCAAGCGATCGGCGGGGTGCGCGCGTGACCAGCCGAGACGGCGCCAGCGGGCGTCGGGCAGGATTGCGCGCACCGACTGAGAGGAATGGGTAGTGAGCGAGGTTCTCACCGAGGTTCAGGGCAACGTGCTCGTGATCACGCTCAACCGGCCCGAGGCCAGGAACGCGATCAACGAGGCGGTCGCTGCGCAACTCGCCGCGGCTGTCGACCGGCTCGACGGCGACCTCGATCTGCGGGTCGGCGTGATCACCGGTGCTGGTGGCACATTCTGTTCGGGCATGGATCTCAAGGGCTTCCTGCGCGGAGAAAACCCGCACGTGCCCGGCCGGGGGTTCGCCGGATTCACCCAGGCACCGCCGAAGACGCCGATCATCGCCGCGGTCGAGGGATGGGCGCTCGCGGGTGGCTGCGAGATCGTCGCGGCCTGCGACCTGGTCGTCGCGAGCCGGGAGGCGAAGTTCGGCATCCCCGAGGTCAAGCGCGGGCTGGCGGCCGGCGCGGGCGGCCTGCTCCGGCTTCCGCAGCGGATCCCGTACAACATCGCCATGGAACTCGCGCTCACCGGCGACCCGCTCACCGCGGACCAGGCGCACGCACATGGCCTGGTCAACCGGCTCACCGAGCCGGGTCAGGCCCTGGACGTGGCACTCGCGCTGGCGTCGACCATCAGCGCCAACGGCCCGCTCGCCGTGGCGGCGTCGAAGGAGATCGTGCGGGGCAGCCTCGACTGGACCGAGGCCGAGGGATGGGCGAACCAACCGGGCCTGCTCGGGCCGGTCTTTGCCTCTGCTGACGCCCGGGAGGGCGCGACCGCGTTTGCCGAGAAGCGCCCACCGAAATGGTCAGGAACCTAGCGGCGAGCACGCACACGCCGTACGATCACCCTCGCCCATCACTGACACCGACGTCAGGTTTGGTCGGGCGAACGGAGGGTCTCATGCCGCCAGCGTCCGACCAACCCACCAGTGCGCCGAGTCGGCGGACGGTCGTCACCGCGATGGGCCTGCTCCCGCTCGCGTCACTGGCCCCCACCCTCCTCGCCGAGACCAAGGCGCGAGCCGCCGCGGGCAAGGGCTTCGCCTTCTTCACCGCGCACGAGGCGGCGGTCATCAAGGCCGCCGCCGCCCGGCTCGTACCGGGTCCGGACGACGATCCGACCGAAATGGCGCTGAACTCCCCCGGGGCGACCGAAGCCGACGTGGTCCGCTACATCGACACCATGCTCTCGATGTTCGACCACCACCGGCCGAAAACGTTCGCCGGCGGGCCATGGAGCGACCGCAATGGTGGACACGTCGATCACATGGCCGACTTCGTGCCACCGGTCCCGAGACAGCTGAACGCGTGGCACCACCGGATCAGCGACTTTCGCGCGCAGTACCGCAAAGCGGTCAAGACGCTGGACGGCGCCGCCGCCGGAAAGGACTTCTCGGCAGCGGACGCCGCCGAGCAGGACAAGATCCTTCTCAAGCACTCCGCACCGCGCGATCTCATCTTCGGTCACACCATCGAGGGGATGTACTGCGTTCCCGAGTACGGCGGCAACCGCGACCTCGCCGGATGGCAGTCGATCAGTTGGCCCGGCGACTCGCAGCGACGCGGCTACACCGCGCACGAAGTTAGCCACAGCGACGGTGCGGATCCGGTGAACATGTCGCCGATCGTCACGCTCGTTCTCACACTCCTTCCCGACGCGAGTTCGTCGTCGTTCATCCGGCGCCGAGCACCGCAGCACCTGCTCGTCGAGCTCGAGGACGCAGAATGAGCCAGCGCGCAATCATCATCGGGAGCGGAGCCGGCGCGGCGGTCGCCGCGATGGTGCTGTCGCACAACGGCTGGGACGTGCTCGTGCTCGAGAAGGGCCCGCGTTACATCCACGGGTTCGAGAAGAAGGGGCCGATTCACACCCAGTTCTCCAACGACGAGCTCAAAGCCCAGCGCAACTTCGAGCAGCCCGATCCGATCTCCGAACCGCGGGTGTTCCGGGAGAAGGTCGGGGCCAAGCAGCTGGTCGGCGAGGTCAACCCGCTCGCCTCGTGCGTCGGCGGCGGGACGACGCACTGGGACGCGAAGACGCCACGGTTCTGGGACATCGACTTCGCCAAGCGCTCGATGCTCGGCCCCTATCCCGACAGTGACGTCGAGGACTGGCCGTTCACCTACGACGAGATCGCGCCGCACTACCGCGCGATGGAGACCCTCATGGGGGTTGCTGGCTCCCAGGCAGCGCTACCGGCTGAACCGACCCTCAAGCATGCCCCCGGCAAACGCGGGTTCGTGATGGAGCCCGGTCCGCAGCAACTGTCCTCGATGACCCTCGCCGCAGGGTGCGAGGCGATCGGGCTGCACCCGTATGCGTTCCCGATGGCGATCAACTCCCGCCACCACGAGGGCCGCCCGCCGTGCAACAACTGTGGCCAGTGCAGCAGCTATGGCTGCCCGACGGGCGCCCGGATCGGCGCCTTGGCCGTGATGCAGCACGGCATCGCGACCGGCCGGGTCCACATTCGCGAGAACACGATGGTCGACCGGGTCATCCTCAAAGGCAAGCGCGCGGTCGGCGTCCAGGCGATCAGCAAGCACGGTCGGCGCTTCATCTCCTCCGCGGACCTCGTCGTCCTCGCGGCGTCCGCCATCGAAAGCGCCCGCATCGCCCATCTGTCGCACTTTCCCGATCCGCACGACCGGATCGGGCGCGACATCATGTTCCACAACTTCATGGACGGCTTCGGGATGTTCACCGACGAGCGGATGCACGCCTACCGCGGCCGCTCGATCACCCAGTGCTGCGAGGACTTCGCCGACCCCGACTACCCAGGTGCCCGGGCGTACGCGAAACAGCACGGGCTGCCTTACATCCGCGGCGGAATCATGGAACTCGGCGGCAGCCAGACCCCGATCGCCGAAGGCCAGACGTATCAGTACCTGCTGGCGACCCTGCACGGACTCTCCAAGAGCAACGTGCCGGTTCCATTCGGCACGACTTTCAAGGAGTTGATGCGCGCCA
>Ga0335083_10005672_pt1 | contig 15722 bp, 9 predicted proteins | sample Lox_Sample_42_FD_206716 | JGI IMG/M metagenome (GOLD analysis project Ga0335083, IMG submission 206716) | Soil microbial communities from Loxahatchee National Wildlife Refuge, Florida, United States - Lox_Sample_4.2 | ecosystem: Environmental > Terrestrial > Soil > Wetlands | place: USA: Florida... | reverse complement strand
CCGGGCACAGGTAAAGAGCTGTTCAACAGCAAATCTGCCAAAGACGGCCTGAAAGAGTGGTCGATCACGGGAATGCCAGTGGCCGACGAAACACACCTTTATGTCGGCGCGTACAAACCGAATCAGCCCAGCGATTTGTACGCCCTGTGTCTGAGCCGTTCCGACGGCAAGCTGCTATGGAACACCAAACTGGGGAGCTACAAAACCGACCCTCGTCAACTGTATTATTCCGTCACGCGGTTGTCGGTGCCTGCCCTGCTGCTTTCCGGCGGTAAACTGTACGTGGACACGAATGCCGGCAGCTTTGTGCAATTGAATCCCTCCACGGGAGCCATCGCCTGGGGCCTGAATTACGACGCTGAAACGCCGAGCACCGACCGGTACTACAACCAGCCGCCGGAGCAAGTCACGTGCAGCGCGCCGGTCATGGTGGATGGCGTGTTGTACATCAAGGGAATGCGATCGCGGCGATTGTATGCGGTCGATCCGGAGGAACCCAAGGTGTTGTGGAGCCGGCCGGTATCGGAAAACGCGGTTTTGGCCGGCGTGGATAGGGAACGGGCATATTTAGGCGGCGAAGAAATCACCGCCTACGACCTGAAAACACAACAACTGTTATGGTCCAAGCCCGTGCCGATGGGCACCAGTTGGGTGCGGCCATTGATGACCGGAGATCGCATTTATCAATTCACACCCCGCGGCATTTACGAAATTGAGAAGGCCACGGGTGATATTGTGCAACTGTTCCGCGGGGCGGATATGGAATCTGTCGGCGGCCGCCTGATGCTGACGCCGCATGCACTGGTGGCGATTTCGAATATCGCCATCACAGCCTATCCGGTCGAGGAAGCGGCCAGTACGACCGCATCGTCCGACCCAAAATAAGGGATTTGTAATAGCAGTTCCAATCAAAAGCACTTTTCCTTGCGTCCCAGCCAGTTCCGTGTTTTTGTCACACCATTGCCGCATCTCCACTTCAACTTCATTCTTCAAAACTAGATCAGACCGACCAATGAAATCAAACCTCCGCGTTTTATTGGCTGTTTTGCTCCTTCAAGGACTTTGCTATCTGGCTAAGGCCGACGATTCGGGCATTTTGGTTTCGGCCACAGGGGAATCGACGATCAAGCCCAATCGGCTGGAAATTGAAATCAAAGCGTCGGCTTCTGCGGAACTTACCGGTGACGCCGTCGTCAAATATCGTGATGCGTTGCGCCGGGCCAAGGAAGCGTTCGAAAAATTGAAAATTGAGAAGCTCGAACTCGAGGACCGCGGCATGAACGTCGCCAACAGCGCTGCAGGCAACAACAACGTCAACGGTTTTGTTCCCAACGGCGCTGCGCCTACGGCTAAGCCGGAAGTCAATATTTCCAAGTCGCTGCGGTTGTCGGTGACCGGCATCGACAAGCTTTCGGAGGAAGATTTGGTGTCGCTGGTGGCCAAGTTGCTCGATACCGCCAAAGATGCGGGCGTTTCGGTCGGCAACGATGCCAACAATTCCCTCATGATGCGAATTAACGGCATGAGCACGCCGGTGGCGATGGTCACATTTGTGGCCGACGACCCATCCACGGCCCGCCAAGCGGCTTCCGAAAAAGCGTTTACCCAGGCCCAGCAAAAGGCGCAGAAGCTGGCCGAAATGGCCGGCGCCCAATTAGGGCCGGTGCTGTCGATGGAGGAAGGCGGCGCGAGCAGCGGCAAGCAAGAATCGCTGCAGGAGCGCATGATCGAAATGATTTACGGCGGCGGCAACTCCAATACAGCGGAAGATCCACGGCTTACGTCGTCGCTGCTGATTGACATGCCGGTGCGCGTCAACTTGCGGGTTCGATTCGAACTGGAACCCAAAGCGAATGGTGCCGCAAAATGAAGTGGATGTTGCCGATTTTAGCAGCAATTGCAACCGCAGGATGTGGCGGCGCGTTCGCGGCGGCTCAGGAACTGGGCTCGCCGACTAATGGCATCACTGTCAGTGCCAGCGGCGAAACCAAGGTGAAGCCGAACAAATTGGAGATTGAAGTCAAAACTTCGGTTTCCGCGGAACTGACGGGCGACGCCGTGGTTAAGTATCGGGACGCATTGAAACGTGCCAAGCAAGCGATCGAAAATTTGAAGCTCGATAATCTGCAGGTGCTGGATGAAGGCGTGAACATTGCCAGTAATGCTCCAGCGCCCAATGGCGGTTATCAGATGGCGACACCGGTAGGAGTTATTACGCAGGGCGGATCCACCGGCCCGAAGCCGGAAATCGCCTTGTCGAAATCACTCCGGCTGACCATCAGCGGCATCGACAAATTGTCGGAAGAAGAAGTGATTGCACTCGTCGCGAAATTGCTTGATGCGGTGAAAGACGCCGGCTTGGCGACAATCTCACTCAACACCAACGGCGAGACTGGGCCCGACGGCCAGCCGCTCGCTAGTCCGTTGGTCATCTTCACTGCTGAAGACGTTTCGGCGGCACATCAAAAAGCGACTGAACAGGCTTTTCACCATGCCCAGGAAAAAGCACAGCAAATTGCGCAGCTATCCGGCGGCATGTTAGGGCCGGCTTCCGCGGTCGAGGAAACGGCCGCGCTCTCGGCCAACAATGATGACTCGGCCGCAATGGGAATGCTGGCCGCTATTTATTCCGGCGGTACGCTCACGGGAAATGACGTTTCGGTCAAATCGTCGATGCTGGCCGAACTTCCGGTCCGGGTCAGCCTACGAGTGCGTTTCTCGCTTCAGCCCAACACCACATCGATTTCCACGGGGGCCACCAAATGAAAACTAGCTCTTCAATGCTTGCGGCCGCGCTGCTTTCGATCGCTATTTCCCGACCCGTCTTCGCACAAAACAGCGTGAACGGTATCGGCGTCACCGGCACGGGCGAAGTCACCGCCAAGCCCGACACGGTGGAACTGAAACTGCGAGTCGCCGGCGCCGCCGAATTGACCGACGACGCTATTGTTAAACACCGCGACGCGCGCGATCGGGTGATGAAATCATTCGAGACGATGAAGCTCGACAATTTGAAAGTGGAAGACACCAATCTCAACGTGCACTCCGGCACATCCCGCGAGCAAGCGCAGATCATCATCCGCGGCGGCATCCAGCAAAATAACAGCACGCCGCCGCAAGTGGAAGTTAGTAGCACCGTGCGGGTACGATTGAAAGAGATCGATAAAATTCCCGCCGACGACTTGATGAAGTTAATCGGCAAATTGCTCGACACCGCCAAAGACAGCGGCGCCGCCGTCGGCCCGACCGATGAAGAAGTTTCCATGGCATCTCGTTACGGGCGGACCGCATCAAACAACTTTCTGCATTTTATCGTTACCGGAGCGGATCAATTGCGCGAAGCCGCTTACCAAAAAGCGGCTGACGACGCGCGGCAGCGGGCCGAACGGCTCGCCAAATTACACGGATTGAAACTGGGGCAGGTATTATCGGTGCAGGAGAATTTTGTTTCCGGCGACAACCCCAACAACAACTACATTCAGCAGCCCTGGGAACTTTCGGCTCCTGAGATACCCCCGCGCGGGGAACTCGTCACCGACAGCATGAATGGCGCTACTTTTCAGGTAAAACTGGGAGTTCGCTTCGGCATAGCTCGGCCCGACAGCGACAAACCGACAGCTCAAGCGGCGGCAACTTCCGACGCCCAAGCCTCCTCGACAGAGGAAAAATAATTACGGCGAGATTTTGAACCTGTTTCTCATCAAATCCTCAGCAGAAAGCCAAGGATGCGATTTATCCAGCCACGAACTGCCCATTGGTTTACAGCAGCGCATGCGGTGCGTTGGATTTGCTGTGTCCTAGCGGCGTGCATGACTGCCGCGCCGAACTTACCATTACGGCTGGCGCAGGCCGACGAAGTGCTTCCCAAGCATGTCACTCAAGAAACGTTGAAAGCCGTCCGCTCGGGATTGGATTATTTGGCCCGTACTCAGGCCGACGACGGCGCATGGCGCGAAGGGCAGGGGGGGCAAGCCTATCCCATGGCCATGACCGCGCTGGCTTGCACGGCGCTGTTGGCCAACGGCAATTCGCCCACCCGGGGCCGCTATGCCGAGCAACTTCAGCGCGGCACGGATTACATATTGCAGTGTGCCCAAGCCAGCAAATCGGGATTGATCACAGGACCGAATCAAGACAACGGCCAACCGATGCACGGCCACGGCTTCGCGCTGATGTATTTGGCCTCCGTGTATGGCATGGAAACCAATCCCACCAAGCGCGCCGCCATTCACGACGCGGTGATTGCCGGCGTCAGTTTAACTTCACGCGGGCAAAGCGGCGCGGGGGGTTGGACGTACGTGCCCGGCGGGGGGGATGAAGGTTCAGTCACGGTCACGCAAGTTCAAGCGTTGCGAGCGGCCCAAAACGCCGGTTTTCAAGTTCCCCGCGGCACCATCGAAAATGCGGTCCGTTATCTGGAACGATGCAGCACGCCGGAAGGGGGCATTTGCTATTCGTTGGCATCCGGGGGTGAAGCGCGGTTGGCGATATCCGCCGCCGCGGTGGCCACGTTATATAACGCCGGGGAATTTGATTCGCCGTTGGCCAACAGGTGCCTCGATTTTGTCTGGCAGCGGTTCGAGGGAATTGACGGCTGGAGCAAGCGCAGCGGTCACGATTTCTACACGCAGCTTTACGCTTCGCAAGCTTTTTACATGGCCGGCGATCAGTATTGGGACAAGTACTTCCCTGCCACGCGCGATCAATTAATCAGAATGCAAAACGCCGGCGAAGGCTCGTGGGAGGGAGATGGAATCGGCAAAACCTACGGCACCGCTATCGCACTCATCATTCTCCAATTACCCTATAAGTTTCTGCCTGTATATCAGAGATGAACAGCGATTAGCAATTAGCGATTAGCAATTCGCAGTGCACAGTTAGCGATTGGCAATTCGTCAGAAGAGGCAAGCGGTTTGGCAACTTGAAATCCTGTGAGGGCCTGTATCGTGATTCATCAAACGTCCAAGGTGGCTGAGCACGCCGCTGCGCAACATTCCGATCGACCGCACTCAGCCGATCTGGAAGATTTGCGCCGCCTGGAGCAGGCCCATCGCCATTTGCGGGAACAAATTGCGCACATCGTGGTTGGGCAGGACGAAGTCATCGAACAGTTGATGATCGCCATTTTCGCCCGCGGCCACTGCATTTTGGAAGGCGTTCCGGGGTTGGCGAAAACGCTGATGGTTAGCACGCTGGCCAATTGCTTATCGCTGCAATTCACGCGCATTCAGTTCACGCCCGATTTAATGCCCAGCGACATCACCGGCACGGAAGTGTTGCAAGAAGATCGCCAAAGCGGCACGCGGCATTTGCAATTCATGCGCGGACCGGTGTTCACCAACATTCTGCTGGCCGACGAAATCAACCGCACGCCCCCCAAAACGCAGGCGGCGCTGCTAGAAGCGATGCAGGAGCGGCAAGTTTCCGCGGGCGGCCGTCGGCATGGCCTGATGGATCCATTCTTCGTGCTGGCCACGCAAAATCCCATTGAGCAGGAAGGGACGTATCCGCTTCCGGAAGCGCAGCTCGACCGCTTCTTGTTCAAGGTGTACGTCGGTTATCCCACGCCGGACGAGGAGCGGCAAATCTATCGCCGCACGACCGGCGCGGAAATGGAACACGTCACCAAAGTGCTGGACGGCCTGGAAATTCCCCACCTACAAAAAATTGTCCGCAGTGTGCCCATTTCCGATCATTGTTTGGATTACGTGATGGCGCTGGTCAGGGCCACTCGTGCCGGCGAACCCAACAGCCCCGCCTATATTTCTCGCTGGATTTCCTGGGGCGCCGGCCCGCGGGCTGGCCAAGCGCTGATCCTCGCGGCAAAAGCCCGGGCGGCATTGCACGGTCGGCCGGCGGTGGCCATTGACGATATTCGCGCCGTCGCCAAACCAGTGTTGCGGCATCGCTTGGTGGCGACTTATGCGGCCCAAGCCGACGGGCAAACTCCCGACACGATTGTCGACGCTTTAATTCGCGACATCCCCGTTCGACCAGGAGCTGATGAACTCGATGGCCGAGTCGCACAAGTATTCCAATCCTGAAGTGCTGGCCCGCATTTCTGGTCTGACGCTGCGCGCCACGCGGGTTGTGGAAGGGACGGTGTGCGGACTGCATCGCAGCCCGTTCCACGGCTTCAACGTGGAATTTGCCGAGTACCGCGAGTATTCGCCCGGCGACGATTTGCGGCAGCTCGATTGGCGGGTGCTGGGCCGCACCGACCGTTATTACATCAAGCAGTACGAAGAAGAAAGCAATTTGCGTGCGACCATTGTGATGGATGCCAGCGCCAGCATGCGCTACGGCTCCGGCGCGATGACCAAGTTCGATTACGCGGCCACGCTGGCCGCTTCGCTGGCTACGCTGCTCGTGGAACAGCAAGACCCGGTCGGCTTGGCGCTGTTCGACAAGGAAGAACGCAGCATATTGTCGCCGGCGGCCACGCAATCGCAATTGGCGCAAATCATTTATCGCTTGGAGCAGGCCCAGCCCGATCGCGAAACCGATTTGGGCGCCGTGTTGCAAACGCTGGGCGGCAAATTAAAAAAACGGGGCATGGTCATCATCATTTCCGATTTGCTGACCGATTTGAAATCGTTTTACGAGGGTCTTTCGCGGCTGCAATATCTGGGCAACGAAATCCTGGTGTTTCAAATCCTCGACAAAGACGAACTCGATTTGCCCTTCAACGATTTGGTGTTGTTCCGCGACATCGAAGGGAGCGAAGAGCTGTTTGCCGAGCCCTGGGCTTTCCGCAAAGCGTATTCGCAAGCAATGCAAAAATTTGTCGCCGAAGTGCAAGACACCTGCGGCTGCCGCGGCATCGACCACTTGCTGCTGCGGACCGATGACGATTTGGCCTTGGCGCTCAGCCATTATTTGCACCGCCGGGAACAAGCTTAATGAGTTGGCCAAGGTTTCAATTTCTCATTTAGACATTTGGATTTCGACATTCGGAATTTGCCTTTCCCATGCCCACCATCAACTTTCTTAATCCGGCGTTTTTGTGGGGCCTGGGGCTGGGGTCGATTCCGATCATCATTCATTTGCTGTTTCGGCGGCAATTCAAGCGCATCGATTGGGCGCCGATGCGGTATCTGAAATTGACCATTCAGCGCAATCGCCGCCGCGTCCAACTGGAGCAATTGTTGCTATTGCTCATGCGGATCGCCATCATTTCCCTCCTAGCGTTTTTGGTGGCTCGGCCGGTCATTCATTCGCTCGGGATCGCCGGCTGGTTTGGGGCCGGTAGTCGGACCAGTCACGTGCTGGTGTTGGACGATTCGCTCAGCATGGATTTGGCGGTCGACAATCGAACTGTATTCGATCGCGCGGTTGAGCTGGCCACGCATGTCATTCGCGATGTCGGCCCGCAAGATCGCTTCACGCTGGTGTTGGCTTCGCAACCCAAGCAGCCGCTGGTGCACGAGGTGGAGGTGCTGGACGCGGATCAATTGGCGCAGCTCATCCGCAAGCAAAGGCCCAGCGCGGCGTTTGTTTCCTGGGGTGCGACGATGGAAGCAGTCGACGAACTGCTGACCTCTGCCACGTATCGCACCAAAGAAGTCACGCTGCTCACCGATTTGCGCCGTGCCGGCTGGGAAAATAATCTGAAGCCGCTGGCTGACCGTTGGGTCGGCGACGACGTGCATCTGCGCATTTTCGATTTGGGCGCCAACAGCACGCATCAACTGACGTTGGAAGAATTAAAGGCCCAAGACCCTTGCGTGTTGGCCGGCGTGCCGGCGCATTGGGAAGCCGTGGTTCGCAATTCCTCGGACGAAAGCTTGAATCATGTAGCAGCCGTGCTTTTGGTCGACGGCAAGCCCAATCAACTGGTGTTGCCGCCGCTGCCGTCCGGTCAAAGCGTGCATGTGCCGCTGACGGCGACTTTCCAAGAGCCGGGCTTGCACCACTTGTCGCTGCAACTTCCCGCCGACGATCTGGCCGCCGACAATCAGCGGTGGACCGTGGTCGATGTGCGTGAACGCTTGCACGTCATGCTGATCGATGGGCAGCCTTCCAGCGAGCCGCTGGCCAGCGAAACCGATTTCCTGGGTCTGGCGCTTTCGTTGGGCGGCGACGACAGCGCCTCGTTCCAAGTGGAAATTCTCACCGATGCCGACATGGCAGCCGTCGTCCACGATCAGCCCGATCTGCTCGTGCTGGCCAACGTGGCGGCGATTACTCCGCCGCAAGCAGCCCGATTGCGGTCACTCGTGGAAGCGGGCATGGGGCTGATGATTTTCGTCGGCGACCAGGTCGATCCTGACAATTACAACCAGCTTTTGCAGGGGGAAGGCGTGGAATTGTTGCCCGCGCAATTGGAAAGCATTGTGGAGCAGCCCGTTACTGGCCTGGTGCTGGAGAGCAATTCGCCGTCGCCGCTGGATGCCTTGCGGCAACTCAAAGCGTCAGTGTTGGAGCAAGTCAAAACCAACAAGTATTACCAACTGCGCTTGCCGGGCGAAGCAGTTCCGGGCGTGCGGGTATTGGCCCGCTGGAACGATGCTGATTCGTCTCCGGCGGTCGTCGAAAAAGTAGTCGGCCGTGGTCGCGTGCTGCTGTGGACCACCACGGCCAACAAATCGTGGACCGATTGGCCCACGCAACCCAGTTACGTACTGGCGATGCGGGAAGGAGGCAAAGCGGTGGTGCGTCCCACTGGCGCGCACGATTTGACGGCAGGGGAAGCCATACGCCGCCCACTTCCGCCCGACGTACAAGTGACATCGCCGACCATCGAAATCCCCGATTCCGACCAGCCGCTGCCGCTGGCTGTCGATTCATCTTCGTCCGCAACCGTCGAAACAAGCTCCAAACTATCCTCCGGCGCGAGTTTAAAACCAGATGAAGGAGAAACGCAAACCCCCGCGCATTCTGATGTGCCGACACTTGCTTATTCCGACACTCGCCGCGCCGGATTATACCGCCTGAATTGGCAAACGCCCCCCAGCGGCGCCGGCAACGATTTGTTCGCCGTCAATCCCGATGCGCGCGAAAGCGATTTAACCCCGATCACCGCCGACGAATTGAAAAACCTGTGGGGAGAATTGCAGCCGGAAATCATCGCAGCCGGCGCTCCGGATGCAGATTTAACCACCCGCGGCGAGGAAATTTGGCGGCCCTTAGCGATGTGCCTGCTGGGCCTGATGGCTGTGGAAGCGTGCTTTGCCACCTGGGTCGGACGCCAAAGATAAACATCAAAATACCATGCTTGAAACCCTCAAATGGCTGATCGGATTGCGACCGTTGCCCAGCGGCGCCACGGAGGGAGATTGGCACGTGGAGTTTCAAGCGCTGCCGCAGGGAACCACGGCACTAGCGGCGATTGCTCTCGCTGTGGCCGCGCTGGTCGGCGTGTTTTGGCTGTATCGCCTGGAAGGGCGGCAGCTCAGCCTGTCGCGCCGGTTGGCTTTTGTGGCGCTGCGGGGGTTGATTTTCGCCGGCGTCGCCTTCATGTTGCTCGATGCCATGTTAGTGATCGAGCGGCACGAACAAGTTCCTTCGCACCTCCTGGTGTTAATGGATACTTCGCAAAGCATGTCGCTGACAGATCCGTACGCCGATGATACAGCAGTCAAAAAAATTGCGGAATCTCTCGGCTGGACAGAGCCAGACGCTGCCGCCCGGCTCAAGCGTTTGCGCGATGCCAAGCGTTACGATTTAGCGGTGGCTGCCCTTGATCCGTCAATTCCCAAGTTATCCGATGGCCGCAAACTGGCGCTGTTTCACTTCGATGGCAAAGCCCAGCCTGTCGACTCGTGGACCGGCCTCGCCGGCCTCTCGCCACAAGGCACGCAAACCGCCATTGGCGATGCCATCAAGCAAGCCCTGGCCGCACACCGCAATCAACCGTTGGCAGGCGTGCTATTGGTGACCGATGGCCAATCGAACGCCGGCGAAGATGCTCGCAAAATCGCGCAAGCCGCTGGCAAGCAGGGCGTTCCCATACACGTATTAGCAATGGGCACTGAGCAGGGTCCCAGCAATGCTCGGCTGACCGACTTGGAAGCCAGTCCCGTGGTGTTTGTGCGCGATCCAATCAAACTGGCCGCTGTCATCGATTCACAAGGCGAGCGCGGGCAAGAAGCCACTGTGCGCTTGGAACAGCGGAAAGATGGCGGCGATTGGACGGAAGTTTCGCAAACATCCATCGTGCTGGGCGAAGACGGAGCCGTGCAGCGCGTGGAATTCGATTTTACTCCTGACGCCACCGGCCAGTACGATTTTCGCGCCACCATTTCCGACATTCCCAACGAACTGACCGAGGCCGACAATTCGGCGACGCAATCGGTCAAAGTAGTTCGCCAGCGAATCCGCGTGCTGCTGGTTGCCGGCTACGCTTCGCCCGAAGTGCAATTTTTGCGAAACGCCCTGCTGCGTGACCCGCAGTTGGAGTTTTCCTCGTGGCTGCAAAACGCCACGGAGAATTACGAGCAGGTCGGTCAAAGGCCGCTGCGCCGCTTGCCCGCCACGCAGGCGGAGTTGAATCAATACGACACGGTCATCATGTTCGACCCCAATGTGCACGATCTGGGCCCCAATTGGTCTGACATGCTCACGAAGTTTGTCGGCGATGCCGGCGGTGGATTCATTTACGTCTCCGGCGAGTTGAACACGCCCAACTTGTTCGGCGGCCGATCGGGCGAGTCCTCTTCCGACTCGGCCGAGACTGCCTGGGTTCGCATGTTGCCGGTGGTATCGGAGCCGGGTCTGTATCAATCTTCGGCGGAAGTGAAGCTAAGCGCCCGCGAAACGTGGAACCTGGAACTCACCGCCGACGGCGCCGACGATCCGATTTTTCACTTTTCGCCTGACCCGACCAAAAATAAAGACATTCTCGCCAGCTTGCCCGGCATGTATTGGTATTTTCCTGTCACTCGGGCCAAACCCGGCGCGACGATTTTGGCCCAACACGGCGACCAACGCATGCGCAACAGTTTTGGCCGCCACGTGCTGATGGCTATGCAGCGCTACGGGCCTGGGCGGGCTGTGTTCATTGGGTTCGATAGCACCTACCGCTGGCGTTATTTGAACGAAGAGTATTTCGACGGCTTTTGGGCCCGCATGGTCGATCGGGTCGGCCGCAGCAAAGTGTTGGGGGGTCGCTATCCGTTCACGCTGGCCACCGATAAAAGCGCGTATCGCGTGGGGGACCGCATCACGGTTCACGTTTCGCCCGCGCCTGGGCAGGAAGATAGCGGCGCACTTTCGCAACTGCATGGCGATGCCGAAGTTTCCGGGCAGGAGCCGATAGCGCTGGAGTTTGAGCCGCAGCCCGATCATCCCAACGTGCTGGAGGCTACTTTCAAAGCCGAAAAAGCCGGCGCGTATTTGGTCCGCGTGTTGCCGGCCACATCGGCCGAGGGGGAAACCACGGTGCGGGCCGCCACACTGCCCTTCCGCGTCGATCCGCCGCAGCAGGAATTCGATAATCCGCGGCTCAATCGGCCGCTGTTGGACGATATTGCCCAGGCCAGCGGCGGGAAAGTTTTCACGCTGGATCAGGCGGACGAAATTCCCGCGGCCTTCCGCATCAAGCAAGTCGACCGGGTTCTGCAATATCGCCAAGAGTTGTGGGATGCTCCGTTGTTAGCTCTGACCATTGTTACGTTGTTAACCATTGAATGGGTGTGGCGAAAAACAAAACGCATGGCGTGAGGAAAATATATATCACGCGAACCGCCGACCTTTAGAAGTATTGTCGCATGTCCGCAATCGTCGAACCAGAACTTTCTACCGAGCGCATCTGGCAATGCCGTGAACAATTGCAGCGGCGGTTGGCGGGCATTCGTCGGGCGATGCGGGCCCATTTGCTGTGGGAAGGCTTGGCGTGGACGGTGGCCGTGTGCGTCAGCTTTGCCGCGGTCAGTTTGCTCATCGACCGCACATTTCGGCCCGAGTTGGCGTCGCGGTTGGTGTTGTTGACGCTCGGAATCATCGGCATCGTCACGGTGGCTTGGAAACTCCTTGTGCAACCGCTGCGATTACGCTTGAACGATTTGGATTTGGCCGAACTGTTAGATCGCCGCCGCCCGGGTGTCGGCCAGCGCATCACCAACGTGCTGCAACTGCCGGAATTGCTGGCGAGCGGAAAAATCGATGGTTCGCCGGCCATGATCGAATTGGCCGTCATCGAAGATGCTACGGCCTTGGCCAAACTCAATCTCCGCAGCACGCTCAACATTTCTCGGCGCAGAAAAGTGATGGCCCTGCTGTTGGGCACGCTGGCTTTGGTGGCAATTTTTTGCTTCGCATTTCCCTCGGTGGCGTCGCTCTGGAGTCGCCGCTGGCTGGCCGGTTCCACGATTCGCTGGCCGCAGCACACGTATCTGAAAGTGTTGGGGCTGGACGAACGCGGCCGTTTGCTGGTCCCGCGCGGCGAGGCCACGGTATTGGAAGTCGACGCTCAACCGGAATTTGTTTCTGCCGATGGCGGCTGGAGCGTGCCGGGACGCGGCGGTTCGCTGCGCATCCCCGGCGAAACGAAACCGCACAGCGACGTGCCCGACGCTGTCGCCATTGAATACCGAACCGCCGGCGGCAACCGCAAGCAGGGGACATTCACGCAGTACGAACCCGGCCATTTTCGTTACGAATTGCCGCCGTTGGCCGATATCGCTACGTTCACGCTCACCGGCGGCGACGATTGGTTGGGCCCGGTGGAAATCGTGCCCCTGGAACGTCCCACGGTGAAAGACATCACGCTGACCGCTCATATTCCCGGCCGTTCGCAACCGGAAGTTCATCATACCGGCCAGCAAGATTCGCAATTGCTCTTTTTGCCCACCACACAATTGGAGCTGGCGCTGGAAAGCGACCAGCCCTTGGCCAGCGCCCGCATTGTCACGCAAGGGGACGATGCGCCACAGCTGACGCCCATTGACGCATCGCATTATACTACCGCGATGACGATGAAAGCCTCCGTGAGCTTGGAATTTCAACTGGTCGCGGCGGAAGGTGGGCTTTCGTCGAAGCCGTACTTTCTCTCGATCGGGCTGCTGACTGATCGGCCGCCCCGGGTTACCGTTCGAGTGACCGGCGTGGGCCGGCGAGTCACGCCGACGGCGCGCATCCCGCTTACCATTCGCTCACTGGATGATTTTGGCATCGCGCAAATGACCGCGGATTTGGAGCTAACGCAATTTGTCGATTCCAAGCCGCAGGCCAGCACGCACCAGCCGTATACGGAGACATTTCCCCCGGATCACGAAAAACTGCCCACCGATGTCGAAAAGCAAATTTTCGTCAAGCTGGCGGATGTCAACGCTGTGGCCGGCAACATTGTCCGGTTGCGCGGCACGGCCACGGATGCCTGCGTGCTGGGTCCGCAACAAGGCACGTCGCGGTGGATTCCGCTGCAAGTGGTCACGCCGGAAGAATTGTTTTACGAAATTTTGGTTCGGCAGCGCGAGCAGCGCGGTCGGTTCAGCAAAGCGCTCGATATGGCGAAGGGGCAATTGGAGTCGATTCAGAAACTGGCCACGGCCGACGAAGGAAGCGGTGTATCGCGCGTTCACCAGGTCGTGGCACGGCAGATTTGGCAGGTTGCCAATCAACTTGACGCCACGCTCCAGGAGCTGACGTACAACGATTTGGGCAGCCAACCGGCGCGCGATCTGCTCGACACTTCCATCATCACGCCGCTGCGCAAACTGCACGATGAAAACTTCGTCGGCATTGGCGAAAAACTGCAAACGCTGCTGGAGCATCGCGAGCTGCGCGAGGCCGATCGGCAGGCCGCGCTCGACGCCCAACAAGCGGCCGTCACCGAAATGCAGCGCATCCTGGCGCAAATGTCACAATGGGAAAGTTTTGTCGATGTGATCAATCAACTCCGGCAAATCATCAAATCGCAAAACGAGGTGCTCGATTCCACGGAAAAAACGGAGAAAGACCGCATTAAAGGGTTGTTTGATTGACAGAACCCGCCGCCAGACGGCAAACTAATAAGGTCATATCGCTATGCTCGTCGTGATGAAATTTTGTCGGCAAGTCAATGCTTCACGCAGCGGAGAACGACTATGAGCATCGTCAAGCTTACGGCCGGCATCGTTTGTATTTCCGCGGCCTGCGCCAGCTTCGTTTGCATGCCGCTCGCTTATGCTGACGACGCAAAACCCAGCGCCGATGCCGCGGCAACGAGATCGGATACGCCGAAAGAAAACCTGGGCCAGCGCAAAGAGGGCGCCGTGGGGCAAAACGAGGAGCTCAGCTTCCGGGAAGCGAAAGTCGCCGCCGAAATGACGGAACTGGAAGAACGGATGTACCGCTTGTCCGACGCGCTCAAGGGTGTCGAACCCGAAAATTCCTCGAAGCTAATGTCCGGCGTGAAATACGCCCGCGATGAGTTGATCTTGCACGAAATGCAGGAAATTCAAGACATTTTGAACCGGTCGGATTACAAGCTGGCCTCCAGCGACCAGAAGGAAATGCTGGTCAAGCTCCAGCGTCTGGAGCAAATGCTCCTGTCGACCGATCTCGACCTGGAAATGCAACTGCAGAAGTTGCGGCTGATGCGCGACATTATGCACCGGCTCGACACCGCGATTGCCGAGGAAGACCGCCAGCAGAAGCAAACGTCCGCCAGTGCCGAACAAGACAAACGGCTGCAAAATGTGCCGCGCTTGCGCGACAAGCTGGACGAACTTATACGCCGGCAAACCGAGCACATCGAAGTGGCTTCCGGTCTGCTGGACGGTACGTCTGCGAATTCTCCCGACGGAAACCGGAATTCTGCCCCGTCCGGCGCCAACCCTCCAGAATCCGCGCGGCAGATGGACGCCTCCACACAAAAAGACGGCGCCCCGGCAAAAAATAGCAACGACAACAGCGGCCCCTCCCAACCCGGCGCTGCCGCCGCCGATCCACCGCCCGTCAAACTATTCCACCAACAGCAACAAACCCGTGACGATACGAAGGCCTTGGAGCAGCCATTGCCCGAACTGGCTGAAGCGCGCCAAGAGATGGATCAGGCCCTGCCGCCCTTGGAAAAGCAAACGTTCAGCGATGCCCTGCCGCATCAGAAAAACGCCCTGGAAGCGTTGAAAAAACTAGCGGCTTCGCTCGAACAAAGCCAACAGGAGCTGACCCTGGCTTTGTCGCAGGAGCGCTTCAATTCGATGAAACAAGACCAACAGCAAAACCACGCCGGCACGGATAAAATCAGCGACATGCTCCGCGAACTGGGTGATGCCGGGGCCGGCGCCATCGGCGAAGTGGGCCGTGCCGGCGGCAGCATGGGCAATGCGGAATCGAAACTGGGTGATCGTCAGCCGGAACCAGCCGGCCAACAGCAGTCCGACGCGCTGGCCGCTTTGAAATACGCCCGCCAACAACTTTCGGAGGAAGAACAAAAACTATTGAACCAAGTGCGGGCGGAAGTGAAAAAGCGCGTGTTGGAGGGCATTACCGAAATGATCGAACGGCAGGCCACGGTGCGGGAATCCACCCAGCGGTTTGCCCCGCGGGCAAAGGACGGCTCGCGCCAAGTGGTGACGTCGATTGTCGCCTTGTCGAAGTCGGAAGAACAAATCATGCAAATTGACGAGGAGTTGGTTTCGCTGGTCGAAGAGTCTGAATTCGGCATCGCGCTGCCGGCCACGCTGCGTGCCATTGACGAGGAAATGGATGACGTCAAGCAACACTTGGCCGCCGGCGAAGCCAGCGAAGAAGTCATCTCCGCCGAAAAGCAGATCGAAGCCGACTTGAAAGAACTG
>Ga0335083_10005671_pt1 | contig 15723 bp, 11 predicted proteins | sample Lox_Sample_42_FD_206716 | JGI IMG/M metagenome (GOLD analysis project Ga0335083, IMG submission 206716) | Soil microbial communities from Loxahatchee National Wildlife Refuge, Florida, United States - Lox_Sample_4.2 | ecosystem: Environmental > Terrestrial > Soil > Wetlands | place: USA... | reverse complement strand
GATTACCGGCTTTGGGCCAAGGACCCCAGTGACCTGTATCGCTCGAATGTCGACGGCACGCGAAACCTGCTGGACGCGGCCCGGAAACGCGGCGTCGAGCGAGTGGTTTATACCAGCACCGTAGGCTGCATCGGAATCCCCAAGGACGGGCTGGGCAGCGAGGATGAGCCAGTGCGATTAGAAAAGATGACTGGATCCTACAAACGTTCCAAATTCCAGGCCGAGCAGGTCGCGCTCGAGTTCGCGCGCTCCGGCTTTCCGGTTGTAGTTGTGAACCCCACCGCGCCCGTCGGCGATCACGATTTCAAGCCCACCCCCACCGGCAAAATCGTCCTGGATTTCTTGAAAGGCGACATGCCCGCCTTCGTCGACACCGGCCTGAACTTCGTCGATGTCCAGGATACGGCCGAGGGCCACTTGCTCGCTTCCGAGCGCGGGCGCCCAGGCGAGCGCTATATCCTCGGGTCGGAGAACTTGACGCTGCAGCAGCTCTTGGAGCGCCTGGCCGCCGTGACTGGCGGACACGCCCCGCGCTGGCGAATCCCGCACGCTCTGGCCTACGCGGCCGGCGTGGCCAGTACCGGATGGGCTAACTTAACCGGTCACGAGCCGCGCGTCCCGCTGGATGCGGTGAAAATGGCGCGCACCAAAGTTTTCGTTTCGCTTGACAAGGCGAAGCGCGAGTTAGGTTTCAATCCCGAACCGGTGGATGGCGCGCTCGGTCGCGCGGTCGATTGGTTCCGGGCGAATGGTTACGTTTGATTGCTGGCGTTCATAGCCTCGGAAGCGCGAGAGTTTGCCGGGCTTGTGCGGCATTGCGAGAAGGTCGCGCGCCTCAACTGGCCGCTGGATTTCGCGCGCAATGCGAGTCTGAACGGCCAGCCGGTAATATTGGCCGCCAACGGCCCCGGCCCACGGCTGGCGGCCCGGGCGGCTGAAGTGACAAAGGAGCATCAGGAGTTGGAAGGACTGGTAAGCATCGGCTTTTGTGGCGCGCTGAACCCCGAACTAAGCGCGTGCGACATCTTCGTGGCCAACGAGCTACACGGCCTGCCGCAGCCTCTCAGCGTGCCACGCTGTGAACGCCGGCCGGGGAAGCTGTTATCAATCGACCGCGTGGCCGCCACCGCGGAAGAAAAGCGCACTCTGTTCGAGCAAACCCACGCCGCCGCCGTCGAAATGGAAGCCGCCGCTCTAGCCGCCAAATCGAGAGAATGGCAGATCCCCTGCTACGCCATCAAAGTAGTAACCGACACGGCCTCGGAAACTTTCCCGCTCGATTTCAACCGGCTCCGCGACGCTGAAGGCCGCTTCAGCCGCACCAAGATCCTACTAGCCGCGCTACGCCGCCCCGCGGCATTCCCGGCTCTTTTAAACTTGAATCGAAGATGCAACCAGGCCTCGCGGGCCTTAGGAGATTTTCTTGCCGGCACTCGTTTCTGAACTCGTAGCCGCCCCGGCCCAAATGCGCGCCGCTGTCTACACCGGCGACAGCACGATCTCGGTGGCCGAAGTTCCGACGCCATCCATCGGCCCAGGCGAGCTGCTGATTCGCGTCGAAAGCTGCGGAATCTGCCACACCGACCTGAAAAAAATCGAATACAACCTGCTGGCTCCCCCGCGCATTTACGGCCACGAAACGGCCGGCGTCGTCGCGGCCACTGGATCGGGCGTCCGCGCATTCTCGCCCGGCGATCGGGTCATCGTCTTCCATCACATCCCGTGCGGGGAATGCTTCTACTGCCGTCACAAGCTCTACGCGCAGTGCCCGGTCTACAAGCGCGTCGGCGTAACCGCCGGCTACGAGCCGGCCGGCGGCGGATTCTCGCAATATGTCCGCGTCATGGACTGGATCGTCCAGCGCGGCGTCGAGAAAATCCCCGACGGCGTCTCCTACGATCGCGCCTGCTTCGTCGAGCCGGTGAACACGTGCTTAAAAGGTGTCGTGCAACTCGCGCCCCAACCCGAGGACGTAGTTGTCATCCTGGGCCAGGGCCCCATCGGCTTGATGTTCACCATGCTCGTGAAGCGATTCGGATCCACCATAGTCGCCACCGACACCATGCCCTATCGCCGCGAGCTGTCTGAAAAGTTCGGCGCGGCTCTGGCTTTGGATCCCCGCCAGCCCGGACTCGAAGAACGCATCCGCGAGATGACCGGAGGCCGTGGCGCCGACGCGGTCATCGTCGCGGCATCCGTCCCCGGCATCGTCCAACAGGCCGTGAGCTATTCGCGCCCCGGCAGCCGCATTCTCCTATTCGCCCAAACCTCCCACCAGGAACGGATCGAGATCTCCGGGGCGGACGTCTGCGTCGGCGAGCGCCTCATTTTCGGCTCTTACAGCGCCTCGGTCGACCTCCAAAAGGAGTCTGCCAGCCTGGTCTTCAGCGGCGCGCTGCCCGTCGAGGACCTCGTCTCCCACCGCTTCTCGTTGGACGCCATCCGGACCGGTATTGACCTCGCGTTGCATCCCGAACCTAAATCGTTGAAAATTATAGTGCAGCCTCAGAGGTGGTCTTAGTGAACAGTCAGATGACGGCCGCGATACTGTACGGCAAAGAAAATTTGCAGATCGAGGAAGTACCAGTACCGCAAATCGAAGACGGCGATGTGCTGGTGCGCGTTCAGGCAGCCCTCACGTGCGGTACCGATGTAAAGGTGTTTCGACGCGGCTACCACGCCCGCATGATCGTCCCTCCGGCTCTGTTTGGACATGAGCTGGCCGGCGACATCGTGGCCACGGGCGAAAATGTCCGCAAGTTCCGCCCCGGCCAGCGCGTGGTCGCGGCCAATTCCGCGCCGTGCCTGGCATGCTTCTACTGCCGGCGCGGCAGCCCGAATCTGTGCGAAGATCTTTTGTTCAACAACGGCGCCTACGCCGAGTACATCCGAATCCCGGCCCGCATTGTCGAGCACAACATGTACGAGATGCCCGCCCACGTCAGCTACAAAGACGCGGCGCTGGTGGAGCCGCTGGCCTGCGTGCTGCGCGGTCTCGACGAGACCGGGATCCAAAGCGGCGACACTATAGCGATCATCGGCCTGGGCCCCATCGGATTGATGTTCGTGCGCCTGGCCAAGGCTTATGGCGCGCGTGTAATCGCCATCGGGCGGCGCCAGACCCAGCTTGACCGCGCCGCCAGAATGGGCGCCGACGAGCTGATCGCCTCCACGGGCAGCGAGGAAACCGTGCGCCGCGTTCGCGATCTGACCAAAGGCCACGGCGCCGACATCGCCATCGAGGCGGTGGGCCATCCCGACGTCTGGGAAATGGCGGTTCGATTACTGCGGCGCGGCGGCATCGTAAACTTCTTCGGCGGCTGCCCCAACGACAGCCGCATCAGCCTGGACACCTCGCTGCTGCATTATTCCGAGATCACCTGCAAGGCCAGCTTCCATCACACCCCCGCGCACATCCAGAAAGCCCTCGATTTCGTGCGGAGGGGCGTGATCACCTCCAACGATTTCGTGAACCGCGTCGAGCCGCTCACGAATCTGCTGGAAGTGATGCGCCACCTGATGAGTCACAACGGTCACATGAAGACCGCTATCATACCCTAGTGGCTCTGCTCGCCCCGAAAGAGTTTGTTTACTCCCCGGAGGCGCTCAGCGTTGTTTACAGCAAGCCGGACGCCGAGCAGTACACGCGCTGGCTCGCCACGCACCACTACGAAAATTTCCACGTCGTCACGTTCCTGCTGCCTAAGCGCCTGCATCAGGATTTCTACAACGTCTATTCGTTCTGCCGCTGGGCCGACGATCTGGGCGACGAAATCGGCAATCCCGCTGAAAGCCTGCGCCTGCTCGCGTGGTGGCGAGGGGAACTCGAAGCCATGTATTCCGGCCAAGTCCGCCATCCGGTTTTCGTCGCGCTGGAAGATACGGTCCACAAGTACGACCTGCCGATACGCCCTTTCTCCGATTTGATCAGCGCCTTCGAACAGGATCAGGTGGTGACTCGCTACCACAACTGGACCGAACTGTTCGCCTACTGCCGCTGTTCGGCCAATCCTGTAGGCCGGCTGGTTCTGCGCCTGTGCGGCTATGCCGACCAGGAGCGCGACCGGTTGTCGGACGCCACCTGCACCGCACTGCAGCTCGCCAACTTCTGGCAAGACGTTACGGTGGACTACGAAAAGAATCGCGTTTACCTGCCGCTTGACCTGTTGACCAAACACGGCTGCACGGTAAGCGACATCGCGATGCGCAACTTCACCCCCGCCTTTCAGGCCGCCATGCGCGAAGCAGTGGGGGTGGCTCGGCGGCTGTTCCTGGAAGGCCTTCCGTTGACGAAAATGGTGGATCGCCGCCTGGCGTTCGATCTGGATCTGTTCAGCCGCGGCGGCCTGCGCGTGCTTTCGAGAATTGAGAACCAGAAATACAACGTGCTGGCCAAACGCCCCAAAGTATCGAAATTAGACCGCGTGGGGCTGGTAGCGCATGCCCTCGTACGCGCCGCGTTCGCCTGAGCGCATGATCGCGATGAACCGCACCGTCGATCTCGACGCCTCCTACACCTTCTGTCGCCAGATCGCCCGCTCGCGCGCCCGCAATTTCTACTACTCCTTCCTGCTTCTTTCGCGCGACCAGCGCAACGCCATGTGCGCCATCTACGCCTTCATGCGCTATTGCGACGACATCAGCGAAGCCGAGGGGGCGAGCGGGAGCGCGCTCGAGCGCTGGAGCCAAGACCTGGATCGCGCGTTATCGGGCCAATACCCGGACAACCCGCTCTGGCCCGCCTTCCACGACACAGTGCAACGCTACAAGATCCCGTGCCATTACTTCCATGAAATGATCGACGGCGTAAGCGGCGATCTCGTGCCGCGCCGCATTCAAACATTCGACGAACTCTATCGCTATTGCTACCAGGTAGCAAGCGTCGTCGGCCTCACCATCATCCACATCTTCGGCTTCGAATCCCCGGACGCGCTGGAACTGGCCGAAAAATGCGGCATCGCCTTCCAGTTGACCAACATCCTCCGCGACGTGCGCGAGGACTCTGCCAACGGCCGCGTCTACATCCCGGCGGAAGATATCGACCGTTTCGGCGCCGATCTCGCCAAACACGACGACCGCTTCGTAGCGCTGCTGAGCTTCGAGGCTCAACGTGCCCTCGACTATTACGATCAATCCCGCCCGCTGCTCTCGCTTGTAGCCCCGCGCAGCCGCGCATCATTATGGGCACTGATCGAAATCTACCGCCGCCTGCTCGGCCGCATCCAGCGCTCCAACTACGACGTGCTGGCCAGACGCATCCGCGTCCCCACTTGGGAGAAACTCGCGATTCTGGCCAGAGCCACGCTCAGTTAGAGAACGGTTAGTTGCGGCGCCCCCAGGGCACTGTCACCGTGGGCGAACAGCCCGCCGACTTCAGGTTGACCTTCAAAGTTCCAGACCGCAACCCCTGTTTATATGGCAGCATCGCCGTCGTGTATCGCCCCTGTCCGTCGGCTTTGACCTTCTTATTTTGTCGCTCACCTTCTGAGTTGGAATCGACGGTCAGTTCGCTACCGGGAGGGAAACCCGAGCCTTCCAACCATACCAATTCAGCCCCAGGCGTGAGTAAGACCGCTTCGACAGTGCAGCCATGGTCTTCACCCTTCAGCGGAACGGGTACCGTTTTCGCCAACGCTCTAACGGAACCATCCGCGGAAACAAGTCCCAATCGTACAGGCTCACCTGGAATAGGTTGCACCACCAGATCAACGGGATCATCAGGTCTGTCGCCGCGGCACGTTCCCGGAGTTCCGGCACAGATAGCGAGACCGTCAGCGGCGAGCGTCACGCCCTGCTGTGTGACCGAGGGTCCCTTTGTGGTCACCGGCCAAGCCACAATGGAGTAGATCCCGTCCTTCGGAACACCTTCGGCGTACAATCGCAGCTTGATGATTTTGCCGGACCGCGCAGATTCCTTGATAACCAGCGAAACGTTCGGCGTGCTGGCTTGCGGTCCCCAATTATTGTGAGACATTACGAGACTCGCCACTGCATCTTGCACATTGGCATTCGAGGGATTACTCTGCTGCGCGAATGTTGCGGAAACCCCAATCGCAAAGAGCGCGACCATATAAGAAAACTTAGGCATGCAACTCGGTCACTCCAATGTAACGCAAATCGGTAAATTCGACCGCATTTCAACTATTTCACAAAACGTAACGCCATCCAGCCATGCGCAACTGGACGCGGAAGCCGACGTGCACTCTGTCCAAGCCGGATGGACAACCCTCCGCAGAACGAGCCAAACGCGCAGCAGCTGCCTGCCGACGAAACAGACGCGCAGCAGCCCTCACCTCAGCCGGCCAATCGGACCCAACTGCTCTTGAAGTGGGTCGCAATCTCGGTCTCCGCTGTCTTGCTCACTGTGCTGGCAGCATTTTCCCTCCCTTACTATAGGCTTTCCAAACGCATCGATAAACAGCTCGCGGCCGGCCCCTGGCGCAACACGTTCAGCTACTACACGGCCCCTGAATCGGTGACCCCAGGCGACCCCGCGACGGCCGCCGAACTTGGCGCCGCGCTCAAACGTGCCGGCTCCAGCTTCACATCAAGCGGGAGTGCCATCGTCGTCGATGCGCGCCCGCCGGTGCGCATTCAGGTCGCTTCAGGCCATATCGCCGCCCTCACTGATCTAACCAGCGGGCGCGGTCTGGCACAGTTCGAGATCGCTCCGCAGCTCATTACCAGCACCTCCGACGGCGACCGCAGCAGGCTCACCATCATCCATTACTCCGACCTGCCTCCGGTACTGATTCAGGCCATTGTCTCCGCCGAAGACAAACGCTTTTTCGAACACTCCGGCTTCGATGGCGCCCGGATCTTGAAAGCCATGTACGTCGATCTCCGGGAAGATCGAAAAGAACAGGGCGCATCCACCATCTCGATGCAGCTGGCGCGCAATCTCTGGCTGCGCCACGACAAAAGCTGGAAGCGGAAACTGACCGAGACGCTGGCCACTGTCCACCTGGAACGCACGCTGAGCAAACAACAAATTTTCGAAGATTATTGTAATGCGGTGTATCTGGGCAGCCGGGGCACATTCGGCTTCCACGGGTTCGGTGAAGCCGCTCGGGCGTATTTTAACAAAGACGTCCGCCAATTGAGCCTGACCGAAGCCGCCACGCTGGCGGGCTTGATCCAGCGGCCAAGCTATTTCGACCCTTTTCACTATGCAGACCGTGCCATCGACCGCCGCAACGTCGTGTTGCGCTTGATGCACGAGAATGGGTACATCTCAGCGGCGCAGTATCAGGACGCAATCTCTGCGCTGCTTGGTCTGCATCCTGGAACGGCGGATGCCTCGCAGTCGCAATACTTCTTCGACGTTGCAGGCGAAGAAGCTCAAAAGGATCTCGGTGAATCGAAGCCCAACGGCCTGGCCGGCGTCTACACCACCATCGATTTGCGTCTGCAGCGCGCCGCCGAACAGGCCATCGCCGACAACATGCCTGGGATCGACAAGCAGCTCGCCGGACGCGACAAACGCGGACCCCGGCCGCAGGTCGCCCTCATTGTCTTGGATCCCCAAACCGGCGAAGTAAAGGCGCTGTGCGGCGGCCGCGATTATGAGAGCAGCCAGTTCGACCGCGTGTTCGCCAAGCGCCCGCCCGGCTCGGTCTTCAAGCCCTTCGTATATACGGCTGCGCTGAATAGCGCGATCACCGGCGGCAGCACCGTCTGGACACCGCTGTCCACCATCGACGATTCACCCACGACTTTTCAGTTCGGCACCCAGACCTACACGCCCACAAATTTCAAAAACGAGTTCATGGGCCCGGTCACTCTGCGGCAGGCGCTGGCGCACTCACTGAACGTTGCCACCGTGAAGCTGGCCCAGCAAGTGGGCTTTTCGAACGTAGTTCAGGTTGCGCGCGCGGCGGGAATGAATGACGACATTAAACCCACGCCTGCCGTTGCGCTGGGCGCCTATCAAGTCACGCCGTTCGAAATCGCGCGCGCTTACACCGTCTTTGCCGACTATGGGTCGCGCGTCGAGCCTTCGTTCGTTTCGGCTGTGCGAGATCGCTCAGGCAAAGTTGTATATGCGCATACCCCGATGGTGCAGCGCGCCATCGACCCGCGCGTGGCCTACGTCATGCTAGACATGCTTCAAGAGGTGCTGCGCAGTGGAACCGCTGCCGGCGTTCGCGCGCGCGGATTCACTTTGCCCGCGGCCGGGAAGACCGGAACTTCGCACGATGGCTGGTTCGCCGGTTTCACTTCGCAGCTGCTGTGCGTTGTCTGGGTCGGATTCGACGATTACCGCGACCTGAACCTGGAAGGCGCGCGCTCGGCCCTGCCGATCTGGACCGATTTCATGATGCGCGCGGCCAGCCACAAGCAATATGGAAATGCCAAACCGTTCAATCCCCCGCCCGGCGTCGTGAAGGCTTCCGTGGATCTCGAGACGGGTGAATTGGCCGGCCCCGATTGCCCGGCGGACGGGGCGTCGTATTTCATTGAAGGCACCCAGCCCACTGCCCAGTGCTCTCCCAAAGAGGTGCAAGTCGAGTTCACCGCTGATGGCGGCGTAACTCAAAACCGGGTACCACTCCAGACGACGCCGCAGGTCCCGGACGCGCCGCCGGGGCCCGATGATCCGGATCAGCGCCAGCAGCCCTAACGTTCGTAGACCCGCGCAAGTTTAGCCAGCCGTTCGGCGATCTCGGCCGTCAGCATCTCCGGCTGGTAGCGCCAGCGCCAGTTGCCCCCAATTGTCGCCGGTTGATTCATGCGCGCCTCGCTTCCCAGCCCTAGCACGTCCTGCAACGGAATCAGAACCGTATCGGCGACCGACGACAGCAACGTTCGAATAAACACCCAATGGATCTGGCTGCCGTCCGTGTTCAGGTATGCCCGCACGAATGCGCGCTCGCGCCGGATATCCTCGGCCGACCGCGTGCTCTCTCCGCGGCCCTCGCTGGTCCACCAGCCGACCGTCGTGTCGCAATCGTGCGTGCCGGTGTACGCCACCACTTCGCGCGGGTAGTTGTGCGGCCGGAAACTGGGCGCCTGCGGATCGCTGCCAAATGCGAACTGCAGAATAGTCATGCCTGGAAAACCGAACTCATGGCGAATGGCTTCCACTTCCGGCGTAATCACACCCAGATTCTCGGCCACCAGCGGCAGCTCGCCGAGCGCGTCGTGCGCCACGCGAAAAAGCCCAGCGCCCGGCCCTTTCGCCCAGCGGCCATGTATAGCGGTTGTCTCGCCCGCTGGAACTTCCCAATAGGCCTCGAACCCGCGAAAATGATCCAGCCGGATCATATCCACCAGCGCCAACACGGCGCGAAAACGCCGCAGCCACCAGCGATAGCCATCGCCCTCGATCGCTCTCCAGCGATAAATCGGATTGCCCCACAGTTGCCCGGTGGCGCTGAAGTAATCTGGCGGAACACCGGCCACCACCGCCGCATTGCCTTCTGAATCCAGCTCGAAATATTGTGGATTCACCCAGACATCGGCGCTGTCGTGAGCGACGTAAATGGGCAGATCGCCCATCAGCCGTACGCCGCGCGCATGCGCGTAATCGCGAAGCTCCCGCCACTCGGCGAAAAAGGCGAACTGCAGAAATTTCTGAATCGCGATTGGCTCGGACAGCTTTTCCTGGAATGCCGCCAGCGCCGCAGGATCGCGCCATCGAATCGCAGGCTCCCACTGGCTCCAGACCGCGTAGCCGTGCCGTTGCTTGAGCACCATGAACAGAGCGAAGTCATCCAGCCAGTCCTGATTCAAATCGCAGAAGGACTGAAACTCGGCCCGGTCGCTGGGCGAAGCGCTGCGCAGAAAGCCGCGCGCGGCCGATTCGAGCAACGCCGTCTTCCACGGAATCACGCGCTCGTAATCCACTCGCGACTCAGAAAACTCAGGCGCCCCGGCGAGCGCCGCTTGATCCAGCCAGCCTTGCTCGGCCAGCCGCTCAGGCGAGATCAGCAGCGGATTCCCAGCCAGGGCCGAAAAGCATTGGTAGGGCGAATCGGCGAACCCGGTTGGCCCCAGCGGCAGCACCTGCCATAGCGTCTGGCCCGCTGCGGCCAGGAAGTCGACAAAGCGCCGGGCCTGGCTTCCCAAATCGCCGATGCCGAACGGCCCTGGAAGTGAAGTGGGATGCAGCAAGATCCCGCTGGAACGCGGAAAACGCATATAAATATGGTTACAGACCCAAGCGCCCGCCGTAACCGCTAAAGAGTTCCCGGACGCTGGCCGATCAACAAGTGGACTCTTCTGTCCGCATGATTATTACACGCACCCCACTTCGAATCTCGATCGGCGGCGGTGGCACCGACCTGCCGTCCTATTACAGCCGCTTCGGTGGATTCGTCATTGCCGCCGCGGTGAACAAGCACATTTACGTCGGCATCAATGAAACTTTCAGCGGCGGATATTTGCTGAAATACTCCTCGCTCGAACATGCCATCAACATCGACGAGATCCGGCACGCGCTGATTCGCGAGGCGCTGCGCCTGCACGACGTGCCTCCGCCCATCGAAATTGTCAGCATGGCCGACATTCCCGCCGGTACCGGTCTCGGCTCCTCGGGCGCTTTTACCGTGGGCTTGCTGCGCGCCGTGCACGCGCTCAAACGTAAGTATGTCGATCCCGCCTTTGTGGCCGAAGAGGCTTGTAAGATCGAAATCGAGACACTGCAGCGTGCGGTCGGAAAACAGGACCAGTACATCGCCGCTTACGGGGGTTTGGCTTGCTTCGATTTTCATGAAGACGGAGAGGTCAGCGTCAGCCCGCTCAACATCAGCAACAGCACCTTGTACGATCTCGAAGAACACCTGCTGATGTTCTTCACCGGCTATTCGCGCAATGCCTCGGCGGTGCTGGACGACCAGAAGCTTCGGTCGGACTTAGGCGATACGGCCATGCTGGACAATCTGCACTACATCAAGCAGCTCGGCCACTGCATCAAGCTGGCGCTGGAGCAAGGCAACACGCGCCGCTTCGGCGAGTTGATGCACGAACATTGGATGCACAAGAAGCAGCGCTCGCCCGGAACCAGCAACGAGGGCATCAATCGCTGGTATGAGATCGGCCGCGAGAATGGCGCCGTCGGCGGCAAGCTGGTGGGCGCAGGCGGCGGCGGCTTTCTGTTGTTCTACGCCGACGATCGCGATGCGTTGCGCAAGGCCATGACCGGCGAGGGACTGCGCGAGGTCCGCTTCGCCTTCGACCATGAAGGTTCGAAGCTCTTGGCGCGGGACTAACGCGATGCAGTGCGTGATTCTCGCCGGCGGCCTCGGAACGCGCATGCGCCCGCTGACCGAAACCTGCCCCAAGACCCTGCTTCCGGTGCACGGCCGGCCGTTCGCGTTTTACCAGATGCATTGGCTGGCGTCGCAAGGTGTCACAGAGGTTGTGTATTCGATCGGCCACCACGGCGACATGATTCGACGCTATTGGGAGAAGGAAGCGTCGCTGGTTCCGTCCGTTCGCTACGTCGACGAAGGAACCGATTTGCGCGGAACCGGCGGGGCACTTCGACTGGCGCGTGAAGCGGGGGTGCTCCAGGAATCCTTCTTTGTGATCTACGGCGATTCGTTCTTGCCGGTCCGGTTCGCGCCGGTTTGGGAAGCGTTCCGTTCAAGCGGAATGCCGGCGCTGATGACCGTGCTGCGCAACGACGGCCGGTGGGACCGCAGCAACGCCGTTTATCGCGACGGCCGCGTGCTGCTGTACGACAAGAAAGGTCATCCGTCGATGCACTACATCGACTACGGCCTGTCGGCCCTGCGGCGGGACATACTGGACGGCATTACCGCTGAAGTCTTCGACCTCGCCACGCTCTTCCACGAACTGAGCCTGCGCGATGAACTGGCCGGATTTGAAGTGGATCAGCGATTCTACGAAATCGGGTCGCCCGAAGGGCTCCGGGATTTCGAACAGTACCTGGAAGCGTGCGCGGACGAGCCGGCCGAAGTGCCCGCTGTCCGCTGACGGCTACTCTTCTTCGCTGGATAATTTCGCCAGCACCGAAAAATCTTCGAGCGTCGTGGTATCGCCCTTGACCTCACTGCCGCTCGCGATCTCGCGGAGCAGGCGCCGCATGATTTTGCCGCTGCGCGTCTTGGGAAGCGCGTCGGTGAAGCGGATATCGTCCGGCTTGGCAATCGGCCCGATCTCGTGCGCCACCCACTGGCGCAGTTGATTCTTCGCCTCGTCGTTCGCGGTTTGTCCGGCTTTCAGCGTGACGAAAGCAGACACGGCCTGTCCCTTGATGTCGTCGGGCCGTCCCACTACCGCCGCTTCCGCCACCATGGGATTTGCAACCAGCGCCGACTCGATCTCCATGGTGCTCAGCCGGTGCCCGGCCACGTTCACCACGTCGTCCACGCGGCCCATCAGCCAGATGTAGCCGTCCTGGTCGATACGCGCGCCGTCGCCCGCGAAATACACGCCCGGAATCTGCGACCAGTATTGCTGTTTGAAGCGCTCCGGATCTCCATAGATGGTCCGCAGCATCGCCGGCCAGGGCCGCTTGATCACCAGAAACCCGCCCGCTCCCTTGGGCACAGGCTGGCCCTCGCGATTCACAACGTCCACGATGACTCCCGGCAGCGGCCGCGTGGCCGAACCCGGCTTGGTTGCAATCGCGCCCGGCATCGGGCTGATCATGGCCGCGCCGGTCTCGGTCTGCCACCAGGTGTCCACGATGGGACAGCGCCCGCGGCCGATCACCTCGCGATACCACATCCAGGCTTCCGGATTGATCGGTTCGCCCACGCTGCCTAGTAGCCGCAGGCTCTTCATCTCATGCTTGCGCGGCCATTGCTCGCCCAACCGCATGAAGGCGCGAATGGCCGTGGGCGCGGTGTACAGAATATTGACCTGGTATTTCTCGACGATCTTCCAGAAGCGATCCGGCTCAGGCCACGTGGGCGTACCTTCGTACATCAGTGACGTGGCGCCGTTTTGGAGCGGTCCATATACGATGTAGCTGTGGCCGGTTACCCAACCGATGTCGGCCGTGCACCAATACGTGTCTTCATCGCGGATGTCGAAAATCCACTGCATCGTAATATAGGTCTGGACAGAATATCCGCCGGTGGTATGCAGGATCCCTTTGGGTTTGCCGGTGGTGCCTGACGTATAGAGCAGATACAGCGGGTGCTCGGCATCCACAGGTTCGGCGGGACAATCCGGGGAGGCGATCTCCATGAGCTGGTGCCACCAGTGATCGCGCCCAGCCTGCATCTTCACTTCGCAGCCGGTGCGCCGGTAGACGAGCACACTCTTGACGGTGGGACATTGCTCGACTGCCTGGTCCACCGCGTCCTTCAGTTTGACCTCGCCGCCGCGCCGGAAGCCCGCGTCCTGCGTGATCACCGCCACTGCGCCGCAATCGTGGATGCGATCGATCAATGCCTGCGATGAGAAGCCCCCAAAAATCACGGTGTGCGGCGCGCCGATCCGTGCGCAGGCCAGCAGCGCGATGGGCAGTTCCGGAACCATGCCCATGTAGATGGCAACGCGGTCGCCTTTTTTCACGCCCAGCGATTTAAGAACATTGGCGCACTTAGAAACTTCGCGCAGTAATTGCTGGTAAGTGAGAGCGCGGGAATCACCCGGTTCGCCTTCCCACAGCAAGGCGACTTTGTTCTTGCGCCAGGTTGCGACGTGCCGGTCCAGGCAGTTGTAGGACAGATTCAATTGCCCGCCGATGAACCATTTCGCGAACGGCAGATCCCACTCCAGCACCCGATCCCACGGCTTGAACCAATGCAATTGGCTGGCGATGCCGGCCCAGAAGCCTTCCGGATCCTGCTCGGCTTGCTGATATAGCCGCTCGTATTCGGCCAGGCTCTTGATATGCGCCTTGGAACGAAAATCCTCGGAGGGTTCGAAGACCCGCTGTTCCTTGAGCACGGTGTCGATGGCGTGTGTTCCCATAAGTGTCAGTTAAAGGTCCATTGCTTAGGATATCTCCGAATGGCGCGGCGCACATACCGGCCGTGTTAGGCGGGCGTTACGTTCAGGGACTGATTCAAGTAACTTCTGAAACCGCGCCGGCTCCAGCGCACTCAAACCTTTGGCGGTCCGGCATCTCGAGCGTTGTAAAATTAGGTCGGACGGCGCGGAGGCGGGAATTTGAAAAATTTCTTCATTGGGCTGGTGGTTGGCATCCTCTTTTCGGGGCTGATGCTGCTGATCCTGTTCTTCGCCGCGGTGCGATTCGCAGGATCGTTCGCCGAGCGGCCGGCTAGCGTCTCGGATTCGTCCATGCTGGTGCTCACCCTCGACGGCGATCTGCCTGAAATTGCGCCGCCTGAAATCCCAGTGCCTTTTTTCCAGGAACAGACTCCGCTGGCGATATACGAGGTCTGGGAAATTTTCCGCAAGGCCGCGGCCGACCCGCGTATTAAAGGCGTCATCCTGGAGCCGCGCGGCTTGAGCGTCGGTTTTGGAAAGCTGGAAGAGCTGCACCAGGACATCGAGCAATTCAAGAAATCCGGAAAGCCCGTCGTCACCTATCTCCGCAGCCCGGGCGCGCGCGAATACTATCTGGCCTGCGCCACGGATCGCGTATTTCTTGGCCCGGAAGACGAACTCGATCTCAAAGGAATGCGCCTGGAGTCGATTTTCCTCAAGAACGGGCTGGACAAGCTGGGCGTCAAAGTGGACGTTGTTCACGCGGGCAAATACAAAGATGCCGGCGATATGTTCACGCAAACCTCGATGTCGCCCGAAACACGCGAAGTGCTGACTGACATTCTCAACCAGGATTATGGAAACCTGACCAGCGTCATCGCGCAGGGCCGCAAGAAGCAGCCCGATGCAGTGAACGCGCTCATCGATCAGGGCCCGTTCCTGGCGAGCGAGGCGTTGTCCAATGGCCTGGTGGATTCTCTGGGCTACGAGGACCAGGCCATCGAGAATCTCAAGAATAGAACGAACAATAACAACCTCAAGCGCATTTCCGGCAAGGCCTACTTGCGAGCACCGGCAGGCTCGACGGGGACCGCCAATCGCATCGCGCTGGTGGTTGGCGAAGGCGACATCACCACCGGCTCGGGGAACGAGTCGGCTAACGACCAAGGCTTCACTTCCACAGGTTTCGTCAAGTTGCTCCGGCAAGTGGAAAACGATTCGAGCATCAAGGGTGTGATCCTGCGCATCGATTCGCCGGGCGGCGAAAGCACCGCATCGGACGACATTCTGCATGAAGCGAAAAACCTCAGCAAGAAAAAGCCGCTGGTGATCTCGATGAGCGATTTGGGGGCGTCCGGCGGCTACATGGTTTCGATGACCGGCGATCCGATCGTGGCTTATCCCGACACTTTGACGGGTTCCATCGGCGTGCTGCTGGTACGGCCGAATCTGCACGGCTTGTACGACAAGCTGGGTATCGGAAAGCAGGAGCTTTCGCGCGGTCAGAATGCGGACCTGGATTCGGAATATGTGCCGTTGAGCGACGAGCTGCGCGCGAAGCTCGCCTCTCAGGTGGATGCGTTCTACAAAGGTTTCGTCAACGTGGTGGCCGAGGGGCGGAAACGCACATTCGGCCAGATCGAGCCGCTGGCTCAGGGGCGGGTGTGGCTGGGCGCGCAGGCCAAACAGAACGGCCTGGTGGACGATTTGGGCGGACTGGATCGGGCCATCGATCTGGTGAAGCAGAAGGCTCACATCGGCTCGGGCGAGCGGATCACGCTGGTGCCGTATCCAGGCAGGCGCAGCGTTCTGGATATGCTTTTCAGCCGCGCGGACGACTCGGCGGCC
>Ga0335083_10005670_pt1 | contig 15724 bp, 16 predicted proteins | sample Lox_Sample_42_FD_206716 | JGI IMG/M metagenome (GOLD analysis project Ga0335083, IMG submission 206716) | Soil microbial communities from Loxahatchee National Wildlife Refuge, Florida, United States - Lox_Sample_4.2 | ecosystem: Environmental > Terrestrial > Soil > Wetlands | place: USA... | reverse complement strand
ACAGTGTCGGGGGAGACAGTTTCGAGGAGACAGTGTCGAAGGAGGACGCGATGCTCCGCCTGCTGTTCATGTTGAATCCGGCCAACCTGCTGTACGAGCTCGGGACCGGCCGTGCGATCGACAACGCGGCCCGCCAGCGCGCGGAAACGGCACGGGACCTCGCCGAGGTCGACGCACTGTGTGAGCGCCTCTGCGCGACCGCGACCGCGGGCGCGGAGTCGTCGGAGCGCGTCCGTCTCGCCGCCTGAGCACCGGGTCCGGCGCCCCTTCCCCCTCTCACGACCGGCGGGGCCCCGGCGGCGTACGCTGAGCCCGCTTGTACTGGATGGTCAAATTCTTCGTCACGCCATTCGCCCGCGTCCTGGTACGCGTCCGCGTCGAGGGCCGCGAGAACGTCCCTCGGCGTGGCCCGCTGATTCTGGCCGCGAACCACCGGTCGTTCCTCGACTCGATCTTCATCCCGCTCGTCGTCCGGCGGCGGGTGACATTCGTCGCCAAAGCCGAATACTTCGACGACGCGAAGACCGCCTGGTTCTTCCGTAGCTGCGGGCAGATTCCGATCCGGCGCGAGGGCGGGAGCGCGAGCGAGCGGGCGCTGACCTCGGCGACCGAGGTGTTGCATGCGGGCAAGGTCTTCGCGATCTACCCGGAAGGCACGCGTACTCGTGATGGGTTCCTCCATCGCGGTCATACGGGTGTAGCCCGGCTCGCGTTGCGTTGCAACGTACCGATCGTGCCAGTGGGCCTGGTCGGGACCGACGACGTGCAGCCCGTCGACGCCCGGTTGCCCAAGCTGTTCCGGCGCGTGACTGTCCGGTTCGGTGAGCCGGTGGACCCGGCGCGTTACTCGGGGCGCGAACACGATCATCTCGCGTTACGTGAGCTCACCGACGAGGTGATGTTCGAGATCTGTCAGCTGTCCGGCTACGAGTACGTCGATACCTACTCGACCAAGCAGGCCGAGGACATTCCCACTGATGCCGCGCGGGTCGCGACCCTCACCGACTTCCGCGGCCCGGTCTCGGCCGCGTCCTGATCCGCGCCGCGCTCACGACGCCTCGGTACCGGCCCAGCCGCGCGACCGTTCGACGGCGCGGCGCCAGGTCGCGATCCGGACGGCGCGTTCGTCGTCCGCCATCGTGGGGGAGAAGGTCGCGTTCGCCCGCCAGTTCGTGTTCACGGCTTCGGGCGAAGCCCAGACATCCTCGGCCACACCGGCAAGGAACGCCGCACCGAGCGCGGTCGTCTCCTGGATCGCGGCGCGCCGCACCGTGACGCCGAGCACGTCCGCCTGGAACTGGCACAGCAAGTCCATCACAGAGGCGCCGCCGTCGACCCGCATCTCCGGCGCGACCGCACCGCTCGCCCGTGCGATCGCGCCGACGACGTCGGCGGTCTCGAACGCCATTGCCTCGACGACGGCACGCGCAAGATGTGCGCGCGTCGTGCCCCGCGTGATCCCGACGATCGTCCCACGCGCGTACGGATCCCACCACGGCGAACCGAGCCCCGTGAACGCGGGGACGACGTACACGCCGCCGGTGTCGGCGACCGACGCTGCAAGTGGGCCCACCTCCGATGCGTCGCGGATCACACCCAGGCCGTCACGCAGCCACTGCACAGCCGCGCCGGTGACGAAGATCGCGCCCTCCATGGCGTAGGTGACAACTCCCGGCCGGAGCGACCATGCAACGGTGGTGAGCAGGCCGTCGACCGGCTCGGGCAGCGTGTCGCCGACATTGGTCAGGACGAACGAACCCGTTCCGTAAGTGTTCTTCGTCATTCCGGGGATGACGCACGCCTGACCGAACAGCGCGGCCTGCTGGTCGCCGGCGATGCCGCTGATCGCGACGCGTTGGTCGCCGAGCCAGCCGGCTGCCGTCGTCCCGAAGCGGCCGCTCGAAGGTCTGACCTCCGGAAGGCACGCGCGAGGAATGTCGAACAGGTCGCACAATTCCGGTGACCACGCGCCGGCGCGGATGTCGTAGAGCATCGTGCGGCTCGCATTCGACGGATCGGTCGCGTGCACGCCGCCGGCGGGACCGCCGGTGAGGTTCCACAAGAGCCAGGTGTCGACCGTGCCGAACATGAGATCGTCGTCGGCCGCGACGCCGCCCGCGTGCAACAGCCATGACAGCTTCGAGGCCGAGAAGTAGGGGTCGAGCACCAAGCCGGTCGTGCGCCGGATCATCGGCTCGTAGCCGCCCTCGCGCAACTCGTCGCAGCGTTCGGCGGTGCGACGGTCCTGCCAGACGATGGCGCGGGCCCGAGGCTCGCCGGAGCGCCGATCCCAGACCACGACGCTCTCGCGCTGATTCGTGATGCCGATCGCCACGATTGTGTGTCCGGTATCGGCCAGTGTGGATGCCACTTCGGCAAGGGTCTCGCGCGTGACTCGCAGGATGTCGAGCGCGTCGTGTTCGACCCAGCCCGGGCGGGGGAAGTGCTGCGGAAACTCGCGATACGCCGCGGCCTTCGGGATTCCGTCGTCGCCTACCGCGTACGCGCGTACTCCGGTGGTTCCTGCGTCGATGGCGACGACGCAGGTCATCGATCGGCGCGGCGGGTCCGCGCGACGAGGGAGTCGGCGAATGCGGTATCGGAATCGGTCGCCCCCAACTCGAGACGCAGGGTACGCGATTCGCGCACGGTGACGCGCAGCCGCCTCCTACCGTCGGCGACCTCGTCGTCGGCGACCGACACCAGCTCGAGTTCGGCCGAGAACACGCAGCGGCGCGGTCGTCGGGTGAAAAATCCCGTGGAGTACATGAGCAGCGCCGTCGGCGTCAGCACGAGGAAGTCGAGCGTCCGGGCTACGAGAACGCGATGCAGCCGCATGTCGCGACTCACCCAGCCGCGTGTCCACGCGATGATCGTGTCGTCGGCGCCGACCAGCGCCTGCAGCCGGGACTGGCGGCGCAGATCATGCGGACGTAGGGGATTCGGGGGCGGCACCGCGACCGCAGCCGGGTCGGGAAGGCGCCGGGGAACCGGCGCGGGTTCGGGAGGTTGGCTGTCCGGGGTTGCGAGGTCCATCGGTGTGACGCGCGGGGCGCGGACTCGCGGCAGGATAGAGCACGACCATGAGGAGGCACTGATGCGCATCGGGGTACTGACCGGAGGCGGCGACTGCCCAGGCCTGAATGCGGTGATCAGGGCTGTAGTCCGCAAAGGCGTCGGGGAGTACGGACACACGATCATCGGCTACCGGCACGGATGGCGGGGGCCGCTCGAAGGGCAGTCGATGGACCTGTCGCTGCCTGCCGTCCGGGGACTCCTCCCGCGCGGCGGCACGATCCTCGGGACGTCGCGCACGAATCCCTACAAAACCGACGACGGGCCGCGGCGGGTGCTCGCGACGCTGGCTCGCGACCGCGTCGACGCGCTGATCGTGATCGGCGGTGAGGACACCCTCGGGGTCGCCCGCCGGCTCTTCGACGACGGGGTCCGGGTCGTCGGCGTTCCCAAGACCATCGACAACGACCTCTCCGGCACCGATTTCACCTTCGGCTTTCACACCGCGGTACAGACCGCGACCGACGCGATCGACCGCCTGCACACCACCGCCGAGAGCCACGACCGGGTGATGGTGGTCGAGGTGATGGGCCGCCACGCGGGGTGGATCGCCACCTACGCGGGCATGGCAGGCGGCGCCGACATCATCTTGATTCCCGAAGAGCCGTTCGACATCGACGAGATCTGCGACCGCCTCCGGCACCGCCATCAGCAAGGCGCGAATTTCTCGGTCGTGGTGGCGGCGGAGGGCGCGACGCCCAAGGAGGGCACTATGCAACTGCAGACCGGCGAGACTGACGATTTCGGTCACGTGCGGCTCGGCGGCATCGGTGTGCGGCTCTCCGAGGAGATCGAGCAGCGTACGGGCTTCGAAGCGCGCATGACCGCGCTCGGTCATCTGCTGCGCGGTGGCAGCCCGAGCGCATACGACCGTGTGATCGCGACGCGGTTCGGGATCGAGGCGATCGATGCCGTGCACGAGGGTGACTTCGGGCGGATGGTCGCGTTGCGCGGCACCGATGTCGTGCGGATCCCGATCGAGGAGGGCGTGTCGCAACTGAAGACCGTCGACGGGCGCCTCTTCGAAGCGGCTGCGGTGTTCTTCGGCTGACCCGCTCCCCGCCGATCGCGCACCGGTAGCATCCGCAGGGATATGGGGCGCGCGCTTGACGATCTCATCGATCTCCTCGAGCTCGAACAGCTCGAGGTGAATCTGTTCCGCGGCGTCAGCCCCGATGAGGACCGCCAGCGGGTATTCGGGGGCCAGGTCGCCGGTCAGGCCTTGGTCGCGGCGGGCCGTACCGTTGATCCCGATCGTCACGTGCACTCGTTGCACGCCTACTTCCTGCGCCCCGGCGACCCGCGCATCCCGATCGTCTACGACGTCGACCGGATCCGCGACGGTCACAGCTTCACCACCCGCCGTGTCGTCGCGATCCAGCACGGTCGCGCGATCTTCAACCTGTCGGCATCGTTCCAGATCGAAGAGCCGGGGCCGGAGCACCAGTACCCGATGCCGGATGCTCCCGATCCCGAGACGCTGCCCACCATGCGCGAGCGGCTGGAGCCGTACGCCGATCGTTTCCCGCCCGCCTTCGTCGAGTGGATCCGACGCGACCGGCCGATCGACACGCGGTCGTCGCGGCTGCCGCGCTGGCTCGACCCGGATCCGGCGCCCCGCGCGGCCGAGCAGCTCGTGTGGATCCGCGCCGACGGAAAGCTGCCCGACGATCCGTTGCTTCATGCGTGCGTCGTTGCCTATGCCTCCGACCTGACATTGCTCGACACCGCGGTCATGTCGCACGCACGTTCGTGGGACGACGATCGCTTCATGATCGCGAGCCTCGACCATGCGATGTGGTTCCACCGCGCGCTCCGGGTCGACGAATGGTTGCTGTATCACCAGAAGAGCCCGTCGGCGGGTGGGGCGCGCGGACTCGCCGAGGGTTTCATCTTCCGTCACGACGGCGCGCTCGCCGTGACCGTGATGCAGGAAGGGCTCATGCGGCCGGTAAAGCCGGGCTGGCAGGATCTGTGAGCCCGGTCGATCTGCGATCCGACACTCTCCCGGTCGATCTGCGCTCCGATACTGTGACGACACCCACGCACGAGATGCGGCGCGCGATGGCGGACGCCGAGGTCGGTGACGACCTCTACGGCGAGGATCCCACCGTCAATCGCTTGCAATCGCTCGCAGCGTCGTTGCTCGGGACGCAAGCTGCGTTGTACGTCCCGTCGGGCACCATGGCGAACCAGCTCGCGATCCATGTGCTGGCGCCACCCGGTACGGAAGTGCTGTGCCCGGACCGCGCGCACGTGTACCGCCACGAGGCGGCCGCGGCCCCCGGGAACAGCGGTGTACAGGTTCACCCGCTCTGGGACCTGCCCGACGGCGTGCGCACCGCGATCGAGGGCGTCGACCATCACCTGCCTACGCCTTCGATGCTCGTGATCGAGAACACCTACATGCCGCTCTCGGGCGCCCCGATCGCCGCGGCCGAGATGAAGACGTTGTGCGACCTCGCGCACGCAGGTGGCCTGCGCGTGCACGTCGACGGCGCGCGCATCTGGAACGCGTCGATCGCGCTCGGCGTCGCGCCGCGAGAGCTCGTTGCACCGGCCGACACCGTGATGTTCTGCTTGTCGAAGGGGCTCGGAGCGCCCGTGGGCTCTCTCCTTTGCGGCCCGGCCGATCTCATCTCTCGGGCGCGCGTGCAGCGTACCCGTTGGGGCGGCGCCATGCGCCAGGCGGGCATCATCGCGGCGGCGGGCATCGTGGCCCTGGAGACGATGGTCGAGCGGCTCGGCGACGACCACGAACGGGCACGCCGGCTGGCCGAAGCGATCGCGGTTCGCTGGCCGGGTGCCGTCGATCCCGCGCGGGTCCGGACGAACATCGTGTGTGCCGATGTCGGGTCGCTCCCACCCGATTTCGTCGGACGGCTCGGACGGCTCGGTGTCCGTAGCGGGACGATCGATCCTCGCACGGTTCGCTTCGTGACACACAAAGATGTCGACGACGACGCGATCACGGCGACGCTGCGTGCCTTCGACGAGGTCGCCGCCGCGTGACCTCCATCGTGGTCGAGATTCCGGAACGGGTCCTCGCGGTCTACGCGCACCCGGACGATCCCGAGATCTCCGCGGGTGGCACGCTCGCGCGTTGGGCCGACTCGGGCGCGGAGGTGCACGTCGTGGTGACCACCCGGGGCGACAAGGGGACAAGCGATCCCGATGCCGATCTCGGCGCGCTGGTGCTGCGCCGTATCGAAGAGACGGCGGCCGCCGCGCAGGTCCTCGGGGTCACCGAGCACCATCATCTCGATCATCCCGACGGCGAGCTCGTCGACGACCGCACGCTGCGCCTCGAGTTGGTGCGGCTCATCCGGTCGATCCGTCCTGATGTCGTGTGTTGCCCGGATCCCACCGCGGTGTTCTTCGGCGATACCTATGTGAACCACCGCGACCACCGGGTCACCGGCTGGGCGACCCTCGACGCAGTCTCACCGGCCGCGGGCAACCCGCACTATTTCCCCGAGCTCGCGACCGAGGGGCTCGCGGTACACCAGGTACGCGCGTTGTACCTCTCCGGCACGTTCGAAGCGAACGTGTGGGTTGACGTCGGCGCCACGCTCGAGCGCAAGATCGAAGCCTTGTTCTGCCACACGAGCCAGCTCGTCGAGACCGGCGACTGGTTCCGTGACTTCCTTCGCGAGAGCGCGATCGACGCCGGTCGAACGGCCGGTGTGCAATACGCCGAGGCGTTCCGGCGCATCGCGCTCATGTAGGCGCCGCGGTCAGGCGCTCGGGCGCGATCGCGGCGCGTGAGTGCGCCACTCCGATTGCGCGCGCATGACGAGGATCGCAACGGTGGCGGCACCGAGCGACGCGAACAGCGTGCCCACGAGGGCCGCGGCCAGCTCCTTGAGTGAGCAGGAGGGGACGCTTGCATGGAACCCCCGGATCTGCTCGAGCAATTGTTCGGCCCGCGTCGGCGTCGACGGGCACGTGGCCGCGACGAGGCTGTAACCGATGAGGCCGCCGATGCCGCCCGACAGCGCGATCGCCGCGAACATCGTCGCCAGCGCGCCGCGGCGGGGAAGGTTCGGGTGCTCGGGCGTCGTCTCCGCGGCCACCGGCCGATCGTACCGGCGCGCGGCGTTGGCGCGGGAAGCGCGAGACTGTCGTCCGTGCGGGAGTGGACCGTCGCCGGAGGACTGCTCGAGACGAGCGACGGTGTGCTGCTGGTTCGCAACCAGAGACGCGGCGGCATCGAGGATTGGAGCACTCCCGGCGGAGTGATCGACGACGGCGATGCCGACCTGCTCGCCGGGCTCACGCGCGAAGTCGAAGAGGAGACCGGTCTGCGCGTGCGCGAATGGAGCGGGCCGCTGTACGAGGTGCGCGCGCACGCGCCCGACATGGGTTGGCACATGCGCTGCGAGGTGCATCTCGCTGTCGCGTTCGACGGTAACGTGCGCGTCGATGATCCCGACGGCATCGTCGTAGAGGCCACGTTCGTGCCTGCGGCCGAGTGTGCACCGCTTCTTGCGTCGTGCGCTCCGTGGGTCGGTGAGCCCCTTGCCGCGTGGCTGCGCGAGCGGTGGGCGCCGGGGAGCGGCGTCGACTTCTGTTACGACGTGTTCGGCACGACGCGCGCCGACATGCGCGTCGTGCGCTCGCTCGCGTGATCGCCGGCTCGTGATGTGGTCCGTGTGAACGCGCGCCGCGACGCGTCGATCCTGCACGTCGATCTGGACGCGTTCTTCGCGGCGGTCGAGCAGCTCGACGACCCGAGCCTGCGAGGCCGACCGGTCGTGGTCGGTGGCCTCGGCTCGCGGGGCGTCGTCAGCACCGCGAGCTACGAGGCCCGGAGGTTCGGAGTGCGCTCGGCGATGCCGATGACGCGTGCCCGCAAGGCGTGCCCCGATGCGACCTTCCTGTCGCCGCGCCTGGCGCGCTATTCGGAGAAGAGCCGGGAGGTGATGGCCATCTTGGCGTCGGTCTCGCCGCTCGTGGAACAGCTGTCGATCGACGAGGCGTTCATCGACGTCGCCGGAGCCCGGCGGCTGCTCGGCTCTCCGGTCGAGGTCGCGACGACGATCCGCCGGCGCGTTCTCGACGAGGCCGGACTGCATATCTCGGTCGGCGTCGCGTCGACGAAGTTCCTCGCCAAGCTCGCAAGCGACCTGGCCAAGCCGGACGGGATGCTCTCCATCGAGGTCGGAACCGAGCGCGCGTTTCTCGCTCCGTTGCCGGTGTCACGCCTGTGGGGCGTCGGGCCCGCGACGATGGCGAAGCTCGAACGGATGGGACTGTCGACGATCGGCGACGTCGCCGCAGCCGACGAGCAGGCGCTCGTGGGCGCGCTGGGCGCGAGCCTCGGTTCGCATCTGCGCGCGCTCGCCGGCAACGACGACCCGCGTGCTGTCGTTCCGGAGCGTGAGGCGAAATCGATCGGCGCCGAGGAGACCTACGCCGCCGATCTGCACACGGGCGCCGAGTGCGCCCGGGAGCTCGTCCGCCTCGTTGATCGCGCGACGGCACGTCTCCGGACGGCCGGGCGAACGGCTCGCACCGTCAACTTGAAGATCCGTTTCGGTGACTTCGAGACGCGCACGCGCGCTCGCACGCTCCCGGAACCGACTGACCTGAGCACGACCGTGCTCTCCGTAGCCCGCGAGCTGCTCTGCGATTTCGACGTCGCGAGAGGCGTCCGGCTTCTCGGAGTGTCGTTGTCGCAGCTCGCCAACGACGCGGCGGTGCAAGGCGAGCTCGATCTCACCGGCGACGGTGAGCACGAGCAGCGGCACCGCACCGAGCGCCGCGCCGCGGTGGAACGCGCGGTCGACGAAGTCCGGGGCAGGTTCGGATCCCGGGCCGTCGGCCCCGCGGCGCTCGTCGAGCCCGGAGAATCCGGGAGGGACAAGTGATCAAGATCGGCCTCGTCGGCTGCGGCTTCATCGGCACGGTGCACGCGGTCGCATTGCAGCAACTTGCCGATGCGGGCCTCGTCGACGCCCGCGTCGTCGCGACCTTCGACGACGACCAGAAGCGAGCGGCCAAGGTCGCCCGGCATCACGGCGGTGATCCGAGTGCGACGCTGGAAGACTTGATCGACGGCGTGGATGCCGTCTGGGTGTGCACCTGGACGGCCGCGCACCTCGCGGCGGTCGAGGCCGCCGTGGCACGGAGCCTGCCCGTCTTCTGCGAGAAACCGCTCGCTCCCGACCTGGCGACCGCGACCCGCGTCGCGTCGGCGCTCGAGCGGGTTCCGCATCAGGTCGGGCTCGTCCTGCGCTGGTCGCCCGTGTTCCGGTCACTCGCCGAGGCGGTCGCCTCGGGCCGCTACGGGCGGGTCCTCGCCGCCGTCATGCGCGACGACCAGTACTTTCCGGTGCAGGGCACGTACGGCTCCACGTGGCGCGCCGATGCCGCCCGGGCCGGTGGCGGCACGATGATCGAGCACTCGATCCACGATGTCGACGTGCTCCGCTGGGTGCTGGGGGATCCGATCGAGGTATCCGCGCGAGTCGCGTCGCGATTTGGGTATGACCGCATCGAGGACACCGCCGCGGCGACCTTCGCGTTCGCGGACGGTTTGGTCGCGCAGCTGACCAGTGTGTGGCACCAGGTGCTCACGCGCGAGTCGAGCCGCCGGATCGAGGTGTTTTGCGAGAAGGCGTTCTTGTGGACCGACGACGACTATCTCGGACCGTTGCACGTGCAGACCGACGAGGGTGAGGACCTCGTCACGGCGGAGCCGCCCGAGTGGAGCGGGCGATTCACCCTTCCCGAGGTGTACCGCAAGCCGCTCACCCACTACGCGGTGGCGTCGAAGTCATTTCTCGATGCACTGGCCGGTCGGGGCCCGGGAACGCCGGCGCCGGCGGGTCACCCCGGTGCGGGCGACGCACTCGCCGCTCATCGGCTCGTAGACCTCGTATATCGCTCGGCCGCGGCGGGCGGTGCACCCGAATTCGTCAGTGCAAAACCCCGCGAAGACGGCCTGTAGACCTCGGGAATACGCCGCTCCGGCCGGTCCGCGCGTTGTTGGCCCCTTCCGGCTGCGCGAGAATGTCGAGTATGCCGCTCTCGGACGAAGAGCAAAAGATCCTTCGGGAGATCGAAGCCAACCTCAACGCCACCGATCCGGCGCTGGGCGAGCGCGTGTCGCGCACGACGCTGTATCGACATTCGGCGCGTGTGATCCGTTGGGCCGCGCTCGGCGTCCTCGGTGGGCTCGTGTTGCTGATCTTCACCTTTGCGTCGAGCGTGTGGGTCGGAGCGATCGGTTTCGCGGTGATGCTCGCGTGCTTGCTCGTCATCGAGCGACATGTTCGCAAGCTCGGCCGCGCCGGCCTCGAGACCCTTACCGGAGGATTGCGCGCGCAGGGCGGCCTGCGCGGCATGTTCGGCGATCGCGGGCGGCAGTGGCGCGATCGCTTCCGTCGCGACGATTCCTGAACGATCCCGGTGGCGTTCACTCAGGCGCAGGCGGCTCGGCTGTCGGGCTGCAACGGCGCGCAGCTTCGGCATTGGGCGCGGTCGGGTCTCGTGCCGCCGACCGACGCGACCGGCTACGGATTTCGTGAGCTCGTCGCGCTCCGGATCGTGCGGTCGATGCTGGACGCGGGCCTTCCGACATCGCGGGTGCATCGCGCGCTGGCAGCGATCACGGAGGCCGGCGACGACCTCACGAGCCTGCGCATCGTCACCGACGGCCGAAACGTGTGGGCGTGCCACGACGACGGCCAGATCCTCGACGCGCTGCGCGCCGGGCAACTCGCGCTCTTCGTCGCAGTCGACCAGGTTGCCGCCGACGTCGATGCCGACGTCCGCGCGTTCACCTCGGAGCGGGCGGAGTTCGTGGAGCGTCTCAGGGCTCGGGGCTGACGCCACCTTCGTCGCCGCGCGCGCGCCGTGGGCGCGGCAGCATCGCGCTCCAACGCGCGCGTAGCCGTGTCGTGAGCGGGACCGACCCGCGCAGCGCGGCCGCGATCGCGTCGACCTCCGACCAGGCTTCGTCGGCATCGGCCGTCGACGGCGGGTCGGGTGAATACATCGCCGAGGTGTGCAGGCGCGCCAGGCTCATCAGCGGTGGGCCCGCCGCGCCGGCGCCGAGCGCGGGCGCCTGCCGGAGTGCGAACTCGAGCGACGTCGTCGCCGGCCGCCTGCGGATACCGGCCGCCGACAAACGTTCCAGCGCCTCGGTCCACGCACCGAGTACGCGGCGCCGGACGTCCGGGTCGTGCCGGCGCCGGCGCGTGCGCTGCCACGCCCCGATCGCGAGCGCGGCGACCAACGCGATGAACGCGACGATCAGCGCGGCCAATGCCACCGCCGCGACCGTTATCACGTGGGCGCGGGTCCGCGAGGGGGTCGTGGACGAGTTCGGGGTCTGTTGCGGAAAGTGTGACCCGGGTGCGACAGGCGCGAGCGCCACGGTCGTCGGCGTGTTCGACTGCGCCGGCGCCGAGGTGGTCGTCGTGGGGCCGGAGCCGCCCGAGCCGGACACCGGACCGCCGAGACCCGTGATCGGGTCGGTCCGCCCGGGTGTCGGCTCGAAGCGATACCAACCAATCTTCGGTCCGAGCCACACCTCCGGCCACGCATGCGCGTCCTTTTCCTGAACGTGCCAGAGCCCATCGGATCCGAGCGTTCCCGGCTGGTAGCCGACGGCAACCCGCGTTGGCAGCCCGACCGAACGGGCGAGCTCGGCGAACGCCGACGCGAACTGCTCGCAGAAGCCGCGACGCGTTTGGAACAGGAACTTGTCCAGGGCATTCGCGCTCGTCCCGAGGTCGACGGTCTGGTCGTAGACGAAAGGTGCCGACCGCAGCGCGGTCATCAACGCCAGCCCCTTCTGGTACGGCGTGGGCGCGTCTTTGGTCACCTCTTGCGCGTACTGCCGGGCGCGAGCCGAGAAATCGCGGGGGAGTGCGGTTTCGGCCGACATCGCCTGCAGATCGGCGTCGGTGACGGCCTCGAGCGTGGCCGGGTCGGGGTTCGAGATCTCGGACCGGACGTGATACGTGAGGCCCGAGATCGGCTTGTCCAAGAACAACGAGGTCGACCCCGGTAGCACTTCCGAGCCAGGAGCGTCGATGTGCACCGGACGGTACGCCGCCGGGAGCCAGTGCGCGTCGATCGGGCCGAGGTGGAAGGTCTCGGTCACCAACTTCGTGCCGGGGGCATTGGTCGGCCCGGGCAGCTTCGAAGCCGATCGCTGGTCGGAGTTGAGACCCCAGCCGTCGTCCTGGAACTGATCGAGCGCGATGACGCGCCAGTAGTCGCCCTTCGGTTCGGTCGTGCGCACACTGAACACCTCGACGCTGGAGTCTGTGCCGGTGAGCTTCGCCCGGACCGAGACGAGCGGCGAGGTGACGTTGAGGATGCTCGAACCCGCGCCGCTCCCGAGCGACCGGTACTTGATCCACGCGCCGCCGTGCGCGCCGGGGACGCCGGGCCCGAGGGCGATCGCGGCCGCGACGGCGATGGCACCCGCCGCCGCACCGCCCGCAAAGAGATGCGAGCGTCGCGTCCGACGGCTCTGGAACCACGTGCGCCGCGACTCCATCTCGAAGTGGTGCAGCGCGACGAGATATTCGACCACGACGAGCGCGTAGAGCGCGGTCGTCGGCGCCCACCGTCCCGAGCCCAACGCGGAGATGACGACGAACAGTGCGATGCTCGGGCCGATTGCGCCGATCGGCGCGTCGAGGCGGCGCGCGATCAACTCCGTCGCCAGCGCAGCGACGAACGCGGCGAGCACGGAGAGCATGAGGGCGGCACCGACCGCCGGAACGGGCACGACCGCGGAACGAAGCACGTGCGGAGAGCGGCCGAGATCGTGACCGAACGTCGCGAGCGCGCTCGCGGTTGGGAAGCCCGCGAAGGTCTCCGACGGATCGTCGACGAACATCGTCAGCCACGTACCGACGACGAGCGCGACGCCCACAGCGATGAGAGGGTTCCAGTGCCGCCGCTCCGCGAACGTCAAGAGCGCCGCTGGCAGCGCCGCCGCGATGAGCACGGGGACGATCCACGAGCCGCCGGCGAGGACGCGCGCCAGGGCAAGCGCCGCGCCGGCGGTCAGGAGCGCGCGGCTGAGGGCGACGTAGGGAGATTGCCGGTGCGCTGCCATCGCAGCACCGCCTCGTTCCAGGATTGTTCGAATGAGCGCTCGCCGTGTGGGACGACGAGAGTTCGATATCGACGGGAGCGCCCCGCCACCGGTTCGGTCTGTTCGGCGGCCGCGACCGCGACGAGCAGGCCGCCGTCGCGTACGAGGAGGCCGAGGCTCGCCATGTCGTTGCCGACCAGTCGCCCCGTCACCGCGATGAGTGCGCTCGATCGCACGCGCGTCGAGGTGATCACCAACCGGTCGGAGCCGTGCGGTTCGACGATCGCGAGCTCGTCCATGATGTGGGCGAGATGCCGGCGACCTGGCGCGCCGACTGTGGGCCCGGTGCTCCAGGCGACCTCGAAGGGCCGGCCCGCGCGATCGAGCGCGGTTGCGATCGACGCGACCGCTTCGACCGCGCGCTCGAACGACGCGCGGTCGTGGGCCGCGGGACGGACGTCGAGCACGACCAGAACCGGGGCGCGCCGGCGCGTCTCGTTCTGGCGCATCATCAGGTGACCTCGCCGCGCTGTCGAACGCCAGTGGACGTGGCGCAGGTCGTCACCGGGCGCGTACTCGCGCAACGTCATGAAGTCGCCGGTGAGCTCGACACGCGGCCGTACCGCGGGATGGTCGCGGTCGAGATCCAGACCGCTCACGTCGGGCGGCGGCACGATCTCGTGCACCCGCGGGTACACGATGACCTGCTCCGTGCCGAGCACGCGGTGCGTCGCCGACACGAGCCCGAACGGATCCGTCAACGTCGCGCGCAGCGGACCGATCTCGAACCGTCCGCGCCGGTCGGTGGGGAACCTGTACGCGGCACGTGCCTCTTCTCCCGTCGCGAGCGGCGCGAGAAGGAAGCGGGCGGCCCGGCGGCCCTGGTCGAAGGCGTCGGCGATCGCGACGGTCGGGCTGCTCTTGGTCGCAGTCACGACCAGGTCGACCCGCCCTTCGACGCCGACCTGGAGCAACTCCTTGAGGGCCCGGCGCGCGGCGAGCACGGGGGATTCGAACCGCACCCAGATGTACGCGCCGACCAGCAGCAGCGCGGCCGCGGCGGCCAGGACCGCCAGCTGCACGAGTCCGAGCAGGCGCGCACCGAGGTAGAGACCCACGACCGCTCCGACGAGGGACCAGCCCCGGCGCGTCAGCATCGAGCCCGGGTCTCAGCCACCACGGTTCGCGGGGACCGGCACGTGGTCGAGGATCGTCGTCAGCACGTCGGCCGGGTTGACGCCGCGCATCATCGCTTCGGACGAGAGCAGCAGGCGGTGCTCCAGCACAGACGCCGCGAGCACCTTCACGTCGTCGGCGATCACGTACGACCGTCCGATGCTTGCCGCGAGTGCGCGCGCCGCGCGCTGGAGGGCGAGCGCGCCGCGCGGGCTTACGCCCAGCATGAGATCACGGTGATGACGCGTCGCCTCAACGAGGTCGACGATGTATCCCTGTAGCTCCGAGGAGACGTGGACGCGGCCGAGCTCGTAGATCCACGCGGCCACGGTCTCGGGATCGGTGACCGGTTCGAGCTCGTCTGGGTCGACGGCGTCGTCGCCATCGGCGTCGAGGATCGAGATCTCGGCGTCGCGATCCGGATAGCCGATGCGCAGCCGCAACAAGAAGCGGTCGAGTTGGGCTTCGGGTAGCGGGTAGGTGCCCTCGAGCTCGACCGGGTTCTGAGTCGCGATGACCATGAACGGGCGCGGGAGCCTGTAGGTCTGCGCGTCGACACTGACCTGGCGCTCCTCCATGGATTCGAGGAGTGCGGACTGCGTCTTGGGCGAGGCCCGGTTGATCTCGTCGGCGAGCACCACGTTCGCGAAGACTCCGCCGGGGCGGAACTCGAAGTCGCCGCGGGAGCGATCCCAGACCGAGACGCCTGTGATGTCCGAAGGCAGGAGGTCGGGAGTGAACTGAACGCGGTGCCATGAACCGCCCGTCGAGCGTGCGATCGCCTTGGCGAGAGAGGTCTTGCCGACGCCGGGAACGTCCTCGATCAGGAGGTGCCCTTCGGAGAACAAGCTCACGAGTGAGAGATGTACGGCGCGGCGCTTTCCGCGCAGCACCCGCTCGATCTGGCCGGCGAGCGCGTCGAAGAGATCTTTGAAGGACTGCTCAGGGCGGGGCGCGGCTTGCACCGTTGTCGACCTCCGTCGGGGCGGCCAGAGCCACGGCGAGCCGTCGTCATCCCCGGGAAACGCCGACTGCCGCCGCCACGCTACCGTGCCGGGCATGGGCCCGAATCGCGGCGACCCAGGCAGGACGCACGGCGCGTCGTTTTGGTTCCACTGCACCCTGGCCGTTCTTGGTCACCCGCGGCTCTGGTTCGCGGCGCTGCGCCAGTTCGTCCGGGCGGTTCCCGCGCGCTGGTGGGCGCGGCTGCCGTATCTTCCCGTACCCGATCGCGGCTACCTGCGGTTCCGTTTCGAGACGGCGTACGGCGTCGGCTCCCGGCCGCAGGTGTCCGACCTGCTTCGCTACCTCAGCTGGTGCCGGGAGACGACAGCGACCCGGAGATAGGAGACGACAGCGCAGCGACCGGATGGGAGTGGAGCGTGGAGTCGACCCGGAGAGTGGAGA